>Ga0183260_10001167_pt1 | contig 22271 bp, 28 predicted proteins | sample AntDrymUQ4972206_2_FD_129768 | JGI IMG/M metagenome (GOLD analysis project Ga0183260, IMG submission 129768) | Polar desert sand microbial communities from Dry Valleys, Antarctica - metaG UQ497 (22.06) (version 2) (version 2) | ecosystem: Environmental > Terrestrial > Soil > Desert | place...
TCTAGCTCGCGGGCTAAATGGGCTGCCAGCAGCCCGGAGATACCTGTGATGAGGATTCGCTGTTGCGCCATGGTCTTCGGCAAGGCTACCGCAATACGCGCGGAACCGAACCTTTGCGGCGGTCGTCTAATGGGCAAGTTTCTGCGCTCTTAGACGGAGGTCGCACAATGAAAAGATTCGGGCTCGTTAGCGCTTCGACAACTTTGATTCTTGTCATCACGGCAGCACCTGCCGTCGCCTGCGGTGGTTTGATCGGCCCCCGCGGATCGGTCAACCTCCTTAAGACCACGACACTCGCGGCGTACAGCGGCGGCATCGAGCATTACGTAACGTCGTTTCAGTTCATCGGCGGCGGTGGAGCGTTCGGTTCTTTGGTGCCGTTGCCCGGCATACCGACCAAAGTCGAGCGCGGCGGCGATTGGACCCTGCAGCGGTTGGTGCGCGAAACGCAGGCGCAACCTGAGTTCGCGGCGCTTGCGGCCAGCGCTCAAACTGATTCACGCCCACGCAAGCCCGCGCAGGTGATCCTCGAGACTCGCATCGACGCGCTGGACATAACCGTTCTAAAGGGCGGGGGCGACGAAGTCGGAGTTTGGGCCAAGGAGAATGGGTTCAGCCTGCCCCCGGACGCTCCTGAAGTCCTCGACTTCTACGCATCGCGAAGCCCCATCTTCATGGCGGCGCGCTTCGACGCCGATGCTGCGGCCGCTCGCGGTCAGGACTCCGGTGACGGAACTCCGATCCACCTTTCGATCCCGACCGACACTCCGTGGGTACCGCTTCGGATTCTCGGTCTGGGAAAGCAGGCCAATGAAGTCGTGCAGGCTGACGTCTATCTTTTGACAGACGGCGAGCCGCGACTCCTGCCGGGAACTCGGAGCGGTCTTACCGTGGAGCGGAGCGAGAGGGCCTCGGATTCATTGATCCAGGACCTGCGGACCGACAAAGGGATGGAGTGGATCCCCGCGGCGGGCATGTGGCTGAGTTATCTGAAAATCGACTCTGCGGCGTCGGACCTAACCTACGATCTGGCTGTGAGTGTTGATGGCAGCGCGCCGTCTCGTATCGACGCCGGGTTGGGCCGCGTTCAAGCAGTGGTCTCGGATTCCAGAGTGCCGATCTGGATCGCCGCTGTCGCCCTTGCCTTCGTTGTTGCCGGTCTAGCCGCCCTCACATTCAGGCCCACAGCTGCGGCATGAGGTGGCTTGTCTTGTTTGTGGCCGGGCTGTTGCTTGTGTCGGCCTGCAGCGCCCCGACTCCCGGCCCCCGAACCGTCGGGGTTCGGATACATCACTCGAAGTTCATTGTGGAGTCGTTGATCGTGCCCGTAAGGAGCACAGTTACGTTTGTGATTCGCAACGACGACCCCATCGACCACGAGTTCATTTTGGGAGACGATGCAGTGCAAGCGCGCCACGAGAACGGGACCGAACAGTTGCACGGCGAGGCCCCCGGACAGGTCTCGGTGCCGGCGGGCTCAACCGCATCTACAACCTTCACGTTCCCAAAGCCCGGAAAGCTCGTTTACGCGTGCCACCTGCCAGGACACTTCGCTTACGGGATGAAGGGTGTCGTGACGGTCAACTGACGTTGCCCTCAACTCGGACTCATTTCGTGTTCTTGGCGATGAAGCTCTTGAGCAACTGAACGACCTTGGCGGACTGCTTGGAATCCAAAAGAGCCGTCCCGTGTGCATCGCCGATCAAAAGCTCGAGTCCGGCCTGGGGATCGCCGGCCCGCCGGAAAAGCTCCCGGGCAGACTTCGACGCATCGGAATCGCCATCGGCTGCAATGAAGAGCTTGGGGCCTCCGATCCCAGCAAGGTGGTCGCCCGCGTCAAGCCCCTTGAAACTGACGGGCGCAGACAAAGTGGCGACGGAAAGCTCGGCGTTGTCCGCCGCAATCAGAGATGCGGTCCCGCCCATACTTGCGCCAATCAAGACGATTCGGTCGGCATCGTGGGTTTCCGACATGAACTTGATCGCGCCCGAGACATCTCGGTGCATCGAGGCAATGTCCTTCGATCCCTGTGACTTGCCGTAGCCGCGGAAGTTGAAGGTCAGGACCGCGTATCCGTCTTCGCTGAGGTCGGATGCAAACCCGGACCAGGAAGATTGATCGGACTCAAACATGTGAGCGAGAATCACGGCTTTGGCGCCATGCCCGAAAAGACGGCCCTCCAAGGTAAAGCCATCCGAAGTGCGGAAAGTAACATCGGTAGTGCCGCGGCCCCCGCATCCGGCGGCCACGAACGCCAGCAGCAGAACGAGACCTGCTCCCTTGGTCGTTAGGTGTTGCTCAGCAGCCATAGACGACCAAGGTACGTCAAATCCCTTTCCCTACTTGCCCTGCTGACGTCTTGCCCAGCGAGTTTTCTTCAGCATCTTCTTATGCTTTTTCTTCCGCATCTTCTTGCGGCGCTTCTTTACTACTGACGACATACATCTCCATTCATCCGAAAAGGTCCCTGATTGTTACGCGACCGAGGATTTTACCGCCGGGCGTCATTCGAACCGAGCCTAGCCTAAGCCCTTTTGCACCTTCACCAACCGACGTGACCATCCTTAAGACTTTCTCCTCGCGGTCAAACTCCAGCAGTCCGATCCCCCGGCACCTGCCGGATCCATCCTCCAACCCCACCACTAACCCGTCGAGCCGTGCCAAGTCGGTCTCCGGCGGAATCGACGGCATGAACACAGAAGTCTTAATGCGCCATCGAGAAAGCGGTGGAGCAAAGTATGCCGCGAAACTGCCCTCTCGTGCTGCGAGCCGCTCTTCGGCAGATCGCTCGATGATCGCTCGATCAACCCGAAGTCCGGTGACCTCCGCCGGAAGGAAGCGACTAACAACGCCCAGGATCGGGTCGAGTTCTTCGCCCCGCTGAAAGCCGACCACGGCATCGGGGCGGATCAGGTCCAGCTTGTAGTACTTCAGGATCTCGGCATAGATGCCCGAAATGAACGAGCTCGTATCGACGATCACCATCTCGCAACCGGCCTGACGGGCGTGATTTACAAGGCGGGCAGTGCTGGCCACAAGTGGCAAAAGGTGACCTTCAGGCGAGGTCGAGCCGACGAATCCGAGTTCATCTGCGTGCATGATCGTCTCGGCATCGACTTTCTCCAGATCCTTGCAGAACTTGAGGCCGACACACGTTGGGGGCCCGATCGTCGATTGACCCACATCGGCATCGACGTACGCTACGTGCAACCCGGCCGCCCGCGCTGCGTCCGCGACGGTCAGGCCGAAACTGGTCTTGCCGGTGTCGATCCCTCCAAGAAGCACGACGGTGCCGCGCGCGACGAGGATACGCTCGATCATCTCCGACTGTGATATCCGCGCCATTTTCTTCCCTTCTATATAGCGCGGACCGGTCTAGATGACTTTTTCGTCACCCGGCTTGAACATAATGATCGTCCAAGTACTGGGTAACATCCGACTCCCGTAACCGATAACGGCTGCCCACTTGGATAGCCTTCAACTCGCCGGAATGGATCATCCTGTAAACGGTCATATTGGACACGCGCAGGAGGCGGGCGACCTCGCTCACGGTCAAGAAATCTGAAATTTGGCCAGTAACCAGTTCGCTCACCCCTTAGTCGGCGAGTATACGGTATTGATTTACACACCTAGAAGGGAGCCCAGGAGTCATGTCGATCTTTTCACTTGAAGGCAAGATCGCTTACGTCACCGGTGCGAGCCGGGGGATCGGCCGCGCAATCGCAGCGGGGTTCGCGCAGCACGGCGCCGACGTGGCGTTGGCGGCAAGGTCCGTTGAGGGCCTCGAGGAAACGGCCGCTCTGGTTCAAGCTGCCGGCCAGCGCGCCTTGGTAGTGGAATGTGACGTTACGGATACGGCCGCAGTGGAGGCCTCGGTCGCACGGACCATCGAGGAACTCGGAGGGCTCGACATCGTTGTCAACAACGCCGGCGGGCTTCGTTTCATGTCGCCTTTGGTTGGGATGCGCGAAGAGGGGTGGCACAAGGTGCTCGACCTGAATCTCTCGTCGGCATTTCGAGTGTGCAAGGCGGTGGGACCGCATCTTTTGGGACAGGGCAGGGGCTGCGTGATCAACATTGCCTCCATCGAGGGCGTTGAGCCAACTCCCTTACGGGCCAATTACTCGGCCGCAAAGGCAGGCCTCATCTCGATGACTCGAGTGCTTGCGCAAGAGTGGGCACCGATCGGCGTTCGCGTGAACGTTCTTTCACCGGGAGCAGTTGAAACCGACATATGGGGAGCGCTGTCAAAGGACGAAAACTTCGTGAAGATGACTTTGGATCAAATTCCGATGGGACGATGGGCACAACCGGAAGAGATCGTGGGAGCGGCGGTGTTCCTAGCCTCGGAAGCCGCTTCTTACGTGACGGGAGCGAACTTGATAGTCGACGGAGGCTGGACCGCATAAACGCTGCATAAAGACGGCGGAGTCCCTTGGCCCGTCCAATATTGGTTCGGCTACGGGTTTCTCGGCCTCAGGCGGCATAAAGAGACGAAATATTCGCAGAGTTAGCGCTCAGACCTGATCGAGCAACTCGAGGAACTCGACTGGACTCACGACGCGAACAGGCAGGGCTGTTGCGTCAAGCAGATCGGCATCACCCGTCACAAGCGCATCGGCGTCGTGAGCGTCAGCCAGCGAGACTAGATAGTCGTCGTCCGGGTCTCGCGTGTAGGCGCGAACATGGGTGGGGTCATCTTCCATTGCAGCGGTTCCTTCGACGGCTTCAAGGAACTCACCGATCGACGCGCCCATCAGGAGCGCTGCGATCTTGGGTCGTCGGAGCACATCCTCAAGCTCATCTAGCAACCGCTCACTCGCCACCAACTCGAACCGATGCACGAAGGCGGCGGCCAGCACCCGGCCGGGGTTGCTGGTAGGGAAGAGCAGCGCGGAGACGAGGACGTTGGTGTCGACGACAGCGCGTAGCACTACCCGTCGGCGCGGCGTGTGGCGCGGTAGGCTCGGATCTCTTCGACCGCAAGGGCCATGACCTCCGCCTCGTCTGGGCGGAGTAACGCAGCGGCCTGAGCCTGCGCTACATCTTCGAGGACCACCAGACCGCGGAGTCCGAAGTAGCGCCGAAGCGCTTCACCGACCAGCTCGTCAGGGGCCACGCCATCATCAGCCGCAGTCCGCGTAACCACGTCGACGAGGTTTTCGTCGAGTTCTACGGTCAGCGGCCGGCGTGCCATGCACCGAGTGTACTGGAGATCATCCCAGCGCCGGCCGGAGCTGAGGTGCTTTGTGCAAGCTGGCGCATCCCCTTCGTCACAGTCGAACGATGGTCAGGCCGGGTATGCGTTCGAAATGGGCGTCACCTTTCGGACCCAGAAGGACGCCGTAACCGAGGTGAACCGCGGTGGCAGCAACCGCCAGATCGTTCGCAGGAACCATGTTCCCGGTTCTGGTCGATTCCGCAAACAGGTCGGCCCATCGTTCTGCCATGGCGCGATCGAACTCGATTACAGGAACGCGTGCGACAAGAGCCTCGATCCGTCTCCTTCGGGCAGCCGCACGTGCGCGCGTACCGGCCAAGCGCACACCAACTTGCAGTTCGGCGTAGACAATCGCAGGAACAACCGCTTTCTCAGTTGCGAGGGCGGCAAGGCGTCCCTCCAAGCTTGTCCCCTGTCGTTCTACTTCGACGAGGGCGCTGGTATCGATGACTAGGCCCACGGATTCCTAGGCGGGCGGTCCGACCGATTTACGCGCTCCAGGTCATCCGCGAAACCGGGGTCGGGGGCGCTGGATTCCCACCAGGCGCGCAAGCCCTCGAGCAAGTTCGGGTCTCCAACCTCCGGCCAGGGGCTGAGGCGCGCGATCGGCTCGCCGTTTCTCTCCACAACGAAGGTGTCTCGGCGGAAGCGCACCTTCCCGAGTATCTCGCCTAGAGTGCGGGCGAGTTCGGTCGCAGTTATCCGTAATTCCATACTTTACAGAATTACATAGTCAGGGTTTTCGTGCATTTTCCCGCGGCTGAACTATTCCGCAACACGCACCCGCGATGCTAAGATGAGTTGATGGTCGTTCAGCCACGCTCCAGGCTTACCTATGAGGACTACGTCCTAATCCCCGACGACGGCCGTCGCCACGAACTGATCGATGGGGAGGAATATGTGAATCCAGCACCCAGCACCCGCCACCAAGAGGTCACCGCCCTGATTCACCACGACATATACGACCACCTAAAGCGACACGGAGGAGGGAGGGTCTTCATCGCTCCCTACGATGTGATCCTTTCCGAGGCCGACGTGGTGCAGCCCGACGTGACCTTCGTCTCCGACGCCGATGCCGGAGTGATCACCGAAGCCAACATCCGGGGAGTCCCAACCTTGGTTGTAGAGGTGGTCTCAGACCGGAGATTGGATCATCGGATAAAGCGCGATCTCTATGCCCGGTATCGAGTGCCCGAGTACTGGGTGGTCGACCCCGATGTCGACCGAGTCGAGGTGTATCTGCTCACCGACGGGGGTTACGCAACGCCGAAGATCTTGGAATCGGGCCAGACGCTCACTACCGAAGCAATTCCCGGTTTCATCCTCGACATCGCCAGCCTGCTGCGCCGCTGACCCGGCGCCACACCTGCGATCGTGAACGGCGTGACGATCGATTCGATCCATCAACTCAAGTTAACGCTCGCTGAGACCAAGCCACCGATTTGGAGGCGCGTTCAAGTGCCAAGCGATATTGATTTGAGTCGTCTGCACGCGGTATTCCAGGTCGCGATGGGATGGACGAACAGCCACCTTCACCAATTCGTCGTGGGCCCGAATTACTTCGGAGTGCCGCACACGGAATTCGACAACGACACCGAGGATGAAAAACGCGTCCAGCTGACCCAAATTGCTCCCAATGTCGGCGACAGATTCGTATACGAGTACGATTTTGGCGATGGCTGGCACCACAACGTTCTCGTGGAAAAGGTTGTCGAACCTGAGCGCGGACAGAGATACCCCAATTGCCTTGGTGGCAAGCGCGCTTGCCCTCCCGAGGACTGCGGCGGACCTTGGGGCTACACCGAATTCGTTGAGGCCATTCAGGATCCGAGCCACAAGAAGCATGACAACATGCTGGAATGGCTCGGTGGCTCCTTTGACCCAGAGGCACTCAGCATTTCGGGTATCAACTCGGCCCTATGACGGACCGCGCCCTCGGGCCGGGCCCGCGAATTGGCAAAATCTGAGACACTCGCCTCCGGGGGGGCCCGGGGGGCCGGTGGGGGGCCAGTGGGGCGGTTATTGCATTTGGGCTCTTTGTACCTTCCCGGAGAAGTCAACTGATACCGACTTCCATTCAGTGAATTCATCCAGCGACGTCGGCCCCGCTTCGCGGTGGCCGTTGCCGGTCGACTTCATTCCACCAAACGGAAGCTGCACCTCGGCCCCGATAGTCGGCGCGTTCACATAAACCACGCCGAACTCCAGTTCCTGAATCGCTTTGAATGTCGAGGTGATGTCTCGCGTGTAGATCGAACACGAGAGCCCGTATTGCGTGGAGTTGGCGATAGCCAGCGCCTCGTCGAGTGTGGAGAAGTCCATGATCCCGGTCACCGGGCCGAAGATCTCCTCCTTGGCGATGCGCATCGCCGGGGTCATCTCATCGAAAACAGCCGGGGCAATGAAGTTGCCGTTCGCGTACGCGCCGCCCGTCAGTTCCTCTCCGCCGGTCAGCAGCACGGCGCCCTCAGAGCGCCCTATCTCGATGTATTCCAAGACGCGCTCTTTCTGCTTGGCGTTGATCACGGGAGCAAGTTCCACATCGGGGTCCAGCCCGGAGCCGACCTTCATCTTGGTAACACGGTCGATCAACCCGGCCCGGAAGTCCTTCTTAACGTCTGGGTGAACAATGAGACGGCTGGTCGCCGTGCAACGCTGGCCGCTGGTGGCAAATGCTCCCCACGCAGAGGCTTCGACCGCAAGGTCGAGGTCGGCGTCGGGCATCACTATCAGGGCGTTCTTCGAACCCAACTCGAGCGAGCACCGCTTCATTAGACGGCCGCAGGTTTCGTTGATGTGTCGGCCGACGTCGAGAGAGCCTGTGAACGAAACGCCTCTGACATCGGGATGATTGACCAAGGGCTCACCGGCTTCCTCGCCATAACCGTGAATCAGATTCAGCACGCCGGGTGGAAGCCCGACCTCTTCGAAGATCTGCACCAGAAGCGTCGCGAGCAGCGGTGTGTCCTCGGCAGGCTTGAAGATGCTCGTGCACCCTGCGATCAACGCCGGCGCGATCTTCCACAGGGGGATGGCAACGGGAAAGTTCCATGGCGTGATGAGTGCGACCACACCGATGGGGTGGCGAAGGGTCATCGAAAACTTGCTCGGTAACTCGGCGGGCACGGTGTGGCCGAAGAAACGCCGGCCCTCGCCTGCCATGTAGAGACAAAAGTCAATCCCCTCCTGAACGTCGGCCCGGCTTTCCTTGAGCGTCTTTCCCATTTCCCTGGTCATAAGGACGGAGAGTTCTTCCTTGCGATGCTCCAAGATGAGGCCCACCCTAAGTACATAGTCGGCACGCGCCGGCACGGGTGTCTTGAGCCACGCCGGATAGGCAGCCTTGGCCGCAGCCACGGCATCGGCCACGTCCGCGGCGCCGGACCGCGCAAAGACGCCCAGCTCCTGCGTTTGGTCTGCGGGATTCAGACTGGGGAAGAACTCTCCCGACTGGGGCCCCACCCACTTACCGCCGATGTGGTTCAAATATTGCTCGGACATCATCCCTCCTCAGCTCTTGAATGCCAAAGGATATCTCCCCCGATTCAAGTGAAGGCCCCGACAGGCCGAAACCTATGAGTGCCTGCTTTAGGGCATTATTTGCGCGGCTACTGGAGGACGGCTATGGCAAACGCATGGGCATATCGCGTCAGGACTCGAGACGGCAAAATCGTCGAGGGAACAATGGAGGCCGACTCCAACACGGCCGTCGCTCAACGCCTGCGCGCCCAGAACATGATTCCGATCGAAATCAAGCAGCAGGGCGGTGGTATGTCTCTGAAAAAGGACTTCGCCCTCCCCCAGAGGGTGAAGTTGAAAGACCTCGCCGTTTTTTCCCGTCAGTTTGCCACGATGATCTCCTCGGGCCTTTCGCTCTTGCGCTCCCTCAACATATTGGCGGAACAGACAGAAAACAAGACCCTTGCCAAGACCATCGTCGCGGTTCGCGACGAGGTCGAGGCCGGAACGGCCCTTTCAGGCGCGATGGCAAAACATCCAAAGGTCTTCAAATCGCTGTTTGTTTCCTTGGTCAAGGCCGGTGAAACCGGTGGTCAGCTCGACGAGGTCCTTTTGAGGGTCGCCGACAGTTTTGAAAAGGACTACAAGCTGCGCCAGAAGATCAAGGCGGCGATGACGTACCCCGTGGTCGTCTTCATGATCGCCATCGTCCTGGTGACGATCATGCTGATTTTCATAGTCCCGACATTCGCTGCGATGTTCACGGGGCTCGGCGGTGAACTGCCTTTGCCGACCAAGATTCTGGTGTTCTTGAGCGCAAAAGCAATCATAATCATCCCGGTTGTCGTGATTTTGTCCATCGTGGGCTTCGTCCTTTACAAGCGCACGCGTAGGTTGAGCGAGAACTTTACCTACAGGACCGACAAGATCAAACTGAAGGCCCCGGTATTCGGAAACCTCTTCATGTTGATCGCCATCTCCAGGTTTGCCCGCACACTGGCTCTACTGCTGCGAAGTGGAGTGCCGGTGCTGCAAGCCATGGAGATCACGTCCGAAGCGGCTGGGAACCGCGTCGTGGGCCGCGCCGCGCTCGATGTGCGCGACAGCGTCCGCGAGGGCGAGAGCATTTCAGGTCCCCTAAAGAACCATCCTGTGTTTCCTCCGATGGTGGTCCAGATGATCGCCGTAGGCGAGGACACAGGCCAGGTGGACGAGATGCTGGACAAGATCGCCGAGTTCTACGAGCAAGAGACTGAGTCGACCACCGAGTCGCTGACGGCCCTTTTGGAGCCGTTGATGATTGCAGTCCTCGGAGGCCTGGTCGGGAGCATGGTCATAGCCCTGTACATGCCCATGTTCAAAATCTTCGACCTGATCAAATAGGGCAAAGAACAGCCTGAACTTTGGCTCTTGCTCAGGTGGAACGAAGTCGTTCCACCTGGTACGATCTCATGCAGTGGATTTCATCGAACCCTTCGACTGCTTGTCTCGCACTCCGAGCACGGTTCCCGTCTTGCGGATCCTGTGTCGATTGCCTCCTGGCCTTCAAGTCAGCGCGAGAGAGGTTGCCAGTCGGGCGGGCATAAGCCATCCGGCGGCTTCACGCGTTCTAGGTGAATTCCTGTATCAAGGGATGGTGGTCGTCCAGCGATTGCCCAAAAGAGACCTATACGACCTGAATCGAGAACACGTGCTGGTCAAGCAAGTCATACCTTTGTTCGAGCGGGAACCTCAATTGACGAAAGAGCTGATAGCGCTCCTCACCCGTAGATTCCGAAGTAAACGATCCGTTTCTTTGGCGTTCTTGTTTGGAAGTGCTGTGGAGGGCGCTCTGGTACCCGAGAGCGACATAGACGTTCTGTTAGTAACGGGAAGAAACACTGAGCGGCTCGGGGAGTTTCTGGAAGCCCTTGATTCCGACCTCCGGCAACGATACGGGAATCATCTGTCGCCGGTGATCGTAGAGCTGGGCAAAGAAGAGTTCCGAAGGCGGGCCCCCCGGAATAAGCTTTGGAAACGCGTGATTGAGACAGGGATAGCTCTGACGTCCTGACGCTATGGCTCGAATCAAGGTTGTAGAGGCGAACCGGGCTGAGGCTCGGCTTTACATGAATAAAGCCCAGCAGTTTCTTGACCAGGCGCGGTCTGCTTTCACCGAGCAGCACTACGATGCCGTCATGCTGAATGCGGTCCACTCTGCAATTAGTTCATGCGATGCGGTCACCGTGGCTCTTTCTGGTCGGAGATCTGCCGATCCAAACCACCAACGAGCTGTTGAGTTGCTGGAACAGACTCTCGCCAAGGCAACCACCGGCGCGCCGCTGTCTCAACTCCGAGCACTTCTCGCTAAGAAGAACGTGGTCGAGTACGAGTCTCGCCCCGCCACCGGCAGAGAAGCAAGCGAGGCTCTCAAGCGTTCAGAGCGCATCATCGCCTGGGCGCTAGGCATGACGAAACGGCCTTAGGGGTCGGTGCGGATGTCTGTACATGCCCATGTTCAAGATCTTCTACTGATCAAGTATATCTGAGGAGATATACTCGGTGGGATGAAGCCGGTCTCGGAAATTCTGAAGCAAGCTCGCCGAGAAGCGGGATTGACTCAAGCCGAGCTGGCTCGTCGTTCGGCCACCTCCCAGTCGGCTGTCGCCGCCTATGAATCCGGCGCCAAAATGCCGTCAGTGCCAACATTGGACCGGCTGCTCGGGGTAGCCGGAGTGGAGTTAGGGGCGAGTCTCCTGCCCCGCACGGTCACGAGCCCAGAGAAGGGACGGGGTCGCTTACTGAAGAGGCTTCGCGATCACCATGCCGAAATCGTCGAGACAGCGAAGGAGCACGGCGCAACCAACGTTCGGATCTTCGGGTCGATAGCCCGGGGTGATGAAAACGACGAATCGGACATCGATCTGCTGGTCGACTCAGAGCCCGGTTTTTCGCTGCTCGATCAGGTTCGGCTGCGCCGTGCGCTGATCGAGTTGCTAGGAGTGGACGTGGATGTCGTCACCTCCAACGGTCTGCTCCAGCGCGATTCCCACATCCTCGATGAAGCGGTAGCCATCTAATGACCGGCCCCTGGAAAGGACGAGCCTTCGATGAAGTCGTCGCAGACATCGAACAAGCGGCGGACGCGGCTGCCGATCTCATAAGGCGAGGAAAGGACGCCTGGGACAGCGACCTGCTACTGCGGCTCGCTGGCGAAGCCGTGATCGGCCGCATCGCGGATGCTGCGAACCGACTTCCCGACAATCTCAAAGCCGCCATACCCGAGGTTCCGTGGGACGACGTTCGCGATATCCGAATACTCGTAGATCACATCTACCATCGGATCAACTACGATGCCCTTTGGCAAACTCTTGAGAAGGACATTCCTCACCTCCGCAACCGCCTCCGTGAATGGATCAAGAGGCCGAATCAGGACTAAATGTCGAAAGGGCGGGCAAATCCGCCCGGGACCTGAGACTCGTCCTACAATCGGGGCGGCGTATATCCCCCGGCTGGGGCCTAAAGGTCGGCGGCTGGGGGCCGATAACGTTTAAGAATCAAGTCGGACGAAGTTTGAATGTAGTCAAAGGCAAACCCATCGCAAGGTGGGGACGCAAAGCCACGGGACCCACGCCCGCCGGGCGGAGGTAAGCCGGGTTACCTGCACGAAAGACCCCAAAGGGTCGGGCGTGTAAGGCGGTAAAAAGCAAACCAAGTCACATGAGGCTCCTGGGCCGGCTTGCGGGGGCAGAAGAAAGGGAAGGTGGGACAATGTTCGTGAAGTTTCACGAGCGTCTCAAGAACTCCGAGAAGGGTTTTACCCTGATCGAGCTCTTGGTTGTAATCCTGATCATCGCCATTTTGGCGGCGATCGCAATACCAGTGTTCCTGAACCAGCGCAAGAAGGGGTGGAAGGCTCAGGTAGAGTCGGCCCTTAAGAACATGGCTACGGCCCAAGAGTCGTTCCTGACGGCCAACCCCGCTTATGCGACAGCCGTCGCTTCGCTTGTTGCGGAAGGATTCACGTATGCGACCACTGAGGTCACGCCTACGGACCCCATCGCAGCCACAGCTGCGATCTCATACTGCATGGTCGTTACCTCGGCCCATGACACCACGATCGTTGGTCGGTACCGGTCTTCAGAAGGTCGGCCAGTCGTCGGCACAGCCGCCTCGGCGGTCTGCCCGTAGTACCAAGGGTCAACGAAGAAGGCCCCCCGAATGGGGGGCCTTCTCGCGTAGGGCCCATGTTCAACCGCCTTCAGGGAAATGCCGATAGCAATAGGTAACCGGCAGTACTCTGTCCGGCTGTATTCGACATCGCAAAGACATAGATTTTAGGAGAAGCGTTGGACCACGGCACCAGATCAGAGAATGAGCGCGGGTTTAGCCTGATCGAGCTATTGGTCACAATGATGCTGGCTAGCATCATGGCTACGTTTTCTCTAATGGCTTACAAGGGTTACAACCGCTCTGCGGACCATCGGGGAGCAGCGAGGGAAGTGGTGGCGATATTGCGTAACACCCAAGTTCGGGCCACGACGGAGGCGGCGACGTATCAGTGCGTATTCACGGCAACTGACCTGACCATCTACCGCGTCACGGACCCACCAACAACGACCCCCGCACGCGGAGTCTACACACTTGCCGAGCAGCGTTTTCATGGCAATCTGCGTTTCGTCCTTGCCGCTCCTAATGGGTTTACCCACCCCGACAACACCAAGAAGCCCAACTGTTTCTTCTACGCCAGGGGCTCGGCCACACCGGGAACGATCGAAGTGGAACGCGTCGACCGAGGAACCCGGCATTCCGTCGTTGTCGAGGGTCTAACTGCGAGAGTGTCTTATGAAGATTAGGAAACTCGTGCATTCTGAAGAAGGCTTCTCGGTCATCGAGGTTCTCGCCGCCTTCACGGTCCTTGCGATCGTAACGCTCGGTACAGTTCCCCTGTTCGTTACCGGGCTTCGAGGCACTCTTGTCGCCAAACTCGACACGGGGGCCAAGAACCTGTCACAGGAGCGCTTCGAGATCCTGCGGAACTTGCCTTTCCACATCGAGCTCACCAACCAAAACGAGGTCCCAATTCCGGCGAATTGCACTCCTCCCGGTCGCACCGACCCCAGGACTGAGGGCATCGTCGTCTGCACTTATCGGGACCTTCTGGACACTTATTACCGATCGACCACGGCGGCCACCTCGGCCACGACCGGCGGATACGTCGACGCATCCTCCACACTACGCACCGCCGATGAGCCTGCCGGCAGTTTCTACCGCTTCGTAGTCGACCCAGTGCCGGGCTTCGGTACGCGGTATCGGCAGGTCATAGTTACCCAATTCCTCGACAAGAATAGGGCCCCCATCTCGCCCGCGACCGACTACAGCTCGCAGGTTGTCGCCAAGGACTTTCCAAGAACTAGGCTGCTGGGGGTAACCGTCATCACATCATGGACCGCGGGTAACCTGAGCAAGAAGTTTTCGGCTTTCAGCCAGATCGCCGAGTCCAGGGTAGCGGCCTCGTCAGTGATCTTGCAGTCCCGCGCCCTGGCGCTGCGGATCACGGGAACCCTTGACATAACTCGCCGGCAACTGAAATTGGAAGTCGGAGCCTCGAACTCAGACGGCGGCATCGCGACCGGCGGCAACGCCGCGACGCAGGTAAACGCAGCTATCGCAGAGATCGTTGACATTGGGGGCACCCGCATCGAAGGGCGCTCGGGCAGCGCGTCAGCCCCTCCCAGTTTCAGTCTGGCCGACGCCGGAACCGGCGACAAGTCGCTCAATGACACCGACGGTATGAGGCTTGCGCAGTTCGGGAACACAAAGGTCGCAAACATCAAGGCCACCATATCCGCAGAGCAGCCGATCATCGGCGGCGGAGACGTGACAACTCCCGCCTTCAAGCCCTCCTTGGGCTGGTTGAGCGGCGGTAGCGGTATCGGACAAGCCCCAAGACTAGGTTTCTTCAACAGGCCCGACCCCTCCTCTCCCCTTAACCCAATGCCCAATCTGCACCCCTCTTTCATGCTCGTGAGGATCGATAACGATCTCAACGAAGACAGCAAGACGCTTGTCGAGGGATCGTCATATCTTCGAGCGGACGCCGGGAGCGCACACAGAGCGGTGTCGGGAGCCGGGGCGTTGACGCAAGTTGTCAAGATCCTTCCCACGACGTTTGCGAAGGACGGCGTCGTGAAGGTCGAACTGAAGCGGGCCTCGCTAACATGCACCGCTAACGGCACGACCGCATCAGCCGCAGCAGAGTTCGAGGCGATCGTGCAGGTCTTCGATTACAACGCGGGAGGCCCGGGATTGAGCGGCTACAGGACAATGCCAACCGTCCAACAGGGCCAATTGGTCAGTCCCCTCAACATCACAACCCTGACGTCGACTCAGGTGTGGGTTGACTCATTTGGGAAACCGATTCTTCTGAACCAATACATCGCCTCTTGGGGAAGCGCGGTGAGCGCGACCGGCCTTGAGCCGGTGAGCGGGACCACACCAAAAAGGGTTCAGCGCGATATCAACGGCATCGTGTCGATAACCACGAAGCCGGTTAGAGCCGCCGATCTGGATTCGAACATCGGGATTTCCTTTGCAATCCTGTCCTGTACTGCGGAGGACAACCGGTGATCCGTGTACTCGAACTCATAAAAGTCCGGAACGCGGACGAGGAGGGTTTCACTCTGATCGAACTTCTCATTGCTATGGGTTTGTTCGGAATCCTCACGACCGTCCTCTTCAGCATCGTGCTGAACAGCGCCAACACTGTGAAGACCACACGGCAGTCCACCGACATCAACGAGGAGGCTCGCACCGCACTCAACCGAATCTCACGGGAGATAAGAGAGGCCAGGGCCATCACCGGTGCGGTAAACCCGGTTGGGTCCACCTATAGTTCCGTGACCGACACGGCCATTACTTTCGAGGTGGATCTTAGCGGCAGCGAAACCATCGAGTTGGACGAGATCATCACGTACCGCTACGAATTCAACAACAAAAGGCTCGTCTTGAGGACTGGAAACGGTGGGTTCGCCCCGGTACTCGCAGCCAACGTCGAGACCTTTAAGATTTCCTATTTCAGCCAAGTATTCAACTGTGACAAGGACAAGGACGGGATCATCACCTGGGAAGAGGTCGAGTCGGCACTCACCCCCTGCCCAGACGACGCCGGAGACTCGGACAGCCCCCCCACTCTCGACGTGGAATTGACGAGCATCAACAGAGTTGTCGTCGAGTTGACCCTGCTCAAGGGGACCCGAAAGCAGGACTACCGGACCCAGATCGACCTTCGAAACCGGCCACTTTAAGGAGAAGAGATGAAAGCGAGAATTGAGCGATTGAAACTACGTTCCGGGGAAGTTGGCGCGGCCATGGTCGTCACCCTTCTCGTAATGGCCGTGCTGACTGGTCTGGGCGCCGTGGTTTTCAACATCGGTTTCAACAATTTGCAGAACGCCGGGCGAGACCGCCTGGCCGGCGGCGCTATGGGCGCGTCGGAGGGCGGCGTCGCGCAGGCTCTATCTTTCGTTCGAACGGAAGGCGTGGGCACGCTAAAGTGCACGCAGCCGCCCCAGCCAGCCGGTGACTGCAGCCTCCCTTGGGGAAAGGGCAATCCCAAGATCGTCTCCTTGGCCAACGGGAGACAATTCAGCGTTTGGATCGAAAGGATCCAACCGTTCGCGCCCCCGGACTTCAAGGTCGGAACCTTCGAGGTTCATTCTCGAGGATGCATTGGGTTGCCTGCCGAGTGTGCTGCAGGCTCAGGGCGGGGCCTGCGCAACGTCGATCTCAGGTTCACGGTCACACCGCTCACTTTCCCGATCGGTGTTTACGCGGATGAGGGGTTCACCGACGCCGGCGGCGCGTCGGTCAGCACCGAGTCGCTGCTCTCCAAGCGCTGCATCAGCGGTCGAAAGTTCGTCAATTTCTCCGGGCAAGACCCGTACCACAAGATTCCGGCGGCCGCGCACTCTGTCGACGTGATCGTTGCTGCCCCAAACTCCTGCAACGCTAACGACAGCATCCATGTTCAGCCTGATCCGGGTGATTGCAATCCCGGCCCCGCCGACAACCCCTACAAGAACGACCAAGACCGGTTGGGCGGAAATCTGGTCACGAGCAGCGACACCGACAAGCTCCAGTGCCTTGGCGCCGCCGGGGCCTATCCGCAGACGTCAAAATTCGACCTGAACGCCCTGTACGCCTTCGGTTACCAGGAGGGCCAGCCAAGGGGCCTCAGCACAGCTGAGTACGCCCAACTGAAGGGCAAGGCCCAGGAGCAAAACTACTTCTCGACCTCAACCGACAAGTGCGGCCCAGGCCAGTCGCCTCCAATTTGCTGGCGAGATCCAGTCCCCGCCGACGATCCAAACGCGATAATGTATTGGGACCTTCGGGCCGCGCCTGCCAACAAGAAGACACTCCCACTGCCGTCGTCTGGCCTGCCCGGCTACGATAGGACCCAATGCGGCAGCCGCTCTCTCATTCTTGTCGTCGAAGGCGGCAACATGCAGAACTCGGGAATAAACATCGTCGGAGCCATTTTTGTGCCCGACGGGTCCTACCAGGGAAACGGCAACTCCGACATCCTTGGCACGCTTTTTGCCAAGGTCGTGGAAAAGTTCAACGGAACGGCCAACTTCACTCTGACCGGAGATCCGCCCGGAAAAACGAACTGCTTCTTCGACAACTTCCCCGGAGGCTTGCTCGATGTGAGGGCCAAACGGTTCCGCGAAGTCGATAGATAGAATCCGGTAATGCCAAAGAAACCTGCAGTCAAAGAAAAGAAAAGACCTAAGAACGCTGCGGCTCAGGCGGCGCGCAAAGCAAAGAAGCTGGAGAAGAAGAAGGGCCGATAACCCGAGCCGGGCGTTAGACTCCGGTCCGGATGCCGAATCGTCTGTTGCTTGCCGCCGCGCGGCGTGAGAACCTCAAAAGATTCATCACGAATCACAGGTTCACACGGTCTGTGGCACGCCGTTTCGTCGCAGGCGACACGCTGGACGACGCCATGGCCGCGTGCAAAGACCTCGAGTCGCTCGGGATCACCGCGATCCTTGACTATCTCGGCGAAAACGTCGCGTCGGAGACTCAGGTCGATGCCGCGACCAGCGCGTATCTTGCGAGCTTGGATCGCATCGCCGACGCGGGATTGGATGCCCACATTTCCGTCAAACCCACCCAGCTCGGGTTGAACCTTGGGCCAGACGTTTGCATCCTTCGGCTCCGCAAGATCGCCGACGCAGCACTGGCCACCGGATCAGTCGTCGCTATCGACATGGAGTCGCATGAATTCACAGACGGCACGATCGACTCATATGCAAAGCTGAGAGAAACGCACGACAACGTAGTGCTTTGCTTGCAGGCTTACCTGAAGCGAACTCGCAGCGATGTCTCCAAGCTCCTATATCTCAAACCCTCGATCAGACTCTGCAAGGGCGCGTACGACGAGCCGGGAGAGATCTCCCTCGGCCGGGACGCGACCCGCGCGTCCTTCAAGGAACTGCTGGCGACGCTCTTGGCTTCGAGCGACTACACAGCGGTGGCGACGCACGACGACACGCTGATCGCGGAAGCTATCGAGCTGGCCGGTAAATGGAAATTGGATCCGTCTCAGTTCGAGTTTCAGATGCTCTATGGGGTGCGGAGGACCCTACAATCTGAATTGGTAAAAGCCGGGTACCGGGTTCGTGTATACGTGCCCTTCGGAACGCAGTGGTACCCGTACCTGATGCGCCGCCTTGCCGAGCGCCCGGCGAACCTGAGGTTCTTTGCAGAGGCTCTAATTCGCGGTTAGCGGCCTGCATCCTTGAAGTTGCGCGCTTGCTGCAAAGCACGCTCGGCCTGGTCGACCAAACCCAACTGAAGGGAAGAGTCTGCCACCAGACCCCACGCGCGCGCAGATGGTTCGATCCGGATCGATTCCAGAGCGCTCTTCAGGGCCGCGGAGGGGTCTCCCGCCTCGAAATAGGCTCCACCCAGAGCCAGCACCGTCGCAGCCGAGTTGGGATTCAGCCTCCGGGCATTATTAAGTGCTTCCACGGCCCGATCGGGGCGGTCAAGGAAAATCAGCCCAGTCCCCAGCCGCAGATACGCCTCAGCGTCCTCGGGTCGACGACGCACCGCGCGTTCAAAGGGCGCTATGGCCTTTAGCTCGGTACCTTTGCCCTCCTTCTTGAACTCCCAGGACCGTACCTTGCCCAACTGGAATAGACATTGTTGACATGTCGGGTCGAACGTTATCGCTCGCTCGAGCGCAGGACCGTCCCAATTTCGCAACCCCTTGGCGAGGAGATAGTCGGAATAGATCATCGAGACGGCGACCAGACTTGCCGTCACGATTGCCGCCCCTGCAAGGACGCGTCGCAATGGGATTTTGCGAACCTCGTCCCTCGCCGGAGCGTTACCCGTGGCGCCAACCGCCCCAAATATGGCCATCAAAGGAGTGAGGACCAAAGACATCGGCTCCACCAGGTGCAATGCCAGGAGAGCCAGCGCCGACAGACGCAGCCACGTGCGGCCTGAGCTTGGCGTGAAACATGCCCATGCGCAGGAAAGGACTGCCCCTATCAACATGAGGGCCGCAGGCAACCCCCCGGTGGCCGCAGTCTCGACGAAGATGTTGTGGGCGTCCTGAAAGTCCATCTCGGGTGATTCTGATGTCCGCGCAATGTCCGTGAGCGTGGCGTTCTCACGAAACGCATACGTGAAGTTCGCCGGCCCCACGCCAAACCATGGGTCCTCTATCACGGTCCTGGCACCCACACTCCACACGGCGAGACGAAAACCCGCCCCTGATGCCAGATTATCGGGGTCGAACCGACGCGCCAGACTGATGTCGCCCCCCTGGACTTGCGGACTCCCCGAATCCTGTAAGTAACCGATGAGAAAAACGTGAGACAGAACGGCGGCAGTGAGGACCGAAATCCCGAGCCCCGCTACCAGCCAGCGGCGGACCCCGTTTCTCAGCGCCGCCAGAAGCCCGGCGGCGAGAAGCACGGCGGTGATGATTATCGGGACCCGCGCTTCGGTCACCGTTAGATAGGCCGCGAGAAAAACGCTCAGAACCACCCAGGGCAAGCCGCGGGCCCCGGAAATTGATCGGCCCGCCGCCACCAAAAGACCCACGCCGGCGAACGCGCCGAGGCCCCATGAACTTCCAACCCCCGGCAACGGAACTCCCGTGTCGGTAACCGGCACAAGAAACTCCTGGGCGAGATCCCTCGCCAGGACCCAAACCGCGAGGAACACCAGCATCACGACCCAGGCTCCGTTCACTGCCGCGGAGACCGGAACGGCTAAGGAACCTCGATGTCTGATTGCAGCAACGTACAGGGCGAACACGGCGTACCACATCACAAGGCCCGTGGGACGCAACTCGTGGCCCATGAAACTTCGCACAGAGTCGAGCCCAACGAAGGCCGAGATGGTCATCCAGGCGACCGCACCGCCCAACAACAGAACCGACAGCCTCACCGGTTTCGTTTCTTGTTTCAGCCAGGACCCGGCACCGCTCAGGGCGACTGCGAGCAGGCCCCCGAGTGCCATGACCAAAACTGCCAGCTGTGGGGTTCGGTAGTAACGGGCTAATAGCAAGGAATGAACAACCGGCAAGAGCCCAGTAACCGCGACCACTAGAGTCTCAGCGGGCGACAGAGAGCGCAAGGACTTGAACATCGCTACATTGTCGTCCCGACTGCCCCACGCATTGAGGTTTTGAGGCCGGGGCCAAATCTTCCCACCAGAATGATCCGGCGTGTTGAGGCCGCATGAGTTCTCTGAGCAGATGCTCGCTGGACTGTGATGGGGGCTATTTCTTGGTCGCGGTTATGGGCTAAGCGTTAGACACCTCCGACGGTTTGGCTCCCGACATCGCATGCGTCGCTTCCGTCGTCTTCCCATCGAAGACCCCTCCGTTCTCAAGCACGACTTCTTGGTGGCGTTATTGGATACAGAGAAAGGGCAAAATGTGGTCGCTCTCATCGCAAAAAGGGATGCCGCAGGGTGCCCGTTGGGCAGTGACGGGAGTAGACGGCCGTTTCGCCGCAATCGCTCATTTACTGTTGGACATCGTCGACCGTCTCCCAAAGAGCCAATAGGCGCGGTGAGAGGGTGCCCGAGCCGATGTGCTCGGGGAAAACCACAATGACCTGACCTACGCCGGTGGCCGAATAGCAGTGGATCGCTTGCAGAGAAAGTCCATGGGCGGCTTGGCCGAGACTTTGCGGAAGTCTCCGGTCTTGAGCGATGAGTTCCTCCGGGTCTATTTGGAGCTGGGCCAGGATATTCGGATGGGTTAGGTCGAGTGTCCGCTCCAGCCGGATTTCATATTCGAATAGCTGGCGAGGCAAAAGCCCATACGGCCCAATCGGCTGACTGTGCCCCATACGAAAGAACTCTGCGACCGCGCATTCCAGCGAAAGGCAAAGATAAAGTGCAGAAAAACTTTCGGGTGGATTGAAACGTCCTCCATTGATTCGGGCACCCTCTCCGCTCAGAGGGTCGAAGTCGGGCGCTTGGTGGCGATAACCAAGGCCGACGAATGGACGAGTGTCGACATCCGCAAGCCGTGAGGCCTCGAAGGCCGCGAAAGTCAGGCGGTCACACCTTCAGCCATCGCAAGAATCACCCCGATTACCCGCCGGTAGTGTCCCTCTGCAATGACCTCGAGCGGCTTTTCGTAACCGAGCTCCGCGTTGGGGCTTCGGAGCCAGAGGCGAGCGGATTCCTCCTGCAGAACCCTGCGCAGCAGGTCGGCTACCGCTTGGAGCTCAAGCAGTCGCTGCTCGTACACGCGGCGGGGGGTGGAGCGGGTCGTCTGCCACCTAGCCACACTTCGTCGTGACGTGCCTAGCACCTTCGCTAGGTCGTAACCGTCCAAAACTGAGTCCCTTAGCAGACCATCAATGATCGAAGCTACGGCAGCCACAGTCCCCTCCTTCGATCACGCCATGTCCGAAATTTAGCGCTTATTTGTCTAGGTTACCACCCCATCAATATCTTGGCTTTGAACCAACCAATGACCAGTCTGAATCTTCTTCCCGGCAACTCGACCAATGATCTCGGTGGCAGGACCTGAACAGTGGCGAATGGTTAAGGCCCGAGGCACCTAGGGTTTCGCAACTCCTTATGCCCTTTCGGACATGGAGCCACGGGACCTTCGGCGTCTCGGGCCTCAAGTGTCCCGAGTAACCCTTCGAATCTTCTGGGGCAGCGTTGCGGTACGAGCCTTTCGTTGGGCTTTGGAGCTTTCCCAGCTACCCCGCCGGCGCAGACAATCGCACTAACCGCCCACACTCGACAGGTACGCCGGGTTAGCCTTACGGCTTTCCCAGGGCTGCCCATCGTCGCGTCCCCTGGTGGTACATGCCTTTCGTTGGGCTTTGGAGCTTTCCCAGTTGCCCCGCCGGCGCAAGGAGTTGTACGTTCCCCTCACACCGACAGGCTCACCGAGTTGGCCTTACGGCTTTCCCAGGGCTGCCCATTCGGGTTCCTCAGATGATCCTTCGAACTGCTCGGGACATTGCGCAATCTAAACGGCCCATGAACATCGGTCAATAGGTAATCAAGTTATTTGTTCGCGACCTAAGAAGTTTCTTCGCGTTTCGCCGCA
>Ga0183260_10001168_pt1 | contig 22250 bp, 19 predicted proteins | sample AntDrymUQ4972206_2_FD_129768 | JGI IMG/M metagenome (GOLD analysis project Ga0183260, IMG submission 129768) | Polar desert sand microbial communities from Dry Valleys, Antarctica - metaG UQ497 (22.06) (version 2) (version 2) | ecosystem: Environmental > Terrestrial > Soil > Desert | place...
ATCTGTTTCCTCTTTTTATTTTTTTGGATTTATGGATGTTTTTTTATTACATCATATTTGCCCCTGCTCTTTGGAGAAAACCAAGGAAGACGTGGAATTAGAAAGCCCCCTGTATCCCGGTGCCCGCCCGCCCGCCCGTGCCGGTACGGACGGGGATGACCTGGTCGGACGGGGGGGAACTTAGGTAAAATGTTTTTTCCATTTACTATCTTCTTTTAAAGAGAAAGACAGGATTGATATTGTACGGCAATCTTGCTTTTTCAAAGTGAATTTATCTTTGATCCATGGACATTCTTTTGAAATATTTTTCGGATTTTTCTCCAAAGCAAATAGAACAATTTGCTGCATTGGACGAACTGTATAAAGAATGGAATGCAAAGATCAATGTGATCTCACGAAAAGATATAGACAGCTTGTATGAGAAACATGTGCTTCATTCGCTGAGCATTGCTGCAACATTTGATTTTCAACAAGGAATTGAAATTATTGATATTGGAACCGGAGGTGGTTTTCCAGGAGTTCCACTTGCTATTTTTTTTCCCGAAGTACAATTTCATTTAGTGGATAGCATAGGTAAAAAATTAAAAATAATTGAAGCAATAAAAGATGCCATTAGACTTACAAATCTTTCAACCGAACATATCCGTGCTGGGGAAATAAAAAACAGAAAATTTGATTTCGCTGTAAGCCGGGCAGTTGCACCATTGAAAGACCTGCTCACATGGAGTGCCCCATTATTGAAAAATTCAGAATTTATGGTCACTGCTTCAGAAGAAAAGACCGTTTATCGTTCAGGACTTATTTGCCTGAAAGGCGGGGACCTTAGATCTGAAATAAAGGAAAGCAACACACAACCAAAACTTGTTAAGATCAGCGAACTATTCAGCGAAGAATTTTTTAAAGAAAAGTATTTGTTATATGCGCCCCGGCTGTCTTTGTAAATTGTTAAGCATACTTTGAGGTTCCCCTTCCCTTCGGGAAGGCCTGGATGGCCTTTACCATTTCAACTCAAGCTTATTATTTTTTCGTTCAATATCAGCCATCCTTTGCGATGGATCAATTTCCACCGATACCACATCACTCAGCTTTCTTTTTGTTTGTATTTCATAGGTAGGATGTGTCCATTTCCACGATTCGTAAACCATTCGCGGTGTTTGTCCTGCTTCCTCAGCTTTCGCACCAAACATAAGATACATGGGCACATAATGCCATTCACTGGTGCCATCCTTAAAAGTAATTTTTACATCTACCGGCATGGGAACCATACCCACTCTTCTTAATCTGATATTAGTATTTGCGCCCTCTTGCCATAAACTGTCTATACCATAATCAATAGTTTTCGTTGTATTCACCCAATACATTTTATACCAATCCAATTTCATATCACTTTGCTTTTCTGCAATCCGGATCAGATCCGAAACATTAGGATGCTTAAAGCGCCACTGCCTGTAATATTCAGCCAATATTTTATCACGGACAGACGCCCCAACGATATATCCTAATTGCTCCATAAACACAGCACCTTTTGAATAAGCTGCAAGGCTATATCCGTAGTTTGTATTGAAATGATCAGCATGTGTTGTCAGTGGTTCTTCCCTGCCGCTTTTTGCAAGTGCAATGTATCCGGCATAATTATCTGCATGATATAAGGGCAAGTTGTTTGCCACTACGGAATCAGATTCTTTTCTGTCCTGAATGCTTCTGTTTTTAAAAATTTGCTGGCGATAATACTCCTCTACCAGGCTTGTACTGTATTCTGTAAATCCTTCATCCATCCACGCATATAAAGATTCATTTGTACCGAGTATCATCTGGTACCATGTATGCATCCATTCGTGAAAAGCAGTTCCCAATCCGGGGCCTACGAGCATAGTTGCCATGGGGTACTCCATACCGCCATCGCCTCCATGTATAAATGAATATTGCCTGTAAGGATATTCACCAAAATTCTTTTTTATAAAAGGATATACAGTTACTGCGGCATCTGCGATCCGCTCCCACTGCACATCCCAATCTGCAATATAATTATTGAAATCGTTTTTATACAATTCTTTACCTGCAGCGCTTATTGCATCAAAAGCAACCCTTGTTGGTTTGTTTTTATACAATACATGAATTGTCTGACCATCAACCAATGTGCGGGTAAGGTGCTTGTATTCAGGATCGGCTGCCCATGCAAAGTCGTGAACATTAGGTGCGAGGAAACGCCAGCTTAGATTGTTGCCTGCAGGTCGGATTACCTTAGCTCCTTTGGCTTCATAACCATAACCAATGGAGGCGGGATTTTGAAGATTGCCTGTACCTCCGAGTATATAAGTTTTATCAATATTAATGGTGACATCATAATCGCCCCATACACCATAAAATTCACGGGCTATATATGGTGTAGGATGCCATCCGTCAGCATCATACTCCACCAACTTCGGATACCATTGGGTCATTGTATATCTAACACCGGTGGAGGGATTATCTCGTCCGCTTCGTCGTATCTGTAAGGGCACCTGTGATGCCCATGTCATATCGAAGCTTACTTTGCTACGAGGCAAAATGGGTTTATCTAATATTACTTCAAGAATGGTTTCATGGTTTTTATATTTTTGAGCCCGTCCATTCATTTTCAGTGAGCGAATATTCTGATAGCCATATTCATTTTCTTTAAGATTTCCAATTCTTGCTTTTACACGTGCATCCCAATCCAGAACATCATTTCCATTACGGTCTTTGCGAAGAGCTATAGTGCCCTGCCGGCGGCTGCGTACATCCATCATGCTGTTTGGCTGAAAAGCATTGAAATACAAGTGATAAAAAACACGTTTCAATGTATCAGGAGAATTGTTCCAGTATTCAAGTTTCTGAGCTCCTTTTAGCTGGTTGGTCTGCACATTCATATCAACGTTCATAGTGTATTTTACCCGCTGCTGCCACCGATCTGTTTGTGCAATAGAATAAGTACAGAAAATAATAATAGATAAGAATAAAAAAAATGTTTTCAACATCATAATGAATAATTCAATGATTAGGAACGTAAATTTCGCTAAATCAGGTCTTATGAAGAAAGAAAATTAATTAGAATTGCTCAAAGGCTTGTTTCTTAATTGAGCATACGAGCATACTCACTCATAATCATTGGGGTTTTTTCGATTTTCCACTGTCTGTGTTTTTGAAGTTAAGAAATCAACTTCTGACACAGTTTATTTTACACTCTCATCTATTGAGCTATCTACAGCCAGTCTTCCCTGATTCAACAGTCGCTTACTTCTGTTTCATCTTGCTACTGTGCTTACTATAGCAACCTGATACCTACGCCTACTTCCTACTTATTTTTACTCACCCATTAGCTTTTTCTATACTTTCCACTATCGCTGTACTCACCCCTGTAAAACTAAATCCGCCATCATGAAATAAATTTTGCATAGTTATGTACCTGCTCATGTCGCTGAACATAAATGCACAATAATTAGCACAATCTTCTGCAGTGGCATTACCCAATGGACTCATCTTTTCAGCATAATCAATAAAAGCATCAAATCCTTTCACTCCACTTCCGGCTGTAGTACGTGTAGGTGATTGCGAGATAGTGTTCACACGCACTTTCTTTTTTAGACCATAATTATATCCAAAGCTTCTTGCAATGCTTTCAAGTAATGCTTTGGCATCTGCCATTTCATTATAGTCCGGAAACACTCTTTGCGCAGCTATATAAGTGAGGGCTACTACACTGCCCCATTCATTCAGTGCATCCATATCCCAGGCAGTCTTCAATACGCGGTGCAAACTCGTAGCAGATATATCAAGTGTTTTTTGATTCCATTCATAATTCATTTCTGTATAATGCTTTCCCTTACGCACATTCAGGCTCATACCTATTGAATGTAAAATAAAATCTATACCTCCGTTAAAATGTTTTTGACTTTCCTCAAAAAGCTTTTTCAGATCGTCCATGTTCGTGACATCAGCTCCCACAACAGGAGCTTGTATTAGTTCAGAAAGTTTATTTATCTCACCCATCCTCAATGCTACCGGAGCATTGCTCAATACGATCTGCGCACCTTGTGCATGACATTGCAAAGCCGTTTTCCAGGCAATTGACTTCTCATCCAATGCACCGAATATTATTCCTTTCTTTCCTGCTAAAAGATTATTTGACATGAAATATTTATTTGAAAATTAGGGTTTGCAATTAGTTGATGATGTGTTACAAAAGTAAGCTGCTTTATTATTTGTTCATAATCACTTTGATCTTGAGTGATCTCACCTGGATTGTCTTTGAAAAACCTCATGACATCGAATATAATTTATGAATCAGGGCTAAAACTTACTATTCCCTAAACTGGTATATATTAAGATAAGAGCTGAAATACTTCCGAAGAAAATAGCTCCCAACACAATAAATAGCAGTAAAGTATAAGCCAATAATGCCCAGCCATTATTACTGCCTATTATTTTATCATTCAAATATGTATATGATTTAATACCCCCTGCATAGGCAAAAAGGAAAAAACTAATGAAGAGTAATAGTTTTAATATTGAATCCATTAACCCAGAATTTAATAAAAATAGTAAGAGCATCAGAGCTTCAGCATATCGTCATATCGTCACACCAGCTAATCAGCATATCGCCACATCACTTACTCGGAATATCGTCACATCGCCACATCAGCTAATTCATCACCATCTCTCTTGCATTTTCAATTGCTGCTGCTGTAGGTTTTTCACCACTCATCATTTTGGCTATGGCTACTATGCGTTCATCTGTGTTCAGAAGCCGTACTCCCGTGGTGACGACATTTGCCTTCACTGATTTATAAACCATGTAGTGTGCATCAGCCTTACCCGCGATTTGTGGCTGATGTGTGATGCATATTACTTGTCGTGCAGAAGAAAGTTCTTTCATAATAGCTCCTACCTGTCTTGCAGCTTCACCGGAAATTCCTGTGTCTATTTCATCAAAAATTAGTGTTGGTAAATTCATGGAAGTAGCTACAAGAGATTTAATGCATAACATCAACCTACTCAATTCTCCTCCACTTGCAACTTTGCGCAAGGGCTGAAAATGGCCACTTTTGTTGGCATCGAACAGAAAATCAATCTCATCTTCTCCGTGAGGTGTAAGCGCCCCTTTTTTTTGTTCTACTTTCAATTTAGCATTGGGCATGCCCACTTGTATCAGCATTTTATTTACTTGTTGCTCCAACGGTTTAATTTGAAGTTTTCGTGCAGCACTGATTTTTGCAGCCATTTCCAAAGCCTCACTATTTAGATATTCATATTGTTTTTCTGCAACTATAATTTCATCATCTATATTCATTACTTCTTGCAACTTTTCGTTCAGCATGGCAGTGATCTGCAGTAATTCATGCGTAGTTTTTACACCATGCTTTTTGAAAAGTTTATAACCCAGCGACAACCGTTCATTGATCTTTTCCATAGCAGCAGCATCAGCATGGACGCTATTGCTTATCCGGTCAAGCTCCTCCGCTATATCCTGTAAGTCTATGTATGCAGATTGCAGTCTATCTGTAATAGCAGGCAATTGTTGATGATAGTCGCTGTACTGTAGAAGGCTATTTAAAATATTTTTTAAATTTCTAAGAATAGGTGCTTCACCTTCTTCCAGATCATAGTATGATTTTGTCAACGCTGTTTTTATACCTTCAGCGTTCTCCTGTAATTTCAATGCCTGTCCCAGTTCCTCCATTTCATCTTCACGAAATCCTGCTTCATCCAACTCATTAAATTGAAACTGGAAATAATCGAATTCCTTATTGAAATCAATTTTCTTTTCTTTCAATTGGGAAAGCTTCTTTTTAGCTTCCTGAGCCCGTGTATAAATGCTTTGGTAGTTTTTTAATGCAATATGATTGTGTGCAAGAGCATCCAAAACTTCACGCTGAAATTCTGTATCCCCTAGTTCCTGAGTATCAAATTGCTGATGAAGATCTACCAGTAATTTACTTAATTGGTGCAATTGAATAAGATTTACAGGCGTATCATTAATAAATGCCCTGGATTTCCCTTTGGGTAAAATTTCTCTGCGCACTACAAGTTCGTCTTGTAAATCCAGTTCATTTTCTTTCAAAAAAAGATTGACAGAATCATTGATGTTTTCATTTTGAAATACCCCTTCTACTATGCATTTCTTTTCTTTTTTTAATAATGCTGCACTCTCTGCTCTTTGTCCAAGGATCAATCCCAGTGCTCCCACAATAATAGATTTACCTGCACCTGTTTCACCTGTGAGCACGTTCAAGTATTTAGAAAAATCTATTTCCAATTCTTCTATAATTGCATAATTGATGATTGATAACCGGCTAAGCATAATGGGCCAACAAATTAATGCAATTCAGGAATACAGGGAACACGAATTATGGAATAAATACAACACAAGAAGGTAAAATAAGTTAACACTCTGGATACGAATTCTGCAATGACACGAATGCAACTCTTTGTTTTTTCTTTTTTATCAGGCCCCCCAATTGTGCGAAACCAGCGGTAGAAAAAAACAGTCCTGCTGCCAACAGTATAAAACTTAGCTTTTTCATTTTGTGTCTTTTAAGATTGTATAGGTTTAGTGTACTAAGCCATAAAAGTATTCATCGCAGAATCCCTTTATATACCCTGCAGTGGGTATATTTTTTAAAACAAAAAACCCCTGCATGCAGAGGTTTTAAATATTAAAATAGAAAAATTATCATTTAAGCTCTACTGAGTCAACCAGAACGGAATCTACTAATATTCTACCGCAGTTTTCGCAAACCATTACTTTCTTTCTTTGTTTGATCTCACTTTGTTTTTGGGGAGGTATGGAATAGAAGCATCCGCCGCAGGCATCACGCTCTACCGGCACTACGGCTAATCCGTTGCGGTAGTTTTTACGGATTTTTTCATAGCTCGCAAGCAAGCGCTCATCTACATGGCGCCTTGCTTCTTCTACTGATTTATTAAATTGTTTTTCTTCTTTTTCTGTAGTGACAATTATTTTTTCCAGCTCACTTTTCTTAGTTATAAGCACCCCTTCTTTACTTGCAATTGCCTTTTTAGCTTTTTCTAATGCAATGGCTTTTTCAGCTATTTCTTCGTTGGCATCTTTGATGTGTTTATTACAAAGATCAACTTCGAGTTGCTGCATTTCTATTTCCTTATTGATCGCTTCAAACTCGCGGTTGTTTTTTACATTCTCACTGTCCTTTTCATATTTTTTCACCAGGCCCTCTGCTTCTTTGATCGCTTCTCTCTTTTGTGCAATGAATTCTGTAATGCCATTTATCTCTTCTTCTATACGCATTTGGCGGGCATGCAAGCCTGTTATTTCATCTTCGAGATCAGCTACTTCCATTGGTAGCTCACCTTTTAATATGCGAATCTCATCAAGCTTTGAGTCAACTTTTTGCAAATTGACCAATGAGTTTAATTTTTCTTCTACTGAATATTCTTTTACTTGTGCCATGAAGATTTTATAATTTATCGTTATTTAATGGTGGGTTTCAAATTTGTCCTTCAACCATTATCCCAATCTTTGACAGGGCAAAAAATCAGGTGAAATACTTTATCGGGTTTGTATTTACTTCTGTTTTTAGGACGGCAAATGTAGGGAATTTTTTTAGGAGGATATCCTGAAATAGCTCCGCTGTATATTGTTCGGTTTCATAATGACCTATATCTGCTATTACTATTTTTCTTTGGGCCATGAAAAACTCATGATATTTTACCTCACTTGTAACGAAAATGTCAGCACCTGCATTGATTGCCTTATCAATTAAAAATGATCCGGAACCACCACACAGAGCTACCTTTTTTATATTATCCCCACTTAAAGCTGAGTGTTTGATAACACCTGTCCCAAATGAAGTTTTTAATTTATGAAGTAGTGCCTGCTCCGATAGGGGAGGGTCCAGAGTACCGATAATCCCGGCTCCTATTCCAAAATGAATATTGTTCATTGTAAATAAATCATAAGCTACTTCTTCGTAAGGATGATGGGCCACTAAAGCTTTCACAATCTGCCTCTCGAGGTAGGCGGGGTAAACTATTTCAATTTTTATTTCTTTTTCCAAGTGCTTTTTTCCAACTTTACCTACGTATGGGTCTGCTCCTGCTTCTGCAGTAAAGGTTCCGATACCCTCACTATTGAAACTACACTCTGCATACTTACCTATATGTCCTGCTCCTGCATCAAACAGGGCTTTTCGTACCTGGTCGGCCTTGTTTTTTGGAGCGAAAGTTATCAGCTTTCTGAGTAGTTTAGGTTTAGGATCTAAAATCTTTAAATCCCTAAGGCCGAGCTTTTCGGCAATTTTAGCATTCACTCCCGATGCTACATTATCCATATTGGTATGTGCCGCATAAATGGCCATATTTGATTTAATAGCTTGAATCAAAATCTTTTCGGTATCATTTATTCCGGTCAGACTTTTCAGTTCTTTGAAAATAACGGGATGATGTGCAACAATCAGATTACATTTTTTAGCAATAGCTTCTTCAATTATTTCTTTAGTGACATCTAATGTACAGAGTACGCCGGTACAGTCCCAAAGGGCATTGCCGGTCAGCATTCCCGAATTATCATAATCCTCCTGCAATTCAGGTGCAGCAAATTCTTCCAGACATTGTATTATTTCTTTAATCTTCATAATTGAAAGTTAGTGTTTTGGTTTTTTGTTGGCTTATAGCAAAGCTTATAGTTTTAATGTAAATCAAATTTTGTGATAGACAGATGGAGGCAACTCAAAAATTTTAAACGATACAACGCAAACACGTTGCAATAATTTATATTGGAACAACTTTATAGCTAATTCGATATTATTTCTACGGTGCTATCTATGCTGGAAGTTCAACTGCAAATGAGCAAATGCCATATTGCAAGCAATACATTTTATTCAGAATCCCTGGAAAATTAAGTCTGACATTCAAATATTTAGAAAATAATAGAACGTCTCCAAACTATTTATTAAACTCATTCGTTTCTTTTTAACAGGGTAAAGAGACCAACCCCTTGCATAAGTAAAGAATTTTGTATAATTTGGCTTAAATCCTATATTAAATGAAAATCATTCTACCCTTTTTTTTCGGCCTATTCGCATTGTTTAGCTGCAAAGATGCTATCGAAAATGCCCAGGAAGACTTTGTCATAAAGGCAATGACCGATGGTCAATGGGTTATAAAAAAATATATAAAAGGCAGTACAGACTTTACCCAGGAATTTACTCAGTATAAGTTTCAGTTTCATAGTAATCGCACTGTTGATGCTATCAAGAACAATGCAAAAGAATTGAGCGGTAACTGGGAAGGTAATGCCGGGGCTATGACCATTTCTGCCCAATATAGTACTGCCAATATTCCGCTCGTATTATTAAACGGCACATGGAAAATTACAAATAATGGATACACATATGTTGATGCTTCCATTACTGAAGGAGGTGAAATAAGATCGCTTCGCCTTGAAAAACTGTAACCATGCTCTGATATCAGAAAATTGCACCAGAGTTATAAAGCAATTTTCCGATATTTGGGGCGATTATCCAATACCTTTTAGAAAATTTTTTTTACTGAAAAACCATCCAAATTGAAAAGCCGGCTTTCCTCTATTACAGGCCTACTGCTTATTGGGTGTAGTCTATTTGCACAGTCGCAGATAGTGGCAGATTTCAAATCCGATATTACAGGTGGTTGTTCTCCTGTTGTAATAAATTTTCAGGATCTGTCTTCAGGCAATCCTACAACATGGAGTTGGGACTTTGGAAATGGAGCTACTTCCACCAAACAACATCCATCTACTACATATTTCGATGTGGGTACTTATGTAGTAAAACTTACTGCCTCAGATGCCAGTAGATCGCATACAGTTACCAAATTAGCTTATATAACTGTGTACAGGCAACCAACAGTTGATTTTACCGCTACAAAAAAATCAGGCTGTTCTCCTGTTGTCGTTCAATTTTCTGATGCTTCCTCATCACCATCCGGCACTACCGTTAAGGCCTGGAAATGGGATTTTGGGGATGGAAATTCTTCCACTGCTCAAAATCCTCAACACATTTATAGAAATGCCGGTAGCTATACGGTCACGCTTACCATCACAAACAACCTAGGTTGCACTCAACTCATCACTAAACCGAATTATGTTGATGTGAGTGCAGGTGTAGTACCGGGTTTCAATTATTCCGATCCGGCCGTTTGCAGTGCACCTGCTACAATAAACTTCGTAAATACCTCTACCGGTCCGGGAACATTAACTTATAACTGGGACTTTGGTAACGGGTCAGTAGCTACCACACCCAATGCCAGCACCATATATAACAAAAATGGAACATACCGCGTTTCGCTATTCGTATCAAGTAGCTCCGGCTGTTCTGACACCGCAGTCACTTATATAAAAGTGGGTAAGGCCAATACTGATTTTAAAACTCCCGTATCACTTTGTGCTAATACACCCCTACAATTTTTAAATAATTCTTCTCCCCGGCCTATAAAATCTTTTTGGCGTTTTTCCACAGGGGCTACGGATACCTTCAGAAATGCTATTACCAGTTTCCCGGGACCGGGAACCTATACCATTACTCTGGTCAATACTTATACGGAATGTACTGATTCAATCACCAAAACAATTACCCTGTTACCTAATTCCGTTATAGATTTCACTGCAGTGAATCCTGGTAAATGCCAGGTGCCTTCTGTTATCAATTTTACATCCAATACAACGGGTTCATCTTATCTATGGAACTTTGGTGACGGCGGCACATCCCTTCAAAAAAATCCATCTTATACGTATAAAAAAGCCGGCATTTATGATGTAAGCCTTGTTATAACCACTGCCAATGGCTGCAGGGATAGCTTGAAAAAAAAGTCATTTATCAATATAGGAAAGCCCTCGATTAAGTTCAAAAATCTGCCTGCAGAAGGATGCATCCCCCATCTGGTTAATTTTGGTGCTGACGTTTTATCAGCAGATTCTGTAGCGTCCTATAAATGGAGTTTTGGAGATGGCAGTAGCTCAACTTTGAAAAACCCAGATTACACTTACACTAAAGCAGGCATATATGCTGTGAGTTTAACAGTGACAACAACTTCCGGTTGCACACAGTTTTTTAAAATGGATTCAGCGGTGATGGTAGATACTATGATAAAACCTGACTTTACTTCTATAAGAGAGGCATGTGCCTCTCCGGGTATTCAATTCACTAATCTTACCAAAGATCCCAGAAAAGAATTTACTTATTTATGGACATTCAGCGATGGCACTACATCTACACAAATAAATCCAAGTGTAACATTTTCTGATACTGGATGGATAGATGCATCACTTGAGGTAAAAAACAGAGGTTGTAAAAATAAGATCACAAAAATCCAATATGCATATTTATATGCTCCCATATCCAAGTTTGCTTATGAAGCGGTTTGTACTGACCCATTGCAATACACATTTACCGATAAATCTATAGGTGCAAAAACCTGGGAATGGAAATTTGGAGATGGCACTGCTTTTATTGGCCAAAACCCACCCCCACATGTGTTTCCGTCATTAGGCATTTATAAAGTCTCTCTCACTACCACCAATGGAAACTGTAGCTATACAGCGAACAAAGAGATAATTATAACAGCCAATAAACCGGATTTTATAGCTGCAATACGAGAAGGTTGTAAGGCTTTTACAGCAAATATTCAGGGTATTGTTGCAAATTCTGGTTTGATAAAAAAATACATATGGGACTTTGGCGATGGCGCCGGACAAGATACAACCCAGGGAATAACTGCCCGATACACCTATTTACGAACTGGTGTATATGATGTTTCGCTCACTGTAATAGATTCTTTTGGATGTACTCAAAGTATTAAAAAAAATGCATACATCAAGGTAGGCGGGCCAGAGGCAGAATTTATTTCAGACAGCAAAGCAGGATGTAAAGGCACGGCCACAACCTTTATTGATGCCACTACCACCGATGGTATAAATAAGATAGTGAAATGGACCTGGAATTTTGGTGACAGCACCACTCAAACTTATACTGCCCCACCTTTTCAGCATGTGTATGATAGTGTGGGAGATTATGATGTAGAGTTAATAGTAACAGATGCAATGGGTTGTAGGGACACGGTGAATCATCGTGGATTCGTTATGATCTCTACTATTAAAGCTCAGTTTGGTACCACTGGAGCTATATGTGATAAAGCACCACTATATTTTGGAAGTACTACTTTGAGTGATCTACCTTATACTTTATTATGGAATTTTGGCGATGGGCAAACATCAACCCTTGGAGCTGTGGAGCATACCTATACAGATACGGGGATCTATACAGTGCAATTAAAAGTACGGGATTTGATGGGTTGCGAAGATTCAGTAAGCAATAAAAACATACAGGTATCCAGACCAAAGGCTTCTTTTACCGAAAACAATTTAATATCTTATTGTACTCCCTTCCAGGCATTATTTACCAATAAATCTTCATTTTATAATTCTTCTTATTGGGATTTTGGATTCGGAACATCTACACAAAATAATCCTTCTTCTTATTACACACAAATAGGTCAATATCCTGTAAAGTTAGTAGTAACGGGGCCTGGAGGTTGTAAAGATTCTACTTCGAAAGTATTGAATGTTTACGATCCGCGGGAAGGAAAGCTTAACTACTTTCCCCTTACCGGATGCCGTCCTTTGAACGTAAACCTTGAGGCCTTTTCTCAATACAATGCAAATTTTGTTTGGGACTTTGGTGATGGAAATATAAATGAAACCAGTATAAATAAACTTATTCATACTTATAATGATGCAGGAGACTTTATACCAAAAATTATTGTGAAGCAACCGGATGGTTGCGTGCTTACCATCAAAGGCACTGATACTATACAAATATTTGGTGCAAAGGCTAAGTTCAATTTATTAAAGAATCAATTTTGTGATAGCGGGTATATTAACATTATAGACTCGACCATTACGAGAGACAGCATTTTGAGCTACAAATGGGATTTTGGGGATGGTACTACATCCAATCAATTGAAACCCGGGCATTATTATTATAAGCCGGGTAATTACCCAGTTTCGTTGATCGTCAGTACTGAAAAAGGTTGTATAGACACTGCACGTATTAATGTAAAAGTGATACAAAGCCCTCTTATATCTGTGAAAACTGATACAGTAATTTGTGTAAATGAAACCCTGCTCCACATGGGTATTATGGAAAGGGCGGATTCATCATTAGTCAAATGGCGATGGACTTTTCCTAATGGCAATACTTCCGGATATCAAAACCCGGATATACAACAATACAATACTGCCGGGCTGTTTCAATTGAATGCCATTGCTACCAACAGTAGTGGGTGTGCCGATACAGTTACCAGGAATATTTTAGTGAATCCAATACCCGTCATTAATTTACCTGCCACCCTCACAAAAATGGTAGGTGTGCCTCTCCTGATTCCAGCTACTTACTCTAATAATATATTAAGATACTTATGGAGCCCTGCAAACACATTAAGTTGTGCTGGTTGTCCTCAGCCTTTTAGTAATACCAAATTCAATACGCAATATAATATAGCTGTAATAGATAGCAATGGCTGTCAAAACTCATCATCAATAGAGGTGATTGTTACATGCCAGGGTTCTAATATTTTTGTACCCAATACTTTTTCCCCGAATGGTGACGGTGCCAATGATGTATTTATGGTAAGGGGAAATGGTTTGAACCGTATTAAAACGCTGAGGGTATTTAACCGTTGGGGAGAAGTAATGTTTGAACAAAAAGAATTTCCTGCAAACAATGCACTTTATGGCTGGAATGGAATCTATAAAGGTAAAAAAGCGCTTCCGGATGTTTATATTTACCAGGTAGAAATTTATTGCGAGAACGGTGAGATCATGCGCTTTGATGGAAATGTAGCACTAATACAATAACAATGAAAAAAATTAATTTCTATTCATTATTGTTTGCATTCATTATGCTGGCACAAATATCACCTAAAGCGCAGGATATACATTTTTCCCAATTCTTTGAAGCACCGCTTTTACGCAATCCCTCATTAGCAGGAATTTTTACAGGCGACATAAGAGTGCAGGCTGTATTCAGAGATCAGTGGAATAGTGTAACGAATGCTTATAAAACAGGGTCATTAAATGCCGAGTATAAAATGCCTGTAGGCAAAGGAGATGATTTCCTTACAACGGGCATACAAATATTATATGATCAAGCAGGAACTGTAGCATGGAAGTCAACACACATATTGCCTGCATTGAATTACCATAAATCTTTAAGTGATCAAACAAACCGTTATTTATCATTAGGCTTCATGGGCGGATTGGTGCAACGCAGGTTAGATAGATCCAAGATGACTACAAACAGTACTTATGACGGACTTGGAGACGGAGAAACATTTACAAAAAATGGATACAGTTATTTCGATGGTGCAGTAGGTATGAGTTTCAACTCTCAGTTTACAGACAACAAGGATAATAATCTTTTTATAGGAGCAGCCTTACACCATTTTAATAAGCCAAAAAATTCATTTTATCAAAGCGCTAATATTGAACTCTCGCCCAAATGGGTGGGTTCTGCAGGTGTTAAATTTTCTGTAACCCCTGGCAGCTATATCACGCTGCAAAGTGATTATTCCCGTCAGGGTAAATTTCAGGAAGTAGTTGCCGGTGCACTTTATGGAATTAAAATGGGACAGGGAGATCTGGATAATCCATTATACACATTACATGGTGGAGCTTTTCTGCGTTTGAATGATGCATTCATCCCTGTAGTAAAAGTGGATTACTCAAAATTTTCATTTTCCTTAAGCTATGATGTGAATATGTCGAAACTGAAAACTTCAAGCTATGGACGTGGTGGATTCGAATTGGGAATTTCTTTTATCGGATTTGTTGACCGTGAAAATTCTGCAATCAAAGCGCTTTACTGTCCGCGTTTTTAAATGTAGATTTTCTAGAAAAAAAGTCACCACACAGGATGACCTTTTTTACGATCAGGATTTTCTTAATAAGGGTTTGCCTCTGTGGATTCTTCTTCAGCCTGTACTACAGCTTCGCCTGATTTTGTTGATCCAATAGGTCCACCGGTAATATTTTCACTTGCTGTTTTTAAGCCTTCTGCTACCCTGCGTCCATATTCTGTATCACATTGTGTGAACATTTCAATCATCTTTTCCTTAATATGTTTTTGTGCTGGGGCTAAAGTATTAACCAGATTTAAGATCAGGTCATCTCGTTCCCAATCTTCATGCATGCGAAAGCGTTCACCCGCTTGTTTGAAATCATTCTTTCTGTCAATTTTTTGCCTGACAAGTTTTGCATGATATTCAGGTTCATAATCCGGCCCTGCCTTTGGCGCTTCTTTCAGCCCATTGAGTGATGAAGGCTCATAATTTACATGAGGATTCACCCCTTCTACAGTGTCAACTTTGTATGTCATTTGGCCATCGCGCTGATTGGTAGCCACGTGTTTTTTTGGTGCATTGATCGGTAGTTGTAAATAATTAGAACCTACACGGTGCCGTTGTGTATCGGAATAAGAAAAGGTACGTCCCTGCAACATTTTATCATCTGAAAATTCAAGCCCATCAACCAAAACGCCTGTACCGAATGCCGCCTGTTCTACTTCAGCAAAATAATTTTCAGGATTTTTATTAAGTGTCATTTTACCTACTGGCAAAAAAGGAAACTGCTCAGGAGACCAGAGTTTTGTATCATCCAAAGGATCAAAGTCCAATTCAGGATGCTCATCGTCACTCATTATTTGTACGCATAATTCCCATTCAGGAAATTCTCCCCTTTCAATAGCTTCATAAAGATCTTGCGTGGCATGGTTAAAATTTTTTCCCTGAACTTCTTCAGCTTGTGCCTGGGTTAAGTTTTTGATTCCCTGCAATGGTTCCCAATGATATTTTACCAATACGCCTTCGCCTGCTGCATTTACCCATTTATATGTATTTACACCAGAGCCTTGCATCATTCTGTAATTGGCCGGTATGCCCCAGGGCGAAAAAAGAAAAGTGATCATGTGCAACGCCTCGGGTGTATTACTTATGAAGTCAAAAATCCGCTCTCCATCCTGCCGGTTGGTAACCGGATCTGGTTTGAAGGCATGAACGCATTGTTTCCTACAAGATCCCAATTGCCATCTTCGGTATAAAACTTTGTAGCAAAGCCACGGGGATCACGTAAAGTTTCCGGTGAATGACCCCCATGGATAACGGAGGAGAATCGAACGAATACGGGTGTACGTTTTCCTTTTTCCTGAAATAACTTTGCACGGGTAAACTTTGCAACCGGCTCACTTCCTACAGTGCCGTAAGCTTCAAATATTCCATGTGCACCTGCCCCACGGGCATGAACCACACGTTCCGGAATGCGTTCACGGTCGAAGTGTGAGATTTTTTCAAGAAATTGATAATTTTCTAAAGTAGCTGGTCCCCGGTTACCAACTGTACGCAAATTTTGATTGTCGGTAACAGGATGTCCCTGTCGTGTGGTTCCTTTACTCCCAATTTTGCTTCTAAACTTTTTTCTAAATTATTCTATGATGCTTCAGCCCGGACAAACAGCGCCAGAATTCAGTTTATACGATAGTAATAAAACTAAAGTGATATTATCTGAACAAAAGGGCTCAAATGTATTGTTGCTATTTTTCCCTTTAGCATTCACTTCCACCTGTACATTGGAATTGTGTAGTATCAGGGATAATTTAGCTTATTTTAATGGTTTACAAGCGAAAGTCTTTGGTATCTCAGTTGATTCTCTTTATACACTCGCTAAGTTTAAAGAGGCACAAAACCTGAACTTTCCGTTACTAAGCGATTTTAATAAAGTAGTTTCCAGGAAATATGACAGCCTTTACGAAAAATTTAGCTTTGAAATGGAAGGAGTTTCTAAAAGATCCGCTTTTTTAATTGACAAAAACGGTGTAATACAGTATGCAGAAATTCTTGAAAATGCTGGAGAACAACCTGATTTTGTGAGGATTAAAAAGAAATTATCGGAAATTTACGTTTAGTATTTTTACAATTTTCTTGAGGTTTTATGGCAAATGCTTTGCATTTAATAGAAATAATTCTACTTTGCAAGTAATAAAACTAAAATTCTTTCGTTGAGGCGTTTTTTATTGATAATATCCATAATCCTTGCAAGTGTAGTTTCACAGGGACAATCCCCTACTACAGAACCTTCTCCTATTCTTCGTTTTTATCCCAACCCAGCCACCACGGCTGTTACTTTCGATTTTCAAAAAACTTATGAAAGCGGGTTCTCAATACAGGTATATAATTTCATAGGAAAGAAAGTTTATGAATTGAAAAACATTTCTCAACGTACTACAGTGAATCTCACAGATTTTAATCGCGGCGTTTATATTTATCAACTTCGCGACCGCACCGGCCGTATGATAGAATCGGGAAGGTTTCAGGTTTCGAGGTAATTACTTTCTTTTCTTTTATCCTACACAATTTTTTTTGCTTTTCCATTAATTACCCAATAGAACAATTTCGAAATTTGTAAGTATTTATTAGCTCACTTCTACAATCAAAAATTTCAGATAGTGCGTATTTTCCATACCACGAATAATGGGGTGATCTGCTGATTGAGGTTGAAAAACTACCTGCCGCAATTTCTTACGGGCATCTTTAGCAGCATTATCAATTATTTGTAAAAAAAGTTCCGGATTTACAAGATTGGTGCAGGAAGATGTAACCAGGAAGCCTCCTTTTTTCAGCAGCTTCATCCCTCTTAAATTAATTTCTTTGTAACCCGTGATGGCTTTTTCAATAGTAGCCCTGCTCTTGGTAAATGCAGGTGGATCAAGCATCACTACATCGTATTTTGGTGTCTCTTCTTTGCTCCATTTTTTCAATACATCAAATGCATTAGCTGTTTCAAATTTTACTATTTTTTCCAATCCGTTTAAAGTTGCATTTTTATTGGCCTGGTCAACGGCATTCTGAGAAATATCCAGCCCCAGCACCGACTTTGCGCCATAATGTGCAGCATGTATTTCAAAGGTACCGGTATAAGTAAATGCTCCTAATACATCAGCGCCTTTTACAATGTTTTTTATTGCTCGGCGGTTATCCTGCTGGTCTAAAAAATAACCTGTCTTTTGACCGTTTTCAATATCAACAAGAAATTGTAAACCATTTTCATTAATTGTTATTTTATTTTCAAAAGGCTCTGACAAAAATCCTTTGTGTTGCGCAAGGCCTTCCAGTTCACGAACAGGCACATCATTGCGTTCGTAAATTCCTTTTGGAGAAAAAATAGTTTCTAATGCTTTTACAATAGAAGGCTTCCACTTATCAATGCCAAGAGCAAGTGTTTGGATAACAAAATAATCTCCGAATTTATCAATTATTAATTGCGGTAATCCATCGGCTTCACCAAATACAAGCCTGCAGTTTTCTACATAGCCAAGTCGTTGCCTGTAAGTCCAGCAATCCCATATTTTTTGCAAAAAAAATGCTTCATTGATCTCAATGTTTCTGTCTCTGGTCAGCAGCCGCACTATGATCTGTGATTGCGCATTGAAGTATCCCTTGCCGGCAAATTTCTCATCGTAAAAATAAACTTCAACTATTTCAGCCGGTGCAGGATTGCCGGTAATTTTTTCTACTTCATTAGCAAAAATCCATGGATGTCCATTTGCAATTCTTAAAGCAATTTTCCTCTTCAGATAAACTCTGTTCATAGGCCCGAAGATAGCTATGTGCGTAATAAATGATAAGCCGTTTTGCCGGAGAAATATTTGCTGTCAAGTATATCGCTTCAGGTATGGCCAAAGCACAGGCAATTGAATTCGATCAACCTGCATTTACTTTTTCAAATAACATTTTTATATAAACGTTTTTATTCATCATTAAATGTGGTGCATATACAGGGTCAAATAATAGATTTCTGAACCTCTTTAATTATTGGCTGAAGGATGGGTTCTCCCGCTTTGTCTGTTTGATCTCAGTTGCAAACTCGCCATAACATGACCGCAACACAATAATACAATGCGACAAAGGACAATTTGTCCCATTTACACCCGTTGGCAATGTTCTTGTCAACCCTACCTTTGCAGACAATTTTTAAAATAGATATGAAGAAAAAGGAATTTCAGGAATCCGAACAAGTGCAGCCCGATGAGGGCGATACATTAGAAATGAACTTTGATGAAAATATCAGTGGCGATCAGCACCTCACTGAAACGGTAGAAGAAGAAAGCGAGACTGAAAGATTACGAACGGAACTTGCTGAGTCAAAGGATAAATATCTACGCCTTGTAGCAGAGTTCGATAATTTTAAAAGAAGAAATGCGAAAGAGCGGATAGAGCTGATACAAACTGCGGGCAAAGAAGTGATCACTGATATGCTGGATGTGCTTGATGACAGTGAAAGAGCTCAAAAAGGATTTGAAACTGCAGAAGATACAAAGACGATTAAGGAAGGAGTACAATTGGTTTTTACCAAATTGCGTAACACTCTTTTGTCAAAAGGCCTTAAACCGATGGATGCTAAGGGAAAAGAATTTAATGCAGATGTGCATGAAGCTATTACTGAGATAGAAGCTGGAGAAGAATGGAAAGGTAAAGTTGTTGACGAAGTAACGAAAGGTTATTACCTCAATGATAAGATCATCAGGTTTGCAAAAGTGGTGGTGGGAAAATAGGGGCCCCCTGTCCCCGGTGGGGGAACTTAGGTCAAAGCTTCTATTGTTTGAAAAAGAAACTGCGTAAATAATGTTTAGAAAAACCATGGTAAGACTATGGCTACAGATACAATGGCAAAAAGAGATTATTACGAAATACTGGGTGTAGCAAAGGGAGCGCAGGCAGATGACATTAAAAAAGCCTACCGAAAAGTAGCAATGCAATACCACCCTGACCGCAACCCCGGTGATAAGGCAGCTGAGGAAAAATTCAAGGAAGCTGCTGAAGCTTATGAAGTGCTGAGCGACAGTGATAAGAGAGGTCAGTATGACCGCTTCGGACATGCAGGAGTGCGTGGTGCAAGTAGTAATGCAGGCGGCCCAAATATGGAAGATATATTCAGCCAGTTTGGTGATGTCTTTGGTGAAGATATATTTGGTTCATTCTTCGGGGGTGGTCAAAGAGGCGGTGGTAGTCAAAGACGTGCACGGGGTACAAGAGGCAGTAACCTGCGTATCAAATTAAAATTGAATTACGAGGAGATCGCTAAAGGAGTAACGAAAAATATAAAAGTAAAAAAATACGTAGGTTGTAATACATGTAGTGGCAGCGGTGCAAAGGATAAAAATAGTGTACAAAATTGTGGCACCTGCGGAGGCAGCGGGCAGGTCCGTAAAGTAACGTCAACTTTTTTAGGCCAGATGCAAACGGTGACTACCTGCTCTACTTGTAATGGTGAAGGAACAACTGTAACATCCAAATGTGGGAACTGTAAAGGCGAAGGAAGAGTATATGGAGAAGAAACAGTGAGCATTGATATACCGGCCGGTGTACAGGAAGGCATGCAATTGAATATTAGTGGAAAAGGAAATGCAGGTGAACGCGGAGGCATGCCCGGTGACCTTGTAATATTAGTAGAAGAGGAACAACACAAAGAGCTTGTGCGTGAAGGTCTCAACGTAGCTTTTGAATTGCACATTTCTTTTCCTGAAGCAGCATTCGGCACATCTATAGAAGTACCAACTATAGACGGCAGGGCCAAAATAAAAATCCCCCCTGGCACACAAAGTGGAAAAGTATTTCGCCTGAAAGGAAAAGGTTTTCCGGCAGTAAACAGTTATGAAAAGGGTGACCAACTCGTACAGGTGAATGTTTGGACTCCACAAAACTTAAGTGGAGAAGAACGGAACATACTCGAGCGTTTGGTCCACTCCCCAAATTTTAAACCGGCTCCGGAAAAAAATCAGAAAAGCTTTTTTGATAAGATGCGGGAAATGTTTTCTTAAAGAAATTGAGTTCCAAATAATTATTCTGATAGTTTGTAAATTTCTTTAAGATTACGACCTAGTCCATCATAATCAAGTCCATAACCTACCACAAATTTGTTGGGGATGCTGAAGCCGATGTAATCAATATCTAAATGGTGTTGCGTTGCCTCGGGTTTGTGCAATAAGGCTGCAATCTTCAATGATGCGGGTTGCTGATGATGCAATTTGGGAATAAAAAAACCTAAGGTTTTACCTGTATCCACAATGTCCTCTATAATGATTACATGCCTGTTGAAGATCTCATGATCGAGCCCAATGGCAGTGGTGACGTGACCTGTAGAACGAACACCTTTGTAGGAGGCCAGCTTTATAAAGCATATTTCAGCGTCAATACTCAGGTTTTTAAACAAGTCGGCTGCAAACATAAAAGAGCCATTAAGGATGGCAATAAAAAGTGGATTTTTGTCTTTATAGTCACAGCTTAGTTGTTCTGCCAGGCTTTTTACTTTTTCCTGGATCTTATCTTCCTCTATGTAAATTTCAAAAGTTTTATCGTGCAGTTTGATCTCTGACATTCTCTGTTTTAATGATACGCAATTGTTGTCCTGTTTTTAATTTGTCTGTTTCCAAATCGTTCCAATCCCTGATTTCATCTACTGCCACTGTATATTTTTTGGCGATTGCAAACATTGTTTCCTTTGGTAGAACAGTATGAATAATATAATCCTTGTCTCCTTTTTTGGTGGAAGATTTAGGTATTATTTCGTCAACTACTTTTTGAATACTGCTTGTTATTTTTTCAAATGGATTTTTTGTTCCACTCTGCAAATTCAATGACCTGCCCGGCGCAGGCTCAACGCCTTCTTTCAGATAATTATAAGATATCAAACTTTCTAATCGAATACCTTCTGATTGCGCTATGTCGTATAAAGTTTCGCCCCTTTGCACCGTGTGAAATTCAGTACTGCCTTCCTTACGTTTACGTTGCAGAAAGACTAGCCTGTCCGTTTCCACAACCTCCGTTTCCAACATATCATTGAACTCAAACAAAAGACTCAAGGGAACCCGGTGCTTTTCAGCAACGGCTAAGTAAGATATTCCTTTTACAGCAAAGATTACATTAGTGCTATTTATTTTAAAAATGCCGATTGGATACTTGTTTCCTGAATTGTTAGCTGGTGTAGAAATAGTACTAGTGCCTGCAACTGTTTGATCTCCATCTACCATCACTTTTCTACCTAATGCTACAAGTGTATAATCATCCAGCCTATAATCTCTAATGAGCTTTATTAATATTTGCGGATACTTAGGATTCGTAGCATAGCCAGCTTTTTTTAATCCGTAAGCCCATGATTCGTAGTCAACAGG
>Ga0183260_10001170_pt1 | contig 22237 bp, 21 predicted proteins | sample AntDrymUQ4972206_2_FD_129768 | JGI IMG/M metagenome (GOLD analysis project Ga0183260, IMG submission 129768) | Polar desert sand microbial communities from Dry Valleys, Antarctica - metaG UQ497 (22.06) (version 2) (version 2) | ecosystem: Environmental > Terrestrial > Soil > Desert | place...
GATCGTTGAAGACAGGGAGATATTCGGACCCGGCCGCTCGTCTCGCTGCCTCGATGTGTGTCTCGACGGAACCGGGACCAGATTGTCGAGCCGACGCCGTCACGACGAGCGTCGCGCCGGTACACCCGGCGCACACCAGGGCAATCGAGCGAGAGTTAAATGCTTTCATGTTGGCCTTCGTCGAGTGGCGGGCCACCGACAGCAAAGAGAGCTTACCCGAAGAGTGGGGAGGTGAAACAGATGTCCCGACGCTCAGGCGGCGCGCAGATGTCTTCGGACAGCGCAAGGTCGATCTGACCGGAACGCGTGAGGTTCAGCAGGTCACGCGGCTTGCCGCCGCGCAGGACTGCGCTGATGAGGATGTTGGAATCAGCGACGACCGGACGCACTCACCGCCCGCGCTGTTCGGCCCGCTGCTCGTGCACGGCTTCGGTTGCGATCTGGATGGCTTCATCGTCGGACTGACTTGCCCGTCTTCCGACCTTCGAACCGAAGCGGGTACACGTCTAGCCGGCCTCGGAAGGGCGACCGGAACAGGGCAATCTTGGCGTGGGATGGCGACGTCCGATCGACAAGGCCCGGGCTCATCGGTATGGACCTGAGCCAATCAGCGCCGCGACGCGGCCCAGTCTTCCCACTTCAGGCCGGATACCCGCGCGAACTCCTTCGCGTTGGACGTCACGAGGGTCGCACCTCGTTGTCGCGCTTGACCAGCGAGCAGGACATCGTAGGCGCCAATCGGCTTTCCGACGGCTTCGAGTTCGGCGCGAACGGTGCCAGCGGCACGCGCGTCGCCGTCGTCGAACGGCGTCCACTCGAGGGGACCCGCGAAAAAAGCTTCGAGCCGTTGAGTGTTGCCGTCCCTGCGTTGGCTCTTCGCCACGCCGTACCACAGCTCGAATGCCACGACAGACGACAGCAGGATCGCACTCTCATGGGCAACGGCACGCTGAAATTTCCGGCGCACGTTGGCCTCGGTGCCATTGATCAACGCGATGCACGCGTTTGTATCAAGCAGGTACGTCGTCATCGAACACGTCTCGCTGCGGCGTGGGCGGCTGTTGCCGACCTTCCGGCATGAAGGGATCGGCGCCCGGCCGGTCGAGCTCGGCAAACCATGCCGAGACATCGGTAAACATCGGCTCTATGAGCACGCCCCGTCCGGCACGGCGAACCCTGACGCGGTCGCCCTCGAAGCGAAATTCGCGAGGCAACCGCACCGCCTGACTTCGTCCGTTCTTGAAGAGCTTAGCCACAGTGGTCATCGTGTCTCCAAGTATATACCATTAGTATAGACCAGCCAGCCCGTTGGGCGGTGCGGGTGGGCCGAAGACGCCATGCCGTAGCCCCAGCCTCGGTTGCGGCCGAGAATCATTTCGCCGCCGGCACGCTACGGCGCGGTCAAGTGATTGCTTTTCATCGCCTCGACGGAGGCGTGGTCGAGCAGAGCCGCTCCACGATGCCGGCCGCCGGCGCGGTTGACGCGTCATGAGAGTTCAGAGGATTGTGGGATCCGTAAAGCTCCCGACGCCAACGAACCGAGCCCGGATCACTCTCTCTTTGAGATCGCTTCACTGACCACGGCATCCGCGTTGGCGCGTTGCTGGATTCCTTGACAGTGCTCGAGGAGTGACGCAAATGTGGGAGGCGCCTCGAAGATTAGACCATCGTCGAGCATGCGCGCGTAGTCGTCAGCGAGTGCTGCCAACCGAATCCCTTCTGGCGCAAGTTGAAGGTGACCGCGAACAGCTGCAGTGTAGTCTACGTATGCGTCGGCGCCGTCTTTTTCGCGGAAGAAGACGTTCTTGTGCCGTGCGAACACGATCTGCGAGGCTGCGATCGGCGAGCGCCGGTTCCACAAATCCCGCGTGATCGAGCGCAACGATATCGTACCAGTGTCGAGAGAATCGATCGTTACCGCGAACCTTTCCGCCGCGACAGAATACATGGACTGCGGTTGCCTTCTCCCAGAATGTCCGCTCGGGTCTCATGACCGCGGGCGCGGCCTCCGGAAATGCTACTTCTGGCAGATAGGCCGCCGCGTCACAAGCTATTCCTCGCGGCTCGGAGGGCTCGCCGGTCGACCGTGCTCCGAATTCCAGGAGGACCACCGGACCGACGTATCCCGTGCCAGTCGACAAGGGTTCGTACGTGATCGTCGCCATCGGGCCTTGCACGGCTACGTCGGCAGCAAGCCCGAGCTCGGAGAGTCGGCGTTCTATGATCACTCCGCGAAAGGGACAGGAAGGCCTCAGCCACGCGTCACCATTGTGCTGAGATCCTCAGCCATCCAGGTCGGCAGTCGGCCGCGGACCGCAGAGAGTTCCCCAACAGTTTCGGGCGACAGCTTGCTCTTGAGCTGAGTCGCCAAAGCCCGGCTACGTTCCCGCCCTCCCCACGCCAGCGCGCGAATCACGGCACCTGCCGGACGCTCAGCAAGCGTCAACTGCCAACGTGGAACGTGTTGAAGAGCCACTGTTTGCGCGCCGAACTTCAGATGACGCGTGCTCCCTGTTGTTAGGTACACCGGACGTAACGGCACCTGAGTTGTGAGCCCCAACTGATTTGCTGTGGCAGCACCGCCAGGTGCGATGACTTCTCCGGTCTCCTGCTGAAGAGCCTTGAGAACGGTGGAGACATCTGGCATCCTCACACCAAATCTCGTTTGAATCGGACGGACGTACAACCCACGACCAACCCGCAACAGCTGGCCACGACGGAACAGACGGGAGAGCGCTTGATCAACCGCTGCTCGTGGCTCTCGGCACGATTGCGAAGTGCATCAAAGACCTGGGGCTCAGAGGGCTCCTGCTGGAACGCAAGGACGGCCGGACTATCCCCAATCGACAGGCGCTCATAGCGTTCTGGGTACAGGCCTATGTCGAAGGGCTCCGCCCCAAGCTCAAGGAACGACGGTTTCAGGTTCGCGCCGAAGACAAGCCGCAGATCTGGGCTGGCCTCCGCGCCGCGCTCGCCGAGCGCGGACAACCCTGGGGCCTGACCGGCGCCGACGCCGCGGAGCTGCATACCCACTTCTTCAGGGCAGACGAGACCGAAATCTACGCACCCATCCGAGCAATCGAAGAGCGCGACGTCCAGAGGGCCCTCGTCGCTCAACCTGCCGTGCGAGGTGGCAACCTTGTGATCATCGAACCCCCTGGCCCGCTCGCGGTTCCAGCGACGGTCGATGAGGCTATCCCTGTGGCCCCCGACCTCCTCGCCTATGCGGAACTCCGCTATCGCGGGACCGGACAGGCCCTCGAGGCCGCCGAATTACTGCTACCAAGAGTGCTGGGCGATGTCACGAATTGAGCCGACGCTCGTTCCGGTGGTGATGGATCTCGAGCGAGGCCTGCGCGAGCTCGGCATCCCCTTCGCAATCATCGGCGCGCTTGTCCCGGAGCTCCTGCTGGATGCTCGCCCGGCGAGGATGACCAATGACGCGGACGTGACGGTCGTTGTTCAGAGCCTCGCCGATTTCGAGACGCTCAAGAACCGACTCGCGGACTTTGGCTTCGCTCGCACGCGCCTGCCGCATCGGATGCAGCACCGCTGCGGAGGCTCGTGGGAGAATTGCGACGCCTGTGATCGGCTTCGTCATCGAGGCGATCCAGAACAGCGTATCCGGCGTCATCGGGCGCTTGGCGGCGACATCAGCGACACCGTGGGTCTCGAAGTGGAGCACCTTGTCTTTCGTGACGACGGCTGTGACCGCGCCGGCGACCTCCTGCTTCGCGATCATGTCCTGCATCGCCGTGTCGATGCCGAGGAGCTTCGGCCCCTGGGCGAAGGCAGTCAACGTGGCAGAGAGCGCGAGCATCAACGTGAGGCGGCAGAGTCTCAGGGCAAGGGACATGTATCTGTTAGCTCTCTGGCCGTCAAGTGACCGTCGGCCCGCCCGCGAGCTCCGCGGTCAGGTGCCGCGTTGTGGCGCCGTTCGCCGCGAGTGCGTGGCTCTCCACTTCAAGCGATGATCAGCTTAGCGTTTCAGACTTGGGAACTTCGACTCAATCCACGCCTCCACAAGGTCGTAGAACTCCCGCGCCTTATTCACAATCTCGTCCGCCTCGCTGTCCGTGGCCACGTTCGATCGCGTGTAGTCGATCACGTTCCGCTTACGCCGGCAAGTCTCGAAATAGTCGGCATGCGCCTTGACCGCGGAGCCGACCGCGACGGTGATCGCATCGACCGTAACCTTGTGGTGCCCAGTCCTGGCCGTGACGCGGTATCCGGCGCACGCAATGGCCATGTTTGCGGTTTGGAGCGCGGCGTTGTACGCGGTGGCGAACCGGCGATCCGCTGAGAGACCCAGCACCTGCGCGTCAGCGACGTCGCGGGCGACCAGGGCACGCATCTCATCGAGCTCTTGTTTCGACGTCCGATGCCGTTGAACGTCCCGGTTTGCCAATAAGGTCGTTCACGTCACGCTGATCGCCCTTCAGGAATAGTTTCGGTCCACGCATGACCTCGGACAGGAAGTGATCCTTCGCCGCGGCCTTTTTACGAAATTCCGCCGCCGAATAGCTGGTGACGTTGACCTCGCGGCCTAAGCGCGCCTCGGCTTTCCGGAGAGCCGGCGTCAGGCCTGCCAGTCCCACGTCACCGACCACCAGGAGGTCAATGTCACTCGCGGCATGTTCCTCGCTGCGTGCCACTGACCCATAGACGAATGCAGAGACGATCCGTCCTGCGAGCGGCCGGAGGATTGTCTGGAGCGTCGGCACCATACCGGCAGTCTTGTCGATCAAACCGCGCAGCTCGGGAAAGACCGGTGATCGGGTGTCCGCCTTGAAGTAGGCGCGGATTCCCTCACGGCGGGTCTCGAGGATGCCCCCACCGACCAGCGCTTTTAGTTCGCGCTGCAGGCTCGACGGGGAGGTGCCCAAAAACTGCGCCAATTCGGAGAGGTACCACCATTTCTCGGGCTGCGTCAGCGTGGCGGAGAGCACGTCACCCCGAACGGTCGGAAACAGCGCCACGAGCGCAGCCGGTTTACGCATAACGCGTAAATTATTACGCACAATGCGTAAGAACGCCAGCGCCAGGCTTCAATGCATGCTCGCCTGTGCGCGTCTGAACACATGCGGCTTGAACTCGTAGACGTCGGCACGTGCGAGATGCCCCGCCGGAGCCGCGGTCGGCGCGGGCTTTATGTCCACATCTCGGTCTGCACCGGCCCACTTTCGAGCGTCGCACGTCTCCTTGCCATAGCGGTACCGATCGGAAAGCGCCGTCGCGGTGCTGCGCGCGGAAGTGGGACGATACGGAGACGGGTTCGAATGGCACGGACGGCCCAGTCTATTGATGGATTGGCGCAGGGCCAAGGGCCGGCAGCCCTGACAGGGCTCGTAATGCTGAGCTGCCGCGCGTCTTCATGTTAAAGCAAACGAGCGATCGGTTTAATAGCGCTGACGCTTATTCAACGAACGGTAAATATCCAGGGACCGAGGCAGCACCGCCCCCTACCCGGTGGCGGCATCGCCTGTGTGCGTACGACCGCTATCTGGCGATTCTTGGCGAGGGCACGGAGCCCCTGTGACTAACGCCGTCCAAAAAAAGGGACACGGACATGGTTAACTCGATGCGGTCGCGCGAGTTGGCCCGCCGACCGTCTCCAATATGTCTCCAGAACTCCAGTGGAATCCGGAGGACTGACGAGAACTGGGGAAGGCAACCGAAAGCCGCAAGTCGTTGGAACTCGAACCCCGAAGGCCAGAAGTCGCGCGCCATCAATCAGTTAGAAAGACGCACTGTTAGAATTCGAATCCCTGCCTCCCAGCCAATCTAAATGACCTCCCTTCAACAGCTTACCGACAACATCTCGAACCCAGTCAGACGTGCTCGGTGTACACGTAGTCGGGGCGCGTGGCGGCGGCCGTCAAGCGGCACAACATGAACGACTTACGGTCTGTTCATGGAGCGTTCGCCTCCGAGGATCAGCCGGACTGAGACACCGCTGAGAACACGCCGCGCACGCTGCGGACCACCCCGAAGTGTTCGGGCGCGCCTCCCTGAGGAGTTGACCTGGACAGTGGCTGTGGTCATCATGACCACATGCCTCAACGCGCGACCATCGGAGCCCGGGAACTGAAGACACGGCTGGGCGCCTATCTGCAGCAGGTGCGCCAGGGCCGCACGCTCGTCATCACCGATCGGGGGCAGCCGGTGGCGGAGCTGAGGCCGCTGCGCGGTCCCACGAACGAGGACACGAAGCTCGAGCACCTGCAGGCGCTCGGGGCGGTGACCTGGGCGGAACGGCGACCACTGGCAACGCTTCGTCCGATTCGCGCGCGCGGCGGCGGCCGGCTGGCTTCCGACGCCATCGTGGCCGATCGAGAAGATCGCGTGTGACGCGGTACTTCGACGCGAGCGCGCTGGTCAAGCGGTACGTGCGCGAAACCGGAAGCGTCATGGTCCGCCGGCTGCAGGCCTCAGGGGTTGTGGCGACGAGCCGGTTGTCAGAGGTCGAGGTCGCATCCGGGATCGTTCGTCGGGCGCGTGAAGGCGCGTTCACGCCTGCGCATCGCGACCAAGCGCTGGCGGCGTTCCAGCGCGACGTGCCTGCTTTCGCGATCGTCGAACTGATTCCGGACATCACGGGCGACGCAAGGGCGTTGCTCTTGCGCCATCCGCTGCGTGCGAGCGACGGCATCCAGCTGGCGAGCTGCCTCTACCTGCAGCGGCAGCTGAACCAACCGGTCCCCTTCGTGGCGTTCGATCAGCGCTTGCTCGACGCGGCTCGCGGCGAAGGAGTGACCGTCGTCGCAACGGCGGGTCGTCGTCGGTCAACAGCGCGACCACCAGGTGAGGGTCGTGAGCCACGCTGACCGGCGGATGGCCAACGGAACCTTCGAGCGGTTCGAAGCACTTGCTTCACAACAGATCGGATCGCGCCACTGGGCGTGGATTACGACGATGGCCGAAGCGGCATCGAATGCTGGCCACCGCGACGTCGACAACTCGGCCCGGATCTTTCTGAGAGGCGATCGGCGACCGACACCTCGGTTTGAGATCTTCTTGCGAAAGCGATCGCGCAGCGCCGACCAGGCGCCGCCGTGTTCACCGTAGACCAGGCGGAGGAACCACTGGTCCCAGGTCGAGAGCGGAAGCTGCACCACAAGAAGAACCGAGCCGGCACTTGATCAAGTCCCTCCGACGATGCCATCGTCGTCATCGGCACGGCTCGGGACGACTGGAACCGGTAGGAGCGGCGCGCGTTATCGAGACGCCGAGCACGACGAGGGTGAGAGCGGACATCGGTTTTCGAACGCGACCTGACCGTCCGCCAGCGATCAAGTGCGGAAGCGTGGGCGACACCGGTCGCACCAGCGGGCACCACCCAGCGAAACCGTCACGTGCCAGGATGCACCCCGATGCCGGATTCGGTTCATCAAGTCCTTGTTGACCATTCAGAGAGTCGCTCGGTGTTGCTGGCCGCGATGCGTCGGAGCGGCGCGTTCGAGATCGGGATGGTCAACCTCACCACCGGGGACTACCTGATTGACAATGAGGTGCTCATCGAGCGCAAGTCGGCCGCCGACTTTGCAGCGACTTTGCAGCGTCCCTGCTTGACGGCCGTTTGTTCCCGCAGGTGGCACGGCTCGCTCACAGCACCTACCGATCGCTTCTCCTGATCGAAGGCCCGATCGGCGAGACGATTCCAGGCGTGCATCCCCATTCGCTCGAGGGGGCTCTCGTGTCGATCGCCGCCATGTGGCGACTTCCTGTGCTGCATTCGTCCGATGCTGACCAGTCGGTGCGGATACTGCGGTTCCTTGCCGACCAGGCGCGCGAACCGCACCAGCGAGTGCTCCGACGGTTCGACCGTAAACCGAAACGGCTCGCGTCGAGACGGCTGTTCCTGGTGCAGGCATTGCCGGGCGTCGGTCCGGCTCTCGCCTCCCGACTCCTCGGTCACTTCGGTTCCGTGGAACGTCTCTTCACCGCCGACGCCGCCACTCTGGCGGAGGTCCGAGGTGTCGGCGCAAAGAAGGCGGCGCGCATCCGGGAACTCGTCGGCTGATGTGGCGCACGGCCTTACCAGTCGTTTGTCTCTACTTCGCGATTCGTGACTTCGGTCCGGGAGAGCCGGCGGCCGGACGGGGCCTCCTGGGGGAGCGATAGGCGTCGTTCCGGCGCCTGACCGGCTCACTGCGGTCCGCCACGTGTGGGGGGATATGCGGCAGAACGCACCTGGTTTCAGCAGGCCACCCTCCTCTACAATGCGCTACCTATGAACAGACGAGACTTCCTGAAGCGCAGCACCGCCGCCGGCCTCGGCTCTGCCACGGCACCGCTCGGGTTGCTCGGGCGCGACACTGCGCGGACGCAGAGGACATCGACGCCACGCGTGGTGCGGAAGATCGTCGTGGCGGGCGCCGGCATTGCCGGTTTGTGCTGCGCGTACGAACTGATGACGCTCGGCCACGAGGTGGTCGCCCTCGACGCGTCAGGCCGCCACGGTGGGCATGTGTTCACGGGACGCGACGGCCTGTCGGACGGCCTCTACGTCGACTACGGCGCCGAGGGCTTCACGCGCCCCTGCTATGAGCGCTTCTGGGAGTACACCGAAGAGTTCGGGTTGACGGTGCTGCCCTACCGGCACCGCATCAACAGGCTCACCAGAATCGACGGTCAATTCCTCACAGACGAGCAGCGCTGGTCGCGACTGTTCGATCGCGCCGCCGAGTTCGGCGGGTTCAACGATCGCGAGAAGCAGTACCTGTCGTCGAATCCCATCTGGAATCTGGAGTCGCTGTATCTGCAGCCGTACTGGGACAAGCTGCAATCGGACTACCAGCCGCTCGGCGTCGGCCTCGATCATCTCGATACGCAGTCGATTGCCCAGATGTACGAGCGCGACGGCGCGTCTCCGGCCGCGCTCGCCATTCTGGGGGGCGGCCAGACGTCGGCGCTCTTCAAGATCTGGCAGTCGTTCGTTCTTCACACGCGCGGCATCCCGATCTACCATCCGGAGCATCTCTACCGGCTTCAGGGCGGCAATCAGACGATGACCGACGCGTTTGCGCGACGGCTCGGATCCAGGGTTCAGCTCGACTGCCGCATTCTCGAGGTGGCGCACGGCCACTCCGGGGTAACCGTGACGTACGAGGAATCAGGCGCCACCAGATCGATGTCGGCCGACTTCCTCGCCTGCTGTCTGCCGGTCCCCGCGATCAGGGGCATCCTCTTCTCGCCGGCACTGCCGCCGGAGAAGCAGTTCATCCTCGAGAACCTCACCTACGACTCCTATCCGAGGATTGCGTTTCAGACACGTAGCAGGTTCTGGCTGGATGACGGCCTGAGCATCAATCTTCAGTTCAACGTTCCGGATCTGCGCGGGGTCTGGCAGGTGGCCGATGAGGTCGATACGCACCGGTCGGTGCTCATGGCCACCGGGCCCGGCGGTACCACGCCGCTCCGGGCGCTGGCCGCCTTCAAGCGGCTGTATCCCGGCAACACGTCGGGCATCACCATCGAGCAGACTCTGGTCAAGGACTGGACGACCGATCGCTTCGCGCCGAGCTGCGAGCGCGAAGCCTTTCCGATGGGGATGCTCGCCCGATTCTGGCCGCACGTGATGACGCCCGTGGGCCGCGTTCACTTCGCCGGCTCCTATGCCGACAACAACAACTGGGGTATGGAAGCGGCGACCAACTCGGCCAATCGCGTGGCCCGCGCGATCGACCAGGCGTGACAGATGCCTGGACGCGCGGCACGACCGTTCCCGCTCGCCGTTGCGGCGTTGGCGGTCATGGTGATCGGCTACAGCCGTCCGACGGCCGATCGTCAGGCCTCCGCGGGCGGGCAGTCCGGCCGCGATGCGTCCGGCAACACCGCTCCCGTCGTCACCATCGTCCAGCCTGACGCGTCACGCACATGGCAGTGGAGCGCCCAGTTCCGATATGCAATCACCGTGACCGACAAGGAAGACGGAGACTCTGCCTTCGGAGAGATTATGCCGTCCGAAGTCCTGCTCGATGTCGAGTACCTCCCTGGAACGCCCGGGGACGGTCTCGAACCGGTTCGATCGGCGGCACGCGCCGACGAGCCAGGGCTGGCCATTCTGCGCAAGTCGGCCTGCCTGAACTGCCACGCCGACAAGACGTCGCTCGTCGGGCCTTCGTTCTCGGCGATTGCGGACAAGTACGGCGACAGCGAGGAAACGATCGCGCGCCTCGGTCGGCACATCAGGAACGGATCGTCGGGAAGCTGGGGCAGCCTGCCGATGCCGGCTCACCCTAATCTTTCCCCACAGCAGACGCAGGACGTCGCCCGTTACATCGTCGAACAAGGACGACGGCGTCATCGATGGATCTACGCCGGCCTGGAAGGCGTCATCCGGATCATCGACAGGCCTGACGACGATGGGGTTGGGTTCTACAGGTTGACGGCCACCTACCTGGACAACGGCGTCGCCGGCGGCGAAGGCACCAGCCGGCGCGGCGAGCATTCGATCACGCTGCGGCTCGGCGATCCGGCCACACCCCCGCGTGACGTCGCTCCGCCTGCGGAATGAGGAGGACCCACCTCCCGCACCGAGCGGGACCCAGGCAGTGAACATCGAGGAGCTCATCACGCGCCTGCTCTGGTTCCTCGAGCTGATGACTGCGTTACATTGTCGGCGTTCGGGGCGTTCGTAGAGGAGTGGGAGCTGGCGAGCATCTGGCCAGCCAACCCGCTCAGGAGGCGAGGCGGGGTGGCCCTGAGACACAAAGAGACACGCTGCACGAGAGCGGACGCGAGCAGGAAAGAGCGGACGGAGATGATGGCGAATAAAACGGCAGGAAAAGGCACGGAAGGAAGCAGGAGAGAACGGGTGAACCGCTCTCTGGACCACGTTATCGGGGTTCGAATCCCTGACACCCAGCCAGTGCAGCCCTACCGGTGACTCAGTCCGCAAAAGGCACCCGTCGCCATCGAAAGAACGGCACGCCAAGCGCCACCAGTCCGACACCGAGTATCGACTGCAGCGGCCGCTCGTACAGCGTGTTGAGGACCAGTCCGGTCATCGCTAGCACGAACAGTGCTGGCACCCAAGGGTAGCCAACCACGCGGTAGGGCCTCGGCATGGCCGGCCGTTCTCGTCGGAGACGGAACAACGCCAGGCCCGTGATCACGTGAAAGATAATGCTGGAGAACAGTGAATACTGAAACAGTTGCTCGTAGCTGCCCGACAGAACGAGCAGCATCGACCAGAGGCCGAGCGTCGCGATCCCGGCCGTAGGAGTCCGGAATCGCGGATGGATCCGAGCCATCCATCGAAACGCCGGTGCGTCCTCGGACATCGGGAGGCCCAGCCGCGACGCGCCGATGATCGCCGACGAGAGGCAGCCGAACACGGAGACCAGAACCGCCGCCGCCATCAGCCGGCCGGCCGTCGAACCGAGTAAGGCGGTTGTGGCCTCCTGGCCGATCCTGGCGGACGCGCCGATCTCCGATAGCGGCATCGAGCGGAAGTAAACCAGGTTCACGAGCAGGTAGACGACACCAATCAACGCAGTGCCGCCGATCATCCCGAGCGGGAGGTTGCGTTCAGGGCGTTTGATCTCACCGGCGGAGAGCGTCGCCTGGTACCAGCCGTCGAAGTTGCCGAGGACTGCGACGATCGCGAGCCCCATGGCCGCGAAAAGGTTGCCCGCCGGCAGTGGCGCGGTCCAATCCGGCGAGACGTTGGCAGGCGCGAGCAGCCCGAATCCAATCAGGCCGGCAACCGACAGGAGTTTGATGGCGGTCAGCGTGCCTTGGACCCTGGCTCCCTGCTTCGTGCCGAAGTAGTTGACCGCCGACAATACGGCGATCGCAGACACGCCCGCGAGTTGGACGGTGTTCGGCTCCCACGTCCAGGCTCCCACCGGAATCGAAGCGATCGTGTGCGTCGACGAGAAGAAGGGCAGGAACGCTCCGAGATACTCCCCGAACGCCACGCCGAGGAACGCGTTTGCTCCTGCCTGGATCGCGAGCAATGAGGTCCAACCGAAGAGAAAGCCCCAAAGGGGGCCGAAGGCCTGTTTGATATAGTGGTATTGTCCCCCCGCTTCGGGAAACATCGTTCCCAGTTCGGCGTACGTCAACGCGCCGGCGACAGCGATCAGGCCGCCCGCCACCCAGAGAAGCAGTGCCAGCGTGGGGTGCGGGATCTCGCGCGGCACGAACGCCGCCGCAATGAAGATGGCTGAGCCCAGGATGGTTCCCGCAGTGATTGCGGTGACATCCCACAATCCCAGCGTCCTGACGAGGCCCTTCGATTCCAGTTCCGGCTGGTCTTCAATTGCCGCCGCCGCGTGAGTCAATCTCAATCCGCGGTGCTCCGCACAGGTGGACTGTACCTCATGCCTAGTCGTGGCGCCCGTCTAAGGTTTGCTGGGTTGCGGGCTTCTTCTACAGCCTAGCCAACCTGCTCGCCATCACCTTCGTCGCGTTCCAGCCGTACTTGCTGGAGCTATCTGGCGGCTGCCGTCTTCAACACCTAGCAGCCGTCACCCTCGCTTCCTGGTCCTCGGGGCTGTCCCTTCCTCACTCCCCACATTTGGGCGCGCGGCCATCGAGGCAGTGTTCGCGAGCACGTAATGGTTGTGCTAGCATCACGCGACTCAAGCGAAAGCGAGCCCGTCATCAGGAGGAGGCACTATGTCGGCGGTCGAGACGATCAAGGCGGCGTACGCGGCGTTCGGCCGCGGCGCGGGTGCGTGCTTCCGGCGGTCGCGCAATCCGGGCCTTCGTGTCCACAGATCTTGTAGAGCCCATACCAACTCCCCGGCGGGCTCTCGATAAGGCGAACGGACGTTGCGTTAAATAGCCGGAGCCATATCAACGAACCTCAATACCGCTGCGGCCCGTCGACCGGCTCGAGGTCGAACCAGATTACAAGCTGGCGAGCGAATAGCTGGTGCTCCGCCCGCCGGCCTGATTCCTGACGAGAACCCCACGTTCCACGAGCTGCTGAATGTCCCGCAGGGCGGTATCGTTTGAGCTCTTCGTCAGGGCCGCCCACTTCGACGTCGTCAGCTTCCCCTCGAAGCCTTCGAGCATCCTGCTGATCACCAGCCGCTGGCGCTCATTCAGCGGCACATTGCGTAGCTTCTCCCAGTACCGCGCTTTCTCGATGACGCCAGAGAGCGCAGCCTGGATCCCCTCGATTGCGCGCGTCAGGCAACCGAGGAACCACTCCATCCACGGCGTAACGTCCATCGTCGATTCCTGCGTCCGCTGCGGGGAAAGAAGCCGCTGAAGCTCGACTGTGAGAAGCTGCTCGTACAGCCCGGGAATCAGTTCGGACACAGGGACTACCGGCCGGATTGGGGCGACTGCTGAGATTGGGCGCTCAGATCGCGGTCATGTTAAAGCAAACCGAAAATCTTTCTCGACTTCTTTCTCGATGGTGTCGTCAACACCGCGACCAGCACCGTCGATACAGCGCAGCGGCTGGTCGCCCTGTTCAAGGCAGGCGTACGCTTTCAAGGCAGGCGTACGCTGTATCATGACGCCCGCTCGACGTTGTTCGACAGGAGCCCATGATGAGCAACATCTTCATCTGCTGGTCGGGAGATCGCAGCAGGAGCCTCGCTCGCGCGCTGCACACGTATCTGCCTCGATTCATCCCCGGTCTCCTGGACGGTGAAGGCCCGAAAAGCCTCTTCATCTCGGAGGACATCTCCAAGGGAAGCCGCTGGTTCGATGAGGTGGAGCGTGAGCTCGACCGCCGACGCAGGTCTGGTCTGCATCACGCGGGAGGCGCTGCAATCCGGCTGGATTCACTTCGAAGCCGGGGCGCTCGCCCGTGCGATCAGAAGGAAGTCGCGCGCACGCAGTGGCGCGCTGTACACGTACCTGCTCGGCGTACAGCCGGACGAACTGCGCGGTCCGCTCGCCGAATTTCAGTCCACCAGATTCGACCGTGAGGACACGAAGAAACTCTGCGCGGCGATCGTCGGCTCCATGGGGCTCGAAGCGCCCGCACTGGAGGTGTGGGAGAAGGCACTGGAGGAGAACTGGCCACGCTTCGAGATCGATGTGAAGGCCATCGGGCCGTTGCCGGCGGCCGCGATCATTCCTGAGCTCGAAGAGCTCTTCCAGCGCAAGACCTTCCACGAGCCGATCGAGGACTGCATGCGGCAAAGCTGGATCGACCGCTTCACAGGTGTGCGCGAAACGATTGCGGGACTCCTGACCTACAGGCCGATCATGAGGGCAGACAACTCGTATCTGCTGGATGTCTACGAGGACCTGCTCTCGGAGCTCGACGGCTACGCGATGAACATGGGCGCGCTGTTGCTGGAGGAGAAGAAGTTCGAGGTCGATGGCGAGAACGGACGGCTGATTATCGGCAACGGCATCCGGATGGCCTGCGAAAGCCGGCGCGGCCGCATCCGGCACCTCGTGACGCACCTCCTCGCCCCGAACTGCGCACCAGTCCTCGAAGCCGAGTCGCGCCGTTACGCGAGGATGACCTCGTTCCACGCGCGGAAGACGATCCTCATTCACCCCGCGGAACGGGCGATTCAGCAGGAGCTGAGTGGCGGGAATCTACGCCTCACGGAACAGCAGCTGAGCGCCTGCGCCATAAGCCTGTGGGAGTTCGACCGCATCTACTACTACCTTGTCCAGGAACGAACCTCGTTCGGAGACATGGAGCCGCTCGTCGAGTTTCTCGCGCAGGAGTTCGAACGGGTCAGGGCCGTAGATGGCGGAGCAAGCCTGGTGCCGCTGCACTACGCGATTCGCGCAGTGAAGAAGCGCCTGCGGGCAGGTGGCGCACAGAGCGGCTTGCCTGAGTTGACGGCGTACGTCCGGAGGCTGACCGACCGCATCGAACGCTTTCTGGATGATTTCGGCCTCGACAAAGGCCGGCAGGTCCGAGAGAACCTCGTGGAGCTTCGCGACGTCCTCGGAGCTGTCGCCGAAGAGGCCGTGCAGGCCGCGGCCAGGTGACCACTCGGAGACACGCGCAACGCTCATCAACATCGCGATCGTCCTCGGCTCGCTCACGCCGTACCTCGAGTGGGGCGGCGGCAACTCCGCGTTCCTCGCGCACTTGGAATACACGGTGCTGTTCGGCCGAACGACGTCATCGGACGCCTTTCTGCATCCGATGGTCGTGTTGCCGCTGGCGGGGCAGCTGCTCATCCTCTTCACGCTGCTGCAGACGTCCACGTCAGCCCCGCCGCGCTGCCTCGATGGCGGCAATGTCGATCTTCTTCATCGGCATCATTGCCTCGAAGGCACGCTTTGCCTCTCCGCCACCAGCCGCAAGCGCCTCGGTCAGCACGCGCGGGGTGATCTGCCAGGAGAGGCCCCAGCGGTCCTTGCACCAGCCGCACTGGCTTTCCTGGCCGCCATTGCCGACGATCGCGTTCCAGTAGCGGTCCGTTTCCTCCTGATTGTCCGTCGCGATCTGGAAGGAAAAAGCCTCGCTGTGCCTGAACGCCGGGCCGCCGTTGATACCGAGGCAGGGAATGCCCAGAACCGTGAACTCCACCGTCAGTACATCCCCCTCTTTGCCGTCCGGATAGTCACCGGGCGCCTGGCGCACTGCAGTCACGTCACTGTCCGGAAAGGTGGCGGCATAGAAGCGCGCCGCCTCATGCGCGTCCTTGTCGAACCAGAGGCAGATCGTGTTCTTTGGTTTCATGTCGTGTGCTCCTTGTATGGGTCGCCATCACCAGTGTGTCGCGGAACCTCCAACGTCGGTCGCAGCCGGCGCGGGCTCAGAACCCCACGCGCACACCGCCGTTGACCCCCCGCCCGTCGAGCGGCGCCCAGGCGTCCACTGTCCAGCGCCCGTCAACGCCGCGCGAAGGGCGCAGCAACGAATCCCAGCGGGTCTGACGGACGTTCGTGAGATTCTCCGCGTTGAGAAAAATGCGAACGTGGCCGATGCGCTTCTCGGCGAGGGCGCCGAGGATCACATAGGGTTCGGAGACCTCACGATACGGGTTCACCTCGAGCCGCTGACGGCCAGTGTAGTACACCTCGATTCCGACGCGCCCCCACGCCTCGTCTTCCCACATTCCGACGAGTCCCGCGCTGTGCCGGGGCGTAAGGGCCACGTCCTGCCGCCCGTTGTCAGTGTCTTCCCGCGCGCGCACGTAGGTGTACGTGGCGGTGCCCACCCACGGCCCTCGGCGCAGCGTGGCGAGCAGCTCGGCGCCCACATTCGTCACGGCGCCCTGACGACTGAAGAGCACGTAACGCGTGTCGCGCTCGACGGCGACGGCGTCGGCAATGCGCGACCCGAATGCCGTTGCCGTGACGGTGACCGGGCCGGCGCTCCTCGTCACGTCCAGCGAGGCACTCGTCCCACGCTCTGCCTCCAGCGGCTGCTGAATCTCCAGCCGCGTGAGGCCCGCCGCCTCGGTCTCTTCGGTGAGCGGCGTCGGCGCAAAGAAGCCCCGGCCGACGGAGAGGCGGCTCGTCCAGCGGCCCGCACGTACCAGGGCGGCTACACGTGGGCTGACGAAGCCCCCGTACTCACGATGCCAGTCCACGCGGGCACCTGCCGACAGTGAGAGCCAGGGCGCCAGATCTACATCGTCCTGCGCGAAGACACCAGGAACGTCGTACGTGTAGGCGAACCGCGGCACGTCCACGGCCGTGTAGTGATCGCGCTCATACGCCGCACCCACGACCCAGATGTGGCGGCCGGCGGCGCCCCGCAGCGCCACCTCTCCGAAGAGCGTGTCGTGCCGATCCCGTTCGCGCACCTCGCCGAACCTGTGATCGTGACGTTGCCAGGCGGCGGCAGTACGAGCCGTCAGCACGTACTGCTCGCTCACGAGGGTCTGCAGCGTGCCGCCGAGATCGTAGCGACGCGTGTCGAGCGCCTCCTGATAGGCGCTGCCGGTAGTCGGCAGGAAGCTGCCGGGCAGCGTCCCGCCCTCACGATCCTCGATAGTCACGCCCGCCGTCAGGAACGCCGACCCGCCATGGCCATCTTCCCAGAACAGCCGTGGTCGCACCAGCACACGCTCATACCCGGCGATGTCGGCCCAGCCATCGTCGTCGCGGTCGTTTTTCGCCTGGCGGTGTCCGCCGCCGAGGGCTGAGAATCGCCATGTCGCGGTGAGCGGCGCCGCGAGGAAAGCCACCGCATCGGTCGCGCCAAGCGTGGACTGGTTCACCAACAGATCCAAGGCCGGCTCATCGCCGGGCCGTCGTGTCATCAGGTTCACGACCCCGCCCATCGCTCCGGCGCCATAGAACGCCGATGCGACACCTTTGATGACCTCGACCTGGCCGAGATCCATCGGCGGGATCTGGAGCAGTCCGAGGCCGCCGACCTGCTGGCCGAACAGCGGCAACCCGTCGCTGAGGAAGCGGGTGTATCGGCCCTTCATCCCCTGCACGCGTACGCTTGCTGCGCCGATCGATGGTGACGTCGCCTGGACGCGCAGGCCCCCCATTTCGTTCAGCATCATGACGATGTCGCCGGGCGTCATGAGCATCTTCTCTTCGATCTCTTCTCGGCCCAGGACCTCGACGCGTGTCGGCTGGTCCTCGACCCCTCGTCCGGTCCTCGTCGTCGCCACGACGACGAGCTCCTCCTTGTGATCTGGAAGGGGGACAAGGTCGACAGCAACGTCCAGGCCGGTCGCTGCAACGGTCACCGCCTGGCGCACCTCGACAAACCCGGTCTTCGTCACGACGATCGTGACGACGCCGGGCGCGAGCCGCAGTGAAGTGAGCCCGTCCTTTCCGGTCTCGACCGTCAGCCCGTCAACTGTGACCAGGGCGCCGGCCAGCGGACCAGCCTCCGATTGCACACGCACTACCAGCGGCGCCGGGGCCTGCGCCCGGGCGGCCGCCGCGAGCACCACGCTCATCCAGATCAACACACTTGGCACGAGTCGCATCCACACACCTCCGCTGCCGCGGTCCCTCGCGGCACGCAGTTACACAGCCGAGACATCCGTTGACTATGCGGTTCGCGGAGGCCGTTCGGTGGACGCCGTGCTCGAGTCCGTCTACCTGCTCGACCTCTCGCGAACGATTCTCCACGAGGCCGCGGCGCTGGCTCCTCCAGCCCTTCGCACGCTCGACGCCATTCATCTTGCGACCGCCTTGTCGATCGGCGACCGCACGCTCGACGTCATCACCTACGATGCCCGGCTGGCCGAGGCCGCGCGCGCCAGCGGCCTCACCGTCGTTCAGCCGGGATGAGTGCCGCGTAGCGCAACAGGCGCCCCACGCGCATCACGTCTCGCCCACACCGTCAGCAACCACGCTAGATAATCCCGTGCAGCGAGGCGCCGCGCTCCCCCAGGCGGTCCACGCGACGCTCCACGGCCGGGTCCCGTTCGAGCGGTGGGGCATGGTGCGGTTTGCGGCGCGCGTCGATGATGAGCGGGCCGCTGCACCCCCAGTGCTTGTGCTCGATGAAGCTCCCGATCCCGTGCACGTCGTGCGAGGGGTTGCTGCGCGTGAAGGTGACCCAGGCGAAATTGTTCACCGTCTCCGCCGTGAATTCCGCGTCGTCGCAGAGCACCAGCAGCGGCAGACCGGACAGATCCTGCCCGCGCAGCTCGCGGTCGAGCAGCGCGATCTCCCCCGCGACCCCTTCGTACCCGCCAAACGGCGGGGCCTCGACCGCCAGCACACCCGGCATCACCAGGCGCGTGCGATCGAACGGGCGCGGCAGACGCAGGCCGGCGGGGGGCTCCCGCCACAGTGCACGGCGCGGCGCGCCGACGGCAGCAATGGCGACTTTCGAGCCGGCATTGAGACCGGTGCCGCTGTAGTCCAGCGTGTCGATGGTGGTGTTGGTCTGGAAGTGCAGGTCGCGGGTGAGGTCCACCCGCGCGAGCATATGCTGCAGGAACTCGTCCACCTTGTGGATGTCGAGAGCCGGGTCGTCCTCGCGCGCGCAGATGAACAGGTATTTGGCGAGACTGAGCTGGTTCTTGCCGAAGATGTGGTTGGCAATCGTCAGCAGCTCCTGCGGCCGCCCGCTGCGCAGGAACGGGGTGTAGCGCTCGCTGCCGACGGCGAAGAGCAGCGGGTGGACGCCTGCGGCGTCGACAGCGTGGACCGCGTGCAGCCCGGGGATCTCCCTCGGGATGGCCGAGCCGGTGATCTCGTGGATGAGGGCGCCAAAGCCCGTGTCTTCCTGCGGTGGCCGCCCCACCACGGTGAACGGCCAGATGGCATCCTGTCGATGGTAGACGCGGTGAACGCGCATCACCGGAAAGGGGTGCGCCAGCGAGTAGTAGCCCAGGTGATCGCCGAACGGGCCTTCCGGCTTGACCTCGTGCGGGTGGACAGTGCCGGTGATCACGAAGTCGGCATCGGCTGAGACGCAGAAGCCTTCTCCGTCGCGGAAGTAGCGGAACGCGCGGTTGCCGAGCACGCCGGCAAACACCAGCTCCGGCAGCCCCTCGGGAAGCGGCATGACGGCGGCAAGCGTGTGGGCGGGCGGCCCGCCGACGAAGATGCTCACCCGCAGCGGTTGGCCGGCCTCATTCGCCTTGGCCTGATGCACGCCGATTCCCCGGTGGAGCTGGTAGTGCAGCCCCACCTCGCGGTCGGGTTCGTATTCGTTGCCACTGAGCTGGACCCGGTACATGCCGAGATTGGCGTTCATCACGCCGGGGCGCTCCACGTCTTCGGTGTAGACCTGCGGCAGCGTAATGAAGGGGCCGCCGTCATTCGGCCAGTGCACGATGGGCGGAAGGTCCCGGACCTGGACGGTGCCATGACGGACCGGGCCGCCAGTCCGGCGCTGCGGCAGGGCGGCCGCCGCCGTGGGCGCGACGGCAAGGTAGCGGAGCGGACGCCGGATCACACGCAGCGGGTCGTACTTCGCCTCGACAAGCGACTTGACGCGGCCCAGCGTGTCGCGGAAGAGCAAGCGCGCGCGCTCGAGGGTGCCGAAGAGGTTCGACGCGGCCGGGAAGCGGCAACCCCGGACCTTCTCGAAGAGCAGCGCCGGCCCGCCGCGCTCGTGCACCCGCAGGTGGATCGCCGCCATCTCCAGGCGCGGATCGACCTCCTCGCGCACCCGGACGAGCTGGCCGTTCCGCTCCAGGTCCAGCACGCATGCTTTCAGGCTCGTGTATCCCATCAGTCCAGTCCGCCCGGGCGATCGTACCCCGGCAGCACACGCTAACAGGACAAAAGTGAGGGGCGCGACGCGCATCTGAGCCCGTTTCGGCCTCGCTCACCCAGATCTCACGCACTGCTCACCCGCGGGTGAGAGCCCGGCCGGGCCTGACCACGTATTCTTCTGCACCGAGCCCCGGCAGGGTCGCCCCGAGAGCAGAGCGGCGCCGGATGTCAGACCGTACGGCTTTGGAGGGAACGTGTCGAAGAGCTGGAACCGGACGGAGACCTGGGTCGCGCTGATTGCCGGGGGCATCGGCCTGCTTGTCGCGGGCATTTTGGGGATCTTCGCGTATACGGGCATCACCGCAACGCCCCTGCACCCGGACCCGCAGGGGGTGCCATCCATCACGCACTCGACCCCGATGCCAAAGTGGGCCGACGCCGTGGAGGGGGGACGACAGGTCGTCCGTGCGGGTCTGGTCGGGCAAAACCTGCCGGGACTGTCGGTGGCAGTCGGTGTCGACGGCGACATCGTGTGGGCTGAAGGCTTTGGCTGGGCGGATCTCGAGTCCCGGGCGCCCGTCGCGCCACATATGCGGTTCAGGATCGGCACCGCCTCCAAGGTGCTCACCTCGGCCGCTGTCGGCCTGCTGCTGGAGGGGGACCGCCTGAAGCTCGACGAGGAAATCCAGACGTACGTCCCCCAGTTCCCGACGAAACAGTGGCCTGTGACACTGCGTCAGCTCATGGGGCATCTTGCCGGCGTCAGGACGGACGGCGGTGACGAAGGGCCGCTGCTTTCTCAGCACTGCGAGCGACCGGTCGAAGGGCTGCCGGCCTTTGCGGAGCGTTCGCTGCTGTTCGAGCCGGGGACCAGGTTCCGCTATTCGAGCTATGGCTGGATCCTGGTGAGCGCGGCTGTCGAAGCCGCCGCCAGCGAGCCGTTCCTCACGTTCATGCGGGAACAGGTCTTCGAGCCGCTGGGGATGGACGACACGAGGGCCGACTCGGCGACCGAGCCGATCCCGGATCGGGTGACTCCGTATTTCCCGAGGTTCGGGGCGGATCCCCGCTACGGTCTGCACCTGATGCGCGATCTCGACTATTCGTGCTACGCGGGTGCCAGCGTATTCCTGTCCACCCCGTCGGACCTGGTGCGCTTTGGCATGGCTATGAGCGGCGGCAAGCTGCTGCAGCCCGGCACTCTCCAAGCCCTCCAAGCCTCACAGCGATTGCCCTCCGGGGAGGAGACGGGCTACGGCCTTGGATGGGACCTCGAGACCGTCACGCTGGCGGGTGAGCAAACGCGCGTGGCCGGCCACGACGGCGAGTCGCTGGGGGGCATGGTCTCCTCTCTCGTCACGTTCCCCGACGGGCTCGTTGTGGCCGTGACGTCCAACATCTCCTACGCAGACACATTCTCGCTTGCGGTGAGCATCGCGCAGTCCTTCGCCGAAGAGAGAAAAAGCCCGGCGCCCAGGTGATGCCCTGTGCGCGGCAGCGCCCCAACCCAGGCTATGCGGAATGCGGATCCAAGCCTCGACACGCTGGGGTTCGGATTCCAGCCCGTGGATCGCGACACGTTTGGGCTGGGCGGGATGCTCGTGCGCTTCCGCCGGAACCCGGCCGGGACCGTTGTGGGGCTCGACTTCAGCAATCCCGTGGTCCGCAACATCGATTTCACGCGGCTGAGCGATGCCACCACCATCAGGTAGCACCGCACAGCCCCTGCGCCTTCCTCACGTGCCACAATCAGGCATGAGCCCTGCAACCCCCCTCGAGCGGCACCGTCCGCTGGTTCGTGAGCGCCTGCGCAGAGCGGGTGTGACCCGATCCGGGCCGGGGAGCATCAGCTGGAAAATCAATCGCGAGGTCCTCGTGGTGGCGGGCTGGGGGAGCGCCATCCTTCTTCAGCTCGCGCACCCCCTCGTAGCCGCCGGTGTAGGCGAGCACAGCAGCTTTCGCGGCGGCTTGCGGGCGGGCTTCCAGCGACTCAGGTCAACCGTGGGCGCGATGCTGTCGCTGACTTTCGGCGATGACGAGGAGGCGATCTCCGCCGCGGCGGGCATCAACGCCATCCACGATCGCGTCTCCGGAGGGCTCCGTGTCCCCGCAGGCGTGTTTCCCGCCGGCCAGCCGTATTCTGCGCACGACCCGGAACTGCTCCGCTGGGTGCATGCAACGCTCATCGACTCGA
>Ga0183260_10001171_pt1 | contig 22229 bp, 5 predicted proteins | sample AntDrymUQ4972206_2_FD_129768 | JGI IMG/M metagenome (GOLD analysis project Ga0183260, IMG submission 129768) | Polar desert sand microbial communities from Dry Valleys, Antarctica - metaG UQ497 (22.06) (version 2) (version 2) | ecosystem: Environmental > Terrestrial > Soil > Desert | place...
GCAGCTCGGCGGTGCGGGTCACCCCGGCGCCGGCGGCGAGATGCCCGGGCGCGCCGTGCCGGTGGCCCCCGACGGCGAGGTCGGCGAGGTCGACGTGCCGCCCTTCATGAAGCGGTGAGCGCCTCTCCTGACGCTGCCCCTGCGCTGCGAGTAAGGCTAACCTCACCAGCATGAGCTCGCGGGAGATCACCGGGGGGTCGGTGTTGCGGGCCTCCGTCGGCGCGTATCGACGCCATGTCGGTATCGCGGCGTTGTTCCTGGTGGGTCACCAGACGGGTGAGGCGCTGGTGCCGGTGTTGGTCGGGGTGATCATCGACGAGGCGGTGACCACTGGTAGTTCCAGGGCGCTTGCCGGCTGGTTGTTGGTGTTGGGTGTGGATTTCGCGGTGTTGTCGTTCAGCTACCGTTGGGGTGCGCGCTGGTCGTGGCTGGCTGATGTGCTCGCCGACCAGCGGCTGCGGCTGGAGATCGTCGACCGGGTGCTCGATGCGCGTGGTGGGGCGGAGGCGGGGCGGCTGCCGGGCGGCCTCGCGAGTATCGCGGTATCCGACGCCAAGCGGGTGGGCATCGTCAACTTCGCGCTGCCGCTGGGACTGGCCGGCGTGGCCGCGCTCGTGGTGGCGACGGTCGCGCTGTTGCGGATCTCGCTGCCGCTGGGGTTGCTGATCCTGCTGGGCACGCCGCCGTTGCTCTACCTGGTGCACCTGCTGGGTAAGCCTTTGGAGCGACGCAGTGGACCGGAGCAGGAGCGCGCTGCGCGGGCGTCGGGGGTGGCCGCGGACCTGGTGTCGGGGGTTCGGGTGCTCAAGGGCATCGGTGCCGAGCCTGCTGCGGTGCGTCGTTATGTCGGTACCAGCCGGGAGGCGCTGGGCGCGACACTGCGGGCGACCGGTGCGCAGGCCTGGTATCAGGGCGCTGTGCTGGCCGCGAACGGATTGTTCCTGGCCCTGGTGGCGTTGGTCGGCGGCCGGCTCGCGGCGGCGGGGGAGATCAGCATCGGCGAGCTGGTCGCGGCGGTCGGGCTCGCGCAGTTCCTCATCACGCCGCTGGAGATCTTCGGCTGGGTCAACGGGCAGCTCGCGCAGGCCCGCGCGTCGGCCATCCGGATCGCGGAGGTCCTCGCGGCGCCACCGGCGGTCACGGCCGGCTCCCGGCCCGCCCCGGTCTTTCCGGCCGGGCAGGTGCGGTTGCGCGGGTTGGTGCACGGCCCGCTGGGCGGTGTCGACCTGGTCGTGCCGGGTGGGGAGCTGCTCGGGGTGGTCGCATCCGATCCGGTCGCCGCTGTCGCCCTGCTGGCGTGTCTGGGCCGTGAGGTCGACCCGGTCTCCGGGGCGGTCGAGCTCGATGGGGTGGCGCTGGACCAGTACGCGCTCGCCGACGCCCGCGCGGCGGTGTTGGTGGCCGCGCACGATGCGGAGTTGTTCTCCGGCACGGTGGGGGACAACGTGCTCGCCGGCGCGGCCCCGGACCGGGATCCGGAGCCGGCGATGGCCGCGGCGCAGGCCGACCAGGTGCTCGACACGCTGCCCGCGGGCCGGGACACCGCGGTCTCCGAGCAGGGCCGTTCGCTGTCCGGGGGTCAGCGGCAACGGGTGGCGCTGGCCAGGGCACTGGCCGCGGACGCCCCCGTCCTGGTGCTGCACGATCCGACGACGGCCGTGGACACGGTCACCGAGGCGCGGATCGCGGTCGGGCTGCGCGAGCTGCGCCGTGGCCGGACGACGATCGTGCTCACCACCAGCCCGGCGCTGCTCGCCGTCACCGACCGGGTGGTCGTGCTCGACGGTGGTGGGGTCACCGCCGAGGGTTCCCACGCTGACCTCCTGCGCTCCGATGCCGACTACCGCGAGACGGTGCTCACGTGAGACCCGGATCGGCTCGCGGGAGAGCTGGATCGCCGCGCGCGTTGCTGCCGATCGCCACCGGCCGGCGGCTGCGCGCCGTGCTGGGTGAGCTGCTGCGCCCGCACCGCGCCCGCGCCGCGTTGGCGCTCATCGCGCTGGTCGCGGGTGCGGGGGTCAGCGTGCTCACCGCGCCGCTGCTGGGCCGCATCATCGATCTCGTGGCGCAGGGCGAGCCCGCGGACACGGTCACCGGCCCGGTGCTGCTACTCGTCGTCGTGGCGCTGGGCCAGGGGCTGCTGGCGGTGCTGGGCATCGCGCTGGTCGCCCGGGTCGGGGAGAGCATGCTCGCCGAGCTGCGGGAGCGGTTCGTCTCCCGGGCCCTGGGCCTGCCGTTGGAACGGATCGAGGAAGCCGGCTCGGGTGATCTGACCTCCCGGGTCACCGCGGACGTGTCGCTGGTCGGTGAGGCCGTCCGAGAGGCGGTCCCCGACATCGCCCGCTCCGGGCTGGTCATCGTGCTTACCCTGGTGGGACTGGCGGTGCTGGACTGGCGGTTCTTGATGGCCGCGTTGCTGGCCGTGCCGATCCAGGTGCTCACCGCCCGCTGGTATCTCACCCGGTCCACCCCGCTTTATGCCGAGCAGCGGGTGGTGGGCGGGGCCCAGCAGCAGCAGCTGCTCGACACGGTCGGTGGGGCCGTCACCGTGCGGGCGTTCGGGCTCTCAGGCGGGCACGCCGAGCGGGTGCGGTCGCGCTCGCAGGATGTCGTGGACCTCGCGCTGGGGGTGGTGCGGCTGCAGACGCGGTTCTTCGGCCGGCTCAACCTCGCCGAGTTCGTCGGCGTGGCCGCCGTGCTCACCGCCGGGTTCTTCCTGGTCCGCGACGGGGCCGCGTCGATCGGCACGGCCAGCGCGGCGGCGCTGTACTTCATCAACCTGTTCTCCCCGATCAACCAGTTGCTGTTCCTGCTGGACACCGCGCAGTCGGCGGCGGCGAGCCTGGTTCGGATCGTCGGGGTGGCGGAGCTGCCCGCCGATCAGCAGCCCGAGCACCCGGTGCGCCCGGTGGACGCCGCGGTGCGCACCAAGGGCCTCGGGTACTCCTACGTCGAGGGTCACGAGGTCCTCGACGGTGTCGATCTCGATATCGCCCCCGGGACCCGGGTGGCCCTGGTGGGTGCCAGCGGGGCGGGCAAGACCACGCTGGCCAAACTCGTCGCCGGCGTGCACCGCCCCACCCGGGGCACCGTCAGCATCGGCGGCGCCGCCCTCGACGAGCAGGGGCCGGTCGTCGTCCGCGAGACGGTCGCGTTGATCACCCAGGAGGTGCACGTCTTCGCCGGGCCGCTGGCCGAGGATCTGTGGCTCGCGAAGCCCGACGCGACCGAGGAGGAGCTCCGCGCCGCGCTGGCCGTCGTCGACGCCCTGGGCTGGGCCGAGGCGCTGCCCGACGGGCTGGACACGGTGGTCGGATCGGGCGGGCACTCGCTCAGTGTGGTGCAGGCCCAGCAACTCGCCCTGGCCCGGCTCGTGCTCGCCGACCCACCCGTCGCGATCCTCGACGAGGCCACCGCCGAGGCCGGCAGCGCGGGGGCTCGGGTGTTGGAGGTCGCCGCGCAGCGCGCGCTGGCCGGCCGGACCGGGCTGGTGGTCGCCCACCGGCTCACCCAGGCCGCCGGCGCGGACAGCGTCCTGGTGCTGGACGCCGGGCGGGTGGTCGAGCACGGGACCCACGACGAGCTCCTCGCCTCGGGAGGCCGGTACGCACAACTGTGGGCCGCCTGGTCGGACCTCCGCTGACCGGCGACAACAACTGGAGGACAGGACCCACGAAGACGCGGGCCCCCGCCCCGCCGAGGGACCGCAGTCGGCTCGCCGGACGGGCGCCGGCCCCGTGCGTGGCCCTTGGCAGCGCGACCGGCACGTGTATAGACTGCCTTACTTAGGTTTGCCAAACTTAACTTCTGTCCACGATCGGCTGATCCTGACCGTCAGGAGCCTGGGTGTCCAGTTCATCTGCGCGGCGTCACCTCGCGAGTTCTCCGTTGTTCCTCCTGGTGCTGGTTGCGGCACTGGTCATGACGGCGTGTGGCAAGGACGACACCACCTCGTCCTCCGCCACTCCCTCCTCGGGGGCCTCCGCGCAGGAATTTCCGGTGACCATCGAGCACGCCCGGGGTTCCACTACGATCGACAGCGAGCCACAGCGGGTCGTCACGATCGGCTGGAGCGATCAGGATCCTGTCCTGGCGCTTGGGGTGCAGCCGGTCGGCACCACCGAGTGGTTCAACGAGCAGCCCGGTGCGATCTTCCCCTGGGCGCGCGGGGCGGCCGGCGACGCGAAGCCGGAGATCGTCTCGACGGCGGGCGCCGGCGGAGAGATCAACTACGAGAAGGTCGCGGCGGTGCAGCCCGACCTGATCCTGGCGCTGTACGAAGACCTCGACCCGTCCGAGTACGACCTCCTGTCGAAGATCGCTCCGACGGTGGCGCACTCACCGGACTACGAATCGTTCGGCGCCCCCTGGCAGGACATGACGTTGACCGCTGGCCGCGCGCTGGGCCGCGAGCAGCAGGCGAAGGACCTGATCAAGGACGTCGAGGTGAGGTTCGCCAAGGTCCGCGCCGAGCACCCGGAATGGGCAGAGCAGACCATGCTCGTGATGGCCACCGTGAGCGATGGCAGCTACCAGGTGTTCTCCCCCCAGGATCCCAAGGCGCGGTTCTTCGCCGACCTCGGCTTCGAGACGACGCCGCCGTGGATCTCCGGTCGCGTGCAGGACAACCTGGCCACTGTCAGCGCCGAGGAGTTCCGTCTGCTGGACGTCGACCGCCTCGCCTGGACATCCGACCCGGACACGCTGAATCAGCTCAGGAACGACCCGGTCTACAACCTACTCAACGTGGTCCGGGACGGGCGCGTGTCCTACCTGGACTACACCGAGCCCCCGTTCCCGGGAGCAGCGGTGACGTTCAACTCGGTGCTGAGCATCCCCTATGCGTTGGACCTGGTGGTGCCGGAGCTCGAGAAGTCCACCCCGAAGTAAGGGAGCTCGGCGCTTCATGACCTCAAGCGACGTCTCTGGATCAAGCTCTGCCTCCGACGGCGCCCTTGCGCCGCCCCCGCGTCTGTACGACGGGCTCGTCCCGTGGGCGCGGACGCCTGAGCGCGTCGTCGAGGAGTTCTCGTGGCCCCGCCTGTTCGAGGCACGGGTCGCCGAGAGGCCCGACGCGTTGGCGGTGGTATGCGAGGACGTCGCGCTGTCCTACGCCGAGCTCAACGCGCGCGCCAACCGGGTCGCGCGCCTGTTGCGGGCGCGTGATGCCGGCACCGAGGACATCGTGGGCGTCGCCGTTCCGCGCTCGGCCGACATGGTCGTCGCGCTGCTCGGGGTGCTGAAGGCGGGTGCCGCGTACCTACCACTGGATCTCGATCACCCCGGCGATCGCATCGCCTACATACTGGACGACTCCGGAGTCGGTCTCGTCCTCACCACCGAAGAGTTGGCGGTCGAGCTGCCGGATGCGGTCGGCGTCGACCGGGTGCTGCTCGGGAGCCCGGAGGCTACGGCCGAGTTGGCCGCGCTCGAAGGGAGTGATCTCGGCGACGCCGAGCGCGGCGGCACGATCGAGCTCGAGCAGGCGGCGTACGTCATCTACACGTCGGGCTCGACCGGCCGCCCGAAGGGCGTGGTCGTCTCGCACGAGGGCATCGGCAGCCTGGTGGCGACCGCGATCGACCGCCTGGGTGTCGATTCGTGCAGCCGGACGGCCCAGTTCGCGTCCGTCGGCTTCGACGTCGCGGTCTGGGACCTGACGATGTCGCTGTGCGTCGGGGGGACCGCCGTGGTGGTGCCGTCCGAGCGGCGGGTCGCGGGCCCGGAGCTGACCGACTACCTCACCGAGCACGGGGTCACGCACATGATCCTGCCGCCCTCGTTGGTGGCAGCGCTGCCGCCTGACTGCCAGCTGCCGGACGGGGCAGTCCTGGTCGTCGGTACCGAGACGGTGCCGCCGGAGCTGGTTGCCCGCTGGTCTCGGCGCCTGCGCCTCGTCGCCGCCTATGGCCTCACCGAGGCGACCGTCAACTCGACGCTGTGGCTCGCCGAATCGGACTGGACGGAGGCCGTTCCGATCGGCAGGCCCGATCCGAACACCCACGCCTACGTCCTGGACGATGCGCTGCGCCCGATCGCGGTCGGGGTGACCGGCGAGCTTTACATCGCTGGTCGCGGTTTGGCACGCGGATATCTCGGCCAGTCGACGCTGACCGCGTCGAGGTTCGTCGCCGATCCGTACGGCGCCACCGGCGCACAGATGTACCGCACGGGGGACAGGGCCCGCTGGCGCCCAGACGGCATGCTGGACTTCCTCGGCCGGTCCGACCAGCAGGTGAAGATCCGCGGCTACCGGATCGAGCCGGGCGAGATCGAGGCGGGACTGCTGCGGGAGCCGGGCGTCACCCAGGCCGCTGTCGTCGTGCGGGAGGACCAGCCGGGACGCAAGCAGCTCGTCGGGTACATCGTGCTCGGTGACCGGGCGGCGGAGCCAATGATTCTCCGCGAGCGGCTGGCGGCGACGCTCCCCGACTACATGGTTCCGACGGTGCTGGTGCCGATCGCGGGCGCTCTGCCGCGGACCCCCAACGGGAAGCTCGATCGCAATGCTCTGCCGGCCCCGGCGATCACGTCGGGCACTGGCCGCGAGCCGCGAACCGACGAGGAGCGCCGCTGGTGTGCCCTGCTCGCCGACGCGCTGCAACTGGCGGTGGTCGGGGTCGAGGAGGACTTCTTCGCGCTCGGTGGCGACAGCATCACCGCGATGACGGTGGTCAGCCGAGGACGCGCGGCCGGGTTCGCGCTGAGCCTGCGCGAGCTGTTCGGACTTCGGACGGCGGCCGCGCTGGCCGCGGCGATCCCGACCGCTGAACCACTGTCGCCGGCGGACAACGGCCACTCGGTCGAGCTGGTCTCTCGCGACGCAGCCGCCCAGGTCGCCGCGCGCCTTGGCTGTGATCCCGCCCACGTGTGGCCGGCCTCGCCGCTGCAGGAGGGCCTGTTCTTTCAGGCAGCCTACGACGACGGCCCGGACGTCTACACGGCCCAGCACGTGTTCGAGTTCGACACCGTGATCGACGTCGACCGGCTGCGCTTGGCGTGCACGGTCCTGATGCGGCGTAATCCCATCCTGCGTGGGGGCTTGACGAGCGAGGGGCTCGAGCGGCCACTGCAGTTCCTGCTCGAGGACCCGCCGGTGGAAATCGAGGAGGTTGACCTGGCGAGGGTGCCGGCGGCGACCGTGGCCGAGCGGCTGGCCGCGCTGCGCCGGGAGCATCGGGCGCGCCGGTTCGACCTGGCTGCGCCGCCGCTGTTCCGGATCATCGTCGCCCACCTGGACGGAGGCTGCTCTCGTCTCGTGCTGACCCAGCACCTTGCCGCGTGGGATGGTTGGTCACAGCTCCCGTTCTTCGAGCAGCTGTTCGTGCTGTATATACAGGGCGGCGAGGAGCGTGGTCTGCCTCCGACCGGCTCGTATCCCGCCTATCTGCGGTGGTTGGCGAGCCGCGACCGCGACGCCGCCCGCTGCGCATGGCGGCTCGCGCTCGGCGGACTGGAGGGGCCGACTCTGGTCGGCGCGGCGGCGCCGGATCCAGGCGCGACGCTCCCGCGGCGCACGGAGCTGGAGCTGTCCGCCGAGGCCGGCGACGCGATCCTCGCCGGTGCCCGCGCGCGCGGGGTGACGCTGAACACCGTGCTGAACGCGGCGTGGGCCGTGGTGCTCGGTGACTTGGTCGGCCAGCAGGATCTGGTTTTCGGCACCACCGTGTCGGGGCGCCCGCCGGAGCTTGCCGACGTCGAGCATGTGGTGGGGATGTTCCTCAACACGATTCCGGCGCGGGTGCGGATCGACCCGGCGGAGAGCGCCCCGGCGTTCCTGCGTCGCGTCCAGGACGAGCGGGTAGCGATGCTCGACCACGAGCACCTCGGCCTCGGCGAGATCCAGCACGCGGTGGGGCAGCACACGTTGTTCGACACGCTCTTCGTCCTGCAGAACTTTCCGGTTCTCGACGCTGATCGCCTGGCCGCTGACGGTATCCGCTACGTCGACTACGAGGACTCGACGCATTTCCCGGTGGTGATGATCGCGACCCCGGCAGCGACGCTGCGCCTGACGCTGCAGCATCGTTCTGGCGCACTGGATGACGAGACTGCCGACGCGGTGCTGGTACGGTTTGCCGCGGTTGTGCAGCGCCTGGTTGAGGGCGCCGGCGTCGTGGGCGCACTCGATGTCCTTGCCCCGGGGGAGCGTGCAGCGCTGGAGGCGGCCTGGGCCTCGTCGATGCGGGCGGTGGGCGACGAGTCGGTGGCTGATGTGCTGCAGCAGCACGCGGCCGGCTCACCGGATGCGGTGGCGCTGGTGTGCGGTGAGCAGCGCTGGTCGTTCGGCGCGTTGGATGCGCGGGCCAACCGCATCGCGCGGCTGCTGCTGGCGCGCGGTGCGCGCCCCGAGCGGGTGGTGGGGCTGGCATTGCCCCGCTCGATGGACCTGGTCGCCGCGGTGTTTGCGGTGCTCAAGACGGGCGCCGCATACGTCCCGCTGGACCTGGATTATCCGGTGGAGCGCTTGGCGATGATGCTTGCTGACGCTGGACCGGTGTGCGTGCTGTCCTCGCGGGCGGCGGGCGGGGCCCTGGGGTCAGTCGATGCGGGACCGGTTGACGCCCCGCTGGTGGTGCTCGACGATGAGGATGTCGTGGCGGAGCTCGCGGCGTTGCCGGATGGCCCGTTGGCCGACGAGGAGCGTCCGTGGTGTGGCCCAGAGTGCGGCACAGACGTGCCGGGGCGCCTGGAGCATCCAGCGTATGTGATCTACACGTCAGGATCGACGGGCCGCCCGAAGGGCGTGGTCACGCCGCATCGCGGGTTGACGAACATGCTGGCCCACCACAGCGAGGAGGTCTTCGCTCCGATCGCGGCCGAGGCCGGCGGCCGACGACTGCGAATAGCGCACACCTCGTCGTTCTCCTTCGATATGTCGTGGGACGAGCTGCTGGGGCTCGTCGACGGCCACGAGCTGCATCTCTGCGATGAGGAACTGCGCCGTGACCCCCAGCGGCTGGTGGCCTACTGCCAGGAGCAGCGCATCGACGTGATCGACGTCACCCCGACCTACGCACGGGCGCTGATCGATGAGGGGCTCTTGCAGGGCGCGCACCGTCCCGCGCTGGTGATGCTTGGCGGCGAGGCGGTCCCTGAGTCGGTGTGGGCAGAGTTGCGCGACAGCGACGGCGTAAGCGCCTACAACCTTTACGGCCCGACGGAGTGCTCGATCAACGCGCTCGGCGGCAGCATCGCCGACAGCCACACCCCGACCGTCGGCAAGGCGGTCTTCAACACGCGCACGTACGTGTTGGACAGTGCGCTGCGACCCGTGGCGACCGGCTCTCCCGGCGAGCTGTACCTGGCCGGCAGCGGGCTAGCCCGCGGATATCACAACCGCTACGCCCTGACCGCCGAGCGCTTTGTCGCCGACCCCTACGCGGTCGTGCCGGGCGGGCGGATGTACCGAACCGGCGATCTGGTACGCCAGCGCCCTGACGGCCTCATGGACTTCCTCGGTCGAGCCGACGACCAGGTCAAGATCCGCGGGTTCCGCGTCGAGTTAGGTGAAGTCGAGGCCGTCTTGGCCGAGCACTCCCATGTGGCACAAGCGGCAGTGATCGCCGCCGACGCGCCTGCGTCTGGCGTCAAGCGTCTGGTCGGCTATGTGGTCCCCACGCCATTGGAGGCCCTGGACCGCGGCCGGGTGGAGCAAGAGCAGATCGGAGAGTGGCGACAGGTTTACGACACCGGATACACCCAAGCCGACACCGCGTTGGTGACTGAGGACTTTTCCGGCTGGGATTCGAGCTACGACGGCCAACCGATCCCGTTGCCCCAGATGCGCGAGTGGCGGGAGATGACGGTGGCACGTATCTGTGAGCTCACGCCGCGTCGTGTGCTTGAAATCGGAGTCGGAACCGGGCTGCTGCTCGCAGAAGTAGCACCAGCCAGCGAGGTGTACTGGGCCACCGATTTCTCTCCTCCCGCGATCCAGAGCCTGCGGGCCGACCTGGGCCGTGATCCCGAGCTGACCGAGCGGGTGACGCTGGCCTGCCAGCCCGCCGACGTGATCGATGGACTGGCTGCTGGCTTCTTCGACACCGTCATCATCAACTCTGTCATCCAGTATTTCCCCAACATCGGTTACCTGACCGACGTGCTGGCCAAGGCCATCACGCTGACGGCTCCTGGTGGTGCGGTGTTTGTTGGGGACGTCCGCGACCGGCGTCTGCTGCGCTGCTTTCACACCGCAGTCCAACTGGTCCGCACCGACGGCGCCAGCGCCGAGCAGGTGCGACAGGCCATTGAGCGCAGCGTCAGATTGGAGCGTGAGCTGCTGGTCGCACCCGACTACTTCGCGCGACTGCGCGAGCGTGTGCCTGATATTGCAGGGGTAGACATTCGCATCAAACGGGGTTGGGCTCACGACGAGCTCACCCGCTACCGCTACGACGTAGTCCTACGCAAGAGCCCAGCTGAGGTGGTGTCACTGGCCGACGTCGTCCAGCTGATATGGGGTGAGCAGATTGTCGACGTCGATGCGCTGGCCAATCTCCTAGACCAGCGGCGGCCATCTCCGCTGCGGGTCGGTCGGATCCCCAACGCGCGGGTGGCTTCCGAAGCGGCGGCGGCGCGCGCATTGGATGAGGGTAAGCCGATCACCGACGTCCTTCGCGTCCTCGGTGCCGACGGTGGTGTCGAGCCGGAGGCCCTCCACGAGTTGGGTGAGCGGCTCGGGTACAGAGTCATCACGACGTGGTCTAACGTCGCCGATGGCAGTTATGACGCAGTGTTCATCACTCAGCAGGCGGATGCGCTCGACGGCGTGTACCAACCCGCTGCCGCTGGTCTCGAAAGGGTGGACTATGCAAACGATCCGCTCACGGCTCGTCAGACCGACGCGCTTGTTCCGCAATTGCGGGAGCATCTCCAGCGGCGGCTACCCGATTACATGGTCCCAGCCGCGCTGGTGGTTGTGGACCACTTGCCCTTGACCGTCAACGGCAAACTTGATGTCAAGGCATTGCCGGTGCCTGATCTCATCCAGACCACACTCAGTCGCGCGCCGCAAACGCCGCAGGAGCAGATCCTGTGCGAGCTGTTCGCCGAGGTGCTGGGATTGGACCGCGTGGGCGTCGACGACAGCTTCTTCGCCCTGGGCGGCGACAGCATCATTTCCATCACCCTGGTCACCCACGCCCGTAAGCGGGGCCTCGCGCTGACACCACGCAACGTCTTCGAGCACCGCACGCCCGAAGCACTCGCCCTCATCTCTGCAGAGCGGCTCGGCGCCGGCGCCTCGCCGCCTGTCGTAACTCCAGTGGCCCCATTCGAGCTGGTGCAGATGGAGCAGTCGGAACTCGACGCGATCTACGCCCGGTTCGGCGACGTCGAGGATGTGTGGCCGCTCGCGCCCCTGCAGCAGGGCCTGTTCTTCCAGGCTGTCTACGACGCGCCCGAGAGCGGCGCGGTGGATGTCTATATCGGCCAGACCACGTTCGAGTTGCGCGAGCACGTCGACGGCACACGGCTGCGCCGGGCCGCGCAGATCATGCAGCAGCGTCATCCGACGCTGCGTTGCGCGTTCATCGAGGGTGAGAGCACCGGTCCACGGCAGGTTGTCCGTCGCGCCATCGCTGACGTCGTGCAGGAGCACGACCTCGCCCTGCTCGCAGCCGAAGCACTGGAGACGGCCGCCGCCGAGATCGCACACCAAGACCGCGTGCGGCGGTTCGACCTCGCGCACCCGCCACTGTTCCGCATCTCGCTGCTGCGACTTCCGGGCGGGACTGACCGGCTGGTCGCCACGTTTCATCTGCTCGCCTGGGACGGCTGGTCCCACAGCACGTTCTTCGAGCAGCTGTTCACGCTCTACACGAGCGATGGCGATCCGCGTGGCCTGCCCGCCAGCGGCTCCTACCCCGAGTATCTGCGCTGGCTGGCACAGCGCGATGTCGGCGCCGCCCGCAGCGCGTGGAGCACCGTGCTCGCCGGGTTGGACGAGCCGACGTTGGTGAGCTCGGGGATGTCACGGCCGGGCACGACGATCCCGCAGCGCACCGAGCTTGCGCTGTCCGCCGAGACCAGCGATGCGCTCCAGGCGGGTGCTCGGGCCTGCGGCGTGACGCTGAACACGGTGCTGAACGCCGCGTGGGCTGTGGTGCTGGGTGGCCTCGTGGGCACGCAGGACGTGGTCTTCGGTACGACCGTGTCGGGGCGCCCGCCCGAGCTCGCCGACGTCGAGCACGTGGTCGGGATGTTCCTCAACACGGTTCCGGCCCGCGTGCGGATCGATCCCACGGAGCAGGTCGGCGTGTTTCTGCGCCGCCTGCAGCAGGAACGTGTCGCCATGCTCGAGCACGAACATCTCGGCCTGGGTGAGATTCAGCAGGCGGCTGGGCACCGCACACTGTTCGACACGCTGTTCGTGCTGCAGAACTTCAAGGGCATCGACGAGATTACACTGGAGGAGGTCGGCGTCGTGTCATGGACACACGTCGACGCGACGCACTACCCGCTCGTGGTCATCGGGACGCCCGGCCCGCGGGTCCTGCTCACACTCGAGCACGACGTGGCCGTCACCGACGGCGAGTCGGCACTGATCCTGCTGAACCGGCTTGCTCGGGTCGCGCAGCGCCTGGTCGGCGACCCCGACCGGCTGGCCGGTCAGCTCGACGTTCTCGGTGACGGTGAGCGTGAGGTGTTGGAGTCGAGGTGGGGGTCGTCGGCTCGGGTGGTAGGGGGTGAGTCGGTGGCGGAGGTGCTGGCCGAGCGTGCGGTGGGGTCACCGGGTGCGGTGGCGTTGGTGTGTGGCGCACAGCGGGTGTCGTTCGGGCAGTTCAATAAGCGGGTCAATCGGTTCGCGCGGTTGTTGTTAGCGTGTGGTGCCGGGCCTGAGCGGGTCGTGGGGCTGGCGTTGCCGCGGTCGGTGGACATGGTCGCGGCATTGTTTGCGGTACTGCGGACCGGCGCCGCGTATTTGCCGTTGGATCTGGATTATCCCGCCGAACGGCTGGCGCTGATGGTTGGTGATGCTCGGCCGGTGTGTGTGTTGTCCTCGCGTGCGGCGGCTGGGGTCCTGGGGTTAGTCGATGCGCCGGTGGTGTTGCTCGACGACGGGGATGTTCTGGCGGAGCTGGATGGGCTGCCGGGCGATGAGCTGATTGATGTGGAGCGTCCGGGGTTCGTGCCGGGCGTGGCGCGGCGCTTGGAGCATCCGGCGTACGTGATCTATACGTCGGGCTCGACGGGCGTGCCGAAGGGGGTGGTGACGCCGTATCGAGGGTTGACGAACATGCTGGTCAACCATCGTGAGGTGATCTTCGCGCCGGTGATCGCTGCGGCGGGCGGTCGGCGGCTGCGGATCGCGCACACGGTGTCGTTCTCGTTTGACATGTCCTGGGAGGAGTTGCTGTGGCTGGTTGAGGGCCATGAGGTGCATGTCTGTGATGAGGAGTTGCGTCGTGATGCGCAACGACTGGTGGCCTACTGCCAGCTGCACCTGATCGACGTCATCAACGTGACCCCGACATATGCCCGTGCCCTGATCGACGAGGGGCTGCTGGCCGGCGAGCACCGTCCGGCGTTGGTGTTGCTGGGTGGTGAGGCGGTGTCGGAATCGGTGTGGGCGGATCTGCGCGACACCGAGGGCGTGGTTGGTTACAACCTGTATGGGCCGACGGAGTACACGATCAACACGCTCGGTGGCGGTACCGAGGACAGCGTGACGCAGACGGTCGGTAGGGCGATCTTCAATACCCGTGCCTATGTGCTGGACACGGCGCTTCGTCCAGTGCCGGCGGGGTCGCCCGGTGAGCAGTACATCGCTGGTGTGGGGCTGGCGCGCGGCTATCACGACCAGTTCGCATTGACGGCTGAGCGCTTTGTTGCTGATCCGTTTGCCACCGAGCCGGGTGGACGGATGTACCGGACCGGGGATCTGGTCCGCCAGCGCGCTGACGGCAACGTCGACTTTCTCGGACGCACCGATGACCAGGTCAAGGTCCGCGGCTACCGGATCGAGCTGGGTGAGATCGTCGCGGCGCTGGAGGCACATGACGAGATAGCGCAGGCCGCGGTCACGGTGCACACCCACGGCGAGGCTGGCGTCAAGCGTCTCGCGGGATACGTCGTCGCCGCCGACCCGAGGATCGAGCCGGGCACGCTCGTCGCGCACGCGCGGGCGTATCTGAAAGGCCGGTTGCCGGCGCACATGATCCCCGCGGCGCTGATGGCCGTCGATGCGCTGCCGTTGACGGTCAACGGCAAGCTGGATACTCGCGCGCTTCCCGCGCCCGTGTACACCACCGGCCAGGCACGCCGACAACCACGAACCGAGCGCGAGCGCACGCTGTGCGACCTCTACACCCAGCTGCTGGGCGCCACCGATGTTGGCATCGATGACGACTTCTTCGAACTGGGCGGCGACAGCATCACCTCGATCGCGCTCGTCAGCCACGCCCGGAAACACGGGCTTGCGCTCACACCACGCAACATCTTCGAACACCGCACTCCTGCGGCACTCGCGCTCGTCGTGGGTGTTGTTGCGGGCAAATCCGAGTCCGTGGCCGACGATGGTGTCGGCGTGGTGCCGGCTACGCCGATCATCGCCGGTCATCGCGAGGACGATGTCCCGATCGAGGGATTTTTCCAGTCGTTGACCGTGCAGACGCCGGTCCGGGCTGATGTCGTCGCGCTTGAGCCAGTCCTGCAGGCGCTGCTGGACCACCACGACATGCTGCGGGCCCGCCTCGTCCGCGACGACGGCTGGTCACTGCACGTCCCCGAGCCGCACAGCATCAAGGCCGGCGGCCTGCTGACGCACGTCGCGGCGCCGACCGACCGCGATGACCTCGCCGCGCTGATCGCCGAGCACGAAACGCTCGCCGCGAACAGGCTCGACCCTGACCGCGGCGTGATGCTACAGGCCGTCTTCCTCGACGCCGGACCGACCACCGCCGGACGGCTCATCCTTGTCGCCCACCACATCGTCATGGACGGCGTCTCCTGGCGTATCGTCCTCGACGACCTTCCCGAGGCCTGGAACCAGGTTCGCGCTGGACGGCCCGTCACGCTGCCCGCCGTGGAAACGTCCTTCCGTACCTGGGCGCGAGCTCTGGCCGAGGAGGCGCGCAGCGAGCGGCGGCTGGCTGAGCTGCAGCGGTGGCAGTCGATGCTCGCCGCCGACGACCGCGTGCTGACGCTACCCGGCCGACCTCTGGACCCGAAGCGAGACACGGTCGGCACGACTCGGTCGCGCAACGTCGTCATCCCCGCCGACGTGACCAGCCGGCTGCTGGGACCGGTCCCGGCAGCATTCCACGGCACGGTCAACGACACGCTGCTCACCGCGCTGGCGCTCGCCGTCGGATACGGCGACGAGCGCTCCGCCCTGGTGGTCGACCTCGAGGGCCACGGCCGCGAAAGTGAGGTTGTCAGCGGCGTCGACCTGTCTCGAACGGTGGGCTGGTTCACGAACATTGCACCGGTGCGCCTGGACCCCGGCGCGGTCGGCTGGGATGACTTTCTCGCCGGCGGCGCAGCGATGGCAACCGCAGTCAAGCGAGTCAAGGATCAGCTCGCCGCTGTCCCCGACAACGGGATCGGTTACGCGCTGCTGCGCTGGCTGAACCCCGACAGTGCCGCAGCGTTGGCCGGCACCTGCCAACCGCAGATCCTCTTCAACTACCTCGGCCGCTTCACCAGTGGGGACGGGGAGCCGGTCAGCGACTGGGCGATGGCTCCCGAGACGCCATCGCTCGGCGAGCGCGCCGATCCGACAGCGCCCGTCGACTACTCGCTCGAGATCAACGCCAGCGCCACCGACACCACGTCCGGCCCGGAGCTCACCGCGACGTTCACCTGGCCCGACGGTGTGCTCGCCGAGCGTGACGTCACCGAGATCGGCCGGCGCTGGAGCATCGTGCTGGCCGCCCTCGCCGAGCACGCCCCGGCGCCCGGAGTCTGGGGACGCTCACCATCCGACTTCCCACTCGTCGAGCTGACCCAGCACGACATCGACGAGCTGCAGCGGTGCTGTGCCGACCTCGAGGACATCTGGCCGCTCACGCCGCTTCAGCAGGGGATGTACTTCCATTCCCGCTACCACGACCACAGTGCGGTCGACCCCGACGGCTACATCGTCCAGTACGTGCTCGACCTGCACGGACCGGTGGAGCATGGCCGGCTGCGCGACGCGCTGGGGGCGCTGACGGCTCGGCACGCCGCGCTGCGCGCGTCGTTCCACCAGACCGAGGAGGGTGGGCTGGTCCAGGCGGTGGCGCGCCGCGTCGAGGTGCCCTACCGCGTGGCCGATCGGTCGCACCTGGCTCCCGACGACCAGCCGAACGCCGTCGCCGAGATCTCCCTCGCCGAGCGCAGCGAACCTTTCGCGCTGGACGCCGCGCCGCTGCTGCGCGTCGCGCTGGTCCGCACGAGCCCCGCGCGCCATGCGCTCGTGCTCACGATCCACCACCTCGTCACAGACGGCTGGTCGCTGCCGGTGCTGTTCGACGACCTGCTCGAGCTCTACGCCGCGCAGACCAGCGGGCGGGATCTGCGGCCGGTCGTCTCCTACCGCGAGTACCTGCGCTGGCTGGCCGGCCGCGACCGCACGCGAACGCGCTCCGCCTGGGAGCGCGCGCTTTCGGGCGTCGCCGAGCCCACGTTCGTCGGGCTCCCGGCGCCCGACAAGGCATCGGCCGACCTGCCATCGGCGGTGGAAGGGACCGTGCCGGCGCATCACACCGCACGCCTCGGCGCGCTCGCGCGCGACCGTGGCCTGACACTCAACACCGTGGTCAGCGGTGCGTGGGCGCTGGCCGTCGGTGCCGCGACCGGGCGCGACGATGTCGTCTTCGGTGCCGTCGTGTCGGGCCGTGACGCCGAGGTACCCGGCATCGAGGAGCAGGTCGGGCTGTTCATCAACACGGTGCCGGTGCGCGTGCAGTGGTCACCGTCTGACCCGGTCGCCGCGATGCTCACTCACCATCAGCAGGAGCAGGCCGAGCTGCTCGGCCACCAGTACCTCGGTCTGTCCGAGGTCCAGGGGCTCGCCGGCGCCCGTGAACTCTTCGACTCGCTGTTCGTCTTCGAGAACTTCCCCGCCGGTCCCGGCGACAGCGGCGGTGGCCTGCGGATTGCGGGGGTCAGTGAATCGGTTGAGGCGCGAACGCATTTTGCCGTGTCGATGCAGGTCTTTCCGCGCGAGGACCTGGCGCTGCGGCTGCAGTACGACGATCGGCGCGTCGAGCATGAACGTGCACAGCGCCTTTTCGAGCTGTTCGTCTCGTTCCTCGAGCAGTTCGTGGCCGACCCCGACGGGTTGGTCGGTCGTCTCGACACCCTGGGTCGTGGCGAGCGTAATGCCCTGGAGACGGGATGGGGGTCGTCGGCGCGGCCATTGGGTCGGGAATCGGTCGCTGAGTTGCTGGGGAAGCATGCGGGCGGGTTGTCGGATGTGATGGCGTTGGTGTGTGGTGAGGAGCGCCTGTCGTTCGGTGAGTTCAATGATCGGGTGAATCGGTGTGCGCGGTTGTTGCTGGCGCGCGGTGCCGGACCGGAGCGGGTCGTCGGGTTGGCGCTGGCACGCTCGGCGGACATGGTGGCGGCGCTGTTCGCGGTGCTGAAGACGGGTGCGGCGTACCTGCCGCTGGACCTCGACTATCCGGCGGAGCGGTTGGCGCTGATAGTTGGTGACGCCGATCCGATGTGCGTGCTGTCGTCGCGTGACGCGGTCGAGGTGTTGGGGTTGGTTGATGCGCCGGTTGTGCTGCTCGACGACGGGGATGTCGTGGCGGAGTTAGCGACGTTGTCGGGCGCTGAGCTGGTTGATGTCGAGCGTCCCGGGTTCGCGGCTGGTGTGCCTGGGCGGTTGGAGCATCCGGCGTATGTGATCTACACGTCGGGGTCGACAGGGTTGCCCAAGGGTGTGGTGACGCCGTATCGGGGTTTGAGGAACATGCTAGTCAACCACCGTGAGGCAATCTTCGCGCCCGTGATCGGTGCGGTGGGTGGCCGGCGGTTGCGGATCGCGCATACCGTCTCGTTCTCCTTCGACATGTCCTGGGAGGAGCTGCTGTGGCTCGTAGAGGGCCACGAGGTGCATGTCTGTGACGAAGAGCTCCGGCGTGATGCGCAGCGGTTGGTCGCGTATTGCCAGAAGCATCTGATCGACGTCATCAACGTCACGCCGACCTACGCGCGAGCGCTGATCGACGAGGGGTTGCTGACGGGTGAGCATCGTCCGGCGCTGGTGCTGCTGGGGGGTGAGGCGGTGTCCGACTCGGTGTGGGCAGATCTGCGCGACACCGACGGGGTCCTTGGCTACAACCTGTACGGCCCGACGGAGTACACGATCAACACGCTCGGCGGCGGGACTGAGGACAGCGCGACGCCGACGGTCGGCAGCGCGATCTTCAACACCCGGGCCTATGTGCTGGACACCGCGCTGCGTCCGGTGCCGGCCGGGTCACCAGGCGAGCTGTACATCGCCGGGGTGGGTTTGGCTCGGGGCTATCACGACCGGTTCGCGTTGACGGCTGAGCGGTTCGTCGCCGATCCGTTCGCATCTGAGGCCGGTGGGCGGATGTACCGGACCGGGGACCTGGTGTGTCAGCGCGCCGACGGCAACATCGATTTCCTCGGACGCACCGATGATCAGGTGAAGATCCGTGGGTATCGGATCGAGCTGGGCGAGATCGTCGCCGCACTCGAAGGCCACGACCAGATCGCCCAGGCCGCGGTCACCGTGCACACCCACGGGCCGGCGGCGGTCACCCGGCTCGCCGGGTATCTGGTCGCCGCTGATCTGAGGATCGACCCCGACGCGCTAGCCACCGACGCGCGGACGTACCTGAAGAACCAGCTTCCGGCGCACATGATCCCGGCAGCGCTGATCGTGGTCGATGAGCTCCCATTGACGGTCAACGGCAAGCTCGACACCCGCGCACTCCCACCACCGGTTTACACCACCAGCCAGGTGAGTCGCGTCCCGCGCACCGATCGCGAGCGCGCGCTCTGCGACCTCTACACTCGACTGCTCGGCGCCACGGACGTAGGGATCGATGACGACTTCTTCGAGCTCGGCGGTGACAGCATCACCTCCATCGCCCTCGTCACCCACGCCCGCAAGCAGGGAATCCATTTCCGGCCCCGGGATGTGCTCTCGTGCCGCACCGTCGAGGCGCTCGCCGAACTCGCCACACAGCGACAGAGGACCCAGGGCGGCCACCAGGCGCAGCAGGTGGCCGATCACGGCACCGGCCGCGTCCCGGCCACCCCGATCATCCGCTGGCTGGAGGAGCTCACCGACCGGATCGACAGCTTCCACCAGTCCGTCACCGTGCAGACACCGATCGGCGCCGATGTTGCCACGATCGAGCCGGCGCTGCAGGCCCTGCTCGATCACCACGACATGCTGCGCGCCCGCCTCCTGCGTGACCACGACTGGGCTCTGGAGGTGCTCGAACCCGGCTCGGTCAAGACTGCCGGCCTGCTGACCCGGGTCGTAGCATCGGCCGACGATGACCTCGCTCGGCTGGTCGCCGAGCACGAGACGCTCGCCGCGAACCGGCTGGACCCCGACGACGGCGTGATGCTGCAGGCCGTCTTCCTCGACACCGGGCCGGCCACGAGTGGGTGCCTCATCCTCGTCGCGCACCACCTCGTCGTCGACGGGGTCTCGTGGCGGATCATCCTCGACGACCTCCCCGAAGCCTGGACCCAAGCGCAGGCCGGACAGCCCATCACGCTCCCCGCCGTTGGGACCTCGTTCCGCACGTGGGCGACCGCCCTGGAGGAGGCCGGCCGAACTAATGCCCGCGCCGCCGAGCAGCCGTGGTGGGAGCGGATCACGACCGCACCGGTCGGTCGGTTCGCAACCGTGCCGCTGGACCTCGACCGGGACACCGCGGCGACGATCCGCGAGTGGACGATCGTGCTGGGACCGGACTGGGCCGAGCCGCTGCTGACCCATGCCCCCGCCGCCCTCACCGCGACGATCAACGACCTGCTGCTCGGCGCGCTCGGAGTCGCGGCTGCGGAGTGGCGCCGTCGGACCGGCCGTCCGGGCGACGCCGGGACGCTCGTCGCGCTGGAGGGGCACGGCCGCGAGGAACACGTCGGCGACGTCGACCTGACGCGCACCGTTGGCTGGTTCACCACCGTGTTCCCGGTCCACCTCGACATCTCGGCCGAGGCCTGGCCCGGCGTGGTGGCGGCGGATCGCGCGGTCGTCCAGCAGATCGTTGCCGGCACCGGCGCGCATCTCTGCGCGGTCGGCGACGGCGGACTGGGCTACGGCGTGCTGCGTTACCTCGATCCCGAAGCCCACTCGGTGCTGGCCTCCGCCGCGAGCGCTGAGCTGCAGTTCAACTATCTCGGCCGCTACTCCTCCGACGACGAGGGCGGCGACTGGCGCACACCTGGCGGCCTGAGCCCGCTCAACGGCGGTCGCGGAGACGACATGCCGGTCGGCTATCCGCTGGTGCTCGACGTGATGGCGATCGACGTCGACGGGCGTCCCGAGGTGCACGCCTCCTGGGAGTGGCCCGAGGCGTTGTTCGACGAGAACGCGGTCGTCGCGCTCTCCGAGCTGTGGTTCGAGGCGTTGCGCGGAATCGTCCGCGCCGTCCGGGGGGCTGGTCGAGCACGGTGACCCCCTCGACGGCGGGGAGACCAGGTCAGCTGGTGGCGTGAGTGCTCGAGCTGGCGCCCATCCGGGCGATCAGGCTCTTCGGCCGCATATCCGTCCAGTTGGCCTCGATGTGGTCCAGGCACGAGCGCCGGCTCTCCGGACCGTGCTGAATCGACCAACCCTCGGGGACCTGCACGAACGTCGGCCACAGCGAGTACTGGCCCTCGTCGTTGACCAGTGCGTAAAAGGTGCCGTTCTCGTCGTCGAAGGGGTTCTGGGACATGGCGGTACTCCCTGGGTGAGGTGTGGGTGTCGGTTCAGCTGGAGTGGGTCAGCGGAGCGATCGTCGCCTCGGCCTGGCGCCCCGCCAGCGCCGAGCTGACGATCTCACCGGCCCGCACGGCGGTGTTCGACAGCAGCGTCGAGGAGATGCCATGGGTGTGCTCGGTGGGTCCCTGCAGGTAGATCCCAGCGGCCAGGGTGGGCTCGGTGACCACCCGGTAGTCCCGGCGGATCTCCAGTCGCCCGACCGCGTCGCGAGCACAGGCGCCTGCGAGGTCACCGGCCAGCAGCCACAGCGGGTCGGTGGGCCGGTAGCCGGTCGCGTAGACGACGACGTCGGCCGTCAGCACCTCCCGCTTGCCGTCGATCAGCGACTCGACGGCGAGTTCCACGCGGTCGTCGAGGTCGACCACGTCGGCGACGCGAGAGGCGTTGTAGAACCGCAGCCGCTCCTCGCCGACGACCTTCTCGTGGTAGTGCCGCCGGTAGAGTTCGTCGATCAGGTCCCGGTCGACCACGGAGTAGTTCGTGTTGGCGTGGTAGCCGAGGATGAGCTCCTTGACCGCGTCGGGCGCGGTGTAGAAGTCGTCGACCGCCGACGGATCGAAGATCCGGTTGGCGAACGAGCTGTCGTCGGCCGGGCTGTAGCCGTAGCGGGCGAAGACCGCGCACACCTCGGCGCCCGGAAACGTGCGGTGCAGGTAGTCAACGGCCTCCGCGGCGCTCTGCCCGGCCCCGATGACGGCGAGTCGCTTGGGTTCGCTGCCGGCGATCTCCGGCGTGCGGGTCAGCAGATCTCGGCTGTGCCAGACCCGCTCGCCGGGCTTGATCCCGCGCGGCAGGTTCGGTGTCAGCCCGGTCGCCAGCACCACGTTGCGGGTGCGCAGCCGGATCGTCTCCCCGCTCGCCAGACGGGAGATCACTTCGACATGGTCTACGGATCCGCCGACCCCGTGGACGGCCACGATCTCGATGACCTCGACGCCGTAGTCGACCTGGCTGTCGAACCGCACCGCGGCCCACTCGAGGTAGTCGTGGAACTCGATCCGGGTCGGGAAGAAGCTGCCGTAGTTGATGAAGTCAACGAGCCGGTCGCGGTCGTGCAGGTAGGACAGGAAGCTGAACGGGCTGGTCGGGTTCCGCAACGTCACGAGGTCCTTGAGGAACGAGACCTGCATCGTCGCGTCCTCGATGAGCATGCCGCGGTGCCAGCCGAAGCGGCCCTGGCGTTCGACGAACCGGACCGAGAGCCGCTCGTCGGTCCCGGCGCCCGCGTTGTGCTCGGCGATCGCGATCGCGAGCGCGAGGTTGGACGGCCCGAAGCCGACACCGACCACGTCGAGGACCTCCTGGTCCGGCTGCGGGC
>Ga0183260_10001172_pt1 | contig 22214 bp, 22 predicted proteins | sample AntDrymUQ4972206_2_FD_129768 | JGI IMG/M metagenome (GOLD analysis project Ga0183260, IMG submission 129768) | Polar desert sand microbial communities from Dry Valleys, Antarctica - metaG UQ497 (22.06) (version 2) (version 2) | ecosystem: Environmental > Terrestrial > Soil > Desert | place...
CCGCCCGCTCCCCGGCCCCGTCGGGCCGCCTGGATCGTCGCCGGGGCGGCCGGCGCCCTGCTCGTCATCACGGCCGCGGCGTTCGCGGTGGGAGGCGTGGTCGCACCAGAACCCCCGGCCGGCCCCGCCCCCACGACCGCCGGACCCTTGCCCCCACCGACCACGCCGGTGCCCACGACCGCAGCCCTGGATCTCCCCGCCCCGACGGGTCTCGAGGCCATGGTGACCGGCGCCAAGACGGTCCACCTCAGATGGCAGGCCCCCTCCGTCGGCCGGCCTGCGTACACGGTGACCATCCAGCCGTCGTCCGGGCTCGGCCCCATCCCGGTGGGAGCCGGGAAGACGACGACCACCATCACCGGCATCACGCCGCTGTCGACCGGCTACTGCTTCGTCCTCAGCGCCATCTACCTCCTGCCCGGGGGCATCGCCAAGGCCGTCCCCTCGGAACCGGCCTGCACCAAACCCACGCCGTGAGCACCCGACGCGGTGCGAAATCGTGGTCGTCGAGGTGTTCAAGCTGGTGGTGGAGGTGGTCGCCAGCACTCTTCCTCCGCCGCACCTGAAAGACGGCGTCAGTGGAAGAGGGCGTCAGTGGAAGACGGCGGCCAGGCCCCGGCCCCGCTCGACCAAGGGGGGGTCCTCGCCCCGCTCCCACAGGCGGCGGAGGAGGAAGTGCCAGCACAGGGCGACGAAGGCGGCGAAGAGGAGCCCGCCGACCGAGGTGCGCAGCACGACCTCGAGCGGCCCGGCGTCGGAGAGGTCGTTCCCCGTGACGTACCGGGGCCCGCCCCAGACGGGCTGGAAGGGGGCCCGGTCGGCGAGCCGGGCCCGCAGGAACCACGTGATCATCCGCCCGAGGCCGTAGAAGCAGAAGCCCTGGTAGAGCAGCAGCAGCCCTCGCTCCGGCAGCCGCAGGCGCCGGTGGAGCCAGCCCCAGGCCCGGGGATCGGCCGGGACGATGACGTTGCGGAAGTAGTCGGGGCGGAGGGTCCTCCAGGCGAAGGCGGCGAGCATCAGCAGCCAGAAGAGGTCCCAGACGCCGCCCAGGCTGCTGTAGTAGGCGGTGGCGTCGCCGTAGCGGCCGAGGGAGGCGGCGTGCTTCCACATGCCGATGGTCACCGGCTCGGTGGAGAACGGGAAGAACGGCATGACCCCGGCCGAGTCGCAGATGTCGGTGAGCACGTGGGCCCACTGGCCGATGAGGATCCCCACCGCCCAGCTGCGGCTACGGGTGAGCCCGAGGACGAGGCCGGCGCCGAAGAGCCCGAAGATGAACGAGTGGGTGAAGCCCACCCCGGGCCAGCCCCGGTGGAAGTGGGCGGGGTCGGACGAGGAGTAGACGAACGCCTTGGTGAACAGGTCGGGACCGAACGTCCCCAGGGCGATGGCCAGAAACGAGGCCTTCAGCCCGACGTGCTTCTGCAGGAAGTAGTTCTCGAACTCGTGGGCGGCCCAGCTCATCCGGCGTGCTCTGACGGCGACGACCGGACCAGGCGGGGCAGGAGGTACAGGGCGATCAACAGGAACACCGGCCCGATGATCCAGTTCAGCACGACGCTCTTGAGGAAGTAGCCGAGCACGATGTAGACGGCGAGCGTCGCCACGTAGGCGGCCACCCGCGGTGCGCCCGGCGGCGGCCGGACCTCCACGGCGTCCGCCGAATCGTTCACGGCATCGCTCACCGGATCGTCCGCCACATCGCCCACCGCACCGTTCGTCCGGGCCTCGACCTCACGTGCCGAGCAGCGCTCCCGCTGGCGCGGCGACCGGTCGCGGTGACCTCGCGGGCGACGCCTCCGGAGGCGGGCCCAGGACCAGGGCGGGGTCGTGACCGAGGGAGCGCAGGAAATCGGCGTTGGCGGCGTAGGCGACGGCCCTCTGCGAGGACGAGTTGCGTCCGCCCAGCAGGGCCCTGGCCCGCTGGGCCAGGCAGGCCGCGGTGCTGGTGGCGGCCAGCCCGCTCACGACGAGGGCATCGACGTTCGTGACGCAGTTCCCGCACATGCCGGCGACGCTACCGGGCCGGGCCGCCGATCAGGAGGCTTCGAGGACCTGATCGAGCACGCTGGCCTTCAGGCTCACGAACGCCGGGTCGGCCAGCGTGTGCCGCCCCCGCTCGGCGCCGAAGGGCACGTCCCGGAGCGTGACCACCTTGGACGGGCGGGCCGACAGCAGGCCCAGCTGGTCACCGAGGAGCAGCGCCTCGTCGACGTCGTGGGTGACGAGGACAGTGGTGGTGGGCCGCTCGGCCAGCAGGCCCCGCACCCACTCGTGCATGCGGAGGCGGGTCTGGGCGTCGAGGGCGCCGAACGGCTCGTCGAGAAGCAGCAGGGGCGGCTGGTTGGCGAGCACCTGGGCGATGGCCGCCCGCTGGCGCATGCCGCCCGACAGCTGGCGGGGCAGGGCGTCGGCGAAGTCGGTGAGGCCGGTCGCCTCGAGGAGGTCGGCGACCGTGGCAGCGACGTCGCGGCCGCCCTGCTCGCGGGGGCCGAACCCGATGTTCTGGCGGACCGTCAGCCACGGGAACAGGGTGCCGGCCTGGGCCACCATGCCGCGCGTCGGCGACGGCCCCGTCACCGGCTCCCCGTCGACGGTGACCGTGCCGGCGTCGAACGGCTCGAACCCGGCCATCACCCGCAACAGGGTCGACTTGCCGCACCCGCTGGGCCCGAGGAGCGCCAGCGTCCGCCCGGCGGACACGTCGAGGTCGACACCGTCGAGGACCGGCAGCGTCCCGAACGACTTGCAGACCCCCGTGGCCACGAGGCGGCCTGGCGTGGCGGTCACGTGGCGCTCCAGCTGATGAAGCGGCGGGACAGCAGCCGCAGGACCCGGTCGGCGACGTAGCCGATTCCGGCGAAGACGAGGATGCCCACGATGATCTGCTCGGTCCTCCCGGCCTCGCGCGCCGCGTTCATCATCGCCCCGACGCCATCGGTGGTGCCGCCCAGCTCGCCGATGATGACGCAGGTCCAGGCCAGGGTGAGCGACAGGCGCAGGCCGGTGACGATCTCGGGGAGGGCGCTCGGCAGGTAGACCCGACGCCACAGGCGCGACCGGGGCGTCCCCAGCATCCGGGCCGTCTCGATCTGGGCCGCCGGCACCCGGGCCACGCTGTCGGTGGTGGCCACCACGACCGGCCACAGCGCGCCGATGAAGATCAGGATCTTGCCCGAGGTGGGGTTGACGCCGAACCAGACGGCGGCGAGCGGCAACCAGGCGAACAGGGGCACGGCCCGCAGGGCGTTGGTGAACGGGTCGAGCAGGTCGGCCACCCAACGGGACAGCCCCAACCCGAGGCCCAGGACGAGCCCGACGACCACGGCGATCGCCCAGGCCTGCCCGCACCGACTGAGGCTGGTGGCCAGGTGGGTCCAGCCGGCGCCCTTGAAGTACACGACGCCCGAGAGCCCAGGAGCACGCCGGCCGAAGAAGAAGGCGTCGGCCGCCGAGAGCACCACGTGGGGCGACGGGAGGATGGTGCGGGGCCGCAGCTCCCACTGCCACGCCAGCTGCCAGCAGCCCAGGACCAGCAGGGGCACGAGGAGGCCGAGGAGCCGCCGCGGCCGCCGGCGGCCCCGCCGGGCGGCGGTCGCCGGGGTGACGACCACCCCCATCGGGGCGGCGACGCCCGCCAGGGTCTCGGTCACAGGATCGCCTCGGACGGTGACGTGCTCAGACGGTGAAGTACTGGCGGGCGTACAGCCCCTCGTAGTCGGGCTCGGCCTGCAGGTCACCCGACGCGACGAGGGCCTTGCCGACCCCCACGTACTGCGCCTCGCGCACCTTGTTGAACTCCCACTGGGCACCGACGTTCTCCAGGACCGCCTCGTAGACCTTCTCGTCGAAGCCGAACTGGTCCACCAGCAGGCCGTGCCAGGCGGCGCGGTCGTTGGTGCCGCCTGGCGTGAGGTACTCGGCGGCCGCCTTCTGCATGCGGACGACGGCCTTGCACAGCTCCTCGTCCTTCACCATCGCGGCCGAGGCCCACAGGGCGGTGTTCAGGTCGCCGAGGGGGGTGTCGAAGGTGCCGGGGATCCGCTGGCCGACACCGTTCACGACCGCCTGGGTGCACGGCGGCTCGCTGCCGATGAAGGCCTGCACGTCGCCGCGGGTGAGGGCGTTGAGGTGCTCGGCGTACCCGAGGGGGACGCCCTGCACCTGGTCGGGGCCGGTGCCCAGCTTCAAGCCCGCCTTAGCCAGCACGGAGTTCAGCACGAGCACCTGGGAACCGGGCGGGGGCACGGCGATCTTCTTGCCCCTGAGGTCCTCGACCTTGGTGACCTCGCCGGCCTTGCCCACCAGCCCGAAGCCCTGGCGGGCCACCATCCCGACGGTCTTGCAGGTGATGCCCGCCTTCGGCTGGGTGAGCATCGGCACGAAGGGGCTCATCAGGCCGAAGTCGAGGGTGCCGCCCTCCAGGCCCTGCAGGATCTCGACGGTGGTGGTGACCGGGGTGACCTTCACGGTCACGCCAGGGGGCGCGAACCGCTGCCAGTACAGCATCGACGAGGCGTGGTTCTTGGCGTACACGCACGTCTTGACCTCGACCTGGCGACCGCCGGCCAGCGGGGCGGGAGCGTTCTCGGCCTTGCCCCCGGTCGAGACCTTCGAGTCCGACGAGCTGCAGGCGCTGAGACCCGCCGCCGCCGCCGCTGCTGCCGCGGCTAGGCCCAGGAGGCCTCGCCGGCTCATGCTGAAGTCTTCGAGGGGCGGCATGGGGCTCCATCCACTGGATCTACGGGGCGGGTCGTCGGTCACGGGGACACTACCGACTTCAACAACCGCTGCAGCCGCACGGGACGGCACGGGGCGGGACGGTCAGGCCGGGAGCGAGGCGGCCCGCAGGCGCAGCGCCGGCTTGTCGATCTTGCCGGTGGCGTTGCGCGGGATCTCCTCGACTAGGTGGACGAACCTGGGCGTGGCGAAGTCGGCCATCTGCGACCGCACCCACTCGCGCACGTCGTTGGCGGCCAGGTCCGAGCCGGGGCGGCCCACCACGAAGGCCGTCACCGACTCGAAGGCCACGGGGTTGGGCACCCCGACCACGGCGGCGTCCTCGATGTCGGGATGGTCGACGAGGAGCTGCTCGACCTCGGCCGAGAAGATCTTGTGGCCGCCGTGGTTGATCATGTCCTTCTTGCGGTCGAGGATGTACACGTAGCCCTCGGCGTCGATCCGGGCCACGTCGCCGGTGCGGAACCAGCCGTCGGGGGCGAAGGCTGCGGCGGTGGCCGCCGGGTCCCGGTAGTAGCCGGTCGTGACCAGCGAGCCCCTGAGCCACAGCTCGCCGGCGGTCCCAGCACCCAGGGCGACGCCCTCGTCGTCGACCACGCACGCCTCCATGCAGGGCAGCGGGCGGCCCACCGAGCCCGGCTTCCGGCGGAACTCGCCGTCGAGGAGCATGGTGGCCGGCGAGTGCGTCTCGGACAGCCCGTAGATGTCGTGCAGGCGCACCTGGGGCAGCCGGCGCCGCACGGCGGCGACCGCCGAGCTCGGGAACGGCGAGCCACCGAACGCCCCCACCGCCAGGTGGGGCAAGCCGGGCCAGGCGAAGGCGTCGAGGCGCAGCAGCATGAGCCAGAAGGACGGGACCGCGTACATCCAGGAGATCCGCTGCCGGGCCAGGACCTCGACGAACTCCCGGGGGGTCGCTGCCGCCACCAGGACGCAGACCCCGCCCACCAGCATCATCGGCAGCAGGTGGGCGTGCATGGCGCTGATGTAGTGGAGCGGGAACAGCACGGCGGTGCGATCCTCGGCCGTGAGGTGGAGGACCCGGCTGTAGGTGATGCCGCTGTGGACGCTGCACCGGTGCACGACCTGGCTGGCCTTGGGCCGCCCGGTGGTGCCGCTCGTGTACACCACCGCGTAGGTGGCGGCCTCGTCGGGGCGGGCGGCGGGTGTGTAGGCCCACGGGCGGCGCCGGCCGGTGAGGTGGTCGCCGACGGGCCGCACCCGTTCGGCGGCCAGGCCGGCTTCGGCGCCGGCCTGTTGGAGCCCGGCGAGGAAGTCGGGCTGGGCGAGCGCCAGCGACGCTCCCGAGTGGGCGAGCATGTAGACCCACTGGGCGGGAGCCAGGCGGACGTTGAGCCCGACCAGGATCACCCCCAGCCGGGCGCAGGCCCACAGGGCGACGGCCAGGTCGAGCCCGTTGCGGGCGGCCACGGCCAGCCGGTCACCGGGGCCGATCCCCTCCTCGGCCAGTCGCCCGGCCGCTCCCTCCACCAGCTCGGCGAACTCCCGGTAGGTCACCTCGCCCTCGGGGGCGACGAGGTAGCACCGGTCGCCGAAGCGGTCGACGGCCCGGTCGAGGGCGTCGAGGATCGTGGGGGGCCGGTTCGGGTAGCTCAGCACGTCGGCGCCGAGCCACCGCTGGCGCACGACCGGGCCCATCAGGTCGTCGTCCCCGGCGGGCGACCGTTCGCCGCCGGCGCCCACCCTGCTCAAGGCCGCTGGCCGGTCCCACCGGCCCCGGCGCCCGAGGCGGTCGCCAGCACGGCTGTTCGCAGACTGGCCGTCTGGGCGAACACCAGGTGGAACGTGGCTTCCCGGGCCCACCGCTGGGCCGGCGCCGACATCGCCAGCGCCGACCCGCCGAGGCTCACCACCAGCGTGGAGGTGATCTCCACGCCGAGCCGGAGGATGCGAGCCGTCAGGCTCAGCCGCTCGGCGGTGTCCTCGGCCGTCGGGGGCTGGTCGGACAGCTCGTAGGCCCGCGCCCGGAGCTCGGCCAGCACGCCCCCCAGGAGCGCGGCCTGCTCGGGCGCTCGCGGGCCGAGGGCCTCGAGGGCGGCGAGGGCGATGCCCACCGCCGACGGCTGGACGTTGGCCGCCCGCATGGCGTCGCCGGCCGTCCACTCGGGGCGGGGCGCCATCAGGACCACGTCGGCCGGGCCCACGGCCAGGCCGTCGAGCTCGAGGGCGACGGTGTGGGTGCCGTTCATCGCGGCCAGGCTCAGCTCTTCGGTCGGCCGCAGCCCGCCGCCGTCGGCGGCGGGGACCAGCGCCAGCATCACCTGGTCGTCCTCGGTCACCGCGCCCACCAGGAGCAGGTCGATGAGGCCCCAGCCCGTGCACCACGGCTGCCTGCCGCTCAGCCGCCACCCGTCGCCGTCGGCCCGGGCGGTGATCGTCGGGACCTCGCTGCGCAGGTGGGAGAAAGCCACCCTGGCCCGAGCCCGTCCGGCGCACAGGTCGGGGAGCCACCGCTGCAGGTCGGTGTTGTCGCTCGCCGCCAGCATGCGCACGACGGGGTGGTGCTGGAACCAGACGAGCCAGGTGTTGGCGTCGGCGCCCGCCAGCAGCTCGGCCACCCGGCGGTAGGTGGCGCCGGACGCCTCGCCCCCGCCGGCCGACGCCGGCCCCTGGATCCCGTACAGGCCTCCGGCCGCCAGCCGATCCAGCGTCGCCCGCTCCACACCCTCCCGCTCCACCCGACCGGCATCCGCGGCCAGCTGCGGGACCAGCGCCTCCGTCACCGCCACCAGGTCCTGCGAGTTCAACATGCGCTGAACCTACGCCATCCCTCCACCCTGTCCCTCGGCCGGGCACCGACGAAACGCTCGGCCCCGACGACGTGATCGGGGCGGCTTCGCCGGATTGCCCAGCGAGCACCCGAGGGCAGGGGCAACGTCCGTAGCGCGCCATCTCTTGAACAGTCTCCGCTCTGTGGCCAGACTCGAGGCGTGGCGGGTGACCTCATGAGCTCGGCGATCGGCGTGTCATCGGGCCGCTTGACGACCAGTGTCCTGCAAGCTGAGGGAGAAGCGGGGGCGTGACTCGCATGCGCACGGCCAACGTGCTGGTCATCGGCACGGGCGCCGCCGGCCTGAGGTCGGCCATCGCCGCCCACGAGGCCGGCAGCCAGGTGGTGGTCATCGGCAGGCGGGCCCGGTTCGATGCCCACACGGTGCTGGCGTCCGGTGGGATCAACGCGGCCCTGGGAACGGTCGATCCCGAGGACTCCTGGCAGCAGCACTTCGTCGACACCCTCCGGGAGGGGTACTTCCTGAGCGACCCCCGCGTCGTCGAGATCGTGACCCGCGAGGCGCCTCAGGCGGTCGAGGAGCTGGCTGGCTGGGGCTGCCCGTTCGCCCGCACCGAGGATGACCGTCTCGACCAGCGGTTCTTCGGAGCCCATCGCTGGCGCCGAACCTGCTATGCCGGTGACTACTCGGGTCGGGTCATCTTGCAGACCCTGGCGGCGCGGGCGGACACCCTTGGCATCCCGGTGGTCGAGGACCACTACGTCTCCCGCCTCCTCATCGCCGACGGCACCTGCTTCGGGGCCTTCGCCTTCGACCTGCACGATGGGGAGCGCACCGCGTTCCTGGCTGACGCCGTGGTGCTGTGCGGCGGCGGCCACACCCGTCTCTGGCGACGCAGCTCCTCCCGCCGTGACGAGAACTTCGGCGAGGGCATGTACCTGGCCGCCCGGGCCGGGTGCCGGGTCAAGGACATGGAGCTGGTCCAGTTCCACCCGACCGGCATGGTGGCACCCGAAGAGGCGGCTGGCACGCTCGTCACCGAGGCCGTGCGAGGCGAGGGAGGGCGGCTGTACAACGCCCATGGCGAGCGGTTCATGACCCGCTATGACCCTGAGCGCATGGAGCTGAGCACCAGGGACCGAGTGGCTCTCGCCAACTACACCGAGATCGCCGAGGGGAGGGGCGGCCCCCACGGAGGGGTCTTCCTCGACATCTCCCACCGGGAGAAGGAGCACATCCTGAACCGACTGCCCCGGATGTACCGCCAGTTCATCGAATACCAGATGCTCGACATCTCCACCGAACCGATGGAGGTGGCACCCACCGCCCACTACTCGATGGGGGGCATCGTCGTGGACCCCGACACCCACGCCACCGACGTGATCGGTCTGTACGCCGCGGGCGAGTGCACCGCGGGCCTGCACGGCGCCAACCGCCTGGGAGGCAACTCCCTGACCGAGACGGTCGTCTACGGCCGCCGGGCGGGTGGGGCGGCCGCCGCCTTCTCGAGCTCGTCCGAGGTGACCTTGCGCCCTCGGGCGGTGATCGCCGAGGCGGCCGAGGAGCTCGACCGCCTCGTCCGGCCGGGACCCGAGCTGGCCCGGCCGATGCAGCGCAAGCTGCGTGACCTCATGTGGCTGCGGTGCGGCGTGGTGAGGAACGAGCCCGGGCTGGTGGAGGCGCTTCGGCACCTCCGGGAGCTGCGGCAGGCCACCGAACACATCGACGTCCGACCCAGCGCCGAAGGCTGGTCGGACCTGGCTCTCGCGCTCGACATGCGCGCCGGGCTGGCCATGGCAGCGCTCACCGTGACAGGCGCCCTGGAACGGCGGGAGAGCCGGGGCTGTCACAACCGCTCGGACCACCCTGACCTGGACGCCGGTTTGGCCGTCAACCTGGTGGGGCGGCTCGACGGGGCGGACGAGGCCGTAGCAGTCGAGGTCGAGCCCGTGCCACCGATACCCCTCGAGCTCCGGCCGTGGCTCGACGAGCCGTCGGCCGCCCCCGCCGCGGACCGGCTTCTCGAGTGATGTCCTCAGCAAGGCCCGGTGGGGCTCAGAACCGCTGAATCGTCGCAGGGCGATCGGAGGAGGCCTCCGGCGGTGACGCGGCCAGGGTGGGAGCGGTGACGGCGGCCGGACATCGGCGCAGGTCAGGTGAAGGCGGCGGCCGGCTCCAGCTCGCACTCGATCCCGTCGGCCTGGGCCAGCTCGGCGATCTTCCGGATCGCCGCCTCGTTGGCGGCGGCGTAGCCGGCGGCCCGCTCGGCGCCGAAGGACCCCTGCAGGCTGGCGTAGATGAGCGAGTGCAGGGAGGTGACCTTGGCGGTGGTGTACGCGGTGACGCCGGCGTGGTCGGGCGGTGGTCGCTCGCTGGGAGCGCAGGACCCTTCGGCGAAGCCGCCCTAGTCACCACCGAACCCGTTTACGGGTGCCCCCGGCGGGAAAGGCCAGAGCCGTTCGCAACGGCGACGAGGAGAAGAGATGACCGAGCTCGACCGACTTTCCACCGAGGACCTCGAGGCGCAGAGCGCCACCGCGCTGCCCACGAAGGAGGTCATGTCGCTGCTGGACCTCAACGCTGACGTCGACCTCGCCCTCGACCTCGCCGCGCCGATCGACCTGGCCGTCGCCGCCAACCTCAACGTGGCCGCCCCCATCACCGCGGCCGCCGGGGCCAACATCCTCTCCTTCGGCTCGGACGCCACCGCGGTGGCCGACCAGGGCGTGATGATCGACCAGACCCAGTCCGGCGACGCCATCGCCACGGCGCCGCAGACCTCGACCATCGACCAGGCTGACGACGTCATCCCCGAGACGGACACGACCGTGCCGGAGGCCCCGACCGACGGGACGATCGACACGGGCGTCCTCGACGCTTCGGGCACCCTGCTCGATGTCGACCTCAACATCGACGCCGACCTCGACGCCGCGGCGCCGGTCGCCGGGGCTGTCGCCGCCAACGCCAACATCGCCGCCCCCATCGACGCTGCCGTCGCCGCCAACATCGGCTTGATCGACTCCGACGCCACGGCGGTCGCCCAGCAGACGGCGATCATCAACCAGGACCTCGACGGCGTCACGGCTGAGGCCACCGCCGACCAGGACTCCGAGATCACCCAGTAACCCATGTCCGTTCTCGACACCCGCGCACCCGCTCGGGCGCCGGGTGTCGAGCTGCTGGGGGAGCTCGCCGGCTCCGGCTACGACGACTCCCCCAGCCTGGTCCGCCGCACCGACGGGCAGACCGTCCAGGTCACGCCGCTGCTGTACCAGCTGCTCGAGGTGCTGGACGGCGAGCGCGACCTCACCCAGCTCGCCGACGAGCTCGGGCAGCGTTGCGGCAAGTCGGTCGCTCCCGAGGACGTGCGGTACCTGCTCGAGGAGAAGCTCGGGCCGCTGGGCCTGCTCGAGGAAGCCGACGGCTCCGCCCCCACGATCCAGAAGTCGACACCGCTGCTGGGGCTGAGGTTCAAGGTCGTCGTGTCCGATCCGGCCGTCACCCGCCGCATCACCAGGCCGTTCGCCTGGCTGTTCCGCCGGTGGATCGTCGCACCCGTCCTCCTCGCCTTTGCCGTCACCTGCTGGTGGGTGCTGTGGGAGCAGGGGCTCGCGGCCGGGGCCCGGCAGGCCTTCGACTCCCCCGGCCTGCTCCTCGCCGTCTTCGCCCTGACGGTCGCCTCGGCCGGCTGGCACGAGTTTGGCCACGCCGCCGCGTGCCGGGCCCGGGGCGCCACCCCTGGCGCCATGGGCGCCGGCCTCTACCTCGTCTGGCCGGCCTTTTACACCGACGTCGACGACTCCTACCGGTTGAGCCGGTGGGGCCGCCTGGTCGTCGACCTCGGTGGCCTCTACTTCAACGCGCTCGTCGCGGTGGTGATGACCGGGGTGTGGCTGGTCACCGGCCTCGAGGCGCTCCTGCTCATCGTGGCGTCGCAGCTGCTGCTCATGCTCCGCCAGCTGGCGCCGATCATCCGCGCCGACGGCTACCACATCCTCGCCGGCGTCCCCGACCTCTTCCAGCACATCAAGCCGACCCTGGCCGGTCTCCTGCCGATGAACTGGGGCAAGCCCCAGCCGCTGCGTCCCTGGGCCCGCTGGGTCGTCCGGGCCTGGGTGCTGGTCGTGGTGCCGATGCTGCTCTGGATGCTCGCGCTGGGGGTACTGCTGCTCCCCCCGGCTCGTCGCCACGGCCTGGAACGGCCTCCAGCGGCAGGGCAGCGCCTTCTCCCAGAACGTCGGCGACGGTGACGTGCTCGGCGCCCTCGCCGGCATCCTGAAGATGCTCGCCCTCGTGCTCCCCGTGGCCGCTGTCACCTACCAGCTCGTGCGCCTCCTCCGCCGGGGAAGCCGCGCCGTGCGCACCCGCACCGAGGGACGCCCGGTCGCCCGTGCCGCCGCCGTGCTGGTCGCCGCCGGGCTGGCCGTGCTGCTCGGGTGGGCGTGGTGGCCCGCCGGGCAGTACCAGCCGGTGCGGGCCGACGAGCGAGGCACGCTGCGCGCCGCCAAGGTGAAGGCCGTGCGGGCTGCCGCCTTCCGTCCCATCGAGGGCGTCAAGCCGCAGCTGGCCTACGCCCTGGTGCCGCGCAAGACCCTCCTGGCCTCCTCCCGACCCGACACGGATGCCCCTACCCTCCTGCTCGTCCGGGCCCCCGACGGCACGCTGCGCAGCGTGCTCACCGACGGCAGCCGCTCCGGCGTGGCCTTCCCGTTCGCCCTGCCGCAGGACCCCCGCAAGGGCGACAACCAGGCGCTCGCCGTGAACAGCACGGACGGGTCCGTCGTCTACGACGTCGCCGTGGCGCTGGTGTGGGTCAAGGACGGCGAGGTGGCGGACAACCGCAACGAGGCCTACGCCCTGGCCTCCTGCACCTCGTGCACGACCGTGGCCGTCGCCTTCCAGGTGGTGCTGGTCATCGGTCAGAGCGACGTGGTGGCCCCGCTCAACGTGGCGGTGGCGGCGAACGGCAACTGCGTGGAGTGCGTCACGACGGCGCTGGCCATACAGCTCGTCGTCACGCTGAAGGAGATGCCGAGCGAGGAGGTGCAGGAGCAGATCGATGCTGCGCTCACCAGCCTCGACGGCCTCGAGGAGATGGCCGACCCGTACGCCCAGATCAAGGCGGTCGAGCAGCAGATCCTCACCCTGCTCATCGACAACGGCCTGGTCGAGGAGGCCGATGTGGCGGCGGCGACGGGGGCCACCTCCCCCACGTCGAGCCCCTCTCCCACGCCCTCGACGACCACCACCGCCGCCCCCAACGTGGTGCCCGTGACGACGACGACGAAGGCCGCCACCACGACGACGGCGAGACCCTCGACCACCACGAGCACGACCATCGCCGAGGACACCAGCACTGAGGAGATCAGCACGGCGACGACGGTGACCACCGCGGCGCCGTGACCGGGCCGCCGGGCCGGGCCGCCTCCGCCGCCGACCCTTCGAGGCGAAGGCGGTGGCCGCCAGCCGGCCCGTGATCGGCTGGCGCTAGACCCGAGACGGCCGGGTCAGGGGAGCGGTGATCCCGACGGCGGCGGCGGCGAACAGCAGCAGCCCTCCGATGACGTAGACGAGGCGGACGCCGGCCAGCTCGGCCACCACGCCGCCAGCGGCGAGTGACACCAGCCGGGCGGCGTTCCAGAGGACGTCGTAGAAGGCGAAGGCCCGGCCCCTGGTCTCGGCGGGCACCAACGTCTGCAGCGTGGACTGGTAGGCGACCATGCCCGTCGACGTGGACATCCCGTAGGCCACGAGCGCGGCGCCGGCGACGACCGGCTCGGACACCGCCGCCAGGGTGAGGTCGACACCGCCCCGCAGGGCGAAGGGGCCGAAGAGCCAGCGGCGGTCACCGGCCCGCACGAAGCGGCGCAGCAGCACCGGCCCGGCCACCGCTCCCGCCCCGACGGCCGCGAGGAGCACCCCGAAGCCGCGAGGCCCGACCCCGATCCAGCGGTCGGCCAGCACGACCAGCAGGCCACTGGTGGCGCCGGCCGAGAGCGCCGCCAGCACCTGCACCACGGCCAGCCGGGACAGCATCGGGTCCTGACGCACGGCCCGGACGCCGCCGAGCACCCCCACCCAGCCCCGCACGACGACGTCGGCCGGGGTCCGGCCGGCCCGGAGGCCGATCAGCAGCAGCGCCGACACGGCGAAGGAGGCGGCGTTGACGGCGAAGGCCGCTTCGACGCCCCAGCGGGCGATCACGAGCCCGGCCACGGGCGCCAGCACCACTTGGGCGGCCACGGCCACCGTCCACAGGGCGCTGTTCGCCACCACGACGTCGTCGCCCTCCACCACCTCGGGCACCAGGGACGCCGCCGCCGGGTTGAACACGGTGGTGGCGGCGGCCAGCCCGAAGGCGACGGCGTAGGCCACCAGGACCGTGCCGCTCGCCACCACGAGCACCAGGGCCAGCCCGGCGCGGACCACGTCGGCCGCCACCATGAGGCGCCGGCGGGGCAGGCGGTCGGCGGCCAGGCCGGCGACGGGGCCGAGCAGGAGGACGGGCACCACCTCGCACATCACCGCCCCGGCGACACCCAGGCCCGACCCGGTCAGCCGGAACACGAGCACGACCATGGCCACCGTGCTGCAGGCATCGCCGGCCCGCGAGGCCGAGTGGGCCAGGAAGAGGCGGCGCAGCTCGGGCGAGCGGCGGAGGAGGGCGAGCACGGGGCCAGTCTGCGGGAGGCCCGCGGGAACCGCACCTCTGGTACCCGGCCCCGGTCGACGGGTAGGGCTCCCCCATGGCGCCCCCGCAGAACCTCGGCCTCCACGTCCTGGCCTTCGACGACCCGCTCCGGGCCCGCGAGCTCCTGCTGGCCTGCGTGCGGATGCAGCGCGACGGCGCCGTGGAGCTGACCGACGCCGTCTTCGTGCACCGCGACGCCGCGACGGACAAGGTGCGGGTGGAGCAGACCATCGACCCGACCCCGGGCACGACCGCCGCCGAGGGAGCCTTCATGGGCGTGCTCCTCGGGACGCTGCTCCTCGGGCCGATCGGGGGGCTGGCCGTCGGGGTGGTGGCGGCCGGCGGCGGCGCCCTGGCCGCCAAGCTGATCGACCTCGGCGTCCCGGAGTCGTTCCTCGACGACGTGAAGGCCGCCGTGCCGCCCGGCACCACCGCGCTCGTCCTGCAGACCTCCCACCTGGACCCGGTCGCCTGGCAGGACGAGCTGAGCCGCTTCCCCGACGCCCGGCCGCTGTCGGCCGAGCTGCCCGCCGACGCCCGGGCCCAGCTGGCCGCCGGCTTCACCCCGCACGCCGACGTCGAGGTCGTCCCCCGCACCGATTCCTGAGGAGCAGTCCCTGCCCGGGGTCAGGCCAGGTCGAGGACCCCCAGGAGGTCGGCGTAGCTGGTGATCACGTGGTCGGCCTCGGGATGGTCGGTCTGGTCGTCGAAGGCGCCGGCGTAGCGGACGCTGGTCCACCCGGCGGCTCGGGCCCCCGCCACGTCCGTTCGTCGGAGGTCGCCGACGTGGGCCGTGCGGGATGGATTTGGATGGCCGAGCCCGGCGGCGGCGTGGGCGAAGATCTCCGGCGCCGGCTTGTAGCAACCGACGTCGTCGCTGAACGACCAGCCGTCGAACAGCTCGAGCACGCCGAAGCGGTCGAGGTGCTGGCGGAGCGCCTCGGAGGGGGTCAGGCCGACGTCGCAGACGATGCCGAGGCGCAGCCCTGCCGCCTTCACCGCCCGCAGGGCGTCGGCCACCCCTTCGGTGAGCCGGAGGCTGGCGCCCCCGGCCGAGCGGACGAGCTCGATCACCAGCTGCTCGCGCAGGTCGTCGGGCACCGTCAGGCCCAGGTGGTCGAGGCAGTGCTCGGCGGTGCGGGCGGCGGTGAACTGCTCGTTGGCCCTCCACGCCCGCTGGTAGGCCTGCCAGGCCGAGTCGTGAGCGGCGTCCAGGGCGGCCCGCTGGACGGCGAAGCCGGCACCCTCGAGGAGACCGAGCCAGCCGGTGAGCCGGTGGTCCCGGACCTGAGCGACGTCGTCGACCACCAGGGTGTTCCAGAAGTCGAAGGTCACCGCTTCGAAGGACGGCGCTTCGAAGGCCGGCGATTCAAAGGACGGCGCTTCGAAGGACGGCTCGAACGTCACGGCCTCGGGCGTCACGGCGGGCGACGCTACCGGCGCTGTCGAGCTCTACCCTCGTGGCCGTGCGCAAGGTGCCCGTGCTCCTGGCGGCGGCGGCGGTGCTGGCGGCCGCCGCCGTCCCGGGGGCTCGGGCCGCAGGGCCCGGAGTCCCGGGGTGCGCCCCGGGCGGGCCGCCGGCCAGCTTTGCCGGGTCGGTGGCGCCGTCCGACACCGGCACCTACCGGGTCCTGCCGTTCGAGGTGGCGCCGGGGACGACCCGGGTCGAACTGACCTACGACTGGGTCGACACCGGACTCGTCGCTCCCCTCGGGCCCCTGCCGTCGACGCCGCTCACCCAGACGGTGCTGGACCTGGGCCTGTGGGACGAGCGGGGCCAGGGTTCGAACACCGGCTTCCGGGGCTGGTCGGGCAGCCGCCTGGGCCGGACGTCCACGGGCCAGCCGCCGGCCTTCGTGCAGCAGGACGTGGCCGCCCGCGGCTACCTGCCCGGGCCGGTCGGTGCCGGCACGTGGTGGGCCGACCTCGGGATCGGCGCCGTGGGGCCGGACGGCGCCACCTGGACCGTCACGGCCCGCTGCAGCGCCCCTCCCGTCGGGCCGCCGTTCGTGCCCCGACCGGTGGACCCGACCTTCGTCGCCTCGCCGAACCCCGGCTGGTACCACGCCGACTTCCACATGCATGGCTTCCACTCCAACCTCGCCGGGCCGTCCGGGCAGGCGATGGCCGCCGAGGCCAGGGCCCGGGGGCTGGCCGTGGTGCCGGTCACCGAGTACGTGACCAGCCAGCACTGGAGCGAGCTCGGTCCGGTCCAGGAGGCCAACCGCGACCTGGTCATCTGGCCGGGGCGGGAGATCATCACCTACTTCGGCCACGCCAACGCCCTCGGGGAGACCCCCTCGGTGCTCGAGTTCCGCCACGGGTTCCAGGGGGTCCGCCTCCGCGACATCCAGCGGGCCAGCCGGGCCGACGGCGCCCTGTTCCAGGTCAATCACCCGACCACCTTCCCCGGCCCGGTGTTCTCCAGCTTCTGCCGGGGCTGTGAGTTCACCCTGGGCGGCGACATCGACTGGGCCGCGGTGGACATACTCGAGGTGCTCACCGGCCCGGTGCTGGTGGACCCCAGCCTCGGGGGCCTGCCCGGTCCCGGCCTGCCGGCCCTCATCGAGAACCCGTTCCTGCGGCCCGCCATCCAGCTGTGGGAGCGCCAGCTGAACGCCGGCCACCGGATCACCCCGGTCAGCGGCAGCGACTCGAAGGGCGTCGAGCCGCCAGGGCAGCGCTACGGCTCGTCGGCCACGGCCATCTACGCCACCGAGCTGTCCCGCTCGGGCATCGCCGCCGCCCTGCGGGCCGGTCACGCGTACGTCCGGACCCGCGGGGTGGCGGCCAGCCCCGAGGTCGAGGTCGTGGCCGTCACCCCTGACGGGCAGCGGGCGATGATCGGTGACTCCCTGGCCGCCGATGCCGCCAGCGTGACCGTCACGGTGCGGGGCGGCCAGGGCCAGACCTTGCAGCTCAGCCGTGACGGGTCGACCCTCGGTTTGCTCCCGGTGCTGATCACGAGCGACCCGTTCACCCACACCTTCTCCGCCGCCCGCCAGGCCACGTCCGGGCCGCTCGGCACCTTCTACCGGGTCGACACCGCCGACCTCCAGTCCCTCACCACGATCGGCTCGCCCATCTTCCTCACCGGCCCCCGAGCCCCCGGCGACCCCGACACCGCAGCCGGTGGCGCACGGGTGGCTGCCGCGAGCGGTCCCGACCGGGTCCTCCCTCGCACCGGCGCCACCGGAGACCTCCTCGCCGTCGGCCTGTCCCTCGCCGCCGCCGCCGTCCTGGTCAGCACCGCCCGCCGGCGGGCGGCCCGCCGCGACTAGCGCGTCGCCTTCCTGACGACGCCGTCGGCGCGGGCGGCCGCAGCGACGGCTTGGGCCGCCCGCGTGGCCACGCGGCGGTCGAAGACGCTCGGGACAATCACGCCACGCTCCAGGTCGTCGCCCGAGACGCAGGACGAGATGGCTTCGGCGGCTGCCACCTCCATGCCGTCGGTGACGGTGGTGGCGCCGGCATCCAGCACGCCCCGGAAGACCCCGGGGAAGGCCAGCACGTTGTTGATCTGGTTGGGGAAGTCGCTGCGCCCGGTGGCGATGACGGCGGCGATCCCCTGGATGTCCTCGGGCCGCACCTCGGGGTCGGGGTTGGCCATGGCGAACACGATCGGCCTCGGCGCCATGGCGGCGACGTGGTCGGCGGTCACGAGACCGGGTCCGGAGACGCCGATGAACACGTCGGCTCCCACCATCGCCTCGGGCAGGGAGCCGCGAGCCCGGCGGGGGTTGGTGTACTCGGCCAGCCACCGCTTCGACGGCGCCTCGATCCCGTCCCTCCCGATCACCAGGGCGCCCTGGCGGTCGCAGGCGACGATGTCGACGACGCCGGCCGCCTTCAGGATCTTGGCGGATCGCCACCCCGGCGGCGCCGGCGCCGGCGATGACCACCCGCAGGTCCTCGAGGCGGCGATCGACCACCTGCACCGCACCCCGGAGGGCGGCGAGAGTGACGATGGCCGTGCCGTGCTGGTCGTCGTGGAAGACGGGGATGTCGAGGCTCGCCCGCAGCCGCTCCTCGACCTCGAAGCAGCGGGGCGCGGCGATGTCCTCGAGGTTGATCCCGCCGAAGGTGGGGGCCAGCCGGTCGACCGCCTCGACCAGCTCGTCGGTCGACGAGACCCGCAGGCACACCGGGAAGGCGTCGATCCCGGCGAACTCCTTGAACAGCAGCGCCTTGCCCTCCATCACCGGGAGGGCCGCCTCGGGCCCGATATCACCGAGGCCGAGGACGGCGGTCCCGTCGGTCACCACGGCGACCGTGTTCCGCTTGAGGGTCAGCTCGAACGCCAGGGCGGGGTTCTCGGCGATGGCCGTGCAGATCCTGGCCACCCCGGGCGTGTATGCCATCGCCAGGTCGTCGCTGGTGGCCAGCGGCACCTTCGACCGCAGCTCCAGCTTCCCGCCGTCGTGCATGGCGAACGTGCGGTCGGTCACCTCGCGGACGAGGGCGCCGTCGACACCCATCACCGCCGCGGTCACCGCCGACATGTGCTCGACGTCGGCGCAGTGGACGACCAGGTCGACCGGGACCCGCCCGTCGGCCGCCGCGTGCTGGTGGGCCAGCATGCCCTCGATGCTGCCCTGGACCGACTCGATGGCGGTCACCAGCCGGGCCAGGTTCCCCGCCACCGGGGCCAGCTCGACGCAGAAGCCGAGCGAGTAGGCGGCCAGCGGCGTCAGCATCGAGCCGAGGCTACGGCCTGCACCCGCGCGGTCAGTCAGGCTCCCGCGTGTGGAACAGCCAGGGGAGCCGAACCGGCGAGCGGTCAGCTCAGTAGGTGGCCTCGCGCTCCATCTGGTCGAGGGCCCGCTTGATCTCGCTGGCCCGGAAGCGACGGTGGCCGCCCAGGGTGCGGATGGCCGAGATCTTGCCGGCTCGGGCCCAGCGGGTGACCGTCTTGGGGTTGACCCGGAACAGGGCCGCGACCTCGGCCGGGGTGAGGAGGGCATCTGCGGGCTGGGTGGCCATGGGGAGGGGCTCCTTGTGCTGGGGATGGTGGGCGTTTCGCCCGTGTCCCTTCTGTACGGCAGATCACCCCTCGGGCACCATCACCCAATCGGGCCATTTTTGTGTCGAAACGGACTAGTTCACCCCGCCACGCCAGGGCGGGCGCATGCTCCTAAGGTCGGGGCGTGCGGTTCGACAGCGTGGTCGAGCATGGCCACGAGACCGTGGTGCTCTGCCACGATCGGGCCACCGGGATGCGGGCCATCATCGCCCTGCACGACACCACGCTCGGGCCCGGCCTGGGCGGGACCCGCTTCCGGCGGTACGCCGACGAGGACGAGGCGCTGGTCGACGTCCTCCGCCTGAGCCAGGGGATGACCTACAAGAACGCCGCCGCGGGGCTGGACCTCGGCGGCGGCAAGGCCGTGCTGCTGGGCGACCCGCGCACCGACCGCACGCCCGAGCTGCTCGAGGCCTACGGCCGGGCGGTGCACCGGCTCGGCGGCGCCTACCTCACGGCCGAGGACGTGGGCACGACCCAGGCCGACATGGACATCGTCAGGCGGGTGACGCCCTACGTGACGGGCGCCTCCGGCGGGTCGGGTGATCCCTCGCCGGCCACGGCACTGGGGGTGTTCCACGCCGTGCGGGCCACGCTGGCCTTCCTGGGCCAGGACGTCGAGCGGCTCGAGGGACGGCACGTCGTGGTGGTCGGCGTCGGCAAGGTGGGCGGCGCCCTGGTCTGCCACCTCGTGGAGGCGGGCGCCCAGGTCACCGTCAGCGACATCGACCCGGTGCGGGTCACCGACCTCGCCGTGCGGTTCGGCGTCGGGATCGTGGGGCCCGACCTGGCCCACCGGGTGCCCTGCGACGTCCTCTCCCCCTGCGCCCTCGGCGCCGGCCTGCACGCCGGGACGATCCCCGAGCTGGCGTGCCGAGCCGTCGTGGGCGCCGCCAACAACCAGCTGGCCGAGCCGGAGGACGCCCACCGCCTCGCCGCCGCCGGGGTGGTGTACGCCCCCGACTTCGTGGTCAACGCCGGTGGCGTCATCAACATCGCCGAGGAGCTGCGCCCCGGTGGCTACGACCCGGACCGGGCCCGGGTGGCCGTCGGGTGCATCGCCGGCAACCTGACCCGCGTCCTCGAGGTGGCCCGGGACGAGGCCATCACCACCGAAGCGGCCGCCGAGCGCGTGGCCGAGCGACGCATCGAGGCCGCCCGGCTGCGGGCCCGGGGCCGGCTGCAGCACCCGGTGCCGACCGTCGATCGCCCCTGATCCCTCCAGCCGGCCTCGACCAGTAGTGGCCGAGGCGGCGCTGGCACTACCCGTCCTTCCTCGCCGCCTCGACACATTCGACGCCTCGGGTCCCGACGGTGGCGGCATGTCCGGTTCCGGGCTCGATGTCCAGGCGATCGCCGGGATGGAGCTCGAGATCGCCCTCGTCCGGGGTGTGGAAGACGATGCTGCCCTCCACGCAGTAGAGGACCTTGTGGTAGCCGTGTTCATGCCAGCCGTAGCGGTAGCCCGGCTCGCTCCGCCAGCGGTGCGGGTCGAGTCCCTCGGCCCGCATGGCGTGCTCGATCTCGGCCTTCGAACAGGCGGCTGTATTCCGCCGCTCCACGTGCGCACCCACCGAACCAGCCTCGCATCCCGCGCCCCATCCGGACGCTCATCCTCCGGCTGGCGAGAGCCGCCCTGCCGCACCGGCGAGGCGCACCCGTCTTGGTCCCCTATGAACTGGCCCACACCGCATCGGGTGGGCGGACCCGGGCACAGCGGGGGTTCCCGCCAGCGTCGGTCAGAACGACGCGGCACCGGAGGGCACCGCTCCGCGACGCCGAGGCGAGCACCTCCGGAGGAACGTCGGCGAAGGGCAGCTTGGCCCGCCGGAACATCTCGAACTCGTTCCCGTCGACGACACCCCAGCTGAGGTAGAGGAAGCGGTCGCCCCGGCGGCCGTGGACGAACGGACCGGCGAAGTCGGGTCCGTCGTCGAGGTGCTTCATCGTGACCTCGAACGACCAGTCCGCCCGGGGCGCATCGCCGGGGACGAGCTCGACGACCTCCCGGTCCCGCTGCACCCCGACGTGCACGTTCTCGTAGCCCTCGCCAGCACCCGCGGGGGCGCAGCCACGCCCTGGCATGTCGACACCCTCGATCGTGACCGTCAACGTCGTGACGTCGACCCCGGGCACAGGTCGAAGGTACCCGCCGCCCACCCGGGATCCCCACGGCCGCGGGTCGGGCCGCGGCTCAGCCCTTCTTGGGCTTGGAGGTCGTCCGCCGGTCGGTGCGGACGATCGACACGACCAGGGCGAACCCGGCGCCGGCGGCGGCCAGGAAGCAGATGATGGCCACCGTCGGGTACCCGAGCAGCTTGGAGGACGTCTCGACCTGCATGAGCATGGCCGCCCCGACGATGAGCGCGGCCAGCACCAGCCCCATGGTCAGGCGGTTGGCCAGCTTCTGGAGCCCCCGGAGGAGCTCGGCCTCGTCAAAGGCGTTCACCCTCAGCTCGAAGCTTCCTTCGGCCACGGCGTCCATGACCTTGTTGGCCCGGCCGGGCAGCTGCTCGACGAAGTCGCGCGCCTCGAGCAGCGCCGAGAACGCACTCCCCGACGACGTCCTCATCTGGCTCTGCATCACCTCGTTGGTGTGGGCCTCGATGGCCGCCGTCGGCTCGAACCCCGGGTCCAGCGTGTGGGCCACCTGATCCAGGTTCAGCAGGGCCTTGCCCAGCATCGACAGCTCAGGGGGGAGGCGAAGGCCGTTGTCGCCCGAGATCCTCATGAGCTCCATGACCATCGAGCCGGCGTCGAGCTGTTCGAGGTTCATGCCCTGGCTCTCCTCGACCATCTCGGTCGCCTTCGCGCAGAAGCCGGGGGCGTCGTACCACTCCAGTTGCCGGCCCATGGCGACGGCAGCGTCGGCCACCCCCTTGCCGTTGCCGTCGCTCAGGGCCAGGAGCAGCTTCACCAGGAGGTGGCGGATCGCCTTGGGCACGCGGGCGACCATGCCGACGTCCACCAGCGCCAGCCGCCCGTCGGGGGTGAGGATGACGTTGCC
>Ga0183260_10001173_pt1 | contig 22200 bp, 19 predicted proteins | sample AntDrymUQ4972206_2_FD_129768 | JGI IMG/M metagenome (GOLD analysis project Ga0183260, IMG submission 129768) | Polar desert sand microbial communities from Dry Valleys, Antarctica - metaG UQ497 (22.06) (version 2) (version 2) | ecosystem: Environmental > Terrestrial > Soil > Desert | place...
CTGGCCCTGGCCTTGAGCTTCTCGGTCAGGCCGACGAGCCCGATCACTTCCTCGACGGGTCTCGGGTTGGCGAAGTAGGAAGCTTGCACTCGTACGGTCTCGGCGACGGTCAGTTCGCTGTCACCCCCCTTGCTCTGCAGGACGATGCCGATCTGCGATTTCCAGCGCGCGTCCGCCCGTGCCGGATCTACGCCGAGCACGCTGACCTCACCGGCGTCTCGGCGGCGATAGCCCTCCAAGATTTCCACGGTCGTGGTCTTGCCGGCACCGTTGGGGCCGAGCAGGGCGAAGATCTCCCCCCGGGCGATGTCCAGGTCGATGCCCGCGACTGCCTCGTGGACGCCGTAGGACTTGCGCAGACCGCGAACGCTGATCGCGACATCGACGTCAGCCGGTGCTGGTGTGGTCTGGTGATCGGCCACGCCCGGTGAATCGGTTGTCATGCGATCAGCCTCCCGTACCGAGCTGGCCGCCTCTAGCCCCGGGTGACTGGTTGTCAGTGCGTCATCAGGACGCTGCGATGCGGTCGACGATCAGTGGCAGCAACTCGTCGTCGGTGTCCACCCCGATGGCCGACTCGAGCGCGTTCAGTGCCCGCGGGACCCGGTCGGCGTCGTCAGTGTGCAGTACGAGCAACGGCTCGCCTTCCCGGACCTCATCTCCCAATCCGGCCAACCAGGTGACCCCGGCCGTTACCGAGACCGGATCCTGCTTACGGGCCCGGCCGGCCCCGAGCCGCCAGGCGGCGACGCCGACGCCGTAGGCGTCGAGGCGGGTCAACCGGCCGGTGGCCGGCGCCGGTACGACGTGTTGTTCGCGGGCCACCGGCAGGCTGGCGTCCGGGTCGCCTCCCTGGGCGGCGATCATGGCCCTCCAGGAGTCCATGGCCTTCCCGCTGGACAGAACCGTCCCTGGGTCAACATCGCTGACGCCGGCTGCGGCCAACATCTCCGCGGCCAACCGGACGGTGAGCTCGACCACGTCGGCGGGGCCCCCACCGGCCAGGACCAAGACCGCCTCGGCCACCTCGACGGCATTGCCGGCCGATCGGCCCAGGGGCCGGTCCATGGCGGTGACCAGAGCGACGGTACGTACCCCTGCCTCGGTGCCGATGCCGACCATGGTGCGGGCGAGTTCGGTGGCCTGCTCCACAGTCTTCATGAACGCGCCCGACCCGACCTTGACGTCCAGGACCAGCGCCCCGGCCCCCTCGGCGATCTTCTTGCTCATGATCGAGCTGGCGATCAGCGGAATGGACTCCACCGTGCCGGTGACGTCGCGCAACGCGTACAGCTTCTTGTCTGCCGGCGCCAGCGTCTCCCCCGCGGCACAGACCACTGCGCCCACGCTGCGCAGCTGGGCGAGGTAGTCGGCGTGGCTCACGTCCGCCCGCCAGCCCGGGATCGACTCGAGCTTGTCCAGAGTGCCTCCGGTGTGTCCGAGACCGCGGCCGGACAGCTGCGGCACGGCGACTCCGCAGGCCGCCACCAGCGGAGCCAGCGGCAGGGTGATCTTGTCTCCGACGCCGCCGGTCGAGTGCTTGTCCGCGGTCGGTCGGCCGAGATCTGCGAGCTGCATCCGTTCGCCGGAATCGATCATCGCGGTGGTCCAGCGGGCCAGTTCGGAGGTCTCCATGCCGCGAAAGACGATCGCCATGAGCAGAGCAGCCATCTGCTCGTCGCCCACCGCCCCCCGGGTGTAGGCGTCGATGACCCAGTCGACCTGCTCGTCGGTCAGGGTGTGCCCGTCCCGCTTGGCCCGGATGACATCAATCGCATCCATCGCTGTCCCCGTCAGATCCCGGACGTTATGCGCATAACGTCCGGATCTGGGGCTGATTTCGGGACGTTATGCGCATAACGTCCCAAACCGCCAGTGCGAGTCACTGGTTTTACGGTCCCTCTTGGCGGTTTGCTGCGGCCAGGAGGTCATTGGGGCCGAAGGCGTCTGGCAGGACATCGGTCATCGGCACGATCCCGCGCTCGGTCTTGAGCAGCAGCTCCGGCCCGCCCTGCTCCCAGAGCAGCTGCCGGCAGCGCCCGCACGGCATCAGCGGCTTCCCGTCGCCGCCGACACACGCCAACGCCACCAATCGACCGCCTCCGCTGGCATGCAGGGCACTGACCAGGCCGCATTCGGCGCACAGGCCGAGCCCGTACGAGGCGTTCTCGACGTTGCAGCCGGACACGATCCGGCCGTCGTCGACCAGCGCTGCGGCACCGACCGAGAAGTTCGAGTACGGCGCGTACGCGTGTCCCATCGCTGCCACGGCGGCGGCGGTCAGCGCATCCCAATCAATGTCGGCCCTCGATCGTGACATCTAGCCCGCCTCGCCTCGTCGATAGATCACCCCGTCGGCCGCCGGCATTCGCAGTCGTTGAGACGCCAGTGCAAGAACGAGAAGCGTTGCGACGTACGGCGTCATCCCGGTGAAGTCCGCCGGCACGACATCGGTGAGCAGGAACCAGATCAGGATGAGGGCGGCGAACCCGCCGGTGACGATCGGCCGGATCGGCGGCTGCTTGCGATAGATCTGCCAGGCGGCGATGATCGCCAGCAGAAAGACCAGTACCAGAAGGAGCGCATGCACCGACGTACCGCCGCTGCGCAGGCGCAACGCGTCGGTGTAGCCGAACAGCCCGGCACCGGCGGCAAGCCCGCCCGGCCGCCAGTTGCCGAAAATCATCGCGGCAAGGCCGATGAAGCCACGCCCACCGGTCTGCCCGTCCTGGTAGGAACTCGAGGCGACGATCGCAAGGAAGGCCCCGCCCAGCCCGGCCAGCCCGCCCGAGACGAGCACTGCGATGTATTTGTATTTGTAGACATTGACCCCAAGGGTCTCCGCCGCGGCCGGGTTCTCCCCGCAGGACCGCAGCCGTAGGCCGAAAGCGGTGCGCCACAACACGACATAGGTGCCGATGATGAGCAGCACCGCGATGATCGTGAGCACCGAGACGTTGTTGGTCAGGGCACGAACGGCTGAGGCCACGTCGGAGACGAAGAACCACTGTTTGTCCGCGATCGTGCCGAGGCCGTCAGCAACTCCAGGCACAGTGAACGCCGGTAGATCCGGTACTGCCGGCGATTGCGTGGATCCGCCACCTTGTACGCCTTCGAACGCCACGGCGGCCAGGTACTGCGTGGCACCGAGACCGAGGATGTTGATCGCTACCCCGGAGACGATGTGGTCCACCCCGAAGGTCACGGTGGCGACAGCATGGATCAATCCACCGACGGCACCGAGCAGCACTCCGGCTAGCACCCCCGCCCAGGCCCCCCACTGGTAGCCGGCCCAGCCCGCTCCGAAGGTTCCGAGGATCATCATTCCCTCGAGGCCGATGTTGACGACCCCGGCCCGCTCGGCCCACAGCCCGCCCAGTCCCGCCATCGCGATGGGAACGGCCAGGCCGATCGTGGCGCTCAGCGTGCCGGCCGAGTCGATGTCGTTGGCCCCGGTGATGACCCGCACGAGCGAGAGCAGGAACAGCAGTCCCCCGACGGCTAGCAAGATCCTCGGCAGGACGCGGCGACGACGCTTGGTTGGAGCCGGTGTGCGCTCGACGCCCACCTGCAAACCCGGCGTGCTCATGCCGACGTCCTTTCCGGCTCGCGGGGAGAGTCGCCGCCGCTATTACTGGAGGCGGCGATTGCCTGACCGGCAGCCAAGGCTTTGGACACCCGTTGCTGCTCGTCGCGGACCCGGTAGCGACGGACTAATTCATAGGAGATCACCACCGCCAGGACGATGACCCCCCGCATGATTGTGATGATCTCCGGTGACACATCGGCGATGATCTGCAATGGGTTGGCGGCCACCTCGAGGTAGGCGAACAACAGCGCCCCGAACGCAACCCCGATCGGATGATTGCGCCCAAGCAGCGCCACCGCAATCCCGGTGAACCCGAGACCACCCGGAAAGGTCAGGCCGTAGGAGTACGCGTCACCGAAGACCAACGGAAGACCGACCAGGCCGGCCATCCCGCCGGAGAGCAGCATCGAGATGATGACCATCCGTTTCACATCGATCCCGCTGGCCACCGCGGCACCCTGAGAACGTCCGGTGGCCCGCAAGCGGAAGCCGAACCGGGTGCGGTTGAGCACGACCCAGTACGCGATGCCGGCCAGGACCGCTAGGACGATGAGGCTGTTCACCGGTTCGGTGGACCCGGGGATCAGATCGATTCCGGGCGCGCGTGAGCTTTCGGCGATGACCGGCGTCGTGATGTCGTTGCCCCGTGCCTCGCCGAACTGGCGCAGCAAGAACGCGACCAGGCCGGTGGCTATCGCGTTCAGCATGATCGTGGAGATGACTTCGTTGACGCCCCGCTTCACCTTGAGGTAACCGGCGATACCCGCCCACAGGCCGCCGGTGATCCCAGCCACGATGACGGCCAGCAGGATCGACAGGGGGAACGGCAAGCTGATGTTGCCGGCGACCATTGCGGCGGCGAAGGCCGCCACCCGGTACTGCCCGTCGACGCCGATGTTGAACAGGTTCATCCGGAAGCCGATGGCCACCGCCAGCGCCGACAGGTAGTAGATGGTCCCCAGGTTGAGGATCTGGGCGATGCTGCGTGGCCGCAGACCGACCTCGAGCACCGTCTGCCAGGTCAGCCCGAACGGGTCGCCGGTCGCCACCAGGATCAGGCTGGTGACGACGATCGAGCACGTGATCGCAAGGATTGGCGCAGCGAGGCTGATCATCGCCGCACGAATGCGCCCGTTCACCGACCTGCCTCCGTCCCGGTCGAGGGTTTGTCGTCCGACGGTGTCGGCGAGGAAGGCCCCGCTCCGGTCATCGCCGAGCCGAGTTGCTGCGGCGTCACCTCGGAGGGATCGAACTCACCGATCAGCCGGCCACGCAGGATGACCATCAACCGATCCGAGAGGCCGATCAATTCGTCCAGGTCAGCGCTGATCAGCAGGGTGGCCAGTCCCATTCGCCGGGCGTTGCGGATGTGGTCCCAGATCGCCGCCTGCGCGCCGACATCCACCCCGCGGGTGGGATGCGAGGCGATCAACAGGATCGGCTTTCCGCTCATCTCGCGGCCGACGATCAGCTTCTGCTGATTGCCCCCGGACAACGCCGAGGCCAGAACGTCGATTCCGGGGGTACGGACGTCGTACTCCTCGACGATTCGGGTGGTGTCCTTGCGAGCGCCCTGCCGATCGACCCAGGGCCCCTTCATGTTCGGCGGGCCGGTGTCGTGGCCGAGGATCCGGTTCTCCCACAGCGGTGCCTCCAGCAGCAGCCCGTGCCGCTGCCGGTCCTCGGGGATGTAGCCGATCCCGGCCTCCCGCCGGCGTGCGGTGGACCACTTGGTCACGTCTGTCTCGCCCAGGGTGATCCGACCGCCCGAAGGAGTCCGGATCCCCATGATCGTCTCGACCAGCTCGGCCTGCCCGTTGCCCTCGACGCCGGCCAGGCCCAGCACCTCGCCCTCGTGGATGTCGAAGCTGATGTCGGTGAGCAGGCGGCGCTCACCAAGACCGTCCAGAGCTATATCGCGCACCGACAGACACACCCGGTCGGTGACCGTCGATCCCCGGGTCTCCGGAGTAGGCAGTTCGCTTCCGACCATCAGTTCGGCCAGCTCGCGCGCCGTCGTCTGCTTCGGGTCGACAGTCGCCACCGTGCTGCCACGGCGGATCACGGTGATCGCATCAGCCACCGAGAGCACCTCGTCGAGCTTGTGCGAGATGAAGATGACTGTCAGGCCCTCGCTCTTGAGCTCGCGCAGGTTGTCGAAGAGCTCGTCCACTTCCTGCGGAACGAGGACGGCGGTGGGCTCGTCCAGGATCAGAATCCGGGCTCCTCGATAGAGCACCTTTGCGATCTCGACCCGCTGCCGATCCCCGACCCCGAGGTCCTCCACCAGTTCGTCGGGATCGAGGTCCAGCCCGTACGAGGCCGACAGCTCACGGATCCGCTTGCGTGCTGCGTCACCGATGCCATGCAACTTCTCCGCGCCCAGCACGATGTTCTCGAGAACGGTGAGGTTGTCGGCCAGCATGAAGTGCTGGAAGACCATGCCGACGCCTCGCCCGATCGCGTCGACCGGCGAGTGCAGGACGACCGGCTTGCCCTTGATCTCGATCGTGCCCTCGTCGGGGCGCTGCACGCCGTAGAGGATCTTCATCAGCGTGGACTTGCCGGCGCCGTTCTCACCCACGATCGCGTGCACTCCGCCGCGGGTCACGGCGATGTTGACGTCGCTATTGGCGACGACCCCGGGAAAGCGTTTCGTGATACCGGTCACCCGTACGGCGATCGTCGCGGGCGGGGCCTGACTGACGTCGGTGCTGATCAGGCACGCTCCTCAGGTCATCGATTCGCGGCGTCGGGACGCTGAGCAACAGTCACGAGCAGACGCGCATGCGGCTCAGGAACACACCGAACAGCAACAACGGGGAACGAGCAAGGCCCAGGAGCCGCACTGACGCGTCTCCTGGGCCCAGCCCGCTAATTCCGCATCGTTACGGGGTCGTCGGGACCTCGATCTCACCGTCGATGATCTTCTGCTTGAACTCATCGACCTGGGCCGCGATGTCGTCGATGGCCCCGCCTGTGGTGGAGTAACCCACCCCGTCATTGGCCAGATCGAAGACTTGCTCGCCGGACTCGACGTTGCCGTCGATGAACGCAGTCAGGAAGTCAAAGATCGCGACATCAATATTCTTCAACATGGAGCTGATGATGACATCGGCCACCGCCGCGTAGGCTTCCTGGCTTGCCTGGTCAGCGTCCACCCCGATAGCCAGGGTCCCCGCCGCCTGCGCTGCCTCGAACACGCCGCCACCGGAGCCGCCAGCGGCGGCGAAGATGACATCGGCACCGTTCTGGTACAGGCCCTCGGCCGCTGTCCTGCCCTTGGGTTCGTCATTGAATCCGCTGAAGTCCGGCGGCTGGGTCAGGTACTGGGTCTGCACCGTGATCGCCGGGTCGACCGCCGCGACACCGGCAGCGAAACCGGCCTCGAACTTCTCGATCAGCGGCACCTGGACGCCGCCGACGAAACCGACGTTCTTCGTCGTTGACTTCAGTGCTGCGATCACGCCGACCAGGAACGAACCCTGCTCCTCGGCGAAGAGCAGATTGGTGACGTTGTCGGCGACCGGATCGGCCGAGTCAATGATCGCGAACTGGGTGTCCGGGAACTCCTCGGCCACGATCGCGAGCGAGGCGGCGTAGACGAAGCCGACCGCGATGACCGGGTTGCTACCGTTCTCGGCGAACAGCCGCAGGCGCTCCTCGCGTGCCGCCTCATCGTCGCTGGTGCTTGCTTCGGCCTCGTCGAGGCTGAGCCCGAACTCGTCGACGGCCCGGTCCAGCCCAACCGCTGCCGAGTCATTGAACGACTGATCGCCGCGGCCGGTGACGTCGTAGGCGACGCCGACGTTGATGTCACTACCGGCGTCGCCGCCGCCGCCGCCGCTGCCGCTGTCTCCGCCACCGGTGTCTGCACCGCCGCTGTCATCGCCACCACATCCGGCAAGCACAAGGGCACCTGCCAGGAGCGCCGCCATGGCCGTCATACGTCGCTGTACGCGCAACGCGTTCTCCTCTCATATGTACCGGCACCGAGGTATCGGGGCGGGCATTCCGGCCACCGTAGTCGCCTGCCCTACGCCACGGGCACCCGATCTGCCCACCGAGATGCATTCGTTGTCGGTTGTTCGCTTTGCCGGCATGACGCGCGCGGCTCATCCGGGCTCTGTGCCGTTGCGCCGGTATTCTCGCGCCGTGCGGCCCAGCGTCGCGGCCAGCGTGGCGTGCCTCGCGCTGGTCGCATTCCTCGGATCCCCCGGGACGGCGCTGGCCGATCCGCCTCGACCGACAGCCAATCCCTCCGGTGTGAGCCCGAGCGTTCCGGACCCGATCGGTCCCCCGTTGGGCAGCGCTCCGAACGGTGACACGGTCGGCGGGGAGGACCTGGCCTCGCGGGGACTCGTCGTGCCGCCCGATGCTCCGCCGCTGCCCCTCGACGTCACCGCGCGCGGCTGGGTGATCGCCGACGCCACCGACGGGCAGGTGCTCGCGGCTCAGGACGCACACGGGCGATACTTCCCAGCCAGCACCCTGAAGCTGCTCACCCTCCTATCCCTCTACCCGCGCCTGGACCCCACCGAGGTCGTCACCGCCACGGTCGAGGACGAGCAGATCGAGGGCAGCCGGGTCGGCCTGATCGACGGCGGTCAGTACGACGTCAGGACGCTGTGGTTGGCCCTGATGATGCAATCGGGCAATGACGCGGCAAATGCGTTGTCCCGTACGGCCGGCGGGTTGCAACCAACGCTGGAGGCGATGTACGAGACCGCGGATCGTCTCCGCGCCTATGACACCTCGCCCGGTGGCCCGAGCGGGCTGGACGTCGAGGGCCAACGCTCGTCGGCCTACGACCTGGCCTTGATGATGGCCGAAGCTGCCGCCGATCCGGCGATGCTCGCCATCATGAGCGCGCCCCTGGCCCAGATTCCTGCGGTGGCGGGCCGCGACGAGGGCTTCGAGATCCAGAATCAGAACCAGCTGCTGCTCAACTATCCGGGAACCCTGGCCGGCAAGACCGGTTTCACCGACGCGGCCAGGTACACCTTCGTCGGCGCCGCCGAACGCGACGGGCGTCGACTGATCGTCAGCCTGATGCTCGCCGAACAGGTACCGATCCCGACCTGGGAGCAGGCAGCGCGCCTGCTGGACTGGGGATTTGCGCTGCCAGCCGGCACCCCGCCGGTCGGCGAACTGGTCTCCCCTGACTCGCCCGACTTGCTGCCGCAGGACAGCCCCGAGCAGCCTTCGACGGCGCTCGGCCTGCCCACCGGCCCGGTCAGCGCCGCTTCAACGTCCGCCGCCGGCGGCATGTCGGTGCTGCCGTTGCTCGCCCTGGCGACCGGCACCGTGGTGATCGCGGTCGGTACGCTGCTCTGGTCCCGGCGCCCTCGAGTGTCCTACCCAGGACGGGGTCAGCGGAGGCGGGTGAGCTCCACCTTGACGCCGAGGGACTCCGCCGGCGGACCGTGATAGACCCCGGACAGCGGCCGGACGTCTGCGTAGTCACGGCCGCGAGCCACGACGATATGTCGCTCGGCGACGGCAACGAGGCTGGTTGGGTCGGCAGCCACCCAGTCCCCGGCCCAGAACTCCACCCAGGCGTGGCTCTCGCCGATCGTCGTTGTTCCGACGCTGCTGGTGGTGCTGCCGGTGATCGGGTACAGATAGCCCGACACGTACCGCGCCGGCAGGCCCAGTGCCCGAAGGATGGCCAGCGCAAGGTGCGTGTAGTCCTGGCAGACCCCCTTGCCAGCAACACGCGCCTCGGCCGAGGTGGTGTGCACGCTGGTGCGCCCTCGCTCGTAGCCGAGTTGCTCGTGCGCCCAGGCAACCGCGGCTAGACCCGCCTCGGCCGGAGGGTGCTCGGCCGCGAGTGCCAGACCGGCTGTCTCGACCTCCGGTTCGAACGACACGTAACGGGAGGGCGCCAGGAGCTCGGCGTAGTGGTCGACCACGTACGCGGTCGTGACCGTGTCCCACCCGACTCCCTGCACCGGATCGAGTGCGCCAGCGGTCTCCACGACCGATGAAGCGGTGACAACCAGCTCGGTGTGCGCGACGTGTACGTCGAAGGCGTCGACCGCGGTACCCCAGTAATCGAGGTAACGAAGCGGCCGAGCCGCCGGCGTGATGTCGAGCCGGGACTCCAGCGTCTGCTGTCCCCGGTTTGATGTCGGAGTCATCCTCGCCTCGTTGTAGGAGGCGCGGACCGCGGAGGAGTAGTGGTAGCCGGTGCGGTGCCGCACCGCAATCCGCCAGGTCATCGCTGTGATTCCTCGAGGCTCCACCCGATGGTCGCCGACCCGTCGAAGAAGCGTCGGCTGACCGCGTCGCTGACCTCCGACATCACCGACTGCAGATCGTGCAGGCGTTTGGGCAGATTCTCCAACACCAGCTCGGCGGGCATGAACTCCAGATCGGTGCGGGTGCGGCCGATGGCCCGGCGCGCGTCGTTGCCGGCGCCCACCCGCCCGGCATCCGGGTCGAGACGCGTCAGCGCTTCCTCGCCGACCACCAGGGCGTGGAACACCGAGCGCGGGAACAAGCGGTCCAGCAACAGAAACTCCAAGACGAGCTGCGGCTCGACGCCCCGCTGGTAGGTGCGCAGGTAGGCCTCATGGGCCGAGCAGGCCCGCAACGTGGCGATCCACCCGTCCTCCGGCGACGGTGTGCTGAGGGTGGCTGCCAGCAGTCGGGCAGTCATGTCGACGCGCTCGACACTGCGCCCCAGCACCAGGAAGTCGTAGCCGTGGTCGCGGCTCATGGTCGCGTCGGCGTGCCCGGCCAGCATCGCCGCGCGATGCCGCACATAGGAGAAGAACGGCGCCGGGCCGAACTCCCGGGCTGCCTCGATCCGGGTGGGAAGTTCGTGGTGTGTGGTGTTCAGGCACTCCCAGATGTCAGCGGACAGGGACTCACGCACGCCCCGAGCGTTCTGCCGGGCGGCGTGCAGGGCACCGACGATGGAGCTCGGATTGTCCGCCTGGTAGCCGAGTATCTCCAGTGCCGCGCGGATGTCCCGTGGGGAGTCTGCGTCTGAGTCCACGTCTGAACCTGCCTCTGAGTCCACCCCCATCACGGCAGCCAGAACACGGCAGGTCTCGCCCTCGTCGGTGTCCGGGTCCTCTACGACCTGATGGAAGTGCACGTCCAGCAGCCGGGCGGTGTCCTCGGAGCGCTCGACGTAGCGGCCGACCCAGAACAACGCCTCGGCGACCCGGCTCAGCACGAGCCCTGGCCCTGCTGTTGTTGTTGCGGTTGGTCGGATCTCGGCCCGAGATCCGGTGCCTTGGCTTTCACCGTCGGCGTAGGCAGAGGCCGCACAACGGAGGGCTCGCCCTTCCGGGCCGGCGAGGAGGTCAGCACCCAGGTGTCCTTCGACCCGCCGCCCTGACTCGAGTTGACAACGAGACTGCCCTCCCGCAGAGCGACTCGGGTGAGCCCACCGGGCAGGACGCGGATCTGGCTGCCGTCGTTGATCGCGAAGGGTCGCAGGTCGACGTGCCGGGCAGCGAGCCGGTCCCCGTCCAACGACGGCGACGTCGACAGCATGATCACCTCCTGGGCAATCCAGCCTCGTGGGTTCGCGAGCACCTCGGCACGGGTGGCAGCCAGCTCTTCCTCGGTCGCCGCCGGTCCGATCAGCAGTCCGTACCCTCCGGACCCGTTCACCGGTTTGAGCACCAGCTCGTCCAGGCGGCCGAGGCAGTCGTGCAGGACGTCGGGGTCATCCAACCGGTAGGTGGACACGTTCGGCAGGAGCGGCTGCTCGCCGAGGTAGTACTCGATCAGCGCGGGTACGTAGGTGTAGGTCAACTTGTCGTCGGCCACCCCGTTGCCCACCGCGTTGGCGATGGTGACGTTGCCGGCTCGCGCGGCGTTGAGCACACCCGGGCAGCCAACCACCGACTCCGAGCGGAAATGCACCGGATCGAGGTAGTCGTCATCCACCCGGCGGTACAGGACGTGAACTCTGCGCTCTCCGCTGGTCGTACGCATGTAGAGCACATTGTCCCGGCAGAAGAGGTCACGGCCTTCGACCAGCTCGATGCCCATCTTGCGGCCGAGGAAGGCGTGCTCGAAATACGCCGAGTTGTAGACGCCGGGGGTCAGCAGCACGACCGTGGGATCCTCGACGCCCGCCGGCGCGGCGGCCCGCAATGCTGCGAGGAACAACGCGACGTGTCCCGCGACTGGCTGCACCCGTTGCTCCAGGAAAAGTCCAGGAAACACCCGCGCCATCGTGCGGCGGTTCTCCACGACGTAGGAGATCCCAGAGGGCACCCGCAGGTTGTCCTCCAAGACTCGTAGCACGCCCTCGGCATCGCGGACCAGATCGATTCCCGCGATGTGGATGCGTACCCCGTTGGCTGGTTCAAGACCGGCAGCCGCGCGGTGAAAGGCCGTGGAGGTGGACACCAGCGAGTGCGGCACGATGCCGTCGGCAAGGACGGTACGGGGCCCGTAGATGTCGGCCAAGAAGGCCTCCAGCGCGCGCACCCGCTGGATCACGCCCGCCTCGATCAGCGTCCACTCCACCGTGGGGATCAGCCGGGGGACCAGGTCGAGCGGGAAGATCCACTCCTGTCCGGCGCGGGAGAAGGTGATGCCCTGGTCGCGCATGCTGCGGTCGATGACGGCGACCCGTTCCTCGAGGTCGGAGCCGGAGAGCAACTGCAGCGCGTCGAACAACGCCTTTGTGTGCGGATGCGGCGCGCCGTTCGCAGCGAACATCTCGTCGTAAGCCACGCTGTAGTAGCCGTCGAACAGGCTTCCCATGGTGCAAGTCGTACCAGAGCGCTGTCACCGCTGACTTGGTAACAGCTCGGAAACAACAGAAGGGCAGCATTCGGCCATGGGTTCGGGACGCCAGATTCGGGTGGGCTGCGAATTCAGGTACGAATCCACGGCCGAGATCCCCGCGGTCTTCCTGGTCCAGTCCTCGGTTGGCGGATCACAGACCGTCCTACGGCAATCGTTCGAGACGACTCCGACGTTGCAGCAGCACGGCTACACCGACCTGTACGGCAACGACTGTCTGCGGCTCAACCTGCCGGTGGGGACGTCCGCGGTGCGTTACGACGCGGTGGTCGAGGTGCCCGACGCGACCGAGGAGGTCGACCTCGACGTTCCCGAGACCCCGGTCAGCGAGCTCCCCGACGACGCACTGCACTACACGTTGGCCAGCCGCTACGTGCTACCCGACGTCCTGGGATCCGAAGCCTGGGAGCGCTTCGGCGCGCAGCAGCCCGGATACCGCCGCGTGCAGGCGATCGTGAACCACGTCAACGGATATCTGGAGTTCACCCACGGCTCCAGCACCCCGCTGACAACGGCCGTCGACGTTCACGAATCACGTCAGGGCGTCTGCCGCGACTACGTCCACCTGGCGATCACGTTCTGCCGGGCGCTGAACATCCCGGCCCGCTACGTCTTCGGCTACCTCCCGGACATGGATGTCGTGTTGCCGCCGGGGGAGATGGATTTCGCCGCCTGGATGGAGGTCTATCTGGGTGACCGGTGGTGGACGTTCGACCCACGCAACAACAGGCCGCGCAAGGGCCGGGTCGTGATCGGGCGTGGACGCGACGCGCTCGACGTGGCCATGGTCACGACCTACGGCGCCCCGCAACTCGTCGCAATGAAGGTTTGGGCGGACGAGGTAGAGGAGTCGGAATGACGCGGGCCGGTCGCCGGGAACTCGACCGTCGGGCTACCCCCTCCTTGTGGTGGCCGGGTCACCGGAGGTGGGAGGCCCCCGACCTCGCTGCCACCAGCGGCGCACGAGTGGGCGGGTGAGGGTGGCGACGACGGCACCGGTCGCGACGAGTCCGGCGGCGACAACAGCCGGTGAGGCTACCGGCGCTGCTGTGGGTCGATCCGGTGAACGACCAGCCGCAGAAACTGCCCAGGCCAGCGCTGCAACGGCATCCGGCTGATCCCCGCCAGAGCCGCCTCGTGCGGCGTACGGAACCCCCACCTCTCCCGCAGGAGCCAGTCCCAGTGCCGCAAACCGCGGCAGGGTGGCCGTCCAGGCGACGCAGAAGAGCAGGAATCGGCAGGCCAGGTAGATGAACAACAGGATGCCGACAACGCTGCCGAACACGCCGGCTGAGACATTGTTGGAGACCAGCGACAGATAGACGCCGCCGATCAGCTTGAGGACCTCGAAGCCGACCGCGGCCAGGATCGCGCCCGGCAGGACGGCGCGGTAGGTGATGTCGTGTCCGGACAGACTCCCGAACAACCAGGCAAAGACCACGGTGCTGCCCACAACGGCCAGGGCAATGGCCAGCGCCCCGATGATCAAGGTGACGCCGGGAAATTCCGAGAGCCCGACCAGATCCACCAAGAAGGAGGCTGCGGCCGTACCCACTGCCGTGACTGCCAGTGACGCAGTCAGGCCGCCGCCGAGCCCGACGAGCGTGAGGAGATCCCGGGCGTAATTCTGCAGAAGGTTGCCGGCTTCCGGTTTGCCCTGCCACAGGGTCTGGATCGCTAGGCGCAGCTTGTCGATCCAACCGAGTCCGGCATAGATCAGGCCGAGCAACCCCACGACTCCAACGGCATTACGCGACTCGATCGCCGCATTGAGTGCCTCGACCAGCTCGTCACCGGCCGAACCCGGGATGTACTCCACGATCTGGGCGATGACGGCGTCGAGCAACTCCGGCCGGCCGGTCAGCACGAAGCCGAACACCGACGCGGCCAGGAGCAGCAGTGGGAACAACGCCAGGAATCCGAAGTAGGTGATGCTCCCGGCCAGGACGTCGGCGTTTCGCTCGATATAGAGGGTGCCCGCCCGAACAGCGTGATCGAGCCAGCCATGTCGTGCGCGCAGCCGATCGAGGCGACCCGGTTGCTTCGCTGCGGAGTTGTCGCTCGACGTCGGTGATGCCGAGCCTTCAGCCACCGGCTGCTCCCCGCAGCGGATACCGCGTCACGGGCACCCATCGTCCGGAGAGGTCCTGCTCGAATGCGCAGAAGGCGTCTACCTGGATCCGTTGGTCCACGTAGAGCAGCCCGTCATAGGCAAGGTCGAGCATGTCCGGTGACACGTCGTGGGCGATCGTGACGTGCGGATGGTAGGGAAAGGTCAACGGACGGCTCAGCAGCCCCGATCGGATGTCGCCGGCCAGCAATTCACACGCCGAGATGCCATCGGCCACGTTGACGAAAACCACCTGTGACACCGGGCGAAAGGATCCGGTCCCAGCCAGGTGCAGCTGGAACGGCGGATGCCGGGCGGCGACGATGTCCAGGTGCTCGTGCAGCTCCCGCAGCGGCATTCCGGACACATCGGTGGGCGGCAGCAAGGTGACGTGTGGGGGGATCAGCTGCGCCAGCCGGTCACCGACCTTGATCCGCCACTCGGTCAGCAGGCTGCCCATCGGGTCCGGGATCGGGATCGCAATACCCAGGACGCTCATCGGTGCCCGGACATGCTGGGCAGCAACCCGATCCGGTCCTCGGCCAAGGTCAGGGTCGCCTCGGCCACCGCGGCCGCCCGCTGCGCCCCCGAGGCCAGAACCCGGTCCACCTCGCCCGGGTCGTCGAGCAGTTCCCTGGTACGCACCCGGATCGGCCCGATCACCGCCTCGACCGCCTCGGCCACATCCGCCTTCAGCTGTCCGTATCCGGCTCCGGCGTACTGCTCCTCGAGCTTGTCCAGGCCGGTGTCGGTGAGCGCGGACAGGATCACGAGGAGATTCGACACGCCTGGCTTGTTCTGCGGGTCGTGAGTGATCTCCCGGCCGGTGTCGGTGACCGCGCTCCTGATCTTCTTGGAGTTGACCGCGGGGTCGTCCAGCACCTCGAGGATTCCGGCGGCGCTCGACGCGCTCTTGCTCATCTTCCCGGCGGGATCGGACAAGTCAGCGATCCGCGCAGTGTCCTTGACGATGTAGGGCTCAGGCACTGTGAAGGTCTGACCCAGTCGGGAGTTGAACCGCTGCGCCAGGTCGCGGGTCAGCTCGAGGTGCTGGCGCTGATCCTCGCCGACGGGTACGGCATCGGCGTGGTAGAGCAGGATGTCGGCAGCCTGGAGCACCGGATAGCTGAACAATCCGACGGTCACCCGGTCGCCATCGGTTGACTTGGCTGATTTTTCTTTGAACTGCACCATCCGACCGGCCTCGCCGTACCCGGTCATGCACTGCAGCAGCCACGCCAGCTGGGTATGGGCGCGCACGTGACTCTGCACGAACAGCGTGCTCCGTTCCGGATCGACGCCCATCGCCAGTAACTGGGCGGTGCTCGTCCGGGTCCGGTGCCGTAAAGCGACGGGATCGGGCTCGACGGTGAGCGCGTGCAGGTCCACGACGCAGTAGAAGGCGTCATGGCTTTCCTGCAGCGCCACCCAGTGCCGCAGAGCGCCTAGGTAGTTGCCGAGGTGGAAGGAGTCGGCTGTCGGCTGGATGCCGGACAGCACCCTGGGGCGCGGCATCCCTCCATCCTTGCAACAGATCAGGAGGCACCGAAAGCGAGGGCTTAGCCTCGAGAGCCGTCCCAGTCAGCAACCGCTGACAAAAAGGCGTCGTTCTCCTGCGGCTGACCGATCGTGACGCGCGCCCCGTCGCCGGCGAACGGCCGCACGATGACGCCACGTGCTTCGCAGAAACCGGCGAACTCCAGCGCATCGGGCCCTAGTGGAAGCCAGACGAAGTTGGCGTGGCTCTTCGGGACCGGCTGCCCGAGGTCGACCAGCGCGGCGGTGACCCGATCGCGCTCGGAGACCACTGCGCCGCACCGTTCACGCATCTCGTCCTCTGCCCGCAGGGACGCAACTGCGGCGACTTGGGCAAGCGTGGAGACGCTGAACGGGACGTAGGTCTTGCGTACCGCCGTGGCGATCACCGGGTCCTCGGCGAGCAGATATCCCACCCGCAGACCGGCCAGTCCATAGGCCTTCGAGAACGTCCGCAGCACACACACGTTGGGCCGGCCACGCATCAACTCGCGCCCGTCCGGGATGTCTGGGTCGGTGACGAACTCGCGGTAGGCCTCGTCGATCACGATCAGCGTGTCCGGCCCGACGGCATCGAGCAGGATCTTGAGCCCCGCGCTGCCCAACGCCGTAGACGTGGGATTGTTCGGGTTGCAGACGAACATCACCCTGGTCGCGTCGGTGATAGCGGCTGCCATGGCTTCGGGATCGTGGGTCTGCTCGCGCAGGGGTACGCGTACCAGGGTGGCTCCGGCGACTGTGACCAGCAGCGGATAGGCCTCGAACGAGCGCCAGCCGACCAGAACCTCATCACCCGGACCGGTGAAGGACTGGAGCAGCTGCTGACACAGGCTCACCGATCCACAACCGATGGCAACGGACTCGACCGGGAGGTCGAAGCGCCGCGCCAGCGCCGCGGTGAGGTCCGTAGCGCCGTTGTCGGGATACCGGTTCACGTCGCAGGCGGCTTCGGCGATGGCTGCCACCACGCTGGGTAGCGGCGGATACGCGATCTCGTTGCTGGCCAGCTTGATCGCTCGGGATATCCCCAGCTCCCGAGCCAGATCTACTGCGCTGCGCCCGGGCTGGTAGGCCGCGAGCTCCGCGATGGCAGGCCGTACGCGTACCGACACCGGATGCCTCCTCGAGGTGCGTCGGCGCCGGGTGCGACCGGGGTGATCGCCTAAGCTGCCGGCGTGAAGGTTCTGGTCGCCGGTGGTGCCGGCTACATCGGCAGCGTAGTCACGGCCGCATTGTTGGAGGCCGGCCACGAGGCAGTGGTCCTGGACGACCTGTCCACCGGTCACCCCGATGCGATTCCGCCCGGGGCCAGCTTCGTCGAGTCGTCGCTGTCGGACGTGGGTTATGTCCTGACCCGGGAGGCTGGCTTCGAGGCGGTGATCCACCTCGCGGCCAAGAGCCTGGTGGGTGAGTCCGAGAAACGACCGGAGCTCTACTGGCGGGAGAACGTCGGCGGCGCGATGGATCTGCTCGATGCGATGCGCGCTGCGGATGTGCGCCGGCTCGTGTTCTCCTCCTCGTCAGCGACGTACGGCAATCCTGAGGTGGTCCCGATCGAGGAGGACGCCAGTACCCAGCCGACCTCTGTCTATGGCGCGACGAAGCTGGCGATTGACCACATGCTCACCGGCGAGTCTCGGGTGCACGGTCTGGCCGCGGTGAGCCTGCGCTACTTCAACGCAGCCGGCGCCGCGTACGGATTCGGCGAGCGGCACACCACCGAGACACACCTGATCCCGATCGCGCTCCAGGTTGCCGCCGGGCAGCGGGACTCGCTGACGGTGTACGGCACGGACTATCCGACCGCCGACGGCACCTGTGTACGGGACTACGTGCACGTCGCCGATCTGGCCGCCGCCCATCTGCTGACCATGGAGACGGTCCGACCCGGAGAGCACCGGATCTACAACCTCGGCTGCGGCAGCGGCTACTCCGTGCGTGAGGTGATCGCCGCCGTCCGCGAGGTGACCGGACATCCTGTGCCGGCCGAGGACGGCCCTCGCCGCCCCGGGGATCCGGCTCGGCTGGTGGCCAGCAGCGCCCGGATCGCGCAGGACGTGGGCTGGTCGGCGCAGCGCAGCCTCACCGACATGGTCCGCGACGCCTACGCGGTCCAGCAGGCCCTTACCCGCTAGCACCGCAGTACCTGCGACTACGCCGAAGCCGAGTCCTTCCGTTCGGACTCGAGGTTGCTCGGGCCGGTCTCGGAAACCGGTACAACAGCCTGCTCATGCTGTGGGTCGGTCGCGATGCCGCTGTCCTCCGGCGGTGTCTCGAGTGCGATGTCGGCGTCCTCGGATGGCTGGGGGGCCAGGCTGACGTGCAACCGCGAGATCCGTCGCCCGTCCATCGCCATGACGGTGAGCAGATGGTCACCGGCCCGCACCTGGTCTCCGACATCCGGCAGGTGACCCAGCTCGGACAGCACGTAGCCGGCAACGGTCTCGTACGGGCCGTCGGTGAGTTCGACACCGCTCTCCTTGGCGAAGTCATCGAGGTTCAACAGCCCGTCGACGTCGACCTCGGATCCGGTACGCCGACTGCTCTGCGGCTGCTCGTCGTACTCGTCCCGGATGTCCCCGATGACCTCCTCGATCAGATCCTCCAGGGTGACGATGCCGTCCGTGCCCCCGTATTCGTCGGCCACGATCGCGAGGTGCTGCTGGTTGCGGCGCATCTCCGACAGCGCGACCAGCACCTTCTTGGATCCGGGCATGTGCAGGATGTCGCGGGAGATGTCACCGACCGTCGTGGCCCGGCCGCCCTTGTGCGTGGAACGCAGCAGGTCGCGGACATGTACGAAGCCCAGGACGTCGTCGGTGTCTCGCCCGATCACCGGATACCGGGATCGGCTGGTGTCTGCCACCAGTTTTGCCGCCTTGCTCACGGTCATGCTCGCTTCCAGGAACTCCACCTCCGTACGCGGCACCATGACTTCGCTGATCTGGCGCTCCCCGGCGTTGAACACGTCGTTGATCAGCTTGCGTTCGTCGCTGCCCAACGCCTCGTGTGCGGCGACGAGGTCCCTGAGCTCCTCGGAGCTGATCGACTCTCGCGACGCCTTGGGATCTCCACCGAAGATCCGAACGACGATGTCGGTGGACCGGGACAACAGCCAGATCAACGGCCGGAAAACCGTCGCGACCCGGTCCACCGGCGTCGCCACGATCTGGGCGACCCGTTCGGCCCGTTGCAGGGCAAGGCGTTTGGGTGCCAGCTCACCGAGGACCAGAGACACATAGCTGATCGCTATCGTGACGACGACCAAGGCCAGCGCGGTAGCGAACCCGTCGGCCAACCCCAGCTCCACCAGCGACTCGGCAAACGGCCCGGACAGCGCCGTCGCGCCGAAGGCTGCGGACAGGAAACCGGCGAGGGTGACGCCGACCTGCAGCGCCGCGAGGTAGCGGTTGGGTTCGGCCACCAGGCGAGCCAGCCGTTTGCCTCGGCGACCCCGGTCGGCGATGGAGCGGACTTGGGATTCCCGAAGGGAAACGATGGCGATCTCGGCACCGGCGAAGGCACCACCGACCAGGACGAAGACGAAGATTAGGCCGATGTTGAGCCAGACGTTGTCCATGTGAGGATCAGTGCCCGGGCGTGCTGAGACTGCGAGGATCGAAGGTATGCGGAGGGTCGTCCATCGGCACGAGGGTAGTCGACCCCCCGCCGGCCAGACTCGCGGAGCCATCGCCCGCTGAGCCGCTCGGCCCCTGCGGCCGCCCGCGGTCATTGGGATGCCCAGATCGAGGGAGACCGCTGTGCAGTCGGGAACCGCGCGATCGGAGACGGTCCGGGTCTCGGCGCAGCTGAACCTAAGGGTGTTGCGCTGGGACGGCGCGCTGCCGGGCTTCGTCCTCGTCCACGGCCTGGCATCCAATGCGTTGCTGTGGAGTGCAGGCGCCGAGATGCTTTCGCAGGGTGACCCCCGAGCCGGGTGGGGGCATGCCGTCACCGCGATCGACCTCCGCGGGCACGGCGAGTCCGACGTACCGGCGTCGGGCTACGACACCGCGACGGCGGCAGGCGATGTTGCGGCCGTCATCGCCACGCTCGGGCTCGGCCGACCGGTCGTTGCCGGACAGTCCTGGGGCGGCAATGTCGCGGTGGAACTGGCCGCCACGTTCCCGCATCTCGTCGCCGCGATCGCCCTGGTCGACGGCGGCTGGATCTGCCCCAGCGACACCTTCGCCAGTTGGGCTGAGGTGTTGCAGAAGCTGACCCCGCCGGATCTGGGCGATCGGTCCTGGCCGGAGGTCTCTGCGATGGTGCAGGCTTCGCACCCGGACTGGGCCGTATGGGCGATCGAGGCGACCCTGGCGAATCTGCGCGAGCTACCCGATGGGAGCGTCCGCGCCCGGCTGGCCCGCGAGCATCACCTGTCGATACTTCGGTCCATGTGGGACCACTCGATCGCTGATCGATATTCGGCGGTCGCGGTGCCGTCGCTGCTGGTGCCGGCCGGATCCCGCGCGGGTGCCAAGCTGGCTGCGGTGGAGCAGGCCGCACGCGGGCTGACCCGGGCCGGATCGAGACCTGAGATCCGGTGGTACGACGGGGCAGACCATGACCTCCACGCTCAGCATCCTGGTCGGTTGGCCGGGGACTTGCGCTCCCTGGCCCAGCGGGCGCAGGTTATGGCGGCTGGTGCGGAGGCGTGACAGCTACCGGGCGGCTGGTGATCATGGGCTCAGGCGAAACCGCTCCGGCCATGATCAAGGCGCACCGGATGCTGCTGGAGCGCGTACCAGAGGGCGCGGCAGTCCTGCTGGACACCCCGTACGGGTTCCAGGAGAACGCCGACGACATCACCGCGCGGGCCCGGCAGTACTTCCGTGCCAGCGTGGGGCACGACGTGACCGTGGCCGGCTGGCGCAGTGCCGACACCGACGGGTTGACCCGCGAGCGGGCCCTGACCGCCCTGCGTGCAGCGCTGTGGGTCTTCGCTGGCCCGGGCAGCCCGACGTACGCGCTACGGGCATGGCGGGACACTGCGCTGCCGCGCGTATTGCGCGAAACCGTCTTCCGTGGCGGCACTCTGGTCTTCGCGAGCGCGGCAGCCTTGACGCTGGGTTCGCACACGGTTCCGGTGTACGAGATCTACAAGGCCGGGCTGAGGCCGTACTGGGAACCGGGGCTGGATCTCGTCGCCGCGTTGACCGGATTGCCCGCGGTGGTCATTCCGCACTACGACAACACCGAGGGCGGACACCACGACACCCGCTTCTGCTATCTCGGCGAACGACGCTTGAGTGCGCTCGAGGCCGAACTCCCCGAGGATCGCTTCGTACTCGGCGTCGACGAGCACACCGCGGTGGTTCTCGATGTCGGAGCCGGCACGGTCAGTGTGCTGGGCAACGGCGGTCTGACGATCCGTCGTCGGGGCGAGAGCACCTGTCATGCCGCCGGTACGGACCTGCGCCTGGCCGACCTCGCCACGGTGCCGGCGCTCGACGACCCGGCCGGTTCGCTACACAACCTCGGCATTGCCACAGCCGAAAGCGGCGGTTTGGCGGCGAACCGGCCAATGGGTCCGGATCTCGGGTCAGCGTCTGAGTCTGAGCGCTCGGCAGTCGAGCAGTGCCGGCGCCAGTTCTCGGCGTCGCTGGCCGGGCGTGACGTCGACGCTGCGGTCAGCGCAGCGCTGGACCTCGAGCAGACGATCACCGACCGGGCCGCTGGCCCGTCATGGGCCGACGAGGAACTCGATGCGCATGGGGTGCTGCGTTCGATGATCGTCGAACTCGGAGAGCTGGCCCGAACCGGAGCCGCGGATCCAGTTGACGCCATCCGCCCTTTCGTCGATCTGCTGGTCATCCTCCGGGACCGAGTTCGGGCTGAAAAGGACTTCGCTGCTGGCGACGAGATCCGCGACTTTCTCACCTCCGCCGGGGTAGAGCTTCGCGACACGGCCACCGGCCCAACCTGGTCCCTGCGCGCGGACCCTTGTTCGGATTGAGCCAGTTCAGCTGCTACCGGTTCATGGGCTCCTACGGTTGGCGCGGCGGGTGGCCCAGCCGCGCTTGGCCGCTTGACTGCGCCGCCGACTGGCTCGTTGCGCCTTGCACCGCCCGGGCTGCGGTTCTCTGTTGAACCAGCTCCGCGTACTCGGCCTTGCGCCGCTCGGCTTGCAGTGCGCTCGGCGACCGGACCGGCCAGCGATAGGGAAGGTCGTCTGGTACGC
>Ga0183260_10001174_pt1 | contig 22195 bp, 14 predicted proteins | sample AntDrymUQ4972206_2_FD_129768 | JGI IMG/M metagenome (GOLD analysis project Ga0183260, IMG submission 129768) | Polar desert sand microbial communities from Dry Valleys, Antarctica - metaG UQ497 (22.06) (version 2) (version 2) | ecosystem: Environmental > Terrestrial > Soil > Desert | place...
ACCTCGATCGGCGACGTGATCCAGAACATCACCACCAACGGCTCTGCGCTCAACACCACGTTCAACAACGGCGGCAACGGCGAGACCCAGGTCAGCCTGCGCAACCTCGGTTCCAACCGCACCCTGGTGCTGGTCAATGGACATCGCTGGGTGTCGGGCACCGGCCTCGGCGGCGCGGTCGACCTCAACACCATCCCGACCGCAGCGGTCGAGCGCATCGAAGTGCTGAAGGACGGCGCCTCGTCGATCTACGGCTCCGACGCGATCGCGGGCGTGGTCAACGTCATCCTCCGCACTGACTACGACGGTGCGGAAGCCAACCTCGAAGTCGGCGAATTCGAAGACGGCGACGGCATGCGTCAGTCGTACGACTTCACCATCGGCACCTCTACCGAAAAGGGCGCGCTGATGTTCAGCGCCGCCTTCGTGAAGGAAGATCCGGTGTTCGCGGGTGACCGCGCGATTTCGGCCGAGCCGCAGTTTGGTACGGGCACGACGTTCGGTTCGGGCACCTCGCCGTTTGGCCGCTTCGCGGCCTGCGTCGGCCAGTTCATCCCGGGCCAGGGCTGCCGCAACGCGACCAACACCGGGCCGGGCGTCACCGGCATTCCGGGCGCCACGCCGGGCACCGTTACCCCGGGCACCTTCACCTTCAATCCGGGTGGCGTTGGCAACACCGGCTTCCGTCCGTTCAGACTGCCACCGCTCGTGCCGAACGACATCTTCAACTTCGCGCCGCAGAACTTCCTGCTCACCCCGCAGGAGCGCACCTCGATCTTCACCAGCGGTTCGTACAATTTCAGCGACAACCTGCGCTTCACCACCATGGCCGTGTACAACGAGCGCAAGTCGTCGCAGCTGCTGGCCGCGATCCCCCTCGTGCTCGGCATAGGCGGCGGACAAGCTCTGGGTTCGGCCGCAGGTCGCATCTTCCTCAGCCGCAACAGCGTCTTCAATCCGTTCGGCCTCGACATCAGCCGTCTCAACCGCCGCGCGGTCGAGACCGGCGGACGCCTGTTCTCGCAGAACGTCAAGTCCTATGCGTTCAACGGCACCTTCGAAGGCAACTTCGATGCGTTCGACCGCGGCTTCTCGTGGGATGCGGGCTACACCTTCGCGAAGAACGACCAGACCGACACCGAGGAAGGCCAGTTCGAACTGACCCGCCTGGGCCAGGCGCTGGGGCCGTCATTCCGCAACGCGTCCGGCCAGCTGCTCTGCGGCACCCCAGCCTTGGTGATCCCGGGCTGCGTGCCGATCAACCTCCTGGGCGCGCCAGGCTCGATCAGCCCCGAGGCGTTGGCTTTTTCGACGTTCATCGGCACCGATCGCCTCGGCTACCAGATGGTCAATTACTACACCAACCTGACCGGCGACATCTGGGAGCTTCCCGCCGGACCGCTGGCGTTCGCTGCCGGTTACGAGTACCGCCGTGAGAGCGGCTTCGACCAGCCCGACGCGATCGTTGCGCAGGGCAACACCACCGGCAACAGCCGTCTGCCGACGGCGGGTAGCTACTCGCTGGACGAGTTCTACCTCGAGTTGAATGTGCCGATCCTCAAGGACTTCCCGTTCTTCCAACTGTTCGAGGTCTCGCTCGCCAGCCGGTATTCGGACTACTCGAACTTCGGCGACACCACCAACAACAAGGCCGGCTTCAAGTGGAAGCCCATCGACGACCTGCTCATCCGCGGCAACTATGCGGAAGGCTTCCGCGCACCGTCGATCGGCGAATCGTTCCAGGGCCAGGCCGACTCGTTCCCGCAGCTGCTCGATCCCTGCTCCAACGCGCCGATCGCCAACCGCTTCGCCGCCCTCAACGCCGAACAGCAGGCACGCTGCCGGGCGTCTGGTGTACCGGCCGGCGGCTACGACCAGGTCAACACGCAGATCCGCATCACCGTGGGCGGCAACCCGAATCTCCAGCCGGAAACCGCCGTAAGCAAGACGCTCGGCCTCGTCTACAGCCCGAGCTGGGTCGAAGGGCTCGACATCGCGCTCGACTGGTGGAGAATCGATCTCGAGAACGGAATTGCCGGTGTGGGTTCGGCGAACATTCTCGCGGGCTGCATCCTGCGAGGCGATCCGCAATTCTGCGCTCTCATCACCCGTAGCCCGGACGGCACGATCGCTGACCTGCTCAACAGCCAGCTCAACTTCACCGAGCTCAACATCGAGGGCTGGGACTTCACGGTGTCGTACCGTCTGCCGGAATTCTCCTTTGGCCAGTTCTCGCTGGTCTGGGACAATGCCTACCAGTCGAATTACGACTTTGGTCCCGATGAAGACGGCGTCCGCGAAAGCGTCGTCGGCGAATACCAAGGCACGGGCGGCAACAACTGGCGCCTGCGCAGCAACTTCAACCTGCGCTGGGAGCTGGGTGACTGGGGCGCGGCCTACGGCCTGCGTTACTACTCCCGCCAGGAAGAAGAGGCCTGCGGCGTCACGGGCTTCTCGGCCGCGTTCGATGCCCTCTGCAACGATCCGGATGGGCCAACGTTCCAGCCCCAGGAAGGTCGCGTAGTGCTGCAGAACTACCTCGGCGGCACCACGTACCACGACATCCAGGTCTCCTGGAATGCTCCGTGGAATGCGCGAGTGGCGGTTGGCATCAACAACTTCACCGACAAGGATCCGCCGATTTCGACGACTGCATTCGCGAACTCGTTCGATCCAGCGTACGAAGTTCCGGGTCGTTTCTGGTACGCCCAGTACACCCAGCGCTTCTAAGCAGCTTCAGCTCATTGCACTCATTCAACGGCCCCGGAAACGGGGCCGTTTTTTTTGGGTATCCGGAATCTAGTGTGGGCTCCCGTCCACGCCGCAACTCAGCCTTGATCCCCCGGCTGTTGGTTTGGTTGCAGCTCGGTCACTCGATTGAAGCGGCCGACTGTTGGGCTTCCAGGGACCCGCCCTGGCGCAAGCCATCTTTTTTCTTCTGGTCCCCGAGCGATTCGGACGCTCAATGGCGCGTAATACAAGAGTAGGTGCGCCGTTGGCTATCCGCGTAAAAAAGTTAAGCGGATTTGCGGGATTCGTCTGCGGATTGCGTCGTTTCCGCCGCCAACTATTTGAACTGATCCAGAACCCGTCGATGCGGCCTTTGTTGCCGCAGGGTTCTGCCATGGTTAATTTATTGTTACTATCGGGGTAGCCAAGGGTTCAGATGGCCTGATTTTGCTCCAGGGACGGGAGATCGCGGTGCCCTCACCGATTCACACTCACGCTTCACCCACTAATAACTCTGCCGCTGGAGAGTGCAAATGAGTCTAGTCAACAATGAGCTGTCCAAGGCTGTCCGCCTTGCGCTGACGCTCGGCGCTGCGACCGGCATGGTCGCAAGCACCGCCGCCATCGCGCAGAACGAACGGGAACTCGACACAATCACCGTCGTCGGTTCGCGCATCAAGCGCGTCGACGTCGAAACCTCGCAGCCAGTCTTCACCCTGGAAAAAGAGGACATCAAGGCGACCGGCCTGACCTCGATCGGCGACGTGATCCAGAACATCACCACCAACGGCTCTGCGCTCAACACCACGTTCAACAACGGCGGCAACGGCGAGACGCGGGTCAGCCTGCGCAACCTCGGTTCCAACCGCACCCTGGTGCTGGTCAATGGACATCGCTGGGTGTCGGGCACCGGCCTCGGTGGCGCGGTCGATCTCAACACCATCCCGACCGCTGCGGTCGAGCGCATCGAAGTCCTCAAGGACGGCGCCTCGTCGATCTACGGCTCCGACGCGATCGCCGGCGTGGTCAACGTCATCCTGCGTACCGATTACGACGGTGCGGAAGCCAACCTCGAAGTCGGCGAATTCGAGCAGGGCGACGGCATGCGTCAGTCGTACGACTTCACCATCGGCACCTCCACCGAGAAGGGCGCGTTGATGTTCAACGCCGCCTACGTGAAGGAAGATCCGGTGTTCGCGGGTGACCGCGCGATTTCTGCCGAGCCGACTTTCGGCACGGGCGTGGCGTTCGGCTCGGGCACTTCGCCCTTCGGTCGCTTCGCGGCCTGCGCCGGCCAGTTCATCCCCGGTCAGGGTTGCCGCAACGCGACCAACACCGGTGCGGGCCCCGTCGGCATTCCGGGCGCCACGCCGGGCACCGTCACGCCGGGCACCTTCACCTTTAATCCGGGTGGGGTGGGCCGCACCGGTTTCCGCCCGTTCGTGGCGACCGACTTCTACAACTTTGCGCCGGAGAATTACCTGCTCACTCCGCAGGAGCGCACCTCGATCTTCACCTCGGGTTCGTACAACTTCAGCGACAACCTGCGCTTCACCACGATGGCCGTGTACAACGAGCGCAAATCCTCGCAGCTGCTTGCGGCGATCCCGGTCGTGCTGGGCGTGGGCGGCGGTGCGGGTGCCACCGGCAGTCGCATCTTCATCAGCCGCAACAGCGTCTTCAATCCGTTCGGCCTCGACATCAGCCGTATCAACCGCCGCGCGGTCGAGACCGGTGGACGCCTGTTCTCGCAGAACGTCAAGTCCTACGCCTTCAACGGCACCTTCGAGGGCAACTTCGATGCGTTCGACCGCGGCTTCTCGTGGGATGCGGGGTACACGTACGCCAAGAACGACGGGACCAGCACCGAGCAAGGCCAGTTCGAACTGACCAGGCTGGGCCAGGCACTGGGACCGTCATTCCGCAGCGCTTCCGGCCAGCTGTTGTGCGGTACCCCCGCCGCGATCATCGTGGGCTGCGTGCCGATCAACTTCCTGGGCGCGCCGGGCTCGATCACCCCCGAGGCGTTGGCTTTTTCGACGTTCGTCGGCACCGATCGCCGCGGCTACGAGATGATCAATTACTACGCCAACCTGACCGGCGACATCTGGGAGCTGCCCGCCGGACCGCTGGCGTTCGCCGCCGGTTACGAGTATCGCCATGAGAGCGGCTTCGACCAGCCCGACGCGATCGTGGCGCAAGGCAACACCACCGGCAACAGCCGTCTGCCGACGGCGGGCTCGTATTCGCTCGACGAGTTCTACCTCGAGTTGAACGTGCCGATCCTCAAGGACTTCCCGTTCGTCCAGCTGCTCGAGTTCTCGCTGGCCAGTCGGTATTCGGACTACTCGAACTTCGGCGACACCACCAACAGCAAGGCTGGCTTCAAGTGGAAGCCCATCGACGATCTGCTGATCCGCGGCAACTATGCGGAAGGCTTCCGCGCGCCGTCGATCGCCGAATCGTTCCAGGGCCAGGCGGATTCGTTCCCGAACCTGCTCGACCCCTGCTCGAATGCCCCCGCCGGCAACCGCTTCGCGGCCCTCACCGCCGAACAGCAGGCACGCTGCCGGTCGTTCGGCGTGCCCGCCGGCGGCTACGATCAGGTCAACACGCAGATCCGCATCACCGTGGGCGGCAACCCGGACCTCCAGCCGGAAACCGCCGTGAGCAAGACCCTCGGCCTGGTCTACAGCCCGAGCTGGGTGGAAGGCCTCGACCTCGCGCTCGACTGGTGGCGCATCGAGCTCGAAAACGGCATTGCCGGTGTGGGTTCGGCCAACATCCTCGCGGGCTGCATCCTGCGTGGCGACCCGCAATTCTGCGCGCTGATCACGCGTGGCCCTGACGGCTCGATCGCTGACCTGCTCAACAGCCGGCTCAACTTCACCGAGCTCAACATCGAAGGCTGGGACTTGACGGTCAGCTACCGCCTGCCCGAGTTTTCGTTCGGACAGTTCTCGCTGGTATGGGACAACGCCTATCAGTCGCAATACGACTTCGGCGACGGCGAAAGCGTCGTTGGCGAATACCAGGGCACGGGCGGCAACAACTGGCGCCTGCGCAGCAACTTCAACCTGCGTTGGGAATTGGGCGACTGGGGCGCGGCGTACGGCCTGCGTTACTACTCCCGCCAGGAAGAAGAGCGATGCGGCGTCGCCGGAGTTTTCTTCGGTGTAGCCAACGCGTTCGACAACCTCTGCAACGATCCGGATGGGCCGACGTTCCAGCCCAACATCGGCCGCCCGGTGCTGCAGAATTACCTCGGCGGCACCACGTACCACGACATCCAGGTCTCCTGGAATGCGCCGTGGGACGGCCGGGTAGCGGTCGGTATCAACAACTTCACCGACAAGGACCCGCCGTTTGCGACGAATGCGTTCGCGAACTCGTTCGATCCAGCGTATGAAGTTCCGGGTCGCTTCTGGTACGCCCAGTACACCCAGCGCTTCTAAGCAGCCTCAGCTCATTGCACTCATTCAACGGCCCCGGAAACGGGGCCGTTTTTTTTGGGGCCAAAGGTGGATTCGCGCTAGTCCGCGCATCGCGCGCCTGACGTTGTGTCCGGGCAAACGACTGCTTGGCGCCGCATACCTGCAGTCGATCAACGAGGTCATCGCGACCTAGGCGTAGAGCGGATACTCCCGCAGCGCCGTCCGCCACAGCCACTTCTCTCCACGTTCGACAGCGCGGCCGATGTGCACCGACAAGGGTTCCTGCCTGCCGTCCGCAGTGACGTTGTAGTGCAGCACGGCCATGCCCTGCTCGCCACGAACCACCACGCCGGACTCGGGATACTCCGTTTCGCCACCTGCGGCGGGTACGTGCAGATACAACAGGAAGGTGGCAAGCCGCTGACCGCCCGGATCGCCTCGTTCGACGCGGTTGATCTCGATCTGCTCGTCGGAGAAGAAATCCACGTGCCGACGATATTCCTCGCCGGGCTGGTAACAGATAACCGATGAGGGTTCGAGCGCGGCGATGGAACAACGCGTCGCCGTCGCGACCCGGTGCTCCAGAATCCGCACGACGGAGTCCGTGCGCATCGCCCCGAGCGGATGGCCTCGACCGCTGAAACTCGCGAGTTCGGCATCGTCGTTGGCGCTTCTGTCCGACCGATATTCCTGTGGCCGTGACAACGAGCTGGCGACCTTGTTCATGAGATGCGCGCACTCTTCGCGACTCGCGAATTCGCGACAGACGCCGATCCTCGGACGCGCAGCAAGCCAGGTCCAGTTTTCCGAACGGGTTTCCGGGGTTGAGCCCCCGCTTCGGACAGAGACCCGTCCTGCGCCATCCAGCTGGAACGCCGGGTGGCCGACGCTGGCGAGGTGCGCTTCCAGACGCAACACGATGTCGTTCGCCGCTGCGCCGATCGGCGCGTCTTGAAGCACCAGGTGGGCCAGGATAGGTTGCGCCGCATCGAGATTACTCTTCAGTCTTGCGTGCCAGGCACTCGCTTCCGACCCGGCCATTTCTGCAGGGACCAGATCATCGGCCGCACTGCGCGCGTCGAGGAAGCCCGCGTCCGCCGCACGCAACAGCAACGCACGCGCGAAGGCTGTGTCGCGATCGACTCCCTCCCCCATGGCGAACCGCAAGCCGAGCGAATAGTACGCAGGGGGATATCCAAGCGCGCACGCACGCAGAAACCCGGTCGCTGCAGGGTCGTTATTTTCGGTGGATGGTGGGTTCTCGCCCTCGAGATATCCCACCTGCCATGCAGCCTGGGCGTGGCCGCGGTCAGCCAGATGGCGCTGCAAACCAAGAGCACGCCTTGGCGAGAACGCCACCCCCATTCCCTGCAGGTAAAGGTCCGCCATTCGATCGATGGCGGGTGATACACCGGCGTCGACGGCACGTTGCAGCCATCTCGCCGCTTCAGCGTGGGCCTGCGGCCGTGAGGAGACCTGGAGGTAATAGGCCCCCAACAACCACTGCGCGTAGGAGCCCAGCGGCCCGTCCGCGGTCTGCAGCAACAGTTCGAGACCTCGCTCGTGTTCCGATGTGCCGTATCGGTTGTTTGCCAGAAGGCTGTTGGCCAGATCGATGCGTCCCTGCTCTTCGCGACGCACCGCGGCAGCGTCCGATGGTGCGATTGGTCGTTCGCTCATGTCGATCCGTACCCTGAAGTCGTCCGCTTGGCGGTGGTGATGCGTTCGGGCGCGCTGCAGAATACCCGCGCAGGAGCGGCCCGCAGCGCCTACTCTAGAGGCATTCCCTGCGTACCGTCATGCCGTGGCAGTCGATCCCTGTCGCGATCGCCAGCGAGTTTGACGACGACACGTCGCGGAGGTCCAGCCCGCGTCACGGCACGGCGCGTATGTTCACGTCGCCACTGAAGGTCTCGAAACGGACTCGGGCTTCGCGGCGCGCAGGCCGGAACTCGAGGCGTTTGCCGGTGCCGGCCGAGCCGCGCTGCGCAGTGGCGACGGGATGCCCGATGCTCCCTGCAAAACTGTTGCCCACGATCGCAATGCGATCAAGGGACGGCAAGGCGAGATCGATGTCTCCCCCCAAGGATTCGATGTTCCACAGTGCGTGGTGGGCCGGCGCCCCCGCGATCCGGACATCACCCGAGACACTGTCGATGTCGAGAACGCCAAGACTTGCGTCGGCTATGCGCAGGGTGCCCGACACCGTTGAGATGGTCGCGCCGCCCGCAAAGTCGCGCAATCTCACGTCTCCGCTGATGACCGACAGCGTGGCTCGCGGTGCGGCGCCACGCAGGTGGATGTCGCCGCTGATGCTCTTGAGCCGCGCCCTGCGAACGTTCACGTCTATCTCCTGATCACCGCTCACCGTGCTGATTGCGACGATCGGCGCACGTCGCATTCCGTTGACCTGGACATCGGCGGAGATGCTGGTGACGGTGAGCGCGACCGCGTGCGGTACCTGCAGGACCAGTCGGGCCTCCATATCGCCGGACTCCACAGTCGGCGGTCCCGGGGCGCGAGGGGTCGTGGACGTGTCTGCGACCACGGCGATGTGCAGTCGCGTTTCGGTCTCGCTCCGCATCGTGAGCCGCCCTCGCGACCCGATATCCCCGCGAAGCTGCACGCGCGGATTCGACCAGCCGATGACTGTGATGCTGCCGAACGCGTTGTCGATAGTCACGCTTCCATGACCCGTGTGCGGCCAGTCCCGCTCGATCGTGTCGTCGCGGGCCGTGGAGCTCGCAGCGACGAGCCACAGCAACGCGAAGCACGCCAGCTTCGGCGGTGGGTTTCGCATGGTGGTCAGCCCAGCTGCGACTGGTATTGAATAAGCCGACGACGCTCGCTCGCCGTACGCGAGAGCATGCGTTGCAGGCGCGCGGAGTCCGGTTGCACGGCGAGTGCGCGCTGAATCTGTTCCTGCAGCTCGCGCAGTTCGGCATCGGTTGCTGCCAGCACGGGATTGCGCGCAAGTTCCGATGCATTCGCATCGGCATTGCCGGTCGGCGAGCGCGTGCTCTCGAGCAAATCCGCGCGTTTGGCAACGTCGACACCAGGAGACGACGGCGGTGCCCACGCCAACGTTATCGCGATGCCGATTCCCACGACGAGGGTCGCCGCGACGGCGAGCGCAGGACGAGCCCATTGGCCCGAATTCCGGCGCCGGCGGGAATCGCTCGCGGTGACGCCTTCCGCATCGTTGCGCTCGATGCGCGACACGATCGCGGTCCACACCTGCACCGGCGGTTCGAGATCGGTGCGCAAATCTCGCAGCTGTTTGCGCCATTCGAATTCGTTCATGACTCCCTCTCGAGATGACCGCGCAGCAAGCCACGTGCCCTGTGCAACTGCGCCTTGGACGTACCGAGCGCGACGCCTAGCTCGCGTGCGATCTCTTCGTGCTTCCATCCTTCGACGTCATGCAATACCAGGATTGCGCGGGCGCGAGGCGGCAGGCGCGCCACAGCGGTCGCGAGATCCAGGCGCAGGCCATGGTCGGCCATGACGACCGCCGCCGCGTTTTCCACGGCATCGTCGTCCCAGGCTACGGCGGCGGCGTCGCCTCGGCGAGTGGACCGGAGGCTCATCAAAGCGACATTCACAGCAAGGCGGTGCAACCAGGTCGCGAAGGCGCTTTCGCCGCGGAACGAGGAAAGGCGCTGCCAGGCCAGCACGAATGCCTCCTGGGTCCATTCCTCTGCGCGCGCGCTGTCATGGCCCGACAACCTGCGCAGAACCCCGTGGATTCTTGCGGCATGGCGGAGGTACAACGCTTCGAACGCGCGAACGTCGCCGCCCGCCGCGGCGGCGACTTCCGCGTGATCGGAATCGATCCGAGTGGCGATCACCGGGGCAGTGGGCGGCGCAGAGCGGAACAAGCGCGGTGTACCCATGAGGTTGGCGGCGGCAGCATGCATGGCATCCGATCTGATGCCAACAGCCGCGGAAAGGTTTGAAGTAGAGCCTGGGCGGCGAGCGCGAAGCCTTACCAAGCTGTTGCGCGCCGCGGTTTCGTCACTGGGAGAGCACGGAGTTCAGCAAGGTTCCTCGGAACACGCGCAGGAGCTCAGGCCGCGGCCCGGGTTTCCTCGAGCTGCGTCTGCATCGCTCGCACTTCTTCGCGGAGCGCCGCAGGCATGCGCGGCCCGAATTCGTCGAAGAAAGTCCCGATCGCCTGGAGTTCGGCACGCCAGCCCGCCTCGTCGACTTCCAGCAGTTGTTCGATGACGTCGGATGTCGCGTTGAGGCCATCCAGATTGAGGTCGCGCGCGCGCGGTACACGGCCGATGGCCGAGTCGACGGCGTCGACGCTTCCGTCGAGGCGCCGCAGCATCCATTCCATCACGCGCAGGTTCTCGCCGAAACCGGGCCACAGGAACTTGCCCGCAGCGTCCTTGCGGAACCAGTTGACGTGAAAAACTTTCGGCAAGTTCGCGCCGGGTACATCGAACGACAGCCAGTGCGCGAAGTAGTCCGCAAAGTTGTAGCCGCAGAATGGCTTCATCGCCATCGGGTCGCGCCGAACGACGCCTATGTCCCCGGTTGCGGCAGCGGTCGTCTCGGACGCCATCGATGCGCCAACCACCACGCCGTGCCGCCAGTCGCGCGCTTCGAAGACCAGCGGCACGAGCGATTCGCGTCGGCCGCCGAATACGATGGCGGAGATCGGCACACCCTGCGCCGCTTCGGCCTGCGCGGTCCAGCTCGCGCACTGTCTGGCGCTCACGGTGAATCTCGAATTGGGATGCGCAGCCGGGCCGGCGGAGCCCGGGCCAAACGGCTTGCCCTGCCAGTCGGCGCTGGCCGTCCCCGGCAATCCCTCCCACCACGGCTGCATGTCGGCGGTGACGCCGACGTTGGTGAAGATCGCATCGTGGTCGAGCATGTCGAGCGCATTGCGGTTCGTCGCAGCACTGGTGCCCGGCGCCACGCCGAAGAAACCGGCCTCGGGATTGACGGCCCACAATCTCCCGTCGGGGCCCGGACTCATCCAGCAGATGTCATCGCCGACCGTCCAGACTTTCCACCCGCGGCTGCGATATGACTCGGGCGGAATCAGCATCGCCAGATTGGTCTTGCCGCACGCCGAAGGAAAAGCTGCGGCGATGTAATGAATGTCGCCCTCGGGGTTCTCGACCCCGACGATCAACATATGCTCGGCGAGCCATCCTTCGTCGCGTGCCTGATGGGACGCGATGCGCAGCGCGTGGCATTTCTTGCCGAGCAGCGCGTTGCCGCCGTAGCCCGATCCGTAGGACTTGATCGAGAGTTCGTCCGGGAAATGCATGATGAAACGACGCTCGGGATCGAGTTCGCCGGTTGAATGCAGTCCACGCACGAACTTGCCTTCGCGCTCGATCCGGGCGAGCGCTGCCGCGCCCATGCGGGTCATGACGCGCATATTGGCGGCGACGTACGGCGAGTCGGTGATCTCGACCCCGCAGCGCGACAGCGGCGAGTCGATCGGACCCATGCAATACGGCAACACGTACAGGGTGCGTCCCCGCATGCAGCCGGCGAACAGCGCGTCCATCTTCGCGTGTCCGTCCGCGGGCGCCATCCAGTTGTTGTTGGGTCCGGCGTTCTCGCGCTCCGACGTACACACGAAAGTCAGGTGCTCGACGCGCGCAACGTCGGCGGGGTCGGAACGATGCAGGTAGCACCCCGGATGCGTCGCTGGATTGAGCGGAATGAGTTCGCCCGTCGCGACCATCAGGGACTTGAGTTCTGCGTCTTCCTCGACTGAACCGTTGCACCAGAGCACACGGTCGGGTTGGGTCAGCTCGGCCACCGCAGCGACCCACTCGTTCAAGGCGGCGAGTTGACTCGACATGCGCGACGCGACTCCGGATTCGACGACCGTTCGCAAGATGAACGGGAAGTTGGGCAGGGATGTGGGGACGGTAACGATTGCAGGGGCTGCGCGCAACCCGACGCGGCGTACGCACGTCAGCCTTGCGGGGGCGGCACCAGCGCGTCGATGACGTGCTCGACAAAAGACTCGAAATCGTCGTGAGCAGGGCGCGGCAGCAGGCGCTGCATAATGAGCTGCAGCATGCCCACGTAGGTTGCGTACGCCAGCTGCGCACGCGGCGTGGCCATGGAGCGATCGAGGCCCGCGGCGCGCAGCGCTGCCGCGAGGTAGGCGACGCGTCGCTGCGAGACTCTCTGCATGACCGGCTGCACGGCGGGATGGTCAATGGCGCGCAGCAATGCCGAATACATCACGTGATCGCGGATTTCGTGGCTCGTGCGCCGGAACAGCGCGACCACCCTCTCGCGCGGATCGGCGATCCGGTCCACCTGGCTCATCACGCCTTCGGTGTCCGCTTGCTCCCAGCGTTTGAGCGCGGCCTCGAGCAACGCATCGCGCGACGCAAAATGCCAGTAGAAGCTTCCCTTGGTAACGCCGAGTCGGCGCGCCAGCAGCTCAACTGTGATCGCGGCGACACCTTGTTCCTCGATCAGCTCGAGCGCTGCGTGTTCCCAGTCGCCGGCCGATAGACGGCCGCGTTCACCACTGTTGCCCATGCGCTGCCGCTCCGGCCCCGTTGACGACCACCGTAACTGATTGACAGCCATTCGCCAATCGAACCATACTGGCGCGTATGGTCAGCCATACCCAAGAAAAATGTCGGCAGCAGCATTACGCTTGGTTACGTCGAGTCCCGGGGAATCGATCATGGTCACCATCTTGCTGCTGATCTTCTCGCTGATCGTGGTGACCGGTCTCGGCGCCTACCACCGCTGGCGTCTGCCGGCCTGGTTCGGAGCCGTGTTCGCGGTGTTGGCCCTCGCGTGGTGGCAAGGCGTGCCGCGCCTCGCGGTCGAGATCATCGGCGCCTTGGTGCTTGTCGCCGCCTTGCTGCTGCTGTTGCCGTTCGTCCGACGGGCCTGGATCACGCGGCCCCTGCTCCGGTTCTACACGAAGCTGCTGCCGCCGCTCAGCGAAACCGAACGCGTTGCGCTGGAGGCCGGCACGGTGGGATTCGAGGGCGAGCTTTTTTCCGGCAAGCCTGACTGGCGAAAATTGCTGGACCTGCCCAAACCGGAGTTGACGCCGGAGGAGCAGGCCTTTCTGGACGGCCCCTGCGAAGAACTCTGTCGGATGACCAACGACTGGGAGATCACGCATGTGTTGGCCGACCTGCCGCCGGCGATCTGGGAGTTTTGCGGCCGGCACAAATTTTTCGGCATGATCATTCCGAAACCGTACGGCGGGCTCGGTTTCACCGCTCTTGCGAACCACAAGGTGATTCAGAAGCTGGCGTCCGTTTCTTCGACCCTGAGCTCGACGGTGGGTGTGCCCAACTCTCTCGGACCGGGCGAGTTGCTCATGCATTACGGCACGGACGAGCAGAAGACGCATTACTTGCCGCGCCTCGCGGATGGTCGCGAGATTCCCTGCTTCGCGTTGACGGGGCCCTTCGCGGGTTCCGATGCCACGTCCATTCCCGACTTCGGAATCGTCTGCAAGGGGCAATGGCACGGCGCCAACGTGGTCGGACTGCGCCTGACATTCGACAAGCGCTATATCACGCTCGCACCGGTCGCGACATTGATCGGACTCGCTTTCCGCATGTACGACCCGGACGGCCTGCTCGGCGATACCAAGGACATCGGGATCACGCTCGCGCTCCTGCCCCGCGACACCGCGGGCATCGAAGTCGGTCGCCGACACTGGCCGCTCAACACCCCGTTCCAGAATGGACCCGTGCGGGGTCGCGAGGTGTTCATTCCGCTTTCGCAATTGATCGGGGGCGAAGCCTGTGCGGGCCAGGGCTGGAAGATGCTGGTCGAGTGCCTGTCCATCGGACGCTCGATCACCTTGCCCTCCACCGCAAGCGGTGGCGTAAAACTGGCAGCCGTCGTGACCGGCGCCTATGCCCGCATCCGCAAGCAGTTCGGCCTTTCGATTGGTCGCTTCGAAGGCGTCGAGGAAGCGTTGGCCCGAATCGCGGGCAATGCCTATGCGGTCAGCGCACTGTCCGAAGCCTCGGCGGCGGCGGTCGCGCGCGGCGAACTCCCCGCCGTCCCATCCACCATCTCCAAGTACCACTGCACCGAGATGGCGCGCGAGGTCATTCGCGACGCGATGGATATCCACGGTGGCAAGGGCATCATCCTCGGGCCGCGCAACTATCTCGGGCGCGGCTGGCAGGGGGTGCCGATCAGCATCACGGTCGAAGGCGCCAACATCATGACGCGCACGCTCATGATCTTCGGCCAGGGTGCCATCCTCTGCCATCCGTGGGTGCTCAAGGAAATGCGCGCGGCGCAGGACCCGGACAAGGTGCGCGGACTGCAGAATTTCGATGCGGCGCTGTTCGGCCACATCGGCTTCGCCCTGTCGAACGCAGTACGCAGCTGGTGGTTCGGACTCACCGCCGCGCAGATCGGCGTCGCGCCCGGCAGCGACTACACGCGACGCTTCTATCGCAAGCTCAACCGCTATTCGGCCTGCCTCGCGCTGCTGGCCGATACTTCCATGCTGCTGCTCGGCGGCAAGCTCAAATTCAAGGAAAAATTGTCGGGCAGACTCGGCGACGTGCTGAGCCAGCTTTACATCGCAAGCAGCATGCTCAAGCGCTTCCACGACCAGCAGGAACCGCAGAGCGATCAGCCGCTGCTGGCATGGGCGTTCCACGACGCCATGCACAAGAGCGAAGTCGCCTTGTCGGGCGCGCTGCGCAATTTTCCGATCCGCCCGGTGGGCTGGCTGCTCTGGTTGCTGGTGTTTCCGTGGGGACGTCGCGCGCAACCGCCGTCCGACCGACTCGGGCACCGCGCCGCCAGCATCCTGCTGGCGCCGAACGCCGCGCGTGACCGATTGCGCGAAGGCATTTTCCTGACACCGTGTGCCAACAACCCAGCCGGGCGAATCGACAGCTACCTGGCCAAGTTCGTGTCGGCGGAGCCGGTGGAACGCAAATTCCTCAAGGCGCTCAAGCAACACGACATCGAGGCGCTCGAGTTCGACGGGCAACTCGACGAAGGCGTGCGCGAGGGCTGGATCAGCGAAACGGAGCGCCGCCAGCTTGAGGATCTGCGCGTGATGACGCTCGACACGATCAGCGTCGACGACTTCGCCAGCGAGGAACTGCGCGCCGCCGGCGCCGCCGAGTTGACTGCCGCCTACAACACCCGCGCGGCCGCGTAGCGGTCGTGGGTGATCCGTGGCTGCTGGCGTGCGCGGTGCATTCGCTCGCGCTGGCAGCGTTCCACGCCGGCTTTTGGCGGATTTTCGGCTGGCCTCGCACGCTTGCTTCGACCACGCTGGCGAACCGCGCCATCATCCAGATCGCCAACCTTCGCCTGATCTACTTTTTCCTCGGCGTCGCGGCGGCCTGCGTGGCGTTTCCGAAGGAACTGCACGGCACCCTGCTCGGGCAAAGCATCCTGGCTTTTACGGTGCTGTTCTGGATCGGTCGCACCGTCGAGCAGTGGATCTTCCTGCGCGTACGGCATGCCGGCGTCCACGCGCTGACAGGTGCATTCATCCTGGGCGCGGTGCTGTTCGCGGTAGCGCTCGCGCAATCGCTGCGGCTCGCGGGTCAACTGTAGGAGCGCCGCAAGGCGCGATCCCAGCCGCCGCCTTTTTCGCGCCTTGCGGCGCTCCTACAGGAAGCCGGGACGTTCCACCTATTGCGTGCCGCCGAACGGAATGACGAGACCGAGGCTGAAAATGCCGTCGCCCTTGCTGTCTTCGCCGGGTTGCTCGGTGTCGTTGAGGTCGTAACGAACCCGCAGGTCCGCGCGCAGCAGGACTCGCTGCGGAATCACCAGCTCCCACGTACCGCCGATGCCGAACGCGACCAGCGGATCGGTGCCACGCCGGTCACCGACCGGCGAGTCGTATTCGATGGCGCCAACACCGATGAGGAAGTATGGGTCCCACAAGGGTTCGCGATTGACCATCAGCAGGTTGAACTGCGCGGAACGGTGCTTGAGCCCGTAGTCGATGCCGAAGTCGAGGCGGTCGGCCGCGATCTCGATTTCGACCTCGTACGCGTCGCCGAGCCGGCGACCGAACTGCACACTGGCGAGATCACCATCGCCGCGGAGTTCGCGATTGGACGCGACGATGCCCACCCGAGCACCGACGTACCAGTTCGAGGCCCGCTCGCTCCCGATTGGCTGCGCAGCAAGTGGCAACGACCAAACAACCAGTGCCGCAAATAGTCCCCAGCCCGCCTTCAATCAGCACCTCCTCGGGCCGCCGGCGCACCACCCGGCAATCGAGCCTGCTCGCGATACACGCGCCACGCCCCGATCGCCATCGCGGCTGCGATGACGATGCCCGCGCCGAACACGGCCTTCGACCCGAACGCAGCCAGGAGTTTGTGCAACCACACGAAGCTCAAGTCGCCACCCCGGTAAATGACGGTATCGATCACCGCCTTGCCCTTGTATCGCGTTTCCGGGTCGACGCGGGTGTAGATCGTTTCGCGAGCCGGCTTGGACAGCGAGAATTCGCTGGCGCGCGTCACCACCTGGACGATGGCGACGAACAGGGGCAATGGGGAGGCCGTCAGCAGCGAGAATCCGAGCAGGATTGCGCAAGCCGGCAACAGCAGCAGCGGTCCGATGCCGAAACGGCGCATCAGCCAGCGTGTCATGAGCAGTTGCACGAGGATTGTCAACGTGTTCACCGCAAGATCGATGTTGGCGTAGTAGCGCGCACGCGCCGCGTCGTCGTGGAACGACAGCCGTGCGATCGCGGCCTGCTCGTTGTACAGCAGCGTGCCCACGCCGACGCCGAAAAACATGAGCATCGCAAGGGCGCGCAGGAGCGGCCGCTCCCAGACCAGGCGCAGGCCGGCGAGGATCGATCCTCCCATCGCGGTGTCGCCGCTGAGCTCGCCGCGCGTCGCCTCCTTCGACAGTGCCCACGGACGCAAGCGCAGGATGCAGATCACGCACAGGACCAGGAATCCTGCCGATACGATGAGGAGGTTGCCGACCCCGACCATGCCCACGAGGGAGCGCGTGATCAGCGGACCCGTGAACGCGCCCACTGTTCCAGCGGCGCCGATGTAGCCGTAGACCTTGCGCGCGTCTTCGTCATCGAAGACGTCGGCCATGTAGCTCCAGAAAACGCTGACTGCGAACAGGTTGAACACCGCGATCCATACGAAGAACAACGCGCCGCGACCACTCGTCTGCTCGTGGAACGCCCAGTAGAAGCCAGCCAGGCAGGCGATGAACAACACGTAGACAGCGGGCAGGAAGACCCGTCGCGGGAATCGCGACACGAGTGCCCCGTACAGCGGCTGCAGTGCCACCATGGCCACGAAAGTGGCGGTGAACAGTACCTGCAGCGTGAAGTCCTGGAGCGCAAATCCACGCGTCTGCGCCCAGCCGATCAGCGCCATCGGAAAGACCGCGGAAACATCGTCGGACGCGCCCATCGCGTCGCGCACCGGTCGCAGCACCATGTAGCCGGTCAGGAGAAAGAAGAAGTAGAGCATCGACCAGCCGAGCGCAGGTGAGGCACTCAGCGCGTCCACCAGGCGTACGCAGGGACGTCGCGCCGGAGCGTTCACCGGTAAAACCGCCGTGCGGAAATCGAGGAATGCGTCGTGGGCAAGGATTTGCTCGCGCGGCGACGCCTGATCCGGCGTCGCGCGCACCTTAGCAAAACTCGCCGTCCCGGCACCGTGTGCCTGGACGCCGCGGCAGAGCACATGCTCTACGCTGCCTGCCTAGCCTGCCGCACCACCCACGTTCCGGAAGCACACCGATCTTGTCCGCTCCGCGTTCTTCGTACGACTACGTCATCGTCGGTGCCGGCTCGGCGGGCTGTGTCCTCGCCAATCGGTTGTCTGCCGATCCTTCGGTGCGCGTGCTGCTGCTGGAGGCGGGTGGCCGGGACTGGCATCCCTTCATCCACATGCCTGCGGGCATTGCGAAGCTGGTGGGAAAGAAAGGCATCAACTGGAATTACGAGACGCAGCCGCAGGCAGCGCTCTGCGGTCGTCGACTTTGGTGGCCACGCGGTCGCGTGCTCGGCGGTTCGAGTTCAATCAATGCAATGTGCTACATCCGTGGGGATCGCCGCGATTACGACGAATGGGCGGAACTGGGTGCGAGCGGCTGGGCTTGGCACGACGTTCTGCCCTATTTCCTTCGTAGCGAGCAAAATTCGCGAGGCGCAAGCGATCTGCACGGCGCGCACGGACCGCTCGCGGTGTCGGATCTCAAATATCGCAACGAACTGAGCCATGCGTTCCTCGAGGCCGCGGCGCAGTACGGTGCACCCGCCAGTTCCGACTTCAACGGGGACAGCCAGGCGGGTTTCGGTTTCTACCAGGTGACGCAACGCGACGGCACTCGCTGCTCGTCCGCCACGGCATACCTGCATCCGGTGCATGATCGAGAGAACCTGGACGTCGTGACGGGTGCACTCGCGGAGCGCGTGCAGGTCGAAGCGGGCCGTGCAGTCGGCATCTCGTTTCGCCGCCGCGGCACGCGCGTCACGGTCGCAGCGGAACGCGAGGTGCTGTTGTGCGGCGGCGCCATCAATTCTCCGCAACTGCTCATGCTGTCGGGTATCGGTCCTGCCGATGACCTCCGCCGGCTCGGAATCATGGTGCACGCCGATCTCGCGGAGGTCGGAGGCAACCTGCAGGACCACCTCGATATCTGCGTGCTCAACGCCAGTGATTCGCGCGCGACCTATGACCGCACCAACGATGTGCGGGTGGCCTTGCAGTACCTGTTGTTTCGCTCCGGCATCGGCACCAGCAACGTCGCCGAGGCGGGAGGCTTCGCGCGTTCGCAGTGGGCGGAAGACGCGCGCTGCGATCTCCAGTTCCATTTCGTGCCCGCGCTGCTCGACGACCACGGTCGCAATCGACTACCGGGTCGCGGCATTACCCTGCATGCCTGTGGCCTGCGCCCGAAGAGCCGCGGCCGCATCGCGCTCGCGAGCGCGGACCCGGCAATTGCACCCCGGATCGAGCCGAACTACCTAGGCGATGCCGAGAACGTGGATCTGCGCACATTGCTCGACGCGTTGAAGACCTCGCGCCGGTTGCTCGGCCAGCGCGCCCTGGACGGCGTGCGAGGCGTCGAGCTCATGCCCGGCGAGGCAGTGACCGACGACGCGGGACTCGAGGACTACATACGCCGCAAGGCCGAAACGATTTATCACCCGGTTGGAACGTGCCGAATGGGCAGCGATACCAGCGCAGTGGTCGATCCGACACTGTGCGTGCGTGGCGTCGCCGGATTGCGCGTGGTGGACGCGTCGGTGATGCCACGCCTGATAGGCGGCAATACCAACGGCCCGACGATCATGATCGCCGAGCGCGCTTCCGATCTGCTCAACGCCGTTGCTAGGCCGCGGCGAGAAGCGGCGGCAGTGGGCAGTGCAACGATGCGCAAATAGCACGTAGTAGTTCGCCCTCCTCGACGCTGAGGCGGCCGTCTTCGCTCACCGTCCTGACCAGTGCCGCGATCAGCATCTGCTTGCCGGTCGCATCGAGACGGTTGAGCCGCGTGAGACTCTCGTCCAGTCCCGCAACCCACTCCGCGGGAGGCGCGTACTCGAACGCCTGCTGCGGCCATAGCTCCTGCAATCCGGAGTGATACGCACGCTGGGCTTCGGCGCGGTTGTCGCTGCCCTGCTGCGCAAGGATCGCGAGCACGCGGATCGCGTCGTCGCGGACTGCTGCCAGTTTGGTCGAGCCGATCACGCGCGCGCGCGACGGATCCAGTGCATCCGTCACCTGCACTCGCAGCATGCGCGCCAGGCAATATTCGAACAGGTGGATGCGCCCGTCGGCGCCAATCAGCACGTCGAGCGTTTCCACCATGCGGGTGAGTTGCGGCCGTGCGATGCGATGCAATTGCGGAAACGCGATCGAGGCCAGCGGCAGGCGTTCCCGGGGCGGCAGTTCCAGCGCAGCTTCGAACAGGGCGGCGACGCGGTTCGCGGTTTCGGCATCATGACGTTCGCGCACGGTCGCAAGTTGGCGCCCTCGCAGGCTCTCGTCGCCGTCCAGCGTCAGTGCGAACAACAGCGCGATTGCATCGCTCACGCTGCGCGCCGCGTCGCGCAGATCCACGGGGATGCCGGCGCGCAGCGCCGTAGCGACCCGGTAATCGTCTTCGGCGGGATTGCCGACCTGCCCCACCACCTGCGACGTCGCGATGCGCTCCGACTGCTCTGCAGGCGCGCCCGCCGCGCGGACAGCACCCGCACCCGCCAGCATGGAGACCGATCGTTCCTCGGCGAGGGCCAGCGTGTCGGCATGCGCTTCCGTCGGCATGGCCGCAGCGATCGCGTTGAGTTCCTCGGGCTTGAATTGCGGGTCGAGTCGCTTGATGCGATCGGCCAGGGGCGGATGCGTCGACATGAGACTGGAAAATCCAACACCATCGCCGAACAACATGTGGCTCACTTCCTCGGTGCCAGCGTGGACGAGTTTCGAGCCCTGAGGTAACCCGCCAATCTTCTTGAGCGCGCCCGCAATGCCGAGGTTCTGACGGGTGAACTGCACCGCGGACGCGTCGGCGAGGTATTCGCGCTGGCGCGACACACCGGACTTGATCAGACGACCGAAGAACAACCCGATATAGCCGATCAGCATGATGAAAAAAGCGGCCGCGATCAGCGCCCCGACCTTGCTGTCGCGCGAGCCGCGTGCGTTCTGCAGGACGAACCGTGCCGCGAGACCGATCACGAGGATCCCGAACAGCATGCCCATCAAGCGGATATTGAGGCGCATGTCGCCGTTGAGGACATGACTGAACTCATGCGCGATGACACCCTGCAACTCGTCGCGCGACAGCCGTTCGAGGCAACCCTGGCTCACGGTGATCGCGGCGTCGCTCGCGGAAAACCCTGCCGCGAACGCGTTGATGCCCGATTCCTGCTCCAGCACGTAGATCTCCGGAACGGGCACGCCGGAAGCGATGGCGATCTCTTCGACCACATTGCGCAGGCGTCGCAGAGAGGGGCTGCGAGTTTCCGCCGGAACCAGCGTGCCCCCCAGCTGGCGCGCGACGGCGCCGCCGCTGCGCAACATGCCGGTCTTGACCAGGCTCGATATGCCGATCACTGCAAGGGTGCCGGCCGTCGCGAAGACCAGCAGGCCCGGGTGCGCGGTGGCGAAGGCCCACAGCCCCGCGTCGGCGGTCTGTTCGGTGGGCAGCGCCATGCCGGCGACCATGACAACGACCACATCGACCGCAATGACGATCAAGGCGACGGCCAGCGCGAACAACACGATGAGCCGTCGCGACTGCTGGCGCGCGAGTGCCTGATGCTCGAAGAAGTTCACGCGGCGCTGCCCCTCCATGCGGCTTGCGTGCACCCGCTCATCGTCGCAAGACGACGAGCGGAACAATCACGGCTCAGCCGAAGGACACCTTGGGTGCGGTCCGCACTTCCGTGCTCTCGACTTCCAGCAATTGCGCGGGCGTGAAGTTGAAAACGCCGGCAATGACGCTGCTGGGGAACACCTCGCGCCTGGTGTTGTAGCTCATCACCGAGTCGTTGAAGGCCTGCCTCGCGAAGGCGACCTTGTTTTCCGTGGACGAGAGCTCTTCGGTCAACTGCATCATGTTCTGGTTGGCCTTGAGGTCCGGATACGCCTCGGCGAGTGCCATGAAGCGCGTCATCACCTGGCCCAGCATGGCGTCCGTACCCGACAACTGCGCCATGGCAGCGGGGTCCCCGGGATTGGCCTGCGCCTTCTTCAGGCTGGCGGCGGCGGTGTTGCGCGCCGCGATCACGGCCTCCAGCGTTTCGCGCTCGTGCTTGAGATAGGCTTTGGCGGTCTCGACCAGGTTCGGAATGAGGTCGTAGCGCCGCTGTAGTTGCACGTCGATCTGTGCGAACGCATTCTTGAAGGCGTTGCGGGCCGCGATCAGGCCGTTGTAGATGCCGACGCCCCAGAACAGGACCACCGCGATCAGCCCGAGAATCACCAAAGTTGCGATCATGCGCGCCTGCTCCTCATTCCGCGTTGACTACAATGCCGATCGATGAGAATCCACCCGCTCGATCGCCGGCCCGA
>Ga0183260_10001175_pt1 | contig 22191 bp, 21 predicted proteins | sample AntDrymUQ4972206_2_FD_129768 | JGI IMG/M metagenome (GOLD analysis project Ga0183260, IMG submission 129768) | Polar desert sand microbial communities from Dry Valleys, Antarctica - metaG UQ497 (22.06) (version 2) (version 2) | ecosystem: Environmental > Terrestrial > Soil > Desert | place...
CAGCTCGGGCAGAGCATCGCTACTGCCCGAGCGTGAGCGGCTGGAACGCCGGGTTGTCGCCGCTGGCGTTCAGCTCCGTCTGCTGCTTGGGATCGGCGACGGGCAGGCGCACGAGCGCGCCGACCTCCTCGCCGCAGGCCTCGTCCGCCTGCACCACCACCAGCTCGCGGCCGTCGCTGCGCCACGCCAGCTTGCAGGCGCGCACGCCCGTCGGCTTCGCGTTGGTGAGCAGGAAGTCGCCGGGCTTGGCGAGGTAGAGCTGGAACGGGCCGCCGCCCTGGTTGGAGACCAGCGCGAGCCGCTTGCCGTCGGGCGAGAAGTCGGCGTCGAGCACGCCCTCGTTGGTCTTCGAGGTGTCGGTCACGAGGCGCCCCGTGCCCCAGTCCTCCGGGTCCGGCGAGAACGCCTTGCGCGAGCGCCAGCGGAACATGCCGAACTCGCCCTGCTCCTTCAGGCCGAACGCGACGATCGTCTTCCCGTCGGGCGCCCAGTGGATCGAGCGGCCGATCTGGAACTTCGGCTCGGCGATGCAGCGCGGCGTCAGCCCGTCACCGGTCAGCTGGCCGATGCACAGGTCGGTGTCCTCGCCCTTGGTGCGCGCCATCGCGATCAGGTTCACGTCGGCCGTCGCGGCCCACGAGAGGTCGGAGAACTGGTCGCTGTCGGAGGTCAGCGCGATCGCCGGCGCGTCCGGCCTCTCCATGTTCTTGAGGAACACCCGGCGACCTCCGACGTAGGCCACGCGCGCGCCGTCCGGGCTCCACGTCGGGTCCTTCTCGCGCGAGGGGCCCTTGGCGATCGGGTCGAGCTTCTTGCCCGTCGCGCCGTTGACGAGCTGGATGTTCTTGTCGTCGTCGAAGGCCAGCTGCGGGAAGCCCGCCGAGACGAGCAGGGTGACCTTGTCGCCTGCGGCGACCTTGGTGCCGCCGGGCGGCTCGGTCGCGAACAGCGTGCCGGCGGGCGCCGCGTCGAAGACGCGCTCGGTCTGCGGCACGAGCTCGTCGTCGGCGAGCGTCTGCGCGAACGCGTCGAGCTTGGCGCCGGCCACCGCCGGCACCACGATGTCCTTCGCCCCACCGCCGCCTCCGCCACCGGCCGCGCCGCCTCCGCCGGCACCGCCGGCGCCGTCCTGCTTCGGGTCCTTGCCCTTGCCCTTGCCGTTCGGGTCGGTGAAGAAGATGTCGACGGGCGCCCCCTCCTTGACGACCTCGTTCTCGGCCGGGATCTGGCTCTCGATCTTCCCGTTCGGATCGGGTGGCTGCGGCGAGGACTGCCCGAGCGTGAGCTTCTTGTCGCGCAGCGCGGCCTCGGCGTCGGCGAGCGAGAGCCCGGTCACCTTCGGCACGCTGATCTTGCCGTCGCCGACCGCCACGAGGATCGAGACCTCGGAGTCCTTCTCGGCCTTCTCGCCCGCTGCCGGCGTCTGGCCGACGACGCTGCCGGGCGGTGCGTTCGCGTCGACCTTCTCCTCGGGCGCCGCGGCGAGCTTGAGCTGCGCGTCGGTGAGCGTCTTCTCGGCGTCGAAGGTGGACGCCGCGCCGACGAGCTCCGGCACCGCGACGTTCTTGGGCAGCAGCAGGTAGAGCATCACCGCGATCGCGGCGAGCGCGAGGGCGACCGGAACCATCCACCACGGCAGCCACGGCTTCTGGCGGAAGACGCCCTGGGAGGGCAGCAGCGGTCCCGACGGGGCGGGCGCCGCACCGGCGCCGGCGCCGAGCTTGCCCTTCAAGCCCGTCATGTCGAGGTTCATCTGCTTCATGCGCGGCCCGTGCATCTGCGGGCCGGTGATCTGCGGCTTGCGGAAGGAGATGCCGCCGGGGCCGACGCTGACGCCGGGCTCGTAGACCTGCGGCTTGTACACGCGCGGGCCGTAGACGCCTGGGATGTCGTCCGCGCCGCGGCGGCGGAAGAGGCCGCGCCTGGCCGGCGCCGCGGCCGGCTGGCCGGCGATCTCCTCGGCCGACACCGGCTCCGCGGCGAGCCGCTCCTCGGCCTCCTCGCCGGTCAGCGTGATGACCGAGAGCCGGCGCTCGGTCGGGCGCCCGATCCAGATTTGCTTGGGCGGGCGGACCTGCATCGAGGTCTGGACCGTCTGGCCCGGAGGGATCTCCTGCGGCGGACGGTTGAAGCCGAACTGCAGCTCCCCGTCGGGGTCCTGGCCCTCGAGCGCGACGAGCACCGGGGCGTTGGCCTTGTTTTCCACCGCGACGTCGAAGTTCGCCCTGCGGCGGCCCTTGGCGCGCTCGGGCCGGACCTTCGTGGCGGTGTCCGTGTAGGGCTTGACGACGAGCGCCATCACGGCCTTGGCCGCGGTGACCTCCTGCGCCTTGGAGTGCGCCACGACCGTGAGCTCCCACAACTTCGCCTCCGCGTCGGGCGAGCGCGGGGGATGGAGGTGGATCTCCACCTCCTGCTCGTATGTGCCGCCGGTCCCGAACGGCACGAGGTACACCGTGTCGGGATAGATCGAGTACCAGTCGTCCGGCATCCCCTCGACGCGCAGCTGGTAGTTGTCGACGATCCCGCTCTGGTTGCGCACGAGCGCCAGCACGCGGTCGCGCTGCCCGGGCTCGATGGCGATCGCGAGCGTCTGCTCCGAGTCGGCGTCGCGGTCGGGCGCCCGCAGCGTGATGCGCGCCATCTCGGGGTCGGAGAATGCCTGCGGCGCGGCCGGCTGCGCGGGCACCGCGCGCTGCACGGCCGTCTTGGGGACCGACGGCGCCGCGACGCCGTTGCCGGGCGGGGTGGCCGGGGGCGCCGCCTCGGTCACGTGGGGAGGCGCTGCGGGCGGCGGCGGAGGAGGGGCGGCGGCCGCGGGCTGGGGCGGCGGAGGGGCTTCGGGCTGCGGCGGCGCGGCGGCGGCGGGCTGCGCCGGCGCCGCGTCCGCGGCGGCCTGGGCGGCCATCTCCGGCGTGACCGCCTGGACGTACCCCGTCGGCTCCCAGCGGAGGTACTCGCCGCAATCGCAGAAGTCGCGGTCGGGCGGGTTCTGCAGCCCGCAGCTCTGGCAGGTCCTCATGGAGTGTCTTTCTTCTTCGGTGCCTTCACCCTCAAGCGGTATGCGGTTCCTACCGGCTTGTGCTGCTCTATGCAACGGGCGATCCCGGCCTGGACCCCCTCGTCGACCGGCTTGTCGCAGTACACGACGAACGACGGCGGCGGCGCCTCGACGGGCCGCTGGTCGAGCGACCAGCGCACGCCGCCCTGGTCCTCGACGCGCAGCGGCACGTCCGGGAAGGCGAGCGCCAGCGCCAGCTCCAGGCCGGCCACCGTGCCGCGGCGGCGCCCGAGGTCGGCGGCCCGGCGCACCATCTCCCGCTGGTGTCGCAGCTCCTGGGACTCGTCGAGGTCGACGCCCAGCCAGGCGGCCAGGAGGCCGAGCACGTCGCGCGGCGCGTGGTCGGGATCGAAGTGCGCCGGCAGCGCGTCGAGCACGGCGACGATCGGGTCCAGCAGCCCCTCGAGGCCGCCGATGAAGCGCATCCCGAAGTCGCTCTCCTGGTAGACGGCCGGGAGCCCGTTGCGCAGGTAGGCGCGGCTCGAGGCCACCGGCGGCGTCTCCTTCGGCCCGGCCGAGAGCCGCACCATCATGGTGCCGAAGCCGGCTCCCGCGAAGGTCTTGAACTCGCCGCTGTCGCCGTTGCCCGCGACCCCCGACCCGTTGCCCGTGCCGCCGGCCATCACACTAGTCCTCGCGGTGGGTGGCCTTGACGATGTGCTGGCCGGAGGCCATCAGCTCGTCGCCCTCGATCACGATGTGCGTGCCGGCCGGCTTGGAGGACTGCTCGCCGGTCTGCAGGTTCGTCTCGTAGATCCGCAGGATCTTCACGAACTCCACGCCGTCGACCGCGTGGACGATGCCGTACAGCTCGCCCTGGTTGAGCGCGCGCCCGAACTGCCAGCCGCCCCCGGCCCCCGCGGCGTTGCCGCCCACGAGCGGGTTGAGGTACGTGTAGAGCGCGTGCGCGACGTCCTCCTCCACGCGCGCGGTGTCCGCCAGCGGCGAGGCCTGCAGGTTGACGACCACCGAGAGCCCCCGGAAGCGGCACGGCAGCAGCTGCACGGTCGAGCCGATCAGGCGGCGGTCGTCGAGGTACTCCGCGACCTCCATCATCAGCTCCTCGTCGGGAACCAGCTCGTCGTAGCGCAGCTGCCGGTCGGCCGGGAACACGCGCGGCACGATGTGCAGCGGCACCGCGCCGCCCTCGCGCGGCGGGATGCAGACGGCGCGCGCCACGCGCGGGCTGGCCTCGCCGGCCAGGAACTCGAAGTCCTCGGCGGTGACCGCGCGGTAGCGGCTGCGGATCTCCATCGACGCGCGCTCGCGCGCGTGGGCGAGCGGCTCGGCGTCGACGCCGCCGACCGCGGGCGAGGGGTTCGTGACGGTGTCCACGCCGGCCAGCGTGCTCTTGAGGACCGACAGCGTCCCCGCCGTCACGTTGCCGAGCCGCCCGCCGCCGTGGCGGTAGCGGCTGAAGCGCAGCACCGCGCCCTTGGCCGGAACCGCGCCGTACTGCGTCCAGCCGCCGTCGGTCTCGCGGATCGCCGGCCCGAGCTCGACCTCGCCCGAGACCAGGTCGAGGTTGAAGTGGCGGTCGAACTCGGTCGAGCCGACGAAGTCGTCGCGCAGCTCCCAGCGCGCCCAGTCGCCCGACTCCGGGTCCTGGACCTCGAGCGTCTCGCCGGTGGCCGGCTTGAGCACCGGGGCGTTGCGCAGCGGGAAGGTCTGGTTGGGCGTGCCGTCGGAGACGCCGAGGATCTCCGCGGCGACCTGCGACGCGTGGGTGGCGGGCAGCCTCGCCCCGATCGCCGCGGCGGTGATCGAGTAGATCTCCGGCGGCTGCGTGTAGGTCGTGGCCGCCCCGCCGGTGCGCGTCTTGTCGTCGATCCGGCAGCGCAGCCAGTGCATGCGGTGGCCCGCCAGCGGCTGGATCGCCGAGCGTGGCGGCAGCTCGAGCACGACGGTGCCGGAGCCGTAGTTGAAGCCGCCCGTGAGGTCCTCGAGCACCTCGGCCTCGAGCCACTGGCCGTCGCCCTGGGAGAGCTCCCAGCGCAGCGGCGGGTCCTCCGGGTTCACGCCGGCGCCGCGCGCCTGCGAAGCGTCGACGTCGACCTCGATCAGCAGCCGGCCGAGCGGCTCCTCGAAGCCGAGGTAGACCGCGTCGCCGACGGCCGGCGGGTTGGCGAACGCGAGCTGGTCGCCGCCGGCGGGCTTCGCCACGCCGTCGGCGAGCCCGATGCTCTTGACCTGCCCGCCGCGCTGGAGCACGTAGGCGGCGGGCTGCGCCGGCGGGATCTCGAAGTCCTCGTCGACCTGGAAGACGATCGACTCCTCGGTGGCGGTGCGCGGCGTCCCGACCTCCGTGGAGGCCTCGATCCGCAGCGGCTCCGAGGCGGGCTCGGCGAGCCGGAAGCGCAGGCTGCTCTGGGCGGCCGTGGGACCGTCGAGCCGGATGCCCAGCAGTTCGAGCAGCGAGACATGCAGCTTGTCCGGCACGCGGTTGAGCCGGTAGATCGTCATCTCGGTCATCCACGCGAACAGCTCGATCAGCGTGATGCCGGGGTCCGAGACGTTGTGCTCGGTCCACTCCGGGCACGAGCGGGTGATCCGCGTCCTCGCCTCGGAGACGAGGTCCTGGAAGCGGCGGTCGTCGAGCTGGATCTCCGGCAATCTCACTCGAGCTCCTCCGCGGGGATCACGTAAAAGGGATAGACCAGGTTGCGCAGGGTGTTGGTCACGCGGACGCGGTAGCCGATGTCGATCATCAGCCGCCCCTCGTCGACCGCGCTGAGGTCGAACTCGACGGTCTGCACGACGACACGCGGCTCCCAGTGGTCGAGCGCCTCGCGGATGGCCAACTCCATCTGGCCGACGGTCGAGGCGTCGATCGAGTCGAACACGAAGTCGTGCACCCCGCAGCCGAACTCCGGGCGCATCGGGCGCTCGCCCGGGGCGGTGGCGAGGATCAGCTCGATGGCCTGCTCGATGTCGGTCTCGTCGCGCGCGAGGGCGATCCCGCCGCGCCGGTCGACCTGCAGGGGGAACGCCAGTCCCGATCCGATGATCTCCGTCACGTGCCGACCCTATCCAAGGTTGATCAGGGCGCCCTTGATGTTCGTCATCGTGGTGCCCTGCACGTCGACGGTCAGCCCCTTCAGCGTCGCCGGGCCGCTCTGGGCCTCGATCGCCACGGTGGCGCCCCTGAGCGAGAGCGACCCCGTCGCCTCGACGGAGATCGAGGCGCCCTTGATCTTGATGCTCGCGCCCGCCTCGATCTCGTAGGAGGTGCCGGCCTTGAGCTGCGAGCTGCCGCCCGACTCCTGCTTGACGTTGCCGTCGGCCTTCTCCTCGCGGTCGGAGGTGACCTGGATGATCATCTTCTGATCGCTCTTGAAGGTCAGGTCCTTCTTCGTGTGGATCAAGCCCTTCTCGTTCGAGGCGACGGCGAAGCTGCCGTCGTTGCCCTGCAGCAGCTCCTCGCCCGGCTTGTCGCGGCCGTTGAAGACCGAGCCGATGACCAGCGGCCGGCGGGTGTCGCCGTTCTCGAACGCGACGACGACCTCGTCGTTGACCAGCGGCAGCATCAGCATCCCGCGCGCGTTGCTCGCCGCTCCGGTGACGACGCGGGCCCACGTGCTCTCGTCCTGGTCGCTGAGCGACGGGAACTTGACCTTCACGCGCCCGAGCTTCTCCGGGTCGTTGACGTTGGTCACGAGGCCGACGACGAGGTTGGAGCCCCACTCGCGCTTCTCCGGCGGGTGCATGAGGTCCAGCAGGCCGCGCTCGGAGCGCCCGGAGATCTGGAAGGAGGTCGCGTAGCCCTTCTCGCCGCGGTAGGTGTGCGTCGCCGCGGTGACGACGTAGGTCCCGCCGAGCTTCGTGCCGACGCCTTCGATCTTGACCGTCTTGCCGGCCCGGATCGCCGGATTGCCGAGCGCGACCCCCTCGGCCTCCACGAAGGCGTCGGCGCGACGGTCCAGCCCGCTCTTGGCCATCGCGCGGGCCTGGTCGAAGGTCTCCACGGTGCGATCGGCGACGATGACCTTCGCATCGCCGAACGTGTTCGCGACCGACGCTCGCGTCACGCCGATCCGGCTGGTCGTCGTGCCGTTGGACGCGGTGTTGACGATCGCCTGCTTGGCCTTCGGGTCCCAGCCCCGCACTTCGACGGTCTTGACCTGCTGGGCCCCGGTGACGCGGGGCCGGAAGCTCACCAGGCCCTCGGTGAACTTCAGCGTGACCGGCTCGCCGCCGCCGCTCGCCGCGTCGCTGAACACGTAGCGGCCGTTCTCGAGGTAGAAGCGGCAGTCGTGGTCGCGCTCCAGCCGCGCGATCACCTCGCGGTCGGTCTCGGCGCTCTGCAGGAAGAAGGCGTAGCGGACGGCGCCGCCGGAGAGCCGCACGCTCCCCGCGAGGCCGGCCTCGCGGGTCAGCCGCTGGACGATGTCGGTGACCGTGACGTCCTGGAAGCTCCGCACCTTGCGCGCGCGCTGCAGGCGGTGGGACTTGTCGTAGCCGCGGATGACGATGTAGACGCCGTCCTTGGTGAACTCGGGCTCGAACGCGACGATCTCGCCCTTGAAGATCGGGGTGCTCGCCGACGCGCGGAGCGCGCCGGTCTTGATCTCGAGCTCCTTGCCGATGTCGAACAGCCGGTCGTCGACCTTCTCGCCGCGCGGGTCGATGAGCCGCACCACCGCGGAGGCCGGCAGGGAGAGGCTGTCGCGTACGCGGACCTCGGTGATCATGGACCGGAACTCGGGCGGGACCTCCGTGCCGTTGACGAGCACCGACAGGGCCGCGACGTGCTGCTTGGACTCGACGGGCATCAGCCGTCCAGCTTCGGGAGGCTCAGCGCCCGGCCGCGGCGCAGGTGCATCGGGTTCTCGATGTCGTTGGCCTCGGCGATCGCCCGCCAGGTGGTCGGGTCGCCGTAGGCCTCATAGGCGATCGAGGGCAGCGAGTCGCCGTCCTTGACCGTGTGCACGCCGTGGCCCGCATTGGCGCGGGTGGTGGGGTTGCCGCCGCGGTTGGCCCCGTTGGCGGAGGCCGTGCTCGCCGTCACGGCCTGCTTGAGCGTCATCTTCACGTCGGCGCGGATCGGATCGCCGTTGGCCCTGAAGAGCTTGAAGGCGACGGTGAGCTGGGTGCAGACCGCCTTGAACGTCGTCTCCTGGCCCCAGTGGAACGTCACGAACGGCGGCACCGAGCCGGCGCCGCCGGCGCCCTGGCCGCCGGGCACCTCCATCATCCGGAACAGCTCGTTCGTGACGCCGCGGATGTGCGCCTCCTTGGAGAGCAGGGAGGCGTCGAGCAGCAGGCTGAGGGAGAGCTCGCGCGGGTTGCCGCCGCCGAACTGCGCGGGCGGAAACGAGGTGCCGGTCACCTTGTCGTACTTCCACTCGTTGGACTTCGAGATCGAGTACTCCGTCGGGTTGAAGTAGACGGGAATCGGCGCGGTCCCGTCGATCTCCAACTTGGCCTTGACGAACCCCTGCGGAACCGGCATCAGACCGCCTTGCAACCGTCGTGGGTGATCTCGATCGCTTCCGTCGCGAGCGTGTTCGCGGAGGCGTTGAACTGCGGGCCGGTCCACTTGACCGGGAAGGCGTTGGAGAACTGCCAGGTGCGCAGCCGGTCGCCGTACTCGTTGAGCATCGTCACGCTGACCGCCGTGCGCTTCGGGCCGGCGCTCGAGTCCTGGAACCACTGCTCGAGGTCCTTCAGCGTGGTCATGCCGCGCTTGAGGACGAGGTTGGGGTACTTCACGCGCGACGGCAGGCGATGGACGAACTCGTTCATGCCGCCCTCGTTGTAGGTCAGCGTCTCGATCTCGCCGCTGAGCCCCGACACCTCCGTGAAGTAGCCGACCGAGTGACCCTGGATGGTCAGCTCGAAGAAGATCGCGGGTGTGAACTGCTCTTCCTTGACGGGCATGTCCGGCTCGGTGGTCTAGGGGTGGTCTCGGAGGAGGTGGCCGTTCTGCTCGAGCTCGGCGACGAGGTCGCGGCGCAGGCGCTCGATGACCTGCTCGTAGATCTCCTCGGGGTCGGGACCGCCGCCGACGGCCGCCGACGCCGCCTCGAGGCTCCGCTCGGCCGCGTCTTGCGCCGCTTCGACGCCGCCGGCGGCGGCACCGTCGACGGCGTCCAGGCCGCGGTCGGCGGCACCGCTCGCCGCCTCGGCGCCAGTGCCGGCGGCCGCGCCGGCCGCGGGCGCGGGCCGGCCGCCCAGGCCCGCGGGCAGGTAGTCGCGCAAGCCCTCGGGCAGGTAGTCCACCAGGTCGCGGGAGACGGTGACCGGCGTGGTGCTGAAGGCCGGGATGTCGGGGATGCCGCGGCCCGTGAAGTCGATCGTCGCGAGCCCGTCGGGGCCGTACTCGACCTGCCCGCCGCCGGCCTCTGCCAGTTGGTCGACGCCCGTGCGCGAGACGGCGGCCGGCGCGGACGCGGGCGCGGGCTGGGGAGGCGCCGGGACGAGGCTCAGCGCGGGGCGGGCCGGCGGGGCGTCGAGGGCCGGCGCGGCGGCGGCTGCCGCGACCGCCGCGCGGGCCACCCCGCGGGGCGCGGGCGCCGCGGCGCGAGGCAACGGCCGGGGGGCGGGAGCCGACGGGCTCGCGGCCGAGGCGGCGGGCGGCGGCTCGTACGGGGAGGACGGCGCCTCGACCGGGCGCCCCCGGAAGGCATCGACCACGCGCCCGAGCAGGGTGCGCGGAGCCGGCGTGGTCACGGGAGCCGGCTCGGGCGACGCGGCCTCCACGGATTTCTCGGTCGCGGTCTCGGTCTCGGCGCCGACGAGCTCCGGCTCGGGCCCGGGGCGGGCGACCCGCCGCAGCGCCGGCCGGGAGGAGGGCTCCGGCGCGGGCCTGCGCGCGAGCTTCACCGGGACGGGACCGGCTGCGGGCGCCGTCGAGGGCGGAACGGTGGCGGCCGACTCGGCCGAGGCCGGCGGTGCTTCCGCGGCGACCGGCCGGGCCGAGGGCGCCGCGACGGAGGCCGCCGGAGCAGGCGGCTCCCCAGCGGAGCGCGGCGTGTCGGGGCCACTGCGAGCGGGGACCTCCGTCGGGCGCGCGGCGGGAGCCGGAGTGGGGGGCTGCGCAGCGAGGCTCGCCGCCTGCGGGCCGGTCGGGGCGGGAGGCTCGGTCGAGCGCGCCGCGGCAGCCGGCATCGCAGCGGGGCTCGCTGCTCCCGGGCCGCCAGGAGAGGGGGGCTCCGGTGAGGGCGCCGCCCGGGCCGGCCTCGCCGGTTCCGCGCCGCCCGGAGGGGGCCCGGGGGAGCGCGCCACGCTGGGGGCGGCCGGAGCAGCGGGGTCCGCCGGGCGCGCCCTGGAGGGGGCGGCCGGAGCAGCGGGGTCGGGTGAGCGCGCGACGGTGGGAGCGGCTGCAGACGTGGCGGCCGGAGCGGCGGTGGCGCTCGCGGGCGCGGCGGCGGGGCCGGGGTCGCTCGCGGGTGCGACGGTGGGGGTGGACGGAGCGGCCGCGTCGGCTGGGCGCGCGGCGGCTGCAGCGGCCGGGTCGGTCGCGCGCGCCACGGTGGGGGCGCCTGGAGCGGCGGGCTGCGGTGCGCGCGCCGGGTCGGTGGCGCGTGCCACGGTGGGGGCGGCCGGAGTGGCGGCGCCCGGCTCGGGCGCGGGCCGGGGGCTGCGGGACAGGCGCACGCCGGCGGGGCGCGCCGGGGGGTCGGCGGCCGGCTCGGGCGCAGGGCGGGTGAGGCGCTGGGGGGCCGCGGTGGGCTCGGGCGCCGTGGCGCGCGCCACCTGGCGCGGCGCGGCCGTGCTCGGATCGCCGGGCCCCGCCTCGGAGGCGGCCGGCGTCCGCGCCACCGACGGCGCCGCGCCCGCGGCGGGCGGCGGGCTCTCCGGGGCGGGCTCGCCCGCGGTTCGTGCGACCGAGGGCGGGGCGCTCGCCGCCGGCGCCTGCGGCGCGTCGACCTCGCCGGCCGGCTCGGGGGCCGCGGGGCCCTCGAGGATGCGGGCGCCGCGGGAGACGTCGAGGGCGCCGCGCGCACGGCGGCGGGCCAGCTTCTGCTCGCGCGGCGGCTCGGGCAGCTTCTCCGCCTGCCCCATCGACACGAGCCCCTGCGTCGCCGCGCCGCTGTCGCCGAACAGGTACTCCGACGCGAAGTCGCTCATCCCGGGCACCACCGGGCGATCCGGCGTCTCCGGCGCGGCCTCCCGGGCGATCTCCATCGGGGCGCCGGAGACGAACGGCGCCGCGACCGGCGCCGGCTCCGGAGCCGCGGCGGGCGGCTCAGCCGGCCGCGGCACCAGGCGGGTGGACGCCGCCAGGTGCTTGGGCGCCCGCGCGGCCGCGACGGTGCGGGCGAGGCGCCGGCCGCCGGCCCGGCCCGGCCCGTGGCGCCCGACGACGCGCAGCGCCATCCGCACGGGCGGGAGCACGGTGCGGGGGTTCTGCGGTGGTCGGTCGTCGCTCATGGCTCAGGAGTCTCCTGGTGCTGGTCCGGCGATCGCCTCGGCTTCGCGGAGGAACCGGCGCCGGTCGTGATGCTCGAGGTCGAGGATCGTGTCGAGCGGCCAGTGGAGGTGGAACGCGAGGCGGGCCGTCTCCGCGAGGACCTCCTCGGGAGACGGCCGCGTCATTCCCCCAGGCGGCCGTCCTCTATCTCCGTCAGGTCCACTTCGAACTCGTTCGCGCACGCCGGGCACGCGACCACCCCCACGGCCTCTCCGTCGGTGTTGATCCGCTCGTAGAGACGCTGCAGGTGGTCGAAGTCCGCCGCGTAGAGGTCTTCCACCACATCGGGCGTGATCTCCGTCAGCCCGCCGATCCGGGTGATCGTGCGGGCCAGCAGCAGCACCGACAGGTAGGCCTCGTTCTGGCGGACCTCCACCTGCCGCAGCGGCTCGATCTCGTCGCGCGCCGTGGCCAGGCGCATCGTGCCCTCCCGATGCACCTGACCCTCGGCGTCGACGAAGCCGCGCGGCAATGTGAACGCGTACTCGGACTTCACGGCGGCTGCGGTCTCCTACTGGATCTCGAAGCCCTCGTGACAGAGCGTGAGCCCCTCGACGGCCACCTCGTTCGAGTCCGCCTTGAGCCCGACGCCCGTGTACTTCTTGGGCCAGGCGTTGACGATCGAGTAGGTGACCACCGGAGAGCCCGCGTAGTCGAGCATCGTGATCGTGCAGTCCTTGCGCGCCTCCTTGAGCTTGCCGTCGACGATCATCTTGCGCCACTGCCACAGCGACTTGTCCTGGTCGACCCCGCGCTTGAGCTCGATGTCGGACCACTTGCTGTTGCCCATGGCCTTGATGATGTCCGTGCGCCCGTTGGGCATGGACCGCTTGATCTCGGTGACCTCGCTCTCGGAGTCAAAGCCGGTGGCCTCCTTGAAGAACCCGGCCGACTCGGCGCCGCCGATCTTCAAGGTGAACCAGATTGGGACGTGTGCTTCCTTGTCCTTGGCGGGCATTCCGCCGTCCTTTCGCTAGGGGTGAACGCTTTGGGGGACTAGCCGATCTCCGCGCCGTCGCCGCCGCTGAACTGGCTCAGGCGGAAGACGACGAACTCGGCGGGCTTGACGGGGGCGATGCCGATCTCGCAGATGACCTGCCCGGCCTCGATGACCTCCGGCGGGTTGGTCTCCGTGTCGCACTTGACGAAGAACGCCTCGGACGGCGTCGAGCCGAACAGCGCGCCCTCGTTCCAGGTGCGGGTGAGGAAGTTCGAGACCGCGATCCGCAGCTGGATCCACAGCTTCTCGTCGTTGGGCTCGAACACGCTCCACTGCGTGCCCTCCATGATCGACTCGGCGACGTAGTTGAAGAGCCGCCGGACGTTGATGTAGCGCCACTCCGGGTCGCTGGAGAGGGTGCGCGCGCCCCAGATCCGGATGCCCCGGCCCGGGAAGGACCGGATGCAGTTGATCCCGACCTTGTTGAGCCCGCCCTGCTCGGCCTGCGTGATCTGGAAGCCGAGCCCGTTGACGCCCATCGTGACCTCGTTGGCCGGGGCCTTGTGGACGCCGCGCGTGGAGTCGGTGCGGCACCAGACCCCCGCGATGTGACCCGACGGCGGGACCAGCATCGGCTGGTTCGTCAGCGGGTTCATGACCTCGATCCAGGGGTAGTAGAGCGCCGCGAACTTCGAGTCGTAGCCCGCGGTGTTCATGCGCCACTCGAGGATGTCCTGCGGCAGCATGTCGGGCGGGCAGTCGAGGATCGCCATGCGGTCGCCGGCGTTCTCGCAGTGGGCGATCATCTTGCCCTGCAGGTCGCGGACCTGGACGTCGTCGCCGTCGGCGGCGAGGCCCATGATGTCCGGCATCACGACCATCGTGACCTCGTCCACGGCCGCGAGGCCGCCCATGCCCTGGCGGCGGGACACGTCGCCCTCGAAGTGCGTCGGCTTGACCTTCGTCGGGTCGATCGACGGCTTCGACAGCGCGTAGCTGCCGGTGGCCGGGATCCGCTGCGCCTCCGGCAGCGAGGCGCCGGTCTCCTCGACCTTGATCAGCTTGGAGGCCGAGTTGACCTTGGTCGCGAGGTTCGAGCGGCCCTTCTTGAGCGAGAGCCCCGCGTGCTCCTCCTTCTCGGAGCCGGAGGAGACGACGAGCTTGTAGGTCGCCTCGCCCTCCTTCTCGCCCGCGGAGGGCTCCTCGGTCAGCTCGACATTGAGGTCGCCGTTGCCCTGCTCGAGCGCGACGACGCGAAACGCCTCGATGCTCGAGTCGGCCGCCGCCGGCAGCGCCGCGCGCGGAGCCCCCGAGTTGCCGCCGTCGTCGCCGACGCGCACGATCCAGCACAGGTTCCCGCCGTTCTGGAAGAACCCGTAGACGGAGTGCGCGAGGAAGGCCCCGTCCATGAACGGCCCGTTGTCGGGCTCGTTGGGATCGCCGAAGATCTTCGCGAACTGGGTCCAGTTCGAGATCCGCATCGGCGTGTTGACCGGCCCGCCGGGCGCGAGCCCCACGAACGCGGCGATCGACGTGCTGACCCCCTCGATCGGCTTGCTGGCAGACGGGACTTCCTCGACGTAAACGCCGGGAGTCAGGTACGTCGGCATGTCACTCCTCCATCGCTGAACGTTGCTCTAAGTGCAACTCGCTCCGCAGCCGCTCCAGCACTGGAGCGGAGACCCGGCGCGAGTCGGCCGATACCGGGTCGATCACTTCCATGTCGTCCTCCTCGCGCGCCCACAGGACGACCGTCGTCTCCGGCGACGCGCCGGCCACGAGCCGGCCGAGCTGGTGCGCCGAGCCGCCGTCGAGGTCCAGGACGACGATGTCGGGCCGGAGGCGGTGCACCTCCCCGACGATCGCGCTCGGGCCGTCCTCCTGGCCGACCACCTCGAAGCCGTGCTCGGTCAGCACCCTGCGCATGCCCATGCGCATGATGGGTCCGAGATTCCCGAGCAGGATGCGCGGCCGGCGAGCGTGGTCCATCGGACCAACCCTCCCGGCACCCCGCGGTTTCCGGCAAGAGCCTTTCGGGCACCGTCCGCTGCCCGTTCGGTCATCCGCGCTTGCCGCTCCCGCGGGCGCTCCTGGGGGCCTTGCCGCCCTCGTCGAGCACGAGGTCGAGCAGCGCGCCCGGGACCTCGAGGTCGGCGGAGGCCTCACGGCCGTCGGTCGTGCGGGCCAGCAGGCGGTGCCGGCCGGGAGACAGGCGGTCGAAGCGGAAGCGCCCGTCGGCGTCCGTGGCGGTCCAGCGCCCGGAGTCCGGGAGGGTCACCCACACGTTGTCCAGCGGCTCCCCGTCGCCGTCGGCGACCGTGCCGCCGGTGCGGTGCATCTCGACGACCGCGGAGGGCGGGCCGTCGAGCAGCCGCGCGCGGATGGTCTGCGTCCGGACCTGGGGCACCTGGCGGCGCACGCCCGACTCCACGGACAGCCGGACGACGTAGTCCAGCGAGGCCTTGTACTGGCCGCCGACCGCGGTCCAGAAGTCCGCCTTGTCGCCCTTGGCCTGGCCGACCTTCGCCTTGATGGCCAGCGACTGGGAGCCGTTGCGCAGGCGCCCGTTGAGCGCCTCCTCGGGCAGGTGGGGATAGGCGTAGAGCACCGCCAGCACCTGCGAGAGCAGCCGGTGCTCGTCCTCGACGGCCTGCGCCCACGCGGTGATCGCGTAGGAGACCTCCATCACCAGCGGCGGCGGACCCTCGACGAACTCGTCGCCGATGCGCTGCTTGGTCCAGCCGGACGGGCGGTCGTCGTCGGACTCGCGCATGTCGTAGAGGAACAGGTTCACGGCCGGCGCGGAGAGCTGCCCCGACCACTCGCGCGTCGGCGCCTCGAACGCGATCTCGATCCCCTCGAAGCCGTGCTGCTCCAGCTCGCCCTTGAGCAGCGTGCGCATCGTCTCGTCGAGGTCGGCGAGCATCGTGTTCAGGGGCACCTCCACGCTGAGCATGCGCCGACCCTAAACAGATCGGGTGCCGCGCTGGGAGAAAAGCGTGAAGACTTGTGGGCAGAGAACGCGTCCTCAGCGTGTAGGTTCGCCGCCCGATGGCCGCCAGAACCGCGTACGACGAGGTCCGCTACTCCAACTACCCCTACGCGCAGACCCACCCCGACCGGCTGGCGACGGTGGCCGCGCTGCACGGGCTCGCTGCGCCCGACCCGCGGACGTGCCGGGTGCTCGAGCTCGGCTGCGGGGCCGGCGGGAACCTGCTGGCCATGGCGGTGGCCACGCCCGGGATCCAGGCGCTCGGCATCGACCTCGCCTCCGAGCCGGTCGAGGAGGGCAACCGCGTGGTCGCCGAGGTCGGCCTGGGCAACGTCGAGCTGCGCCGGGGCGACGTGACCGACCTCACCGAGGGGCAGCTCGGCGAGTTCGACTACGTGATCGCGCACGGGCTCTACGCGTGGGTGCCCGAGCCGGTGCGCGACGCCGTGCTGGCGGCGTGCCACTCGCATTTGGCGGCGGACGGGCTCGCGTACGTCTCCTACAACGCCAACCCGGGCGGGCACCTGCGGCGGCTGCTGCGCGAGGCCGGCCTGTGGTTCGGCCGCGGCGAGGCGGACCCGCTCGCGCGCGCCGAGCGCGCGCAGGCGCTGTACCGCTTCGTCGAGACCAGCCGCACCGACGCCGACGACTGGTGGGGAGGGATGCTGCGCGGCACGATCGAGCCGTTCGCCTGGGGGCCGACCTACCGGCTCGTGCACGACGACCTGTCCGAGCACTGGAACCCGGTCTGGTTCGCCGAGTTCGCCGAGCGCGCCGCGGGCCACGGCCTCGCCTACGTCGGCGACGGCGACCTCGCCAACCTGCTGCCCGAGCGGGTGCCGGAGCCGGTCGAGGCGGGCGCGCACGAGCTGGTCGGCGGCGACCGGATCGCCTACGAGCAGGTGCTCGACATGCTGCGCTGCGTCTTCTTCCGCCAGTCCGTGCTGTGCCGCGACAGCCGGTCGGCCTCCGCCGAGCCCGATCCCGACGCCGTGCGCGGGCTCTCCTTCGCGGTGCGCGGGGATGCCGCCGCGGACGGCGGTCCCAAGGGGCTGCTCGGCTCCGCGTTGGCGCTGCTGCGGTCCCGGGCGCCCGACACCGTCGGGTTCGACGAGCTGCGCGCCGCGCTCGGCGCGGACCCCGGCGCGCTCGCCGAGGCGGTGCTCGAGGGCTTCCGCGCCGAGCTGGTGATGCCCCACTCGGCCCCGCTGCGCGCGGTGCGGGCCGACTCCGAGCGGCCCCTCGCCAGCCCGCTCGCGCGCTGGCAGGCGCAGCACGAGCCGGAGGTCACGAGCCTGGCCTACACGAGCGTGCGCATGGAGGAGCCCGCCGCGCGGCTGCTGCTCACGCTGCTCGACGGCACGCGCGACCGCGCGGCGATCCGGGCCGAGTTCGCCGAGCGGACCGGCGTGCGCCTCTCGGCCGAGGACCTCGACGCCAACCTCGTGCAGCTCGGGCGCCTGTTCCTGCTCACGGAGGCGTGACCCCTTCAGAAGATGCCGTGTTCGCGCACGTGCGGGAGCAGCTCGGTGTCGAACAGCAGCACGAGCAGGCCGCGCTCGAGCTCGGCGGCGTGGCGGCGGACGTCGCGGAACACCGGCGAGCCGGGCGCCGTGTCCTTGGTCAGGTCCTCCAGCTCGCCGCGGCGCGCCTCGTCGTCGAGCACCACGAGCCAGCGGTCGTAGGCGCTCAGCGCGCGCACCCCGGCGTCGCGCGCGCCGCAGTCGAGGAACGCGGCCGCCAGCCGGTCGGTGGCGGGAGCGGCGAGCTGGGCGGCCAGGTAGCCGCGCCGCTCCGCGCGCGTGAAGCGGTGGCTCTGCAGCAGCGGGACGAGCCCGGCGGCGAACAGCACCTTGCGCGAGGTGCGCAGCTTCGCGTTGCGGATGCCCCACTTCTCGTCGCCCTCGCGCTCCTTGCCGACGAAGTCGACGCAGATCGTGCGCCAGTAGCGGATCAGGTCGTTGAGGAAGAAGCGCGGCGGACGGTAGGGCTTGTCGGCGTCCTCGAGGTACCCGTCGAGCACCCGCTCCCAGCAGCGGCGGTGGACGGCGTCGCCCGCCACGGGCTGGGACTCGAGCATCAGCAGCATGCGGCGCGTGAGGTTGGCGTTGGAGTCGGCGTCGAGGCCGATGCGCGAGACCAGGTCCTCGCAGAAGATCCGCCCGCCGAACACGCCGCTGCGGCCCGGGCCGCGCTGGCCGCCGGCGCCGAGCGCGACGGCGACCGCCTCCGGCTCCGGCGCCACGCCGGGCCGCTCGCCGCCCTCGACCAGCACCGCCCAGTCGTCGTCGCTGCGCCGCGTCAGCTCGCCGCGACCCCACGACCCGAACAGCACGACCGACGTGCCCGCGTCGGCTGCGAGGCCGGCGAGCGCCTCGCGCCGTGCCGCCACCTCGTCCCGCGTGCGCGAGCGGGCGGCCATCAGCGCCGGGAGCTCCGCCCCGAGCCGCTCCAGCGCGCCCGACGGGTCGAGGGTCAGGGCGCCGGTCATCGCCCGGCACCCTACGGGGTCAGGGCATCGGCGCCTCGAGGATCCACGGCACGTCCGGGCAGCGCCGCAGCAGCGAGGCGAACCGGGCCTCGTGCTCGCCGGTGAGCGGCACGTGGCGGCACTCCGCGTCGAGCGACGAGACGTGGAGGTGGCGGAGCCGGCCGGCGAACGTGTCGAGCAGGCGCTCGCCCTCCGCCAGCGACGGGTCGACGGAGAGCACATGCGCGACGTCCACGCACAGCCCGGCCTCGGGCAGCGCGGCGAAGAAGGGGGCCAGCTCGGCGACGGTGCGGCCCGTCGGCTTGCGCGCGTCCATGTTCTCGAGCACGAGGCACGAGCCGAGCCGGCGGTAGGCGCGCAAGTCGTCCATCGCGTCAGGGTGCACGACGATCGCGTCGACGACCGGCGCCAGCCGCGCGAGCCGGGCGACCAGCTCGGCTTCCGGCATCCGCAGGTGCTTGACCGGCGCGTGGACGCTCAGGTACGCGAACGGCAGCTCCGGCGTGCCGGCCAGGAACGCCTCGAGCCCCGGCAGCTCGTCCTCGGAGAGCGCCGCCAGCTCGGCCGCGAAGGTTGACGTGTCCAGCGCCTCGGCGACCAACGCGCCCCAGTCGCCGCGGCGGTCCTCCATGTAGCCGGTGGACGCTCCGAGCGGGTGGTGCTGGGAGACGACGCCGGACTCGGCGAGCAGCGCGGGGACCATGGGCCCGCAAGCGTACGGTGCACCCCGGACCGAACCGCCGGATCCCGGCGCACGTTGGGGGAAGCCGCGGGCACTGGGAGACGAGTGGTAACGTTCTCCCAATGGAGACCTCGATCGACTCGGTCGGACGCATCGTGGTTCCGAAGCCCCTGCGGGATGCGCTCGGCCTCACGCCGGGATCGACGGTCGACATCTCCCGCTACGGCGCCGGGCTCCAGCTGCTCCCGACGGGCCGTACCGCTCGGCTCGTCGACGAGTCGGGAGTGCTGGTCGCCACCGGCGACGCCGTGATCGACGACGACGTGGTCTTCGGGCTGATCGACACCGCACGGCGTTGACGGCGCTCGCGCTGGACACGAGCGTGGCGATTCCGCTGCTCGTGCGAACCCACCGGGCACACGCCGCCGTGGTCCGGTGGTGGGACGGGCGAGAGGTCGCGCTCAGCGGTCACGCACTGGCGGAGACGTACTCCGTGCTCACGCGGCTGCCCGGCGACCTGCGGCTGGCCCACGCCGATGCCGCACGGCTGCTCGGCGACCGGTTCGTCGAGCCCTTGCTCCTCGGACCCGAAGTGGCCGGGTGCCTTCCGCACGTGCTCAGCCGGCTCGGGATCGCCGGCGGCGCGGTCTACGACGCGCTCGTGGCGCTCGCGGCCGTCGACCACGGCGCGGCCCTCGCGACTCGCGACGTCCGTGCCAAGGCGACCTACGAGATGGTCGGAGCGCGCGTCCTCGTCGCTGGGTGATCAGCCTCGGCCGCGGCAACTCCGCGTCCCGCGTCGGTGCAAGAGGACTGCACGCAAGGCTAGTCCCGCTCGCGCGCGGCGCGCGCCAGCTCCTGCTTGGCCACCGTCCGCAGGTGCACCTCGTCGGGACCGTCGACGAGCCGGAGGGTGCGGGCGCCGGCGTAGAAGCGCGCGAGCGGGGTGTCCTGGCTGACGCCCGCCCCGCCGTGGACCTGGATCGCGCGATCGATCACGTCGCAGGCCGCGCGGGCGGCGACGACCTTGATGCCGGCCACGCGCCCGCGGGCGGCGCGGGCGCCGACCGTGTCGATCAGGTGCGCCGTCTCGAGCACGAGCAGGCGCGCCTGGTCGATCTGGATGCGCGACTCCGCGATCGCGGACTGTACGAGCCCCTGGTCGGACAGGGGGCCGCCGAACGCCTCGCGCGAGCGGGCGCGGTCGACCAGCAGCTCCAGCGCGCGCTCGGCCATCCCGATCGCGCGCATGCAGTGGTGGATCCGGCCCGGGCCCAGCCTGGCCTGGGCGATCGCGAAGCCGCCGCCCTGCTCGCCGACCAGGTTCGAGGCCGGCACGCGCACGCCGTCGAAGTCCAGCTCGCAGTGGCCGTGCTGGTCGGTGTAGCCGAAGATCTCCATGTTGCGCCGGACGGTCACGCCGGGAGCGTCCATCGGCACGAGCACGAGGCTGTGCTGCGCGTGGCGCGGCCCGTCGGGGTCCGAGCGGCCGAGCACCAGCGCGATCCGGCAGCGCGGGTCGGCGGCGCCGGTGATGAACCACTTGCGCGCGTCGACGACGAACTCGTCGCCCTCGCGCCGGATCGTGCCCGCGATGTTGCTCGCGTCGCTGGAGGCCACGGCCGGCTCGGTCATCGCGAAGCAGGAGCGGATCTCGCCCTCCAGCAGCGGCACCAGCCACTGCTCCTGCTGCTCGGGCGTGCCGAACGCCGCGAGCACCTCCATGTTGCCCGTGTCGGGCGCGGCGCAGTTGATCGCCTCGGGCGCCAGGTGGGGGCTGCGGCCGGTGATCTCGGCGATGTGCGCGTAGTCGAGGTTCGTGAGCCCGGCGCCCCAGCGCTCGTCGGGCAGGAACAGGTTCCACAGCCCGCGCTCGCGCGCCCGGGCCTTGAGCTCCTGCACGACCGGCGGCAGCGCGTGCGGGTCGCCGCTCTCGGCGATCTGGCGCTCGTAGACGGGCTCGGCGGGGAGGACGTGGGAGTCCATGAAGGCGAGGAGGTCGTCGCGCAGCGCCGCGGCGCGCTCTGAGGGAGCGAGGTCCATGGTGGGCATCATCTCCGATCCGGCGGTCCGGCTACCCTCCGCCGCGTGACCGAGATCCTCGACGACGTCGGCCTCGACCCCGCGGTCCCCGGTGCGCCGCCCGCGGAGCCCCGGCGCTGGTGGGGGCGCCACTTCGCCGAAGTGCGCTGGCAGGCCGAGCTGGCGCGCCTGCTGGTGGACCCGGTCTTCCGCGGGGAGGGCGTCCCGCACGGAAGCGGCATGCCCGCGCTGATCATCCCGGGCTTCATGGCCGGAGACACGTCGCTGGGCGTGATGCAGGGCTGGCTGGAGCGCATCGGCTACTGCTCCCACGCCTCGGGGATCGTCTGCAACGTCGACTGCTCCAACCGCGCGCTGGACCGGCTCGACGCCCGTCTCGCCGACATCCACGAGCGCAGCGGCCGCAAGGTCGCGCTGATCGGCCACAGCCGCGGCGCCCACTTCGCCAAGGCGCTCGCCCACTGGCGGCCGGAGCGGGTGAGCGGGGTCATCTCGCTCGGCGCCGGGCTCGACACCCCGTTCGACATCAGCCTGCCCACGAAGGCCGCCGTCGCTGCGGTGCGCGCGTTCCATGCGCCGCGCCGGGACCGGGACTGCTTCACCGAGCGGTGCGGCTGCAACTTCTCCCGCCACTACGCCGGCGCGTACCCGCCGGAGCTGCCGCTCACCTCGGTCTACTCGCGCGAGGACGGCGTCGTCTGGTGGGAGGCGTGCATCGTCCCCTACGCCCAGAACGTCGAGGTGACCGGCAGCCACGTCGGCCTCGCGTTCAACCGCAAGGCCTACCGCGCGGTCGCCGAGGCGCTCGCGGCGATGGACCGCTAGGCGCGTGCGCCGACCGGCGCCTCCGTCTCCGCCTCGGCGCCCTGGCCCTGGGCGATCCCCTCCGCGCCCGGCATGCACTCGGGCCACATCGGCTTGCGGCCGGCCGCCTGCTTGGCGAGCGCCCGGGCGATCACCATGCGCTGGATCTCGTTGGCGCCCTCGTAGATCTGCAGCACCTTCGCGTCGCGCATCATCCGCTCGGCCGGGAAGTCCTTCAGGTAGCCGTTGCCGCCGAGCACCTGCACCGCCTCGGTGGTGACCCGCATGGCGGCGTCGGAGGCCTTCATCTTCGCCATCGCGGCGAGCTTGGTCAGCCGCGGGTCGTCCTCGTCCACGGCGGTGGCCGCCTGGAAGGTGAGCGCGCGCGCCGCGGCCACGTCGGCCTCCATGTCGGCGAGCTTGAACTGCATGCCCTGGTGGGCCAGGAGCGGCTGGCCGAAGACGTGGCGGCGTGCCGCGTAGTCGACGGCGAGGTCGACCGCGCCCTGGCCGAGGCCGACCGCCTGCGCGGCCACCGTCGGCCGCGAGCGGTCGAACGTCGCCATCGCGATGCGGAAGCCGTCGCCCTCGCGGCCGATCAGGTTCTCGGCCGGGACCTCGACGTCCTCGAAGCGCGGCGCCCCGAGCTGCCAGCCCGGCATGCCCATCGTGCGCAGCCTGGTCGAGGAGACGCCGGGCGCATGGCCGTCCACCAGCAGGGCGCTGACGCCCTTCGCGCCCGGATCGCCGGTGCGGGCGAAG
>Ga0183260_10001176_pt1 | contig 22173 bp, 21 predicted proteins | sample AntDrymUQ4972206_2_FD_129768 | JGI IMG/M metagenome (GOLD analysis project Ga0183260, IMG submission 129768) | Polar desert sand microbial communities from Dry Valleys, Antarctica - metaG UQ497 (22.06) (version 2) (version 2) | ecosystem: Environmental > Terrestrial > Soil > Desert | place...
CCGCGCCGTGCCATCTGGTCCCGCAACGACCCGGTGACCGTGCTCGGCGCCTGGAAGAACGCGAGCGGGCAGCAGGAGCTCGACGAGCTCTTCGCTCACCTCGCTGAGAGCTTCTCGGACTGCACGTCGTACGAGTTCGAGCTCCTCGAAGCCGAGGTGCTGGGGGACGCCGCGTACACCGTCGGCTTCGAGCACACCTCCGCGTCCGTCAACGGCGTGCCGCGCACCTATACCCTGCGCGCGACGCAGATCTACCGGCGTGAAGACGAAGCGTGGAAGGTGGCGCACCGGCACGGGAGCGCGCCGCCGGAGTAACTGGCTGGGGCATCCTGATAGCGCTTCTCCATCACGCTCGACAAACCGTGACAGTGAGGGAAACCAGGTGAAGGGTGCACAAACTTAGTTCCGTGCCATAGCTTCCTGCTGAAGCGCGATGAACCCGGCGATCAGGAAAGACCAGACACTCCGGCCGCTCGTATCTCCGGCACCTACCAGGCCGTCATATGCGAGGCGCTGTCCGCCTTTGTCTCATCGGTTGTAGCGCAAACGTCACAGCAATCGTCCGTCACGAGGCTCTCCCATATCCGGCGCCGGTGGATCTGCCTTTCGTGCCATAGCGCGGACACATCTCTATCGCGTGGCCGTTGACGGCGAGGAGCTTCTCAGCGGCCCGGAGCACGCCGACGACCTCGCGGGTGGCGATCGCGTAGAAGGTCTGCCGACCTTGGGGCCGATCCGTCACAAGGCCGCAGTCCTTGAGACAAGCAAGGTGGCCCGAGATGTTGCTCTGTGAGCCTCCGAGTTCATCGACCAGATCCACGACCCGCTTCTCGCCCTCCAAGAGCGAGAGAAGGATCGAAAGCCTCGTCCGTTCAGAGAACCCGTGGAACAAGGCCGCCGCTACCTCCGCCTTACTGCTAACCGTTGCTGCCACGGCACCTCCTGCATCTCATCGGTTATGCCCGATAATATCGGTTTTAGCCGATGAAGCCGATTGAGTATCGTGGCTCCAGCGCCCTTTGCCCGAGGACCCGCCCAATTCCCGGCCCACCTCAAATAGCGTCGCGTGACGCCGCCGGCCGGCGGACAGCGTGGCGGACCGTATGGGATCGGGTCGAACTTCCCCCGAGGGACTGTTCTGGCCCTTGGTGGGAGGCTGCGCGAGATCGATGAAACACTAACCCTTATCCCATCTTCGAGGCTTTACTAGAGGAAAGGCACAACGTGGAGGTGGAGACTGGAGTTCGACGAGTTCAACAGGACTCTTACCGCAGGGCTATGCGGCAGCCTTCGCCTTCGCCGGCAACGCCCCGTGGATTCGGCGTCCTCTCAACGACCGGACGCAAGACTGGAAAGAGGCGACGCAGATGCGTTCGTGCGATCCAAGAAGGCAACAAGGTTTACCTGGTCTCCCTTCGGGGCCGATACGGCGCATGGTTTCGGAACATTCAGGCTGAGCCCCATGTGACCCTGCGGATCCGAGGAGGCACCTTCCCGGCCCTTGCTAACGAGGTGACCGATCCGGAAGAGTACGAACAAGCCAAGACGGCTTATTGCGGCACCCTCAACCCTTTCGACCGACTTGAGCACCGGGCGCACAGAAAGGGGCGGCCCACCCCGGAACGGATCAGGGCTTTGCATGAACACTGGTTCAGGGTCGGCACTCCCGTCGTGATCGACTTAAGCGTGAAGGAGTCGTAGCACGGCCTCGCATCGGAACTGACCTTGCGCTGACGGCCACTGCACCTCGAGCCCGAGGACTGAGGACCAGAAGCGCTCCGATTCCTCCAGATCGTTGACGTCGAGCACGATCGACCGGAGTCCCCCAACTGCCATGTGAACCTCCTCTAGGACTCCTTCGCAGTGTTGCCGAACGATTGTTGGGTGAGACCGGTCACGCCCGCAAGCAGCGACGAAAACTCGATCGGGATCACGAACTTCGTAGATTCCGATGCGCCCAGGGCCCTCAGCGCGTCGAGATACTGGAGGCTCATCGTGTTGGCGTCCAGAGTCTGGGCCACCTCGTAGATCCTCGCAAGCGCCAGGGAGAAGCCCTCGGCCTGGAGGATCGCCGACTGGCGTCCACCTTCGGCGTTGAGGATCGCCGCCTGCTTGCTGCCCTCGGCCGTCAGGATCGCGGCCTCCTGGCTTCCCTGGGCCATCGTTATCGCCGCCTGCTTCTGTCCGTCCGCCTCCGTAACGACGGCCCGGCGCGTTCGTTCGGCCGACATCTGGCGCGTCATCGCCTCTTGGACGGCCGGTGGCGGGATGATCTCTCTGATCTCGACGTTCGTGATCTTCACGCCCCACCGTTCGGTGACTTCGTCCAGCTTCACCCTGAGCGTCTCGTTCATCTTCTCTCGCTTCGCCAGCACGTCGTCGAGTGACATGTCCCCAACCACTGAACGCAGCGTCGTCGCGGCGATGTTCTGAGCTGCACCAGCGAAGAATTGAACCTCCACCACGGACATCACTGCATCGACGACCTTGTAGAAGATGATGAAGTCGATCGAGATCGTTGCGTTGTCCTCGGTGATCGCGCTTTGGTGTGGGATCTCGAGATACAACTCGCGGAGATCTACGGACACGGCCCGGTCCACGAGCGGTATGAGGAACACGATGCCTGGCCCCTTGATGGCGAGAACGCGCCCCAGTCGGAAAACAACGAGGCGTTCGTACTCGCGCACGATCTTGATCGCCATGGCGATAAGGATCATCAGCACCAGCAGTGCGACACCCAAACCGATCAATAGAGCTGTCACTGGCCTCCTCCTAGGTGTTCGAGCGAACGCTCCTCATCGTGAGCCTCGCCTATTGGTTCTACCTTTAGCCGCAATCCCTCGACCGCGACGACTCTGACCCGTTCGCCTTTCTCCGTTGGGCGCGACACCGATTCGACGCTCCACAACTCCGACGCGATCTGCGCCGTTCCCTCGGGCGTCAGGGGACTCGTCGTAAGCCCTTCAACTCCGATCAGACGGTCGGTATCCGTCGTCACCGGTAACCGTCGCGCACGCAGCGCCGCGGGAACGACGAAGACGAAGAACAGGGCCATCGCCGCCGCAACGGGGAGGATCACCCACGGCGACACCCGTACGCCGGGGAAGGACGGATCGAACAGGAGTGAACCGCCCGCAACGAGAGCTATCAGGCCCGCCACGCCGGCGATGCTGATGCCGGGATTGTGGAGCTCGACCAGGAAGAAGCCAACGGCCGCAACTAGGAGCACGACGCCGATCAGTTGCACCGGCAACATGCCCAAGGCGGCGAACGAAACCGCGAGCGAAAGGATCCCGAGGATCGCCGCGACCGAAATGCCAGGGTGCAAGAACTCGACGACGATCAACCCCAGGCCGAGAAAGAAGAACAGGAACGCGAAGTTGGGAGTCAAGAGGTGGTGAAGGATGCTCGTACCTAGTCCCATCTCCCTCGTCTCCACCTCGACTCCCGCCGTCTCGAGGGCGACGGACTCTCCATCCTTCTCGACCGTTCGCCCGTCCACCCGCTCGAGGAGGTCTTCCGGAGAAGTTGCGATCAGATCGATCACCCCGAGGTCTAAAGCCTCCTCCGCGCTGGCGCTGGCGGCATCCCTAACGGCCCTCTCGGCCCAGTCCGGGTTGCGGTCCGAGCGCTCCGCGAGACTGCGGATGTAGGCGACCGCGTCGTTGAGCACCTTGCGCCGTTCGACCACACCGCTCACCCCCACCGGGCTGGCGGCCCCGACGTTGGTCCCGGGTGCCATCACCGCGACGTCGCAGGACAGGAGGATGAAAGCTCCCGCCGACGCGGCTCGAGCGCCCTCGGGGGCCACGTAGCAAACGACGGGGACGGGTGAGTTCAGGATCGACTGGATGATGTCGCGCATCGACGAGTCGAGCCCTCCAGGCGTATCGATGGTGATGAGCACGGCGGAGGCCCCCGCCGTCTCGGCGTCATCGATCTGGCCCGTTATGTACGAGGCTTCGAAGGGATCGACCACCCCATCGAGGGTCAGACCGACGACCAGATCGCCGTTCGACGCAGCCGCGGGAGCCGCCAGGATCGTAAGGAAACCCGCCACCGCCAGCAACCGAACCGCCCGCATCCTTGCATCATGCCACTCGGCCGCGCCTGTATACCGTGCGGGTGGAATCACGACCCTGCCACGGGTACTCATTCGCCGAAAGGCCGCGCCAGTGAACGGCACGATCTCGCTCCGTTTTGGGTTCCGCCGCCCGTATCCCGTCCACCGGGTTTTCGACTTCCTCTCCGCCCGTTGCGTTCGCGGTGTCGAAGAGCTCGTCGACGGCCTCTACCGACGAACCGTACGGCTCCCCAATGGAATCGGGATCGTCGAGCTTGCCGCCGCCGACGATCACTTCGTGTGTCGCGCGCACCTGCAAGACGAGCGGGATATCGGAGCCCTCGAGGAACGCTGCCGGTGGTTCCTCGACCTGGACTGCGATCCTTTCGCGATCGAGGAGGTCCTAAAACGGGATCCCGCACTACGTCGATCGGTGGAGTCGTTGAGAGGGCTGCGGGTCGTGCGAACCCTCGATGAGCCTGAGCTCGCCTTGCGCGCGGTTCTGGGCCAACAGGTATCGGTGGCAGCCGCGGTGACCGCGGCCGGACGCGTCGTCGACCTGTGCGGCATTCCGCTCGCAGAGCCTTCGGGCTCGCTTACGCGTCTGTTCCCCAGCGTCGCCGATCTGGCCGCCGCCGATCTCTCTGGGTTGAAGATGCCGGCTGCACGCCGGACCGCATTCGGCCGGCTGGCCGAGGCGCTCGCGGCCGGCGAGATCGTGCTCGACGGGGGGACCGACCCGGATGGGACCTACGAGCAACTCCTGACCCTGCCCGGGATCGGCCCGTGGACCGCGTCCTACATCTGCATGCGGGCGCTTGGCGATCCCGATGCATTCCTCGCCGGCGACCTCGGAGCCCGACGCGGCGCAGCAATGCTCGGACTGCCCGAGACGGCACGAGCCCTCGAGGCTCACAGCGAATGCTGGCGCCCCTGGCGCGCCTACGGCCTGCAGTACCTGTGGGCCGCTCTAACGCCCTAGTTCGCGGGGGCGACCACTTGGCCGCGTGCTCTCGGCCGGCGCGCGCGCGGGTTGCCACTGGTGCGGAGGCGGCGCAGGCCCCACCCGAGGACTCCGACCCAGGTGAGAACGATCGCGCCCAACACCCAGTAGGCGACGTAACTGAGCCACGCGTCGGTTGTCTTCGCCTCGCGGAGCAAGAGTTTCTTGTCGAGCACGAAATCCCGCTCGAACCGAAGTTGAGCTGGTACCTCCGGAGCGCAACAGCTTGATCCTCGGGCAGATAGATCGGAAGGGCCATGATCGAGGAGCCCTGATGCAGGCGGATCAGCGTCTTCCAGTCGCCCGTGACCGGGACCGGATCCTCAGTGCGATACGTGCCGTCGCCCGTCGGTTCGAGACCGGTCACGATGCTGCCGCCGCCCTGCCACGACGTCACGTTCAGCCACTCGACATCCTCCAGGGCGTCCGCCGGTTGGGGTTCGACAGTTGCGTGTACCAAGCCGGTCCGGGTTTCCTCGAGCGCTACGCGCGCGGAAGCGTCCACGTCGCTGGAGATGGGAAGCGGATAAGCGAGCACGAACAGAATGGCTCCCGCCGTCGCCGCGGCCATCCATCCGGAGGCCCTCTGTTGAGGACGGTCCGGTGATAGCGCGCGTCCGATGAAGCCCCCGAGAAGACCACCGGCGATCCCGGCCGCGACACCGAACAGGACTCCTTCCGGCAGCAGCTCGGCAGGCCACGGGATCGTCATCCACACGTGACTCCACGCCCACTCCGCGGCCAGGCCGATCGTGCCGATGCCCGCTCCACACAACGCACCGAACGACAGCTGCCGTTCCGTGTCCCACTTGAGCGCGACGAGCTCGACCACAGCCGCCTCGACGAGATAGAGGGGCATGTGCAACGTCGTTCGCCCGAACACGGGTCCGACGAGCAGGCTCAGTAAGCCGCGCAGAACGAGAAACACCAGCGCCGCCTTGAGCGCGCCTCCGCGGCCTAGTCGGATCCGGGCTGCTACGAGCCCGGCGCTGGCGGCGAGCATCAATAAAACCGGATGGAACAGCAAGCGGAACTGTGGAACCGAGTAATCGAACTCTCCTTGCACGGTGGATAGTCCGACGAGGAACGCTCCGGCGTAGATCGTCTCGTTCACGCCGATCGTCGCAAGCTTCCAGCGTGGAGGGGGCAGAGCTTTCCCCTCGTTTGACGTCCTCGCCTCGACCACGAGCACCCAGAGAGACAAGGTTGACAGCGAAGCGCCCCCGATCATCTGGAGATGAGTCGGACCCCATAGGGTCACGTCCTGCCCGAAGATCCTGTGCCAGACATCGTCGAGCGGGAAGCCGAGCAGAGCGATGATCCCGCAGACCATGAGCAGGATCGCTCCGAGCGGCGCGTGCCACCCATCCCGTACCCGGACCGCCGTCTTCATGGCGGCCGGAGCGCCCAGCAAGAGGGCAAGGTAGCCCCCCAGGGCGATGCCCGCCAAACCGAAGATGATGAAGAAGTGCGCCGGGTTGGCGAAGGGACCGGGGTCGCGCCCGTTGTCGATGTGCATCGCCACGTCCCAGTAGAAACCGAACACGGCCACCAGCAGGGAAAGGCCCGTCAGCGAGGCCGGAAGAGACGCCCACCCGGGCACTCCCGTCGTCCGCTCCGCGACGCCGGCGAGACGGGGCAGGAGCTTCAGCCGGCCCGAGCGATGGGCCACGCCGAGGGCTCCGAGGATGACTAGGGCGATGATCGCAACGATTGAGGCCGGGATAAGGTCCTCGAGCGGGGCTCCTCCGGCGGGTTCGGTGTGGGCGAACAGCATGTCCACGCTCCTTGGTTCCTTGGGGTTACCGACAGTAACAGTTACTCTTAGTAACATGCCCAGACGAAAGCGGTCAAAACGTCGCTCGAACGGTCCCGAGGCCGACGCCCGGAGGGCCGAGCGACGCCACGAGCTGCTCGAGGCCGCCGACCGGGTGGTCCGCCGGGACGGGCCGGCTGCCTCGATGGACGTTATCGCGGCGGAGGCCGGGATCGCCAAGCCGATCCTCTACCGACACTTCGGCGACAAGGGCGGCCTCTATCTGGCCCTGGCGGAGCGTTACGTGGACGAGATCATGTCGGTCTTACGCGCCTCCTGGACCGAGGGGGCCGAGCCCCGAGCTCGGCTGGCCGCGACGATCGAGGCTTACCTCGGCTTCATCGAGAAGGAGCGCGAGGCCTATCGCTTCCTGATGCATCGCGCGGTGACCGAGCGACCGGAGGCACAGGCCACCGTCAGCGAGTTCCTCCGGCACGTTGCCAGGGAAGTATCGGTGTTGGTCGGTGACGAACTCCGCCGCTTCGATCTGGACTCCGGCGCGGCCGCTCCGTGGGCTCACGGTCTCGTCGGGATGGTTCACCTCGCCGGCGACTGGTGGCTCGAGCACCAAACGATGTCGCGATCGGCTTTGGCCGAGTACCTGACCACCCTGTTGTGGCGGGGGTTCTCCGGACTCGAGGGCGGTGGAACGTCCCAATCCGAACTCGAGACGGAGTCATCGGCCGGAGGGTGATCCGGGCGGAGCGAGCTGCAGCCCCAAGCGAGACGAGAACGAACGCAAGGCGCGGCGCGCCCCGTAGGCGAGCCTTTCGTCTTTCGCCGACGAAGTGATGGATGCCGAGAGCTCCTCGAGTATCTGGATCGCACGCGGCGTGTCGAGGTCGTCGTCCAGCGCTTCGTCGAACGCGGCTATGACATCGGCCAGCTCGGCGTCCGGGGTCGCGGCGGATCGCACCTTGGTGCTTGCAGCCCTCGCGATCATCGATGCGATCTCCTCCTGGCGCGCCAAGAACGGTTCGTCGAAGTCGAGAGGGGTTCGGTAGTGGGTTCTCAGAAGGCAGAGACGAAGCGCGTCCGCCGAATACCGCTGCAACAGATCGCGTACGAAGACCATGTTGCCGTCGGACTTCGACATCTTCTCGCCGTCCATCCGAACCATCTCGACGTGCACCCAGAAGCGGGCGAAGGGGTGCCTGCCCGTTACGGCTTCGGATTGAGCGATCTCGCACTCATGGTGCGGGTACACGAGATCGCTCCCTCCCCCATGGATATCGATCTGGGGACCGTGGTACTGCAATGCCAGCGCCGAGCACTCGATGTGCCAGCCCGGACGGCCCGGCCCCCAGGGGCTCGCCCACGAAGGTTCGGCCGGCGCCGACCTCTTCCACAGGACGAAATCGAGCGGGTCCTCTTTGCGCGGGTCATCGACCGTCGAACCATCCTGGGTCGCCTCTACTTGCAACATCTCGTCGCGGGGCAAACGACTGAGGCGACCGAAATCTGAACGGCGGTTAACGCGGAAAAAGACGTCTCCTTCGATCTCGTATGCGAAACCATCACCGAGCAGGCGCCGGATGATCTCTTGCATCTGCTCGATCGATCCGGTGGCGCGCGGATAGGCGCGCGCAGGCAACAACCCCAATGCGGCGACGTCCTCGAGGTAGATCCCGATGAAGCGATCGCCGAGCTCTCGGTAGGAAACACCCGTTTCGCGTGCGCGCTTGAGGATCGACTCATCCACGTCGGTGATGTTCTGCACGTAGTCGACCCTCGCCCCATGGTGCTCGACGTGACGTCCCAATATGTCGAACTGGAGGTAGGTACGAGCGTGACCTAGGTGCGTGGTGTCGTAGGGAGTAACGCCGCAGACGTACAGCGTTACGGGGTTGACTGGTTCGAAGAGATCCTTGGATCGCGTGAGGGTGTTGAAGAGGCGCAACGCCACGGCTACGAGGCCCCGAAGCGGAACAGCTCGTAGTGAACCCTGCGGTTCGGCACGCCCTGCGCTCTGAACTGATCGGCCATGGCCCGGATCATCGCTACGGGCCCACAGATCAGGATGTCCTTGTCGTCCAGTCCGCCACTTCGTCTATCGACCTCAGCGGCGGTCAGGAAACCCTCTTCGTCCTCGGGCACGACGATGAGACTCAGCCGTTCGGTCCGATCGCTGATATCCCTCAGCTCGTCGACGAAGTACGCCTGCTGACGGCTCTTCACCGCGAAGTAGAAGTCCACGCGGTGGTCTCCGTCGCCGAAACTACGCGCCATGCTCAAGAAGGGGGTCACGCCGATCCCGCCGGCGACCCAGATCTGGCGAGGGTTCTTCACCCGTAGATGACCAAAGCCGCCGTAGGGGCCTTCGGCCCGGGCCCAAGCCCCCCCTTCCAACGCGCGCATGGCCGACGTGTAATCCCCCACCGCCTTGACCGCGACCCTCAGGTCCGGAGCGTCCCGAGCGGACGTGATCGAGAAGGGGTGGAACTGGTTCTTCACGTCACCGGGACGCAAGGTGATCAGCTCTGACGATCCCTCGGATACGTGCGCGAACGGGCGGAACCAGCGGGCCATCTCCTTCGAGCTGAAGGTCAGGAACACGAACTGGCCTGGGGTGAACCGAACTCTTCCGTTCTTGGGCGACATGACGATCTCGATAACCGCCTGATCGAGCGGCGTCACGCCCGTGACGCGGTAGTCGTACCTCTTGACGAGAACATCGCCCGCGAGTGACCGCCTCACGTAGGCGATGAACGCGGCCGCGGACAGAACAAGCAGATACACGGTCAGCGCAGGTGACACCGACTTCGTTCCGGGAGTCCGGAAAGCATGAAGGGCGCCCACGATGAAGATCGCTCCGAAGGTTCGTTGCACGTAGACGAACAGCTCGTGGTTCAACTTGGCGTAGAGCGTCAAGCCGACGGACACGGTCATGGCCACTAACGCGATGAGTCCGAGAATAACCGTCCATCCTCGGGACGGATCGAGAAGCTGGAGCGCGTTGTCCATCGAGACGGAGGCCGCCCCCGAGATCACCAGCAAGGCGTGGGTCAGCAACAACAGGAACGCGACGCGGCCCAGCACCCGGTGGACCGCGTACATCTTGTCCAGGCCACCGAAAACCCGTTCGACCGTTCGCAAACGGGTTCCCAGGATGATGTTGAGCGCGAAGGCGACGATCCCGGCCAGCCCGAACGCCACCCCCAAGGCGGTCAGAGAAGTGGAGGCAGTGGAGAACCTCGGTTCCAGTGGCGACGAGGTCGCCCACAGCACCACGGGAACGATGCAAAGCAGAGCGATAAGCGCCACGCCGCGGCCCATCTTGGAAGTCATCGCTGCATGGTAGTCAGCTACGCTGCCCAGTCAGGCCGCCGTCGAGATGGAGCGTGAAGCACGGGATGGATCCGACCCAGAACGACGACAGGATCTCCGCGCAGCCGGATGGAACCAGGGGCATTCCCAGCCCGCTGAACGTCGTGGCCGGCTACGCCTGGCGACTTCTCGTGATCCTTGCCGCCGCGGCCGTGATCGTCTACGTCCTCGTAAAGCTTCGGCTGATCGTCCTGCCGGTCATCGTCGCCCTGCTCATCTGCACCCTGCTGGCCCCCCTCGTCGACCGGCTCAAGCGCCGGCGCTGGAAGCCGGCGCTGGCGACCTGGACGGTTCTCGGCTCGGCGATCCTGATCCTGGCCGGGCTGATCGCCGTAGTAAGCCCGCAGGTCGCGGCTCAGATCGGGGACATGGGTGACGCGGTTAGGGACGGTAGCGACCAGGTGCTCGAGTGGTTGACCAGAGGACCCCTCGAACTGTCGCAGGAGGAGATCCAGGGTTTCATCGACCGTATCGGACAGAGGATCCAAGAGAACAGCAGCTCGATCACCGGCGGCGTCGTCAGCGGAGCCATCGCGATCGGAGAAGCCATCGCGGGTTTCTTCCTGATGATGGTTCTGTTGTTCTTCTTCTTGAAGGACGGCGACAAGATCTGGGACTGGATCCTGCGTCAGTTCCGGGGACACCACCGAACGCACGTTGCCGAATCCGGTCGACGCGCCTGGGGGGCGCTCAGCGGATACGTCCGCGGGACGGCGATCGTCGCGCTGGTCGACGCCGCTCTGATCGGCATCCTGCTTGCGGTTCTCGGCGTGCCTCTGCTGGTCCCGCTTGTGGTCCTGACTTTCTTCGGAGCGTTCTTTCCCTTGATCGGAGCCACGATCGCGGGGATCGTCGCCGCCCTCGTCGCTCTCGTGACCGAGGGAGTGACGGATGCTCTCATCGTGGGGGCGGGCATCCTCGTGATCCAGCAGATCGAGGGCGACGTACTGCAGCCACTCGTGCTGGGCCGATCGGTGCGGCTGCACCCGATCGTGATCCTGCTGAGTCTCACCGCAGGAGCCATCCTTGCGGGGATCGCCGGAGCGTTCCTAGCCGTGCCGGTGACGGCCGTCGTCGTGGCCGTCGGGAGCTATCTGCGGGGCCTCAACCGAGATGAGAACGAGGCCGTCGCTTATCAAACGACCGAGCGAGGCGCATAGAACCGCGGCGAGCTAGAAGACCACCTTTTTCCCGAGCCAGCTCGCTGCCGCCTCCCTGTCCCCCGACACCGTCATGACTTCTGGCTCGGCCCTACCCGACATGATGCGGCAGAACTCAAGCGGATCCCCGGAGATACGGGCTCGGGAGCCCGAGCCCAGAACGTAGTCGCCGCCCGCGTCACCGGTCAGGAGGAGCCGGGCATCCGCCTTCGAGCGGCGGCCCCAATCTCGCACCACATCTGCAACCAAACGCCGTTCCGACTCTCCCACGGCGAGTTCCCTGCCCGTCGCGCGCGCTATGTCGATCCGATGCATGAAGACATCGCGCGTGAACACGGTGGCCATCAGGAGCCCAACCGTGGCAGGTCCGAGGATGCCGGCGTAGAAGGGAACGATCCCTGCCATACGCGTCGCCCGGGTGCGGAAAGTCAAGAAACGCGGCAGAGCCTTCTCGAGGCCGGCGAGCAACTCCTGAGGGGAGAGATCGCGGCGGTCGTTCACCTGCAGCTCGTTCTGCACGTCGGTTGCCGTCGGAAGTTCCCTCTTCCCAGGAACGAGCGCGCGCAGTTGAAGCCTGAATTCCGACGCCGACGTAAAGAACTCAGCCCAGCCGAGGAGGTGCGCGACGATGTCCTTCACCCTCCAGCGTTCACAATCGGTGGGCGCGTTCCAGTCCTCGGGGTTGAGCGCGCGCAGTTCAGCCGCCAAAGCATCGTTCTGTGCCTCGGCGAGGCTCCAGGCTTCAGCCCGTGTCGGTCGTTTGAGGACACCGGAGTCAAGCGACGTCGCGCTCATGAAACGCCCGCAGTGGTCGGCAATCCCGAGGCTCTCCAGGCCCCCATGCCGCCAGACACATTGACGGCGTTGGGATGGTCGTGCGCCCGCAGGTAGCTCGTCGCGACGGACGACCGAAATCCGCTGCCGCACAGGACCGCCACCCGCTTGTTCGTTGGGACCTCGTCCAGTCGTTCCGGGAGCTCGGCGCCCGTGATGTACGTCGCTCCCTCGATGTGGCCCTCAGCCCATTCCGCAGGCTGCCTCACGTCGAGGACCTCGATATCGCCCTCGTTCATCTCTTCAGCTACCTGCTGCACCGTCATCTGAGGGATGGACACAATTTGCTTCCCACTGATCCGCCATGCGTGCATGCCTCCCGACAACCAACCGGTGGGCGGCGGATAGCCGATCCTGAGGAGCTGCCAGGTCGTCTCCCACAGATCCGAGGGTGAATCCAGGATGAGGAGGACCTCCGCCCCTTCCTCCAGAACCGTTCCGGCCCACGTGGAGAAGGAAGCCCCGAGTCCAACGTGGAGGGCGCCGGGGATGTGAGCTCCCCAGAAGGCCTCCACCGAACGAGTGTCAAGGACAACAGCTCCCGACCGGAAGCGCGCCTCCACCTCGTCCGTCTGCAGCGCGAGGGGCTCCCCGAGCACCCCGAGCAACGGAGGGCCCGCGAGGTTCTGGGCGCGCATCCGTCGCCAGTAGGGAGGTACCGCCGGCAGATTGTCGATGCGGATGCATTCGTCCACGAACTCCTCCGAAGAGGAAACCCTCGACAACACGACGTTCGTCTTGCGCTCGTAACCGATCGTCGTCGAGAGGCGGCTGCCGATGTTCCCGCCGCATAGCGATCCGGAGACGTGGGTGGGCCACACCTCGACGTGGTCCGGCAGGCGCCACAAGATCTTTTCCTGGATGGTGTGACAGAACTCTCGCGCCGCCTCCCGCGCTTGTTCGGTCCCTCCGAGAAGGTCCGGGCGAGCCAGGTCACCAACCAGCAGGGCCCCTCCGGACAACATGAGTGCGGGCTCGTCCCCCGCCGTTCGGTCGTAAACGAGCAGGCTGACGTGCTCGGGGGTGTGGCCGGGCGTGTGAACGAACTCGAACCCCACGTCCCCTATCTCGATGATCTCGCCATCCTTTACCTGCCGGTGTTGGTAACCGAGGCCGGCGTCGGCGTATCCCAGCAGCTCGACACGCTGCCGCGCCCCCAACTCGCACAATCCGGTGAGGTAGTCGTTATGACCGTGGGTGTCGATCGCATAGGCGATCCGCAAACCCTCTTTGCGCCCCGCTTCGAAGTAGTCCTCCACGTCGCGTCGAGGATCCAGCACCAGGGCCTGACCCGTTGCTTCGTCGCCGACCAGATAGGACGCATGTCCCAGGCTCTCCAGATAGAACTGTTTGAAGAACATCAGCGCGACTGGGCTTTCATCTCTTCGATCATCGCTTCGAGACCGGCTGAGTAATCCACCTGGTAGTCCTCCTGGCCCTCCAGAGAACGGAGAGCCGGCGGAAGCTTCGTGAGCGAGTCGCGGCACAGCGACTGGGCCTCGGATAAGGAGGGAGGCGGACCGAGCCTCCGACCATCGCGCATGACCCTCTTCAGCAACGACCGCCCCTCGACCTCTTCGCTCTCGAGAGCGATCACATCCCGTTGATAGTGCCCCTCCGCCTCGACGCGGTAGACCTGCTTGCGGCCCGGAAGGGTGGCTTTACCCGCCGACAACTTGATCTTGGGGCCCCGATCGTCCGCTACGAGTTTGTACACGCCCCCCAGCGTAGGAGCATCGGCGCTCGTGCCCAATTGAGTTCCAACACCGAACGAATCGACGGGAACGTCATCATCCAGCAGGTCCTTGATCCTGTATTCGTCGAGGTCCCCCGACAGGATGATCCCCGTGTCCTCGAGGCCCGCCTCATCGAGGATCTTGCGGACCGAACGCGCCCGGGGGGCCAGGTCCCCGGAGTCGATTCGAACGCCGCGCAACCTCATGCCTTGGTCCCGCAGGTCGTTGGCTACACGCGCAGCGCGGCGCGCACCCTCCTCGATGTCGAACGTATCGATCAACAACACCGCAGCCTCGGGGAAATCCTGCATATAGGCACGGAAGGCCGCTTCCTCGTCTTCGAATGCCATAACGTAAGAGTGGGCCATCGTTCCGCTTACCGGAAGACCGTAAAACTTTCCTGCCAGAACGTTCGAGGTGCCCGTTGCCCCACCCACGAAAGCGGCCCGCGCCGCCTTCAAGGCTGCATCCGCGGCATGATCGCGGCGCAAGGAGAAGTCGACGAACGAACGGTCGCGGCAGGCGATCGCCACGCGAGCCGCCTTCGAGGCAACCATCGTCTGGAAAGTGATGCAGTTAATCAGGAACGGCTCGAGAAGTTGAGCTTCGATGAGAGGAGCGGTCACGCGCAGGAATGGCTCGCGCTCGAAGACGACCTCGCCCTCAGGTATTGCCCATACGTCGCCGGTGAAGCTGAGCTCGGACAGATATGTCAGGAAATCCTCGGAGAAGAGGCTCAGCGACCGCAGGTAGTCGATCGAATCGCTCTCGAACGTGCGGTTCTCGATGTACTGAAGAGCTTGCTCCAGCCCACACGCGATCATGAAGTTCCTTCGCGGAGGCAGTTCGCGCACGAAGAGGTCGAAGGTTGCTCGACCGCTCATCCCATGGCCGTGATAGCTGGCGGCCATCGTCAACTCATACAGGTCGGTAAGGAGCGCTGCGTTCGAGTCGTCCACCCAGCTCATCGGAGTCGGGCCCCCGCCGTCTCGACGGCTCTGAGCGCACGCTCGCCGTCTCCTCTTTCGAGGTCGACGGCCCGGATCCCATCCCGCAGAAGGATCGTCTCGAAACCCAACTTCAGGGCATCCAAGGCGGTCTCCTTGACGCAGTAATCGGTTGCCAGCCCCAGGATCACCACCCGTCGGACCGAACGCTTCCGAAGAAGGTCGACCAAGGGGGTCGGGGCATCATCCCCCGTGGCGGCATCTCTGGCCGTGAACCCGGAGTAACCGTCCTCTCCTCGGGTGCCCTTGCGAACGATCTCGCCTTTGACCTCGAGGTCGGGGTGAAACTCCGCGCCCCATGTGCCACCGACACAGTGAACCGGCCAGGCACCGCCGCCCACGTCAAAGTGTGGCGTGGCCTCGGGGTGCCAGTCCTGCGTGTAGACGACGACGGCCCCTTGCGCCAGCGCGCTCTCGATCTCGCGATTCGCCATCGGGATGACGCGCTCGCCCCCCGCCACGTAGAGACTGCCGGCCGGATCTGCGAAATCATTCTGGACGTCGACGACCACCAGCGCCGTCCCTTCGTCGTACTCCACCATGGCTCGACTCCCGCCCGAAACCCTGCGAGTTGCGTTCGCCCTCAGTTTTCCACGGGATGAACTTTCAGGCGCCGCGAAAAGACGTAAGGCGGCCGATCTTCGAGGGTCACGGCGAGATATAGCGGGTGGCTGCGCGATCTCGAGGGTGGCGGAGCGATCTCGCAAGGTCTGGTCCCTAGCGGTCGGCGTACTGGGCCTTGATCGCGACCACGGAGTCAAACGAGCTCAAGAAGAGGTCCAGGAGGTCGGGGTCGAAGTGCGTTCCCCGGCCCTCTCGGAGGACATCGAGTGCCTTGCCCAGCGGCATCGCCCTCTTGTACACCCGGTCCGATGTCAGAGCGTCGAAGACATCTGCTATCGCGGCGATGCGGCCTTCGATCGGGATCTCTTCTCCGGCGAGGCCGCGCGGGTAGCCGGAACCATCGAACTTCTCGTGATGCGCGAGAGCGACCGTGGAGGCAACGTTCAACAGATTGGACTTGGAACCGACGAGGATCCGGTAACCGATGTCGCAATGCCTTTCGATCACAACGCGCTCGTCCGGCGTAAGGGGGCCGGGCTTCAAGAGGATCTGGTCGGGGATACCGATCTTGCCGACGTCGTGCATCTGGCTCGCCAGCCGGAGGATCTCGACCCGTTCCGAATCCTCGTCCATCGTGCCGGCGAGCAGGCCGCAGTAGCGACTCATGCGCTCGATGTGTCGACCGGTTTCGTCGTCTCTGAACTCGGCCGCGATCGACAGTTTCTGGATCGTCTCCTCGCGCGATAGCCGTAGTTCCTTCTCGGCATTCTCGAGTTGAGCGATGGCATTCCACAGCTCACTGGTCCGATCCTTCACCATCTGCTCCAGGCGAACGCGGTGATTGCGATTCTCTATCTCGAGTGAGCGGCGACGGAGGGCGTTCGCAACATTGATCAGCACCTCGTTTGGCTCGAACGGCTTGATGATGTAGCCGTACGCGCCCATTTCGAGTGCGGCATCGGCTAGTTTGGCGTCATCCAGCCCGGTGATCATCACTGTGGCGATGTCCGGGTATTCGGCAGTGATCTGCATGATCAGATCCAACCCGGAGACGCCCGGCATGTTCATGTCCGTAAGGACGATCGCGAAAGGCTTGTCACGCAACAGCTTTCGAGCCTCGTCTGCGTCCGCCGCGGTCATGCAGTCGTAGCCGTTGCGATCCAATAGGCGCCGCAGGACCTTTCGGATGGGTTCCTCGTCATCGACGACCAGCACTGAACTGAGCTCGTCGTTGGCCGTAGGCGTGAGCCTGCCAGCGGGGCCTAGCTCGTCTGCTCCGTGCATAAGGATGGAACCCTCCCAGGCGCGATTAACCCTGTGCTTAACATCTTCGGCGGTTTGGCCGTTTCTGAACAAAAAAGGGCGCCCGGGGGGGATGGGGCGCCCTTTCTCTGTGGCGGGTCGATGACCCAGATCCTGGTTAGTTCGAGAACTCCTCGGGGCTCTGCCCGACGATCGCACCCGATCGGGCGGTGGCCGTCATCGGCATGTCCCCATTGGCAGCCTCGTCCAGCAGGTCAAGGGCGCGCATCCTGTGGTTCCTGAGCGGAACCGGAGCTGGATCCCGCGCAAGCCGCGAGGAGGAGGGCGGCGATGGGGAGAAGAAGTTTCCTGAGCACCTAGGAGGTTCGTCCGCACACGTCAGGCGGATTGGTCGACCGGCCCCGCCTCTTCCCCCGTGGGCTCGATAACCCCCGCGCCATCGTCCATCGCAAGATCTATCGCGGTCGGGGCCTCGGGTGGAACGAGTCCACGATCCGCCAGGCGCAAGGCGGTGGCGGTGGTGCGGCCGTCCCCGCTTTTCAACGCCCAAGCTCCCTGGGCAATGAGGCGGGCGCACGCGTACGTGGAGGCTAGGCCCATAGCCAGCGATCGAGCGTTGGCCTCGGCGCGTTCACGATCATCATGGAGGTGGAGTGCCCGGCGCTCGATCTCGTCGAGGGCCCGCTCCGCTGCGCGGCGCGCTGGCATCAAAGCCGGCTCCGAACCGGCCCTTTCCATCGACTCGCGCGCATCTCTTACGATCGCATCGAGTGCATCCGATCGCATGGCCGCCCGCATCAGGTCCAACGCGAGAACGTTGGTCGTGCCCTCCCAGATCGGGATCACATGCGTGTTGCGAACCAACGCGGGAATCGTCGAATCCTCGCAGTAGCCCACGCCACCGACCGCCTCCATGGCCTCTGTGACCCCAGCTATGGCCCACCGACCCGTGGCCAGCTTCGTCACCGGCGTGAGCCCACGCAACAACGCAACATCGCTTGCGGACGCGGCCCCGGCCTCGACCCGACCGAGCAGCTCGCAGCATCGGAGGACCAGCTCGAGAGCCGCGGCGTAGTCGACCGCGAGATCAACAAGGGTGGAGCGGTGGGCGGGGAGGTCCTGAAGGGACGCGCCGCCGATCTTCCTCACGCGTGCGTAAGCGCGGGCCCATGAGAGTCCTCGGGCGAGGGCTCCGGAGGCTCCGAGCGAGTTATGGATCCTCGTGATGTTGAGCATCGTCGAGATGCGCTTCACGCCCGCGCCGTCCAGCGGATCTCCGATGGCGGTCGCGAACGACCCGTGGAGCTCGAGTTCAGCCGTGGGCAAAGCCCTGGTCCCAAGCTTGTCCTTGAGCCTGCGGACGAAGATGGAGTTCGGCCTCCCATCCGGCGTTCGGCGATGCACCAGGAACAGGGACAGGCCGCGCGGCCCCGGAGGAGCGTGCTGAGGACGAGCGAGCGTGAGTGCGACCTCGGCGGTGGTCGCGCTCGTGAACCACTTCGTCCCCCACAGTCGCCAGCCGTCGCCGACGGGCACGGCTACCGTGCCGGTCCCAGAGACGTCGGACCCCCCGCGGTCTCGGTCATCCATTGCCCGCTGGTCCAGGCGCGGCCGTGATCGCGCGTCGTTAGTCGATCAACAACGCTCAGTTCGTTCGGCCCGCCATGCTCCAGCAGTGTGCGAGCTGCCCCATCCGTCATCGCGATGGGACAGGACGCCAGGGCCGACGAAGGTCCCCACAAGCTAAGGATCCCCGCCCAGACCAGTCGGGCGCGCTCGTCGAAGATGGAGTTCTCGTAGGGCAGCGCGGTAACCCCCGCCTCAACCCCGATCCAGCCATGCATCCGACACGACGATGTCGTCGATACGCTCGCCCCAGGTCGTGTACGGGATGTGTCGAGGGGGCTCTGACTCGGCGCGCATCGCGAGCTCCAAGGTGTCGGGAGCAACAACGACACGCCCGAGGTGCGCCAGCTCGGGCTCGGCGTGGCCGAACAGTTCATCGCCGAGGTAGAAGCGAAGCGCTTCGCGCAGCGTGCGATCTGAACCCCACGTGTCGGGGAGCTCGGGAGGTGACTGCAAGAAGTCCGACATGCCTTCTAGCTTATGCTCGCCCACGATGAGTGACCTGGCTGTCGAGGTTCACGGTCTCAAGAAATCCTACGGACAACTCGAGGCCGTGAAAGGGATCGATCTGAGCGTGCGCGAGGGGGAGGTTTTCTCCCTCCTCGGCCCCAATGGAGCCGGGAAGACCACGACCGTCGAGATCCTGGAAGGGCATCGCACGCGAAGCGCGGGAGAGGTCAGCGTTCTTGGATTCGACCCCGCCAAGAAGGACCGGGCGTTCTGGGAGAGCATCGGGATCGTCCTTCAAGAGACGGGGGTCGAGCCTTATCTCACGGTAGAGGAAGTGATCGAGCTCTATCGCGGCTACTACCCGGACCCGCTTCCACTCGATGAGATCATCGAGATCGTCGAGCTGAACGAGAAACGCAAAGAGCGAGTGCGCCGGTTATCGGGCGGCCAGCAACGCCGTCTCGACGTTGCGGTCGGATTGGCGGGTAATCCTCGCCTTCTGTTCCTGGATGAGCCCACCACAGGCTTCGACCCATCGGCGCGTCGCAACGCGTGGAAGATGATCGACAATCTGAGAAGCACCGGCAAGACCATCGTGCTCACGACGCACTACATGGACGAGGCCCAGTTACTCGCCGACCATCTGGCGATCATCGTCGCCGGCAGCATCGTTGCCGAAGGGACCCCCACCGGACTCATCTCGAGCCAGTACGCGTCGACGAAGATCGAATTCGTCCTCCCCGAAGGAGAGCATGAGCTTCCTTCGAACCTCCGATCCCAGGCCGTCCGAGCCCGCGACTCGATCATGCTGAGCTCGGACGACCCGATGCACGCGCTGCACGAGCTCACCGGGTGGGCGCTCGAGCAGCGCGTGCAGTTGGAGGGCCTCACCGTCACTAAGCCGTCTTTGGAAGACGTCTACCTCAAGCTCACCGGCAGCGCCTACGGGCAGGCTTCGGGATCGCATGAGTGACCTCGGCCTGGCAGCCCGCCAGATCCGCTACGAGAATCGATCCTTCTGGCGTAATCCCGCGTCGGCCTTCTTCACCTTCGTCTTCCCGATCATGTTCCTTGTGATCTTCAACCTGCTATTCGGGAGCGGCGACTATCAAGGGTTCGGGAAGACGACGAGCGTCTCGACCTTCTACGTCCCTGCGATCGCCGCGTTCGCTGTGATCACCGCGACGTATACGAACCTGGCCATCTCCGTTTCATTCGCTCGGGATGAAGGCGTTCTGAAACGGGTTCGAGGCACACCACTTCCCAGTTGGGCGTACCTGGCAGGGCGGATCGGCCACTCGACCTTGATGTGCGTGCTGTTGGTGGCCATCGTCACCCTCTTCGGGGTCCTCTTCTACGGCGTCGACGTTCCGGGCAACAAGATGCCCGCCTTCGTCGTTGCGGTGATCGTCGGAGCCGCTTCGTTCTCCGCGCTCGGCCTTGCGCTCACAGGTCTCATACCGAACGCTGAGGCGGCGCCTCCTATAACGAACGCGACCATCCTTCCGTTGCTGTTCGTGTCCGACATCTTCATCCCTCTAGAGGACGCTCCGAAATGGCTTGCAACCGTTGCGGGGATCTTTCCGATCAAGCACTACTCCGCGGCGATGTTGACCGCATTCAATCCCTTCGACTCCGGCTCCGGATTCGCGTGGGGGGACCTTGCGGTAGTGGCCGCGTGGGGCGTGGCGGGGGTGCTCCTCGCTATCCGATTCTTCTCGTGGGAGCCGCGGCGCTAACTGATGAGGGGGCGAGCGCGGAACCCGTTGTCGACCACGACGGCGTTACCTTCTCGCTCCCAGATGCGGATAACGCTCTGGTCTCCGTCTCGTTGCTGCAGGAGCTGCAAAGACCAAGACTGGGGCCCGTATTCAGACGGGATGAGGACGATGTCGCATGGCGCCTGAGGTTCCCGCGCCCCGCCGTGGATCGGATGGAGTACAAACTCGAGCTCGTTCACAACGAGGGCGCGCGGGAAGTTATCTGCGACCCGAACAATCCCAAGCGCACTCCCGGGGCATTCGGCGACAAGTCGGTCATCGAGTTCCCGGGGTACCGGCCCCCGGCCTGGATGGCCAGCTCCCCTGCCGGCGGAGTCACGACGGATCTGTCCCTTCGGTCGAGCGTCCTGAAAAGCGAGTTCACGGTGAAGCTGTGGGCCACCCCGGGCACCTCGGAAGACACGCCGCTTCCCTTACTGGTGGTTCATGACGGTCCCGAGTACGCGTCGTTATCCGGTCTCTTACGTTTCCTCAGTGTGATGAACGAGCTCGGGCGAGTTCCGCCTATGCGGGCCGCTCTTCTTCCGCCCATCCACCGCAACGAGGATTACTCGGCCTCGGCTGGGTACGGACGAGCGCTGACGCACGAGATCCTGCCCGGCATCCAGAAGGTTGCTCCGACCCCGCGGTGTCGTTACATGCGGATAGGCATGGGCGCGAGTCTGGGGGCGCTGGCGATGCTCCATGCGCACCGGTCCAACCCCGCATCCTTCGGGGCGCTGTTCCTTCAATCGGGCAGTTTCTTCCGGCAGCGCTACGACCAACAGGAAGCGAGCTTCCCTCGTTTTGGCAGGATCGATCGCTTCGTGGGAACCGTCCTCTCGGCCGGCGATTGGGTGGACCCCATTCCGATAACGATGACGTGTGGAGCGGTCGAGGAGAATCTCTCCAACAATCTGGCGATCGGACACGCTCTTGCCCGGCAAGGCTATGAGGTTCGTGTGCACCAGAACCGAGATGCCCACAACTGGGTCGGGTGGCGTGACGCGTTCGACCTCCTCCTGCCGGACCTCTTGAAGAGGATGTGGTCATGAGGCGCGAGTACGTCGAGATCCATTCGCCGACGATCGGAACTGGCGGGATGCTCGCGTACGGTCATTTCGGACGCCCTCTGTTGGCTTTCCCGTCCGAACAGGGCCGTTGCGGCGACTACGAGGACCGGATGATGATCGCGTCCATGGCCCCCTTGATCGAGGCCGGGCGGTTGAAAGTCTATTGCGTGGACAGCTACGACGCCCAGAGCTGGCAGGACAAGAACGCGGCCCTGGAGGAGCGGGCACGTCGCCACGGCCTGTACGAAGAATGGATCCTCGGCCACGTGGTTCCGTGGATATTCAACGATTGCGGAGGTCCGGTGGAAATCATGACGACGGGTTGCAGCTTTGGCGCCTACCATGCCGCCAACTTCTCTCTCAAGAGGGCGGACCTCTTCCCGCTGGCCGTGTGCCAGAGCGGCGTCTACGACGTCTCCGTCGTGGGCTGGGGTGATCGTGGCGACGCCACCTACTTCAACAACCCGATGGATTACGTTCCGCACCTCGAG
>Ga0183260_10001177_pt1 | contig 22161 bp, 31 predicted proteins | sample AntDrymUQ4972206_2_FD_129768 | JGI IMG/M metagenome (GOLD analysis project Ga0183260, IMG submission 129768) | Polar desert sand microbial communities from Dry Valleys, Antarctica - metaG UQ497 (22.06) (version 2) (version 2) | ecosystem: Environmental > Terrestrial > Soil > Desert | place...
GCGCACCCCTCGCACGGGTGAGGTCAGGGGTTCGAATCCCCTCTGGTCCACGACAAAAACCGCAGGTCAAGGGGTGGATTCTCCGGCGGGACGTTTGGGGAATTCCAACGTGGTCCCCATTTGGTCCCCGTTGGTCCCGGCCTTGGCCAAATCGGCCGCCTCTAACCGCCGGTCCAACGCCGCCACCAATTCATCCTCCCGGTCGGGGAACCGGTGCCCGTAGAGATTGAAGGTGGTCCGAACATCCTCATGACCCATACGGCGTTTGATTTGGAGGGGTGTTGACCTTGGGGATGTAGTCGGCAAGGTTGGCCGCGTCCCGTGCGAATGGAATCGGGGTTAGATCGTAGTGACCCACTACCGACATCGGGGATTGCGTCGTGGATACGGTTTTGCGGGCGTAATGGCCCGACGTGGCCGCCGCGTGTAGGGATTTCAAATCGGCGGTGGGAAGGGCGAATCTTTCCCGGGTGATTCCGGGGACGCCGCCCTTGTGGGACCGGCTCGGGTCGTTGGGAGGCAGTAAATCGAATTTGCCAACGAAATCATCGAACACGGCTTTGGCGTCGATGTCCCGTTTCATCCTTTTGGCGTCCGACATCAATTCATCGACTCGGGACGATTCCGACCGGGTTAGGTCGCGCCCTTCGTCGTATGCCTTTCGTGCGATGCCGCGGCATTCCTCTAGGGCGGCGCGGGCATCGGATTTGATTCGTTCGGGGTTCATGGGTCAAGACAACCTTTCGTGTAAGCGCGGGCGCGGGGTTGCGCCTGCACCCACATCGGGTCGTCCGCCGGGGGGTCGGTTGCGTGGGTCGTCGGTCCGGGTCATCGGATCGGGTCGTCGGGATTGCCCCTTGCCGTCACCTTGCCGTTTCCTTGCCCACACCGGCCGCGCCCTGCGTTGCCTTCGTGGTGGACTAACCCTATCGTTTTGTATCCTCTAACAAATGGGCATTAGAAATTATCTGATTGAAGGCCTTTCCGGCACCGGCAAAACTTCGGTCTGCAATGAATTGCAGCGGCACGGCTACCATGCCATTCATGGTGACCGCGAATTGGCTTATCGAGGCGATCCGGAAACCGGTGAACCGACGGAGGATGGCTTCGCACACGAGCACCACATTTGGCATGTAGATAAAGTTAAAGCCTTGGTCGCCAACCAGGATGAAGCGGTAACATTTGTCTGCGGTGGTTCAAGAAATTTCGCAAAGTTTATAGATCTATTCGACGGCGTTTTTGTCCTTGAAGTCGACCTTGACACATTGAATTGGCGGCTTGATGAGCGACCGGACTCTGAGTGGGGCGGCGGAAAGCCAACGGAACGGGAACTCATTGCGCGATTGCACCAGACGAAAGAAGATATTCCGAAGAACGGCATTTCAATCGACGCCACCGCACCGATCGCGCACGTCGTTGACAAGATCCTTCGTCAAAGCGAAGCAAGTAAATAGCAGGCAAGCCACCGCCGGGGCAGGTGATCCCGGCCGGAGTGCCGCCAATGTCCCACGAAATCGTGGTCACGTAGGTGGATGTCTCGGGTGGTTGTCATTTGGATGCTTCCCTAGCGGCGCGTTTGGCATGGGTCGCACATAGATCGTTGCCGGTGACGACGTAGGCACGGCAACGCTTCCCCCCGGTGGTAGTGGCGGGACACCGGCGGGCGTCGTTGGGGTCGGCGGACCGGCCGGAGACATGGGAAACGTCCCGATAACGCGGACATCCCCAAAACCCTTCGTAGCGGAAACCCCGCTTGGACGTTCCCGGCGGGACCCAGAAACGAACCGCCGCACACACGGGGCATATCAGGTGGGTATTGGCCGTGATCCATTCCACCGCCCCGTCGAACCCGCCCCGGTCCTGTATGTCCCACCCCAGGGGGTTGCCGGGGTGGTCGATAGTGTCGTGTTCCATGTGATCCCCTTCCTACTTGGACACCTCTCCGGTGAACGGGTTGATGCCGTACCTGTCGCTAAACGCTTTGATCATCCGATTGCGCCTTTCGACGTGGGCGGCCTTGCGGGCGGCGGCCGTGTCGGTGGTGCCCAGATCACGAAGCGCGTCCGCCACGTCAAAGTCATTTGGGCAACCCATGTGGCCTTGGGGCCACGCCGCACCATCCCGACCTTTCCCATGGCGGCTAACCGGTCATACACCGTCCCACTTGGGATGCCGGTGGTGTCGGAAACTTGCTTGACGGTCACGGGGGTGTCGCCCATGATCAACCAAATGCGCGCCGCGGTTTTCCCCAAACCGCGCTTCACCCATAGGTCCCCGTATTCTGATAACTCCCCTATTAGGACACGTAGGGGGGTATGTACGTAATACGGGAATAACCAGACTCCCTCGGGGCCGTGGACACTCCACAACGCGGTCTGCCATCGGGCAGGTTGTCCGTGACCACATAGCCACCCCGATTCGATAAGGCGTTTGCGGGACGCGGTCAGGGTTTTGTCGCTTACATCGGCCAGTCGTTGCCACCGCAACCGGTCCAACCCGAACCCGTCCACCTTCCAGGCGATGTCGGCGGTGTGGACCGCCGCGGCCAACACAAAGAAATCGGTCCCCCCCGATCGTCCCGGCCACGGGACCGACAACATCGCCTCCCACACCCGGTGTGCGTAGTCCCGTGCCCGTTCGGGGTGGCCCACCATGGGGTTGGCATCCCGTAGGGATTGCGCCTTGACCGACGATCGGTGTACATAGTCGGCCGGATCCGCCTGTTCCCTAACCTTGACCGCCCCGTGGTTGCGCTGGTCTAGGGCGGCGGCCAACAAATCACCTTCGGTACGTCCGGCTAGGACGAACCCCAAGGCGATGGCTTGGAATACCTCCGAACGGCTCGGGAACCGCGCCCCTGGGCCGGTCACGGCCCCGTGTTCCAACAACCCCTGTATACGGGTGGATATATCCCGCGTAACTGGGCGGGTTAGGCGTTCCAACGCTTCGGTGTCGTCGCCCGGTCGGACGATCCGCACCGGCAACCCCAGCCGGTGGGGTGACAGCGGGGGCCGGATCACGGCGCGCACGTCCAACCCGTAATCCCGGGCGATTGCTTTGAGGCGGCCCAATTGGTCCGGGTCGGGCACACGGGCGATTAGGTGCAGGTGTCCCGCCTGCCCCGACTCCACAACCACCGGCGGATAGTCCATCCCCTCTAACTGCCCCGCAATCTCCCATAGGCGCGGCGGACGGGTCGTCGCAATCGACCGCCAACACATCGGGTTTGAACCCGCACCGCGAACGTCCGCCCACTAGCGGCGGCGTCTAGGACCGAGGTCCACCCGTCGTTGTGGTTGTCGGTGTCGATCAACAACGCCGCCTGGTTATCCGCGGCGATGGCGTTGGCAAACGCTTCGACGGTCCTGCACGGCGCGGGGGGTAATGCCGCATATACGGCAAGGGCCACGGTTATGATTCCTTTCGTTTGGAGGTGTGATTGGAAAGGCATGGCCCGGGTTGTGGTGGCCCGGGCCGTTGCATTTGTGGGGTACTTATGGGGCCGGTGACCGGCCCAACGCCTTAGAAACCTACGGGGACGCCTCTCACGGGGTTCTAGAGATGCCCAACCTCTAGGTAATCCAACAGGGCGTCACGTGGGATCAGAAACTTGCTACGCCCGTTGCCGGGTTTAGCGCGCACGGCGTGGATGTTGCCCGCCTTGACCAGGTCGTGGACGGTTTCCGGGTTCAACCCCAACAGGTATGCCGTCTCCTTGACCGAATAGGCAAGGCGCGCAGCAACATCAACAGTCGTCATGGGTGTGTCCTCCGGGGGGGGTTCGTGGGGGGCGGTTCGGGGGGGTCGTGCTTTAGGGCGCGGCCTGTTGCACATCGGTTCGGATTACACCACACGCCGGGGTTGGTTCTGAGGATTTCTCCGGGGGTTCCCCCGGGTGGTCGTCCGGGGCGGTGGCCCAAAAATGTCCGGAAAATGTCCGGTTTGCAATGGATATCGGTGGCCATCCGTGACCATCGTTGACACCCGGCAATAGTGGTCCTGACCTGCAATTACAGGGTTGTAAATTGGGGTTTGTGCAGGTCGGTGGTTTGCCCGTAATTGGCCCCGTTAGCCCCTCGCACGGGTGAGGTCAGGGGTTCGAATCCCCTCTGGTCCACCAAGCGTTTGCCCTGGTCAGGGGACATTTCCTGAGACTGAGGTAACTCTTCGATCGCCCCGGAAGGTCTCCGTCCTAAAGGACCGTTTGGTGCGGGGAATACCCCAATTCTCGTGGGAGTAGGTGGCGAGGTGGAAAGTCAGCGCCTGGCGTAGAAACTTGAGAATTTTGAGCGTCCGTCAGGCAGCCTTACTGGAAGGTCAACGGGCCGCCCGGCCTTCACCGGAGCCATCGAACCGATACAGGTCAAACGCGGGTACGTGGCCCCGAAAAGCAGCGAACGGGTGGGGCGACCCAAGGACCTGCCCGACTACCCACACCGAAGGAACGAAGCATGAGCGGGTATTTTATATAACCAGACGAAACCAAGGACGCCCATCAGTGAGGGCGAGGACCCCAGTTCGCGGCCCCGCGCCCTCACTGACGGTGCGCCTTAGTTCTGGCTCAGAGTTATGGGACCCTGGTCTGTTGTGCAGACCGTGCGCGTGTCCCCACTGCGGTCAACTGCCCTCCCTAGCACTGCGACGGGGCCGACCTTGCCTCCGCAGATGTTCGCTGCTACTTGCGCCGCGACACCAATGTTTACGTCCTCAATCGTCACATCTCCGACGTTGACGTTGACAAGTCCGTCCTGTGTCACCTGTGCATTCGCTACCGGCATGGCGCTCCCAAACAGAAGCCCAGTCGATACGACCGTCAAAAGAATCCGCTTCGTTCGTATAATGGCTCTCACCTCCCCTCGTCCCTGATAGCCGTTGGGTGTACGAGGGGGGGTACCCAAATCCGGGGGGTAAAACACGACACCCCCGTATTTTTATTGGTCCAGGGGCCGGTATCGGGGTTGGTAGGGGCCCCAGACAATCCAAAAGGTTCGCGCCTCTTGCAACCGGTGTTCTCGAGAATGGCCGGGGTCCCGTCCATGACCACGGCGGCGCCCCGAAAACCCCGTCCCCTGCACGATGCTACCTATGGCCCAGCAGCGGGTTACGGCCATGGGGCTTACCGTGCCCAAGTATCGCACATTCGCTTTGCTCAGCGCCCAATGAACAAGCTCCAGTCACGGGCATCGTGGCCCAGATGTTGTCAGGGCATTATCAGGCGCTGCTTGCTTTGAGTTCCGTTCAGAGATGTCCAGCGCCTCGGTCACGCAGGAGGGCATCGATGCAGCGCTCTCAACGGGACGCCCGCAGAGGTAGCCCTGCACCTCGTCACAGCCGTGTAGCGCAGAAACGGCAGCTGCTCGATCGTCTCCGCGCCCTCGGCCACAGTCTCGAGACCGAGACTGTGGGCCATAGCGATAGTGGCCGCGACCATCGGTGCCGGTTCACCTTCGGCCGTTGCATCCACGAACGACTTGTCGATCTTGACTTTGTCGATCGGCAGGGAGTGAAGTCGACTAAGTGAGGAGTATCCGGTCCCGAAGTCGTCGATCGCAAAGCGGATCCCCTTTTCATGAAGACGATCGAGCACGGCAAGTGCTTGGCCCCGGTGCATGACGACGCTTTCGGTAATCTCAAGCACGAGCTGAGTGCCAGCGGGGCTGGTTGGCGCTCTCGGCTGACGAGAGCGTGCTCGAGCCGGTCGCGCAGCAGGAGCCGGTTAGGAAGATCGGTAAGTGGGTCGTGCAGCGCCTGGCGGACAAGCGCGGCTTCAGCCTTGAGGCGGTCGGTCACGTCGTGCATTGCGACAACGGCCCCTAACAGAGACCCATCCCCGTCATGGAGTGAGCGGCCGTTGACCACGAGACTTCGCGGTTCGCCGCCTTTGGGGGAAATGATTATCTGTGCGTTGTGGACCGCCTCCCCATGAAGCGCCCGAAAGAGCGGAATCTCCTCCACGGGAAGCGGCGTAACGCGGTCGATGCGATAGAGGTCGTGGTGTTCCGCCCATTTGCCTGCGGGAATCCGCTCCTCGGGAAGATTGTGAATCTCACGACTGGCTTGATTGAACAACGTGAGGGTCCCGTCGGCGTCGCACGCGACCACCCCGGTGTCGAGATCCTCAAGGAACGCCTCGAGAAAGGCGCACTCATGAGCAGAGCGAGCTCTGCCGAGCGGCGCTGAGTGACGTTTTCCAGTTGGGCAACGATGAAGCTTGGGGTGTCCCCCGTGACCCTGGGAACTGACACGTTGCCCTTGACCCACACGTCAGAGCCGTCGGCATGGCGGTAACGCTTCTCGAAGCGGCTCGAAGTGAGCGTCCCCGACGAGGCCAGGGAGACGATTCGGCGCTCTTGGCCACGTCCTCCGGGTGTGTCAGGGCCTCGCTGGTGCTGCCCACAAGCTTGTCTTCAGAACGGGCCCAGCATGTCGCAGAAGGTCGAATTCACCTCGACGAATTTCCCAGTCATATCGGCCAAGACCATACCGATGGGAGCATTGTCAAAGGCTTGCTGGAAGCGGTCATGGGCTAACCGCAGCTCGACTGTGGCTCGGCCGGCGTCAGATGACCGCTGGCGCCCCTCCTGTACGACTCTCCATCCCACGGCGGCCAACGCCGGGACGAGGCCGAGCGCTACGGTCGCCGTCCAAGCGACCCAGTCCCCTCGGCCGGTAGTTGCTAAGTGGATCGCCTCCGATCCGCGGAGGACGATTGCAGCGGTATCTCCAACGCGACGAAGAGGATCATCCACCGGAGGGCCGGCGACGTCCGGTTCACCATCCCCTGCAGCTGATCATTTCCAGGCTCCGGAGGCCGACTATCCAATGCTTCTCTTGGACGCGCCGAGTGTGTACCCCATGTGAGGGTGTATCGGATGGAAAAAGCTGGGCCTTAAATGAAGGGAGTCGGCAGCAAAGCGGGGACATGTCAAATGATCGTAAATATTTCCGGTCCGCTGGTGCTTTCCCAACGAAATCCCAAAAACCGTGCAGGAAATCGTCGTTCCTTACTGTCCTTCAGTGGGTGCCGTTGGGTGGTCCAGTGCCGCCCTGAGCTGCCAAGACGTGCGCCTCATCGGCGGCGGTAGCTGCAACGATCGAGGCCGTGGCGACGGCTGCCGTGGAGCTAGATGGATCTGCGGGCATCGAGGATCTCGAGCCGATAGCTCGCCTGCTCCTTCGAGCGGAGAGTGTGGCCAGTAGCAGGATCGAAGGCCTTCGGATCTCCCATCGCCGGTTAGAGGAAGCGTCGCTGGCTCCCCAAGCAGCTCGTGGAGCCGCGCTTGACTTATCCGAAACATTTAAGCGATGGCGAGGGCGGTTGAGATCGGCACTCGATCAGGTCAGCTCGATGTAAGTGACGTTCGCGAAATTCACGCCACATTACTGTCGACTCAACGAGACAAACACATTGCAGGGCGAATTCGTACGGAGCAGAACTGGATTGGTGGAGGGGCCACGCCCGAGGTTGTTCAATTCATACCTCCGCCTCCAGAGCATGTACCCGACCTCCTGGAGGACTTGGTCACCTTCAGCAACCGCGAGGATCTATCGGCAGTTGCGCAGGCAGCAATAGCGCACGTTCAGTTTGAGACCATCCATCCATTTGCCGAAGGCAACGGCAGGGTGGGTCGCTGCCTCGTGTATGTGATTCTTAGGCGGCGAGGTCTCGCGCGACGGATTGTGCCACCCATAAGCGTGGTCCTGGCCGCAAACGCCGATCGGTACATAGCGGGTTTGACTGCTTTCCGATCGGGCGACGTGGCTGTATGGTGCGGCATCTTCTCCGAGGCTACGCAAGTCGCCGCCGACCGAGCTGTTGAACTTGGTACCAAACTCCTTGAGCTCAAGAGCGAATGGTTGGAACGCGCCGGATCTCCCCGCCGCGGGTCGACTGCCCGCCGTTTGGTGGAAGGGCTCTCCGCTCAACCGTTGCTGTCGGTTGCGTCCGCATCCCAGTTGCTCGGTGTCTCCGAGGAAGCAGCTCGTGTTGCGCTCAATCAGCTAGCCGAGAGAGGTGTCCTCCGACAGATCACCGTAGGCTGACGTAACCGAGCCTGGGCGGCGGATGACGTATTTGATCTCCTGGATGAGTTCGTATGGGCATGGCTTTGCTCGGAGAGGGTCGAGCTCGCCCCGCGCCGACGCGACACCTGCGACCTCGGGAGTCGTGAGGCTCGGCGTCGCAACGGACGGTTACCCGAATTTCCGGGGGCAGGAGAGATGGATCGCGCAACCGGGTACCAGCTGCTCCCGGTTCGCGCACCGATTAATCAGCTACTTGCCCCTGACCTGCAGCGACACGATTGATGATCTTCCGGTGCGCGACCCGGTTGGCGGAACGAACGCTATGGCCTCCGTGCTGTTTCTGTCGCAGCCTCCTGATAAGTTCGACGTCATGGAAGCTCAGGCATGGACGGCGATCGGTCTTTTGGCCGCAACCCTCGTGGGGTCGCTCTTCTACCTAGGAAACCGGATCGACTCCCTGGGAGCTCGCATCGACTCCCTGGGAGCTCGCCTCGACTCCCGGATCGACGGCCTCTCGGGGCGCATCGACGGACTGACCTTTCGGGTTGAGGATCAGGGCAGACAGCTCGGGTCTCAGATCTACGAGCTGGCAGCCAAGCTGGACGACCATCTCAGGCGTCACGCGAGTTGATCGGCGAGATTCAGAAAAGCCCACACCACCAGAGTCACCCGTTCCGGTGATCCTGGCGGTGGACGACGACCGAACTGCACTTGCCAACACAGAGCGGGAGTTGCGCGAACGCTATTAGCAGGCTGAGCGGCGAACGGATGCAAGAAGGTCTGCCGAGCACTTCCATCGCCACCGCTTGCTTGATCGCGATCCCTTCTTTCGCCTGTCCCCCGATCAGCCGATGCGTCGGAGGAAGGCCAGCACACGCTCCTTGAGCAGCCGGGCCGCCCCCTCGTCGTAGTCGTCCAGGCTCGGGTCCGCGAACAGGTGGGCCGAGCCGGGATAGAGGAAAAGCTCTGCTCCGTCCAACTCTTGGACCAAGCTCTTGGCCACATCCCGATCGTCCGCGGTCCATTCATCTGCGTCCATTATGTGGATCTCGAGCGGCAGCCCCTCTGGCCAGGGACTGTCGAACTCCGATGTCGGCACGCATCCGTGAAGAAGGATCGTCCCTTTGGCGCCCGGTCGTGTTTGAGCCAGCGCCTGAGCAGGCATAACACCGAGCGAGAAGCCTGCATAGACGATGTCGACGGGCAAGTCCGTGGCCGCTTCCGCCCCGCGCCGGAGGATCTCTCCAAATCCGACTTGCTCGGCGTGGGCGACGCCCTCGTTGAGGTCTTGGAACGTCTTTCCCTCGTAGAGATCGGGGGCATGGATCGTATGGCCGGCCCCCCTCAGCTCGTCGGCGAAGGCGAGGAACCCGGCTGTCTGCCCTTGGGCATGATGAAAAAGAAGGACCGTCGCCATGGGCCCTACATTACCGAACAGGAGCGCCGGCCTCGAGACAGTCCACCCCTCGATATGTTGGGTTCGACCGTATGGTTGGCCCTCGGCAGGGCTCTGAGAAGGAGGGAACAGGGACAAGTGGCACTCGCCGGGTCGGAGGTAATCAAGAGCCACGCTGCGTTCATATGGTCGGTTCTTCAACGTTGCTTGAAAGCATGTCCAGCCTTTTCGCAGCTTCTTCTCACAGGGGGTTCACGGACTTCGCGCAGATGCTACAGCGTGAGATCGGCGACAACCGCGTAGTGGTCCGACGGATGCATGCCATCAATAGGTGCGTCTGCGACGAACGCTCGCTGAACCGACACGCGGTTGCCGGCAGTGCCAGGTCGCGCCAAGACATAGTCGATGCGCTGGTTGATTTGCCGCCACGCCTGCCTGGGGGCGAAAGAATTCTTCGTGCTGAGAGTGACACCTCTAGGGTCCCCGCCGCCCGCCGTCCACGTGTCCACCATGACGTCGGTCAGAGCCCGGACCTCATGGCTTTCCGGCGGCGCATTGAGGTCGGCTGTGAGCAGGACGGGGAGGGGTCCGTCAAGCGCTGCGTTGACTAGCAATGCCGCCAATGCCTTGGTTTGGGGGGAGATGGTCCTCTGCAAAGTCGGGCTCCCATTCCACACAGGTCGAAATGACGTGTAGGGGAGCCTGTGGATGGTCGATAGTGGCCATGAGCGCTACTGGCCTCGCCCGGTTCACCGAGGGAAGGCGCTGCTGCTGCAACTGCATGATCGGCCAACGGCTCAGGACTGCGACGCCCACCTCGATGCCGTTCTGATCCGGCGACTCCGATGGCACGGGAAGTGGTGGGAGGGACGGCGCCGCAAACGCGAAGTGCATCCCGAGCCGGTCTGCAAGCACCTCGGCCTGCGACGTCCCTTCTCCGCCCCAGACCTCTTGCAGTCCGGCCACGTCTGGCTGCAGACCTTCGAGCATCGAGATGATTCGGGCCTGGCGTTCTCTCCAGCGTCCGCCGAAGCGCCACCACAGATTCCAGCTGACTACTCGCATGACGGGATCCTTACCCTTGGGTTCTTCATTTGAGGTTCCTCCCACCCAGTGGATTCCCTGGCTCTGGACGCGGTTTGTTCCTGGGTTCAGGTGCGCTCGATTCCAAATCGACTCGTGAGGATTTGCGTGCGAGCGTTGATCCTTCGCAACCCCAACAACCCCGAGTCTGGAATCCAAGCATGTTGAATGCTAGTTTGAGCAAACTTCTTTAGTGAAGCTGGCCCGGGGAGGGCGGATCGTTGAGGTACAAGCTAGCCGGTCTGGCCATAGCTGCAGGCCGCCGGCGCGCGCGAAACACGCTCGCTTTGTCTGTGCTTGGTTGCACGGGAAAGTCTTCTCGGGCATCCCACCACATCATGGCGTGGTCCACGGCACGAGATCTGCTTCTCGGCCCAAGCCACCACGCGCGTCGCTTGTGAGGGCGGGATATTGCCCTGAGGAGCCTCGTGGAGGGCATCCCTGCGAGCATCGGTAGACGGAATGGATACGGAGGTAGCCGTGAGGAAGAGGCCTCTTGGTGTGTTGCTCGTATGTCTGTCCCTGATCCTTGTCAGCGGCCATTTGTCGTCCGCCTCCGCGCCGGTCCCCTCCTGCTTTGGCATGGATGCCACGATCGTTGACGTGGGCAAAGACACAGGCATCCGAGGGACGAGCGGAGATGATGTCGCCCCGACACTTTGATCAGTAGCCCCGGCGACGATGGCGTGCATGGAGGAGACGGCCATGACTATGTCTACGCCCAAGGTGACGACGACGTCGTCTACGGGGGCGAGGGTGATGACATCATTGACGGGGGACGCGACCACGACATGGTCTATGCCGACGGCGGCAATGATGTCGTCGAAGGAAAATTCGGTGCAGACGAGATCAAAGGAGGCAGCGGCGACGATTCGCTGTCAGGTGGTAAGTGGCGGGACAAGCTCTATGGTGGCCCGGGCAGAAACAAAAACGATGGTGGTGCTGGAAGAGACTTGTGCGTCCGGCCCGGACCAGGTGAGCCCGGTGCCTCTCGCTGCGGACGCCGAGAATGACGTGACAGAAGCGCCCGGGTGGGGACTCAGTTACGCCATCGCCGCGTTGTGCCTGCGAGCCCAGGGTCGGAGGGCGGGGACGTTCAGGGCGCGCCGGACTGGACGCAGGACCAGACATCGTCGGTGAAACGGCTCGGCCACGCGCCGGAGAACAGGCGCTCGTCGGCCCGCTCCGCGTACTTTTCGGTCAACGGACGCGTTCGTGAGGTGTTGGCCTCGAGGCGGTAGTCCGAGATGAAGTCGGCGATGTCGTCCGTGGTGATCCCGGCCCCCTTCATTGTCGGCGCGTCGAGCCAGAAGTGCCCCGGGCGCGTGCGATCGAACAGCTTCTGGGAGACCCCGTACCGGTCGGCGATGTCGGTCATCAGTCCGGCCATGTCGATGGGCCACGCCGTGGTCTCGTTGGCGGTGGGCGTCTGGCCGTGGTCGGCGGTCAGCGCCATGACCCAGTTGCCCCGGCCCACGAGGCCATCGAGGAACGTCTCGAGCTCGCCGAGCTCTTCGTCTGTCTGCCGCAGCACGCTTTCACCCTCGGGCGAGAGCATGTTCCATTTGTGCCCGACGAGATCGATGGGCTTGTAATTCACAAAGAAAAGGTCCGAGACATCGTCGCGGCCGAAGTCCTCATGCGCGAGCAGGGACTTGATCACCTCGGTCGTGTAGATCGCGAGGGCCGGCGTCTGCTTGGCGTCGTAGGTGTTCGAGAGGACGTCGTTACCGAGCCAGAGGGAGTCGAGTTGCCCGTCTTCCTGATCGGTGGTCCTAATGGCCTCGTCGAAGTCACCCGCCTCGTTCAGATACGGCGGAAACGAATACCAGTCGCGATGCCCGATCAGCTTCGATCCGTCCGTGGCGACGAGAGCCGCGATGTCTTTGTCGCCACCCGGGTGAAAGGACCCGCGGCTCATCATCCCGTAGTGCCACGCATTCGACCCGAACATCCCAACCATGGCCTTGTTGTCCGTCGTGACGTCGTAGAGGTCCGCAAGCGTTGGAATCTCCAGGTGCTCCGGTGATCCGTTCTCGAACGAGTCGATCGTGTCGTCCCCGCTGCGGATATCGATGTCGACGACCCCATGCTGGCTGGGGAACGCACCGGTTCCGATGTTGGCATGGATCGCAGGGGTGACCGACGGAGACGATCCGACCGTGGCTGCGACCCACGTGCCCGAGCGCATGATGCGCCGGAGGTTCGGCCAGGCCTGCGGAAAAGCTCGAAGCGTGTTCAGCCCACCTCCGTCCCACACGACCACCACCACCAGCCGTGGGGGGCCGGCCCCCGGCTGCAGCGCCTCCGAGACAACTTTGCCGGGGCGGTCGCCGGGCCAGTCGGTTCCGAGCAGCTCGGCCAACGTGGGGACCAGGTCGGTCACAGTGGGCTCGTGGTCGACCGTGATCCGCCCCCGGGATCGGATGTGACCGGGCCCATAGAAGACCAGCGGGACCTCCTGGACGTAGTCCCACGGGCCCGAGTGACTGGTTCCGATGACGCCCCCGAAGTAGTTGGGTTCCTCGGGGACCGCGATCAGCTCTGGCGATCGCCCGGGAAAGAAGTCGCGTCGAACCCGCTTGACGATTTCAGGAGCAAGGGTGCAAGCGCGCTCGAACCACTCGCCGGACGGCGCGCCGACGGCTTTGCCGGAGTCGCCGCCATTCGCCGACGGGCTCGGCGCGTTCGCGCGCGGGCTCGGCGCATTCTCCCGAGACGGCCTCCCCCCGCCACCGGTACAGGCGGCCAGCAGCAACAACCACGTGACCAGGGCCGCCGGTAGCTTCGATTTCCTCAGATGCATGCGCCGAGATGATAAGTGGCGCGCCGGATGTCGACTTCAGAACCATCGGTGCTGCGCCCCAGGAATGACTCCGACGACTAGCGAGGGACCTGACCGTAGAACCCGAGCTTTATCAGGGCCGCCCGATCGGCTTCGGCTTTCGAGGCCTCCTCCAGCACGTTGTTGGCTCGCATGACAAGCTCCTCAGCGGTTTCCGATCCGTCCCAACATGCGACGCCCACCGAGCATGTCTGGTCCTTCAACGCCGCTCGCTTCACTCGCTGGACGACCGAATGTGCGTCATCCAGCGCGCAATCGGTGAGCAGTAAGGCAAACTCATCGTCTCCGTAACGCGCAACCAGATCGACATCCTTGATCTCCTCATCGCAAGCTGCTGCGACGTCTTTCAAGAACTGGTCACCAGCTCGATGACCGTTGCCGTCGTTGAAAGCCATGAAGTTGTCGATGTCAAGGACGGCCACAGATACAGGCTTCCCCGATCGATGGGCGCGAGACAGCTCCCGGGTGAGCTCCTCGTCCCAGGCGCGACGATTAGGAATCCCCGTAAGTGTGTCCAAGCGCGCAACCTCATTCAGTCTCGTGGCCAGCCGCCTGATCTCGGTGACCAGTTGCTGCACCGTCAAACCGATCAGCGGTCCCAGGCTCGCCCATATGAGAACTCGTCGCCATTCGGTCAAGGGGTAGCGAGGTTCACCCAACAGGATGATCGGCGCAGCGAACGTCATGATCATGGCCGCAAATGCAAGAGTCAACTGGAAGCGGGTCCCGTACAGGGCCAGCCACAGGATCGGGAGCAGGGCGAGCAATCCATAACCAGAGCCCGCACCGCCCTCCGCATGACGCAGGAAGGGGATCACTGCGAAAAAGGCCAGAGGCGGGAGCGCTTGCAGGTAGGAGGGGTGTTTATCCCAAGGAACGAAAATAGCCGCTCCGACTATCAGGACCGAGATCGTCGCGGCAATCAGCAATGCAACGGTGTGTTCTCCGAGTGGCTGGATCGGAACAAGCGCAAACGCGAGGCAGGCCGCCAAACCGAAGGGCGCGACTCGACCCATGAGGCCGGATCGGGCAAGAGGCCGGGAATTCTCCATATGGTGGAGTAGTCGGCTGGCCCGGCCCCCGGCTTGAGACTACGGGCAGGTCGCCGCATCCTGAACGCAAGATAGCGGGGCCGAAAAACAGCCCCGCTATCTGCGCTCCCCCCTACGGTGCTTAGGCGGCGTGCGCCTGGTGATTGCCCCGGTCCAGGACACCCGCGGCTCTGAACACCCGTTCGCCCGACGAGTCGTAGATCGCGAAACGAAGGCGATCGGCGGCACCCGGCTCACCCTGATCGGTGATGAAGAACTTGATCGTGTAACCGTCGACGTTGTTCAACGAACCCGTCCCGGCACCACGCATCGTGTCGAACCCAGCCTCAGGCATTTCCTCGTCGTAGCCATCCGCGTCGCGGCAAGCTGCGAAGGTCAGGTCGGCCAGGTGGAAGTTGTTGCCGCCGTCCCAGTTGATCTCGAGGTTGTTCGGGCCATCGGTAGCCCCGCCACCGTGGGGTGAACAGTGAAGCTCGAAGCCATGGGTGACCCTCAGGCCGTTTGGCTTGATGATGCTTCCGCCCCCGGTCATGCGCCCCGGCAGCCAAGCAAGTGCAGGTGCGGCAATGGCCACTGCCATCACCGCTCCGGTGATCAGTACGCCGAACTTCTTGACGTGCGACTTTCTCATATGTTGCCTCCCAGTCAGAGGGACGCCTATGCGATCCCGCCCTGGTAGGCAGCATACCTTTTTTTTCCAGTTATGCGCTATCGGCACAAGAGCGCCGACCCTTTAGCAAAAATGCCACTCTTTACCGCCCGGGGTGAGAAGCGGTGAAGGCGCTCAGGGCGTCCATTGCACCTGAGGCCCGGAACCGGGGCTCTGGGGTGCAACAGAAATGGCGGACGCCCCGGGGAGCCGGCCCCCAGGTGTTTGATCCCGCGTGCTTTGTCCAGCGGGATCGCCCCCACGGGGTGAGAGCCGAACCCGAGCTCAGTTGTGACTCGTGTCAATGACGCAGAAGCGGTTGCCCTCGGTGTCTGCGAGGACGACGAAATCGGGGTCGTCCGGGTAGAGGTCCCAATCGACCCGCTCGGCGCCGAGAGACAGAAGCCGCTCCACTTCGGCCGCCTGGTCGGCGGCATCGCCCGCATACAGGTCAAGGTGGACCCGGGGGTGCTCCTGCAGAGGGGTCTTGCTGAGATGGAGATCGAGCGCGATCTGGCCGCCGGGTGTCCCATCCGGCGGGACGAGCACGATCCATTCGTCATCCTGCTCCGGGTCGCGAGGAACATAGCCCAATGCCCGGCCCCAGAACTCTGCAGCCCGCTTGGGGTCGGCGGCACCCAACACAACGCTTCCGACGGTCAGCATGCGCTCGATTCTGGCACAGGGGGAACCGGTTGACCATTTGACCGAACTGGCGTAGGCTTACCGAACGATGTTAGACATTCCGATACGCGATAGACGAAACGAACGCCGTGAGGCCACAAGGGCAGAGATTGTCGAGGCCGCCTGGGAGTTGGCCAGAGCCGAGGGTTTGGCAGCGTTTTCGTTACGTGATCTGGCCCGCAAGGTGGGGATGAAAGCGCCGTCGCTCTATTCGTATTTCGACTCGAAGAACGCCATCTACGACGCCATGTACGCGCAGGGGTCGCGCCAGTACCTGGAGCGTGAAGCAGGTTTGGCCCCCACCGGTGACTCGCTGCATGATCTCAAGGGAGCCATGCACTTCTTCGTCGAGTTCTGCACCGAGGATCCGGTTCGCTATCAGCTGCTCTTCCAACGCACGATCCCCGGTTTCGAGCCTTCCGCCGAGTCCTTCGCCTTGTCTGTAGACGGCCTCGAGGCGGTGCGGAAGCGGTTGGCCGGAGTGGGCCTCACCGATCCCGAGACGCTCGACCTGCTGACCGCAATCGGCACCGGGCTCACCGACCAACAGATTTCCAACGACCCGGGCGGCGACCGCTGGATCCGGCTCGTCGATGAAGCCATGGACATGTTCTTCGACCACGTATCGAACCGGAAAAGTTAGGAGGAGCCGGAAATGACGTTCATCCAGGATGAGAAGGAGCCGGAAATGGCGATCACATCGAACCCGATCGAGCAGGTGCCTCCGCTGAGTCGAGGTGAGGCCGCGGCTCTCGCTGCGGTCGAGAACACCCGGGTCGTGGAGTTGATGCGGTCCCTGCGTCCCGAGGAATGGTCGAAGGCGGACTGCCCGGCATGGGACGTCAGGGCGATGGCGTCGCACGTATTGGGCGGTATGGAGGCGTTCGCCACGTTCCCCGAGTTCGTCCATCAGATGCGGGTCGCCGCCAGAGCCGCCGGCGACAGCCCCTTCATCGACCGCATGACCGCAGTGCAGGTGCGCGAGCGGGCCAACCTCACTCCGGATGAGGTGGTTGAACGCCTCGCCGAGGTGGGCCCCCGGGTTGCCCGCTCCCGGCAGCGGGTCCCGAGCCTGCTTCGCCGGATGCCCATGAAGGAAGAGGTGGGGGGAATCGAGGAGACGTGGCGGATGGGCTACCTGCTCGACGTGATCCTCACCCGCGACACCTGGATGCACCGGGTCGATATCGCTCGGGCCACCGGTCGGGCTCTCGTGCTGACCCCCGACCACGATGGCCGCCTCGTTGCCGACGTCGTCGCAGAGTGGGCCCGCCGCCACGGCCGCCCCTTCACCCTCTCCCTCGAAGGGCCGGCGGGTGGCGTCTACACGAGCGGTGCGGGGGGCGAAGCCATAGCCCTCGACCCAGTCGAGTTCTGCCGCATCCTCTCCGGCAGGGGGCAAGGGACCGGCTTGCTGACCCAGCAGGTGCCTTTCTGAGGTAGTTCCGTGGTTTCTTCCACCGGACCAATGAGAGCTTCAAAGGCGGTCGGGGATAAGGCCCGCGGCCCGAGCGCGCCGATCGTCGAGTGACTCTTCGTCGGAAAGTATCCTGCGGAGAAACGATTGGAGCGGGAGCTTGTGACCGGTTACAACGTCGGGCTGTTCTTTCACCTGCTGGGTGTCGTGACCCTGTTCGGCGGCGTCACCATCATTCAGCTGGGAGGCGCACGCCTCAGGTCCTCCGCCACCATCGAAGAGGTGCGGTTGTGGCTCGGGCTTCTCCGCATGACCGGGGGCATGTTCCCAGCAGCAACGCTGCTGTTGCTTGCGAGCGGGCTCTATATGACGGCCGAGGCGTGGACCTTCGAGACGCCGTGGATCGCCGTCTCGATTGCCGGGCTCCTGGTCATGCCCGTGCTCGGCGGCACGGTCGTGAGCCGGCAGATGGCCGCCATCGGAAGATCCGCCGCTGCTGTGGAGGGAGGCGCAGTCCCTTCGGAGGTAAAGCGACTCATCGCCACCCCGTCTGGATGGGCGGCTGCGTTCGCCCTGAACGGGATAGCGCTCGGCATCTTGTGGGTGATGGCGATCAAACCAGGGTTGGCCCACTCGCTCGTCGTGGTCCTTGGGCTCGGGATTCTGGGCGCAATCATCGGTTATCTCGTCTCCCGCCCACGTGGTTCGTAGCGCAAGTAGCACCCTGCACCGACAATCCGGTATGGACACCCCAGAGAAACAACCGATCCTCCCGGTCATCGCCCCTTTGGAGATCTCGGACGCTCCTGAGCTGATCGACTACGTAATGCGAAACCGCGACTTTCTGCGCGCCCTCGAGCCACTCAGGCCGGACGCATACTTCACCATCGAGGAGCAGGTCGAGGAAATCCGACGAGCCCAGGCGAGGTCGAAGGAGGGAAGTGAATACGCCTTCGGGTTGTTCTCAAAAGGAGCGCTCGTCGGCAGAGTCGCGCTGAGCAACGTCGTCAGAGGGGCCGGCCAGTACGCCACCATCGGTTATTCCGTCGACCGGAACCACAACGGCAGAGGCTACGCGACCGAGGCCGTCCGGCTGGCGGTTGCGTTCGCCTTTCGAGACGCCGGCCTCCACCGGATACAGGGTGCTGTGATGCCGGAGAACCCGGCCTCGGCGCGGGTGCTGATCAAGGCCGGCTTCCGGGCGGAAGGGCACTTCAAACGCTATCTGCGGATAAACGAACGCTGGGCCGACCACGACGTCTACGCGATCACCGAGGAGGATTGGATCGGCGCGAGACGACCGCGCGGGGAGAGTGCGCATCCGTGACCGGACGCTGGGCTCGAGCACTTGCAGGTGTGGCTGTGCTATTCGGGGTGGCATGTGGTGATGGCGCACCGGCGCCGCCTGCCTGTGCGCGACAGGCGTTCATCACCGAATCCGGCGTTCGCTACAGGGACCTCGAGTGCGGGTCGGGCGCTCTTCCGGAGCGCGGTTGGATTCTTTCGACGAACTACACAGGCACACTGGCCACCGGGGAGCAGTTCGATTCAACGCGCGGCAATCCAGAGCCCTTCCGCTTTGCACTGGGGGGCGGACAGAACATCCCCGGCTGGGATGAAGGGGTTGCGGGGATGAGGGTGGGTGGCGTCCGCAGAGTCATCATCCCGCCCGAGCTTGCCTACGGCGAGGACGGACTGCCGCCGCGCGTGCCTCCCGGCGCAACCCTCGTGTACCGCATCGAGCTCGTGGGAGCACGAGCCCCCTGACCCGGCCCCTATGCCCTCTGGGCGCATGGAATCCTGGGGACCGCCGCCCGGGCTCGAGAGCGCAACGAAGGATGGACCTCTTCTCGGACACCGAGCTCGCCGCAGTTAGATCCAGCACCATCCCTGTGGCGGCTGGTTGTCGACCGCGCCGGTTCCTTCCTTCGGCGCCGGCTTGTCGCAGTTGTCGAAAACCCAGATGCGGCGGTCCCATTGCTCGAACGGCAGCGGTCTTGCGGCGAGCAGCGGGTAATAGAACGCGAAGGTCAACACGCATGCCGTCCCGAACAAGGTGACTGCAGCCCGGCCCGCGATCGAACGGAAGAGATCGGTCATCACGTACGCAAGCCCCAGGCACATGAAGGGCAACACCGGCAGAAGGTAGAACAGAAATACGGCCGACCTCCCCCTTGCAATCACCAGCCAGGGACCGTAGGTGACCATGAAGCCGGCCAGGATGAAACCCTCTGGCCGTTCGAGGCTGTGATGGCGCACCCACCTGATTCCGACATAGAGCAGGGCCAAGATCGAAGACCACCACACCAACGGATTTCCGATCGCGGCGACCTCTCTGTAGTCGCCGTTTGCGGCCTTGGTGAAGAAGTAGGAGACGGGCCGCCTGATGAGTATCCATGACCACGCCGGGGACTGGTAGCTATGCATCTTGTCGAGGCCGAGGTGGAAGTTCGCCATGTAGATCTGCCGTTCGATGAAAACGCGCATCCATGACCCCTCGGACCAGGGCGCCGTCAGCCATGTACCTTTCAAGACACCGGCATAGTTGAAGGCGTAGACGATGACGGGCGTGAGCATGAGCCACACGAATATGGAGGCTCCTTCTTCGGCAAGCGCCCGGCGGGCCGGCCGGGGCCTGCCGTCGGCGCGCCGGACGGCAACCTCCCATGCGAGCGTCACACCGATCAGCGCCACCGCCACGAGGGCACCGGACCACTTCGAGGCGGTCGCAGCCCCCGCAGCGACGCCGGCGATCGCCCGCCATGGTCTATTGAACAGCGGGGGCCGGGAGTCGTGTCCCGTGCGCAGGAGCCGCCTCCGGTCCAAGAGCAGGAAGTAGAACGCCGCAAGACCGAAGAGCGGCACGAAGATGTCCAGCATCGCGACGCGTGATTGCACAAAGTGCAGCGGGTCGAGTGCGAGCAACCCCGCAGCAAAGGTGGCGCCGATGGTGGACCTCAACAGTTCTCGCGCCACGAGGTAGAGAAGCGCGATGGTGGCGGTGCCGGCTATCAGAGCCGCGAAGCGCCATCCCAGAGCGTTGTAGCCGAACACCCGGATCCCCACTGCAAGAAGCGACTTTCCCAGGGGTGGATGCACCGTCGTTATCTCGGCCGCGGTTCCACAGAGTGACGCCGGAGCTTGCGCGTACAGGCATGCGTCCTTTGCATAGTAGCTCTCGTCAAAGATTCGTTCGGCGGGCACCGCAACCTGCACGAGTCGCAACGCACCCCCGATCAGGACGACAACAAGGGCAGCGACGAAATCCATGGGGGTCCACCGCGCGGCGGCCATCTCCTTGGTGGTGTACTGCCCCCTCCACTGTGTCATTGAGGCGGCAGCATAGTTAGTCTCTGTTGCTGTGACAGGCGATTCCGGCGGCCGGCTCATCCTGTGCGGCACCCCGATCGGGAATCTCGAGGACATGACCTGGCGCGCGGTGCGCACCTTGAGGGAGGCGGACGTGCTCGCTTGTGAGGACGTGCAGCGGACCCGCAAGTTGTTGGCCCACTTCGAGATTCCTTCACCCAAGTTCACGGTCTTGAACGAAGGCAACGAACGCCGCCGAACCGACGAGCTCGTGGCCAGGGTGAACGAGGGTCAGAACGTTGTCATCGTCTCAGGGGCGGGAATGCCGGGACTCTCGGATCCGGGCTACCGGGTGGTGAAGGCTGCTGCCGAGGCAGGCCTGAGGGTCGAGGTCGTGCCGGGCCCCACCGCCGTGGTGAGCGCCCTGGTCGTGTCGGGGCTCGCCTCGGATCGTTTCGTCTTCGAGGGTTTCCTGCCCCGGGCGGCCGGGCCGCGCCGGCGGCGGATCGCCGAGTTGGCGGATGAGTCCCGCACCCTGGTGATCTACGAGTCGCCGCATCGACTGAAGGCCACCCTCGACGACCTGGTGAAGAGCTGGGGCGACCGGCCCGCTGCTCTCGTCCGTGAGCTGACCAAGGTGCACGAGGAGGTACTCAGAGCGTCGCTGTCGGCCCTGGTCGATGAGGTTGCCGCCAGGCCCGCCAGGGGAGAGCTCGTGCTCGTAGTTGCAGGGGCGAACAATCTCGCCCGGAAGGTTCCGGCAACCGAGCTTGCGCGGCGTGCGGCCGAGCTCATGGGCGCCGGCGCGCCCAGGGGAGAGGCTCTCAGGCAGGTGGCCAAGGAGGCCGGTGTGGCGCGGCGCGAGGTGTTCGACGCGCTCTTACAGCAGAGAGCCGAGTGAGCCTGGACGTTCCGGGGTTGAGGTGGAGCCTTATTGAGTGACGGTGGCGTCGTCGGGCAGCCGGACCTCGACCGAGGTGAGCCCGCTTAGCTCCGCGGCGCACTTTTCGCAGACGCGGCGACCCCTGAACTCGTAGGCAGGGTTCTCGGCCGAGTCGAAGACGCAGACATCCTGGCGCTTCTGCAGGATGACCTGCTCACCGTTGACGCTGATCTCGAGCTCGTCACCCTCTCGGATTCCGAACACCCGGCGCAGCTCAGAGGGCAGCACGATCCGGCCCAGCTCGTCGATCTTGCGGACCACCCCAGTAGACTTCATTTGTTCCAGCCTTCCCCAATATCTCGACCGGCTGGCCCATCCCCTGTGCCAGTATTTAGTAGACAAACTAGCGAGGGATAAGCTAACAGTCAAGGATTTCGTTTCCCTTGCATAGCCATCCGAGGCCGCCCCCGGCCTTATCCAGATGTTACCAGGTGGGGGGAGATCCGTGGAAGGGCCCGGCGTTAGCGGGAAGGTCTCATAGGAAAGGTCTCCTAGGAAAGGAGGAACGCAACGGTTGTGAGCGATGACGTCTTGTATCTGACGACCCCCATCTACTACGTCAATGACGTGCCCCACCTCGGGCACGCCTATACGATGGTCGTCGCCGACTTCATCGCCAGGTGGCGCCGGCTTCAGGGCCGCGAGGTTCACTTTCTCACCGGCACCGATGAGCACGGTCTGAAGATCGCCAGGACTGCGGAGGCCCACGGGCTCAAGCCCAAGGAATGGACCGATCAGATCCTGCCCCGCTGGATCGA
>Ga0183260_10001178_pt1 | contig 22136 bp, 23 predicted proteins | sample AntDrymUQ4972206_2_FD_129768 | JGI IMG/M metagenome (GOLD analysis project Ga0183260, IMG submission 129768) | Polar desert sand microbial communities from Dry Valleys, Antarctica - metaG UQ497 (22.06) (version 2) (version 2) | ecosystem: Environmental > Terrestrial > Soil > Desert | place...
CTTCTCGACCAGGCGCTGAAGGCGCAGAAGCTCCCGTACCGAAAGCTCCAGGGCTCGAGCGTGCTCGCCCAGGTGATCCGGGAGACCGGGTTCAAGAAGGCGGAGGACTTCTACGTCGCGCTCGGCGCCGGCAAGCTCCAGCCGGGCCAGATCGTCAACAAGGTCATCCAGCGGCTGAAGACGGGCGAGGTCGCCGCGGAGCCGGCTATCACGACAAAGCCGTCGCGTGCGCGGACCGCTGTCTCGTCGGATCGGCTCGGGATCACCGTTCCGGGGGTGGAGGACGTTCTCGTCCGGCTTGCGAAGTGCTGCACGCCGGTTCCGGGTGACCCCGTCCTCGGCTACATCTCACTCGGCCGCGGGATCACGGTGCACCGCACAGACTGTCCGAACGTGAAGGCCCTTCAGCGAAACCCGGAGCGGTTCACGGGTGTCGAATGGGAGGGTGGTGCATCAACGAGCTTCCTCGTGCAGATCGCAGTCGATGCCTGGGACCGATCGCGGCTCCTCGAAGACGTTGCTCGGACCTTCGCCGAGCACGGCGCCAACATCGTCTCCTACGGAGGCGTCGTCGAGGACGGGATGGCGCGCAACTGGTACACCGCGGAGGTGGGAGACGTGAAGGAGCTCAGGTCGCTCCTCGCCGCGCTCAGAAACCTCGACGCGGTCTTCGACTCGTATCGGGTCACACCGTCCTGACCTCGCCCTGCGGCCAGCCGGGTAGCTCGCGCAGGGTGACGAGATCCTCGTCCTTGCGAGCCATTTCCTCCCACTCCGGCTTGAGCTCGAGCGCACGGCACACGTGCTCCAAGGCATCCTCCGAACGCCCCGCCAGCGCCTCCGCGCAACCCAGGTTGTAGAGCAAGCCCGGGTCGTCCGAGTGCTGCTCAAGGCCAACGGCGATCTCGACCGCCATCGCCTCGAAATCGCCTGACACGCGGTGCTTCTCAGCGGCGAAGGAGTGCTCCCAGGCCGATGGCTCGTATGGAGCATCACGCGGGCCGCCGACGGCCAGGACAGAGGTGTCCGGCTCCTCCGCACGAGCGTGGCGCTTCACTCCCGAGTCGCGGATGAACACTACGGTTCCCGTGGGCGCGTCGAGCGTCTCGTCGTCGAGCGTGAACGTCGCGCGCCCCTTCAGCACGACGTAGATCTCTTCGTGCCCAAGGGACTTCTCCGTGTGCTCCTCGACGACGTCGTCACCGGCGGCCGGTGCCGTATAGGCATTGATGCCGAACGCGCCGATATCGAGCGTCCGCCGCACGGGACGCCAGAGCAGCGTTCCTTCGACCACGGGAATCGGGTCGATCTCGTCCAGCCGCACGCTCTGCCAACCCTCAGCCATTTACGGGATGCGCTCGGGGCGCGTGTCGAGAACGACCTCGAGCGTCCGCCGCTTGCCGTTGCGGAGCACCGTGAGGGACACGGCGTCTCCGGGTTGCTTCGCATCCACGGCGCTCTGGAGCTCAGCCGAGGTGGAGATCGACTCACCGTCGAGCTCGACGACCACGTCACCGCCGGACGGAACACTCTGGCCGTTGACCGTCCGCGTACCCGTCGCCTCGCGCAGGCCGGCCTTCTTCGCAGGAGTGTCCGCCCGCACCTCGGTGATCGCTGCGCCCTCCGGGACGGTGATCATGGAAACTCCGAGGTACGCGTGCTCCGCCTCGCCGGTCGCGATGATCTGCATGACGATCGAACGCACGGTGTTGGAGGGGATGGCGAAGCCGACGCCGTCGGAGCCGCCCGACTCGCTCTCGATCTGGGCATTGACACCGATTACCCGACCCCGCTGGTCGACGAGGGGCCCGCCGGAGTTCCCGTGGTTGATCGCCGCGTCCGTCTGGATCGAGTCCGTGATCGTGAAGTTGTTCGGCGCGGTCATCTGCCGGTGGAGCGCGCTCACGATGCCGCTCGTCACCGTTCCCTCGAGACCGAAGGGGCTGCCCATGGCGACGACACCGTCTCCCACATCGACAGCACTCGAGTCGCCCAGACGAAGTGGTTCGAGGAACGACGCCGGGGCATTGACGTCGATCACCGCGAGGTCGGTCGAAGGGTCCGTGCCCACGATGCGGGCGTTGCGTGACGAGCCGTCCCAGAAGCGAACGGAGATCGAGCTTGCGCCCTCCACCACATGCTGGTTCGTGATGATGTGACCGCCCTCGTCGAAGACGAACCCCGATCCCTGGGACGATTGCGAGCCGCTGAACTGAGTGGCCGACGCGGTGATCTCGACCACGGCTCTCTGCGAGCGCTCGTAGATCTCCCCGATCGAGAGGCCGCCCGTGGTCGCGGCCGGCTCCGAGTCCGAGACGGTCACCTGGCGAACGACGGTCGTCGAATCGTCGGAGAGTACGGCATAGGCCGCGGCACCCAGCCCGACCCCGAGGCCGAGCGCGGCGATGAGGCCGGCGAGAAACATGGGTGTACGGCTGCGGGTGGAATTCACGGTGCGTCCTTTCGTGTGGAGGTGAACCAATAGCAGCACAAGGCGGATGAGCCATCGCTGAAAGCCGCCTAAGAAGTCGGTAAGACCAGCTCCGCGCGGGAAGACGAGAGCGCACAATGCGCTCGATGGAGATCCTGGTCGTCGACGACGAGCGAGCCGTTCGCGACTCGCTGCGGCGCGCGCTCGAGCTCGAGGGCTATCGAGTCGAGCTCGCTGAGGATGGCGAGCAGGCGCTTCGGCGGCTCGCGCTCGAGCCGCAGCCGGACGCCGTCATACTCGACATCCTCATGCCCGGCGCCGACGGGCTCGAGGTGTGTCGCCGACTGCGGCGAGCCGGGAACGAGATTCCGGTGCTGATGCTGACCGCTCGCGCGGAAATCGACAGCCGTGTAGCCGGGCTTGACGCGGGAGCCGACGACTACCTCCCGAAACCGTTCGCGCTCGACGAGCTGCTTGCTCGCCTGCGCGCGCTCCTGAGACGCCTAGGGAACGGCGACAGCGGCGGCGCCGACACGCTCGGCTTCGCCGATCTCGACCTCGATCCGGGTACACGTGAAGTGCGGCGATCGGGTGTTCTCATCGACCTCACCCGAACCGAGTTCGCGCTCCTGGAGCTCTTCCTGCGTAATCCCCGCCAGGTCCTGACACGCTCGGTCATCTTCGAGCGTGTCTGGGGCTACGACTTCGGCCCGAGCTCGAACTCTCTCGATGTCTACATCGGGTACTTGCGGAGGAAGACCGAGCAGGGCGGAGGCTCTCGTCTCATCCACACGGTTCGAGGCGTGGGGTACGCCCTGCGCGAGAACCTATGAGCACCGCTCGCTCGCGGCTCGCGGTCGCGGGAGAAACCATGTTTCCCCCGCGAGCCCCCTTTCTTCTCAGAGCGTGGGAGACCTCCCGGTTCCCCACACCCCTCCACACTCATGGGCCGCGAGGCGGCCCATGAGTTTCCGCGCGCGGACTGCAATCGGCGCCGCCGCCGCGGTCGCGCTGGCGGTCGTCGTCGCATCCGTGGTGGTGTTCTTCGTCGTGCGTGGCGAGCTCCAGACCCAGATCGACGACACGCTGGACGAACGCGCGCAGGAGATCTTCCGCATTCCGCTGTCCGAGATCCCTCTGCGAAACGGGGAGTCCTTCCTCGGCATTCGACCGGGCTTTGGCGAGCCGAACACCTTGGTTCAGGTCGTCAAGTCCAACGGGGATGCGTTACGCCAGCTCAACGACGATGTCGAGCTACCCGTCTCGGACGAGGCCCTGGCGCTCGCGAGCGCGGGCATGCGAGGGGATTCGGTCATCTCGGAGACGACGGTCGCGGGGACGCACGTCCGGGTGCTGTCCATCGCGTACGAGCCCGGGTTCGCCGTTCAGATCGCGCGTCCGCTGACCGAGATGGACTCGGCGCTCTCGCGCATCCGACTCTTCCTCATCGTGATCGCGCTCTCGGGAATCGGAATCGCCGCCGCGCTCGGGTTGGTCGTCTCACGCGCTGCGCTGACCCCTGTGCGTCGACTGACGGAGACGGCTGAGCGCGTGACCGAAACCGGAGATCTTTCCGAACGCATCGAGCTCGGCGGCCGCGACGAGCTCAGTCGCCTCGCTACGAGCTTCAACACGATGCTCGCCGGTCTCGAGGAGTCGAATCGCGCTCAGCGGCAGCTCGTGGCCGATGCGTCGCATGAGTTGAGGACACCCCTCACGAGCCTCCGGACAAACATCGAGGTGCTGGCCGGGGATCGCGCGCTTCCGGCGGAGGAGCGCGGTCGGCTTCTCTCCGACGTGATCGAGCAGCTCGGCGAGATGACGACGCTGATCGCGGGGCTGATCGAGCTTGCCCGAGCCGAGCAGCAGACTGCTGTGCCGGAGGAGGTACGTCTGGATCTCGTTGCCGCGGAAGCAATCGAGCGAACGCGGCGGAACCGGCCCAGCGTGGCCTTCAAGACGATGCTCGAGGAGTCCGTCGTTCAGGGCGTGCCTGCGACGATCGACCGTGCGATCGGCAACCTCATCGACAACGCAGCCAAGTGGAGCCCGCCCGGGTGCGAGATCGAGGTCGCCGTGCGCGACGGGCAGGTATCGGTTCGTGATCACGGGCCGGGGATCGCCGACGAGGATCTCCCGTATGTGTTCGACCGCTTCTACCGTGCTCGGTCCGCTCGCGGAATGCCAGGGTCGGGGCTCGGGCTCGCCATCGTTCGCCAGGTCGCCGAGACGCACGGCGGCGAGGTCGTCGCCGAGCAGGCCGACGGAGGAGGAACGCGGATGACGCTGCGCCTCCGGCGCTCGCGCGTGGCCATGGGCGAAGTGCTCTCCTAGCGCCAGAAAGTGACGGTTCGTCGGCCGAGATTTAATTCGCTTCGAGTTCTTAGTCTCGTCTTAGCCCGTCTTAGACGCCTCTGGTCTCATCTTCGGGCATGGACAAACACACAAGGACAAACTCGTTGCCGGCTCGGTCGTGGCACTCGTGCTCGCGGTCGCTCTCGGCGCCTCCGCCGCGATTGCCGGATCCCGTGTGCTCGGATCGGACGAGGATCGCCAAGCAGTCATCGACGACGCTGCCGCTGTGCTGGGAGTCCAGCCGAGCGCCCTCGAAGACGCGCTCGAGCAAGCGTTGAAGAATCGCGTTCAAGAGGCAGTTGACGCCGGCGAGCTCACCGAAGAGCAGGGCGCGGAGCTCGAGAAGCGGATCGAGTCCGGAGCAGTGCCGTTTCTGGGCGGCTTCGGGCGGTTTGGTGGCGATCGAGGGCCGAGGCACTTCGGCCACCACGCAGGGCTGCGAACTGCAGCGTCCTATCTCGGATAGACCGAGGACGCGCTCCGCGAGCGGCTTCGCGACGGTAAGACGCTCGCCGCGGTGGCGAAGGCAGAAGGCAAGTCCGTCGACGGTCTCGTTCAAGCCATGGTGAGTGCGGCGAAAAAAGAGCTCGACGCCGCCGTCGCCGCCGACCGCCTTTCGCGAGAGCGGGCTGACATGATCGAGGAGGGTCTCGAGGAGCGCACCACGGATCTCGTCAATGGCGAGTTTCGCCGGGGACCGTTCGGAGATCGACGTCTTGGCCGCGGATTCCGGCACCTCGGCGAGTCGCCGCTCTTCTCAGGCCACGCTCGGGCCTAAGGGCCTGTCCAAAAAAGTGGATCAGGCCGTCTGGCACGCACCACGCACCGCGATGCGGCGTCCTCAGTCGCGCCAATATGCCTGCATATTGGCGCTCCCTGCGTCCTTGCCTCGCGGCACGTGTCGCGTCCCATCCAGCGTGACCACTTTCTGGACAGGCCCCTAACCGACCCTGCTACCCCGAATGGGACGTCCCTCATTCGGCGGCCCGCAGTAGGGAGAGGAATGCCGCGCGCTCACCCTGAAGCGAGCGCGCGGCCCCCTTCCCACTCCCCGCTCCTCTCTTTAATCACGCTTTCGGGGGATGCAATCCCTCGAACGAGGCACATCACGGCTCCCAACGCTCTCCGCCCGTATCCCATCCGATGAGCGCATGGGTCGAGAGAAGGGCCGCGACCCGTTCGAGAAGCTCTCGATCGGTGTCGCCGTCTACGCAGAGCTCGCCCACCGGCTCTCCCTGGTACGTGATCGGGACACATCGTCGTCGCGTCTCGTCGGGCTCGCCGGCGACCGGGCCGAGCACGAGGTCACCTTGCTCGAGGAACGCGATTCCGGCCCAGACGATCTCGGGCTCCGCGACCAGCGCGGAAACCGCGGCGCGCAGTACGTCGTCCGGCTCGGCCCCCCTTTCCAATACCCGATCAAGCGCCGCGAGGGTCCGAGGAATCACGTTGCGAGGTCGTCGCCTTCGAATGCCTCGACCGCTTCGCGGATTGCGTCGGGAATCGGCACCGGTCTCCGTTCGGCGAGGTCCACCAGGACTACCGTCAGCTCGGCGGTGACCATCAGCTCGTCAGCGGGAAGCCGATAGGCGGCACATTCGTAGGTCATGCTCGTGGTCCCGATGCGGCAGACACGGACGAACGCCTCGATCAGGTCGTCGAAGCGTGCGGGGGCGTGGTACTCGACCTGCAACGCGCGCATGACGAGGTCGCCGCCCGCCTGCGAGAACGGTGCGTTCGAGAGGTGCCGATGGTACTCCGTTCGCGCGTGGTCGAAGTAGGGGAGGTACCGGCCGTAGTAGACGATGCCCTGCGCGTCCGTGTCCGAGAACCAGACGCGGGCGAGCGCCGAGTACTTGAACGGCGGCCTGAGATCGGTTACGCGGCCGAGCTCGGCCCGATCGCCCATGCTAGGCACGGATCAGCGCCAGCACCTCGTCGCGCTTCTCCTCCATCAGGCTCTGGCCGAGCGCTTCCAGGTTGAGCCGCAGCAAGGGCTCGGTGTTCGAGGGTCTCACGTTGAAATGCCAGTCGTCGAAGTCGACCGAGAGCCCGTCGAGATGCGAGATGCGGCCGCCGTCGGCCGAGTAGCGCTCCTTCAGCTCTTGCAGCTTCAAGGGCACATCCGCGACGGGAGTGTTGATCTCGCCGGTGAGGAAGAAACGCTCTCGAAAGGGCGCTAGGAGCTCCGACAGAGACGTGCCGCGTCTCGAGAGCAACTCCACCATGAGCAGGAAGGGCACGACTCCGGAGTCGGCCTGGGAGAAGTCACGGAAGTAGTAGTGCGCCGAGACCTCGCCACCGAAAGCGGCGCTCTCCTTCCGCATGCGTTGCTTGATGAACGCGTGCCCCACGCGATTGACGAGCGGGATGCCTCCAGCCTGCTCGATCGTCTCGGGTACGGCTCTGCTCGCGCGGACGTCGTAGATGACCTTCGCGCCCGGTTCTCGCTCGAGCACGCTCTGGGCGAGCAAGGCGGTTATGAAATCACCGGGAACGAACTCGCCGGTGTCGTCGACGAAGAAGCAGCGGTCGGCGTCGCCGTCGAACGCGACCCCGAGTCCCGCGTTCTCCTGCCGTGTCCTCGCGACGATGAACTCGCGATTCTCGGGCAGCAGCGGATTCGGCTCGTGGTTCGGGAACGTCCCGTCCGGCTCGAAGAAGCAGCGCACGACCTCGAGCTGCGGAAGCCGTTCGAGCACGGGCGGAAGCATCGTCCCGGCCATGCCGTTGGCCGCGTCGACGACGACTCGAAGCGGACGAATCGAATCCAGGTCTATGAAGGAGAGCACCTTCTCCACGAAGCCCGGCCAGATGTCCTCCGGTCGCACCTCTCCTCGCTTCTCGACGGGACGGAGCTCGGCGAGCGCCCGGGCACGGATCTCCGCCAGCCCGGAGTCGCCGCCGACCGGCAGCGCTCCCCGCCGCACGATCTTCATCCCCGTGTACTCCTTGGGGTTGTGCGAGGCGGTGATGCAGGCTCCGCCGTCCAGGCCCAGCTCGACGACGGCGAAGTAGACCATCTCGGTCCCGACCAGACCGATGTCGCGAACGTCGGCGCCACCGTCTGCGGCGCCCTCGATGAACGCCGCCGCCATGGTGGGCGACGACAGCCGCATGTCTCGGCCGACAGCGATGACGCGAGGCTCGAAATGCTCGACGTAGGCGCGCCCGACGCGGTACGCGCCATCCTCGTCCAGCTCTGCTTCGTACAACCCTCGAATGTCGTACGCCTTGAAGACCACGGGATCGAGCACGGGGCGGATGCTAATGCGGAAGGGCGAAGCGTCTGCGGGATGACTCCCGCCGCCCCCTTCGTTTCTACACTTCGAAGATGGAGCGAAAGCTTGCCACGGTCCTGTTCGTCGATCTCGTCGATTCCACGAGTCTCGTGACGGGCTCCGATCCCGAGGTCGTTCGCCGCCGCGTGAACCGGTTCTTCGACAAGATCTCGCACTGCGTCACGCTGCACGGAGGGATCGTGGAGAAGTTCGCGGGCGACGCCGTACTCGCCGCTTTCGGAGTTCCGCAGGCGCACGAGGACGACGCGGAGCGAGCTGCCCGCGCGGCACTAGCCATGCGTCACGCCGTCCTCGAGCTCGGGCTGGAAGCGAGAATCGGTCTCGAGGCGGGAGAGCTCGTCGTCGAGGACTCCGAGTCCACGTTTGCCACGGGCGAGGCGGTGAACCTTGCGGCACGTCTTCAGCAGGCGGCGCGTCCGGGGGAGATCCTCGTCGGGCCGACTGCGTATCGCCTCGCCGGGGGGAGTCTCGTTGTCGAGGACGCGGGCCCGCTCGAGTTGAAGGGGATGGGAGCGGGACTCCGCGCCTGGCGGCTGGTGGACGCGGTCGACGGGCCGGCCCGGTCGAAGGGCCCGCGCGCCCCACTCGTCGGGCGCGAAGCCGAGCTCGAGCTGCTGGAGAACACCTTTGCGCGAACTGTTCGCGACCGGCGCGCCCACCTGTTCACGATCTTCGGCGAGCCCGGAGTGGGGAAGAGCCGCCTCGCGCGGGAGTTCGTGGACGGGCTCGAGCGCGCGAGCGTTCTCTCCGGACGCTGCCTCCCGTACGGCGAGGGCGTGACGTATTGGCCGCTCGCCGAGATGATCAAGGCTGCGGCGGGAATCTCCGACGACGACCCGCTCGAGGAGGCGTTCGCGAAGCTCCGCGAGTGCTGCGAAGAAGAAGCCGTCGCGGATGTGCTCGGCCTGGCATCCGGCATGCTCGAGGCCCTCGAGGGCGAGCGAAGCTCGCAGGAGATCGCCTGGGCCGCCCGCGAGCTCGTGGCGACGCTCGCCGACGTGCAGCCACTCGTCCTCTTCTTCGAGGACATTCACTGGGCCGAGGAGCCCCTGCTCGAGCTGATCGAGCACCTCGCAGACTGGGTGCGCGCGCCGCTCCTCGTCATTTGCCTCGCTCGGCCCGAGCTCCTCGAGCAGCGGCCGGGATGGGGCGGAGGGAGGGTGCGTTCGACCGCGATCGAGCTCGAGCCCCTGTCGGACGATGAGAGCGCGCTCCTCGTGGAGAGACTTCTTTCCCAGCTCGCGGGAGCATCCGGCGAGCCGCTGGCGATGCCGTCGAAGGAAGTCCTCGAGCGCGCGGAGGGCAACCCTCTCTTCGTCGAGGAGACGATTCGCATGCTTGTCGAGAGCGGAGCCGGAAACGGCGCGCCGTATCGCATCCCGGACACGCTGCAGGCGCTGATCGCCGCACGCATCGACCATCTGCCTCCGGCAGGCAAGAGGCTGCTGCAGCGCGCGTCCGTCGTCGGCCGAGTGTTCTGGAAGGGCGCGCTCGAACATCTCTCGCCTGACGTCGAGAACATCGAAGGGTTGCTCGAGGACTTGCAGGTACGGGAGTTCGTGCTGCGAGAGCCGCGCTCGTCCATCTCGGACGAGCCCGCGTACCGCTTCAAGCACCTCCTGATCCGCGAGGTCGCCTACTCCGGGCTCGCGAAACTCTCCCGTGCCCAGTATCACGCCCGGTTCGCCGAGTGGCTGGGCGACCGGACCGGAGAGGAGCTCCTGGAGATTCGCGCATACCACCTCGATCAGGCGGTGGAGTTCCTGACCGAGCTCGAGGGCGCGCCACCCGAGGAGCTCGCCCGAGAGACCGGCATGGCGCTGGTAAAGGCGGCCAAGCGCGCGATTGCGCGCGAGGCGTACCCCACCGCTCGCAGGCTCGGACTCCGCGCGATCGAGCTGCGACCAACGCTCGGTGCGCGATACGTCGCTGCGCGTGCTGCCTGGCGGTTGCAGGACTGGGGGGCTGTGGAGGTCGAGATGACGAAGGTGCGGGAGCTTGCGCGCGAGCGCGACGAGCCGGTGATCGAGGCGCTCGCGCTGACGGCGCTTGGTGAGGCCATGCTCAAGCGCCACGGCGACTGCACGAAGTCCAAGTCGATCGTCGACGAGGCCCTCGCGCTGCTGGAAGGAAAGGACGACCCGGTCGCCCATTTCGACGCGCTCACCGTGCGGGCCACGAGTGCCGGCTGGCTCGGCGAGATGGAGGACACCGTTCGCTACATGGAGCGTGCGTATGCGGTCGCGCTCGACGCCGGGCGCAAGGATCTCCAGACTCTCGCGGCGCAGGCGCTCGCACAGACACACATCCTGCGACTCGAGCTCGACGAGGCGGAGCTGCTGCTCACACGCGCGCTCGAGCTCGCCGGCGAGAGCGGGAGCGTCCGCGCGCGTGTCGGCGCCACGCTTTCCTACGGGTGGTTCTTGACCCTGAAGGGCGAGCTCAATGCGGCCGAGACGCTTTTCGAGGAGGTGCGCGCGAGCTCCGCGGAGCTCGGTGTCGAGCCCGCCGTTGCCGCCGCCCTGGCGAAGCTGGGTTGGATCGCTCGCCTGAAGGGTGACCTGAAGCGCGCCGAGAAGCTCATGCGGGAGGCGGTACGGATCACGGAGACCCGCGGCGACCTCGGGGTGCTCCCCGACCAACAGGCGGCCCTCGCCGAAACGCTGGCCGACCTCGGGAAGGTCGACGAGGCGGAGCGGCTCGCTCTCGACGCTCAGTCCAACGCGGGCGTTCGAGATACGAGCGCTCGGGTCGCGGCCGCCACGGCGCTCGCCGCAGTCCGGTCAGCGCAGGGACGGGGCCCGGAAGCTGAGAAGCTTCTCGACTCAGCGCTCGCGCTCGCGCGTGAAGGTGACTTCAAGGTCTTCGAGCTCGAGCCGCTGGAGCGAATGGTGCGGCTCCAGAGCACACCTGGCCGAAACGGGGACGCGAGCGTCTATGAGGCGCGTCTGGCCGAGCTCGTGCCAGCACCTTCGAGCACCGCCCGAATCGCCTGACTCGACCGCTCGTCCGGCGACTCGGAGATCACCGTCGCCGGACGCTCGAAGTCCGCGAGAGCGTCTCGGAGAGGATCTGCGCGCAACGTTCCCTCTCCGTAGGGAAGGTGCTTCGTCTCGTTCCGATTGGCGAAAGCAATGTCCGAGAAGTGAATGTGAAAGGGGGCATCTCCGACCAGAATCGCGTCGACCGCCGTGAGCGCGCTTGCGAAGGACTCGCTGCCGATGAATCCGCCATCGCTGGTCGCGTGCATGTGTGCGAAGTCGAGCACGGGCCGCACCCAGGTCGTCCGCCGCGAGATCTCGACGATATCGTCCAGCGATCCGAGATCGCGCACGCGTCCCATCACCTCGACGCCGAACATGACCGCGCGATCCTTGCCTTCGAGCCGTTCGCGAAGTGTTGCAAGCTGCTCGACGACTGCGTCGAGTGCGTCTTCCCGGCTCCGGCCGAGCAGGAACCCTGGGTGGAAGACGACGAGCTCCGCCCCGCAGGCCGTGGCGATGCCGGCGCTTCGGTCGAGAGCCCCGATCGCAGACGTGAACTTGCGCCCGCTCGCCTCCAGGTGACCCATGAACCCGAAGAGCGGCGCGTGCACGGACAGCGCTAGGTCGTGCTCTCGTGCGAGCTCCCCGAGACGCTCCGCGAACGGATAGTCCATCCAGAACCCGCTCTCGAAGTCGATCTCGCACGCCGTGTACCCGCGTTCGAGAAGGATGTCGAGCGCCTGATCGGGTGACTCCCGCGAGGGAAAGCGGGCAGGCCCGACTCGGATCCTCGAGGACATGACTTCATGCTAATAGCCGATGTGATTGGCTCTCGTCGTGAAGGCCACGATGCTCCTCGCCGACTACGCGGTCGTGTCGGACGGCAAGCTTACGATCGTCGGCGGTGGCTGGTCGCAAACCGGTCCCGAGCCGGCATCTTTCGGAATCGGTCTCCTGATCCAGGTTCCGTGGGATCAGGCGAACACGATGCACGCGTTCTCGGTGGAACTCGTCGACTCCGACGGCGCGGAGGTGGTGCTCGACGTGGAGGACGACGAAGAGGAGCAGTCGGTGGCCTTCGGGGGAGAGTTCGAGGTCGGGCGTCCTCCCGGGCTCAAGCCCGGAACGCCGCTCGACTTCCCGGTCGCCGTGAACTCGACGCCCCTGCCGCTCGAGCCGGGACGGTACGAGTGGCGACTCACCATCGACGGCAAGTCCCGCGAGGACTGGACGCTTCCCTTCTCTGTACGGGGCGAGGAGGTATAGGCATGTTTGTGAGGGGAGCGCCGCGGCCGCGAAGCGGACGCCTACAGGGATCTTCGCGCGTCTGAAATCCGCGGGAGCGGATTTCGGACTTGCGCCAATAGTCCGTCCGATTTGTGAGGGGAGCACCGCGGCCGCGAAGCGGACGCCTTCAGGGATCTTCGCGCGTCTGAAATCCGCGCGAGCGGGTTTCAGACTTGCGCCAATAGTCCGTCCGACTGCCTGCGTACGCTCGGAATGTGTCCAGAGAGCCCTCCCGCATCGACCTTCTCGAGCTCGACATCGATCTCCGCATCTCCGATCTCTGGCGTGAGGCCGTCGACGTGTCCGAATGGAATCTCGAAGTCGTCGCCGCGTTCATCCGCGCGGCGTACGGCAAGGGCTACTGCGACGCGCTGACCGAGGAGTCCCTCGGCGAGCTCTGCATGGAGCACGGCTACCGTCTCCCGGAGCGACGCGCCACCACGTCCGCCTGGCCCGAGCGCGACGCAGCGTAAGCGGTTGTTCACCGGTTTTCCCGACTTTCAGGGCTAGACTTCCACCGTGGCACGCAAGGCCAATCCTGCGCGGCTGGTGATCGCGCTCGCGGTTGCCGCGGTCCTCGCCGTCTTCCTGCTCTACACGTCGATTGCCGGAGGCGGAAACCCCTCGCTCGCTCCCAGCGAGCTAGCGGGCCGATCCGGAGAAGTGCAGCTCGCGGGTCTCGTGGTCGGTCCGGTGACCGGCGACGCCCACGCAGGCGGGCTGCGCTTTGCCCTGCGCGACATCGGGAAGTCATCCCAGGCCTCGATTCCGGTCCTCTATGCGGGATCGGTGCCCGACCTCTTCAAGGTGGGACGGCAGATCGTGGTCGACGGGCGCCTGCGGGGCGGCACGTTCGTCGCCGAGCCGGGCTCGATGATCACGAAGTGCCCGTCGAAGTACGCGCCCAAGCAGACCGGCGACTCGGCGTAACAACAGATGGCCGAGCTCGGTCGCGCCGCCCTCGTCGTCAGCCTCGGGCTGTCCCTCTACGCGCTCATAGCTGGGGCGGCGGCGGCGAGACTAGGCCGACGCCGGCTGGCGATCTCGGCGCAGAACGCCCTCGTCGCCGCTTTCGTGTCGACGCTCGTCGCCTCGGGGGTCCTCGTCTCGGCGCTTCTCCGTAACGACTTCTCGTTCACCTACGTCGCGAGGACGACGAGCGAGGCGCTTCCGACCGCCTACACGATCTCGGCCTTCTGGGGTGGACAGGAAGGTTCGCTCCTCCTCTGGCTGCTCGTCCTCACGGGCTTCGCCGCCGCCTCAGTAGGGCTGAACCGACGCTGGGCACGGGATCTGATCGTCTGGGTCGTGCCGGTCTTCGCGGCAGTCTCGGTCTTCTTCGCGTTCGTGCTCGTCGCCGTGGCAAGTCCGTTCACGACGCAGGCGGCGCCTGCGGACGGCGCCGGAATGACCCCGAGCTTGCAGAACCCGTACATGCTCGCGCACCCTGTCCTTCTCTATCTGGGCTACGTCGGCCTCACCGTTCCGTTCGCCTTCGCCATGGGAGCGCTCCTGTCGGGCCAGACCGACGAGCGCTGGCTCGTCGCCACACGCAGATGGACTCTCGTCGCGTGGGCTGCACTCGGGATCGGTCAGCTCGTGGGGTCGAAGTGGGCCTACGAGGAGGTCGGCTGGGGCGGCTACTTCGCGTGGGATCCTGTCGAGAACGCGGCCCTGATGCCCTGGCTCGTCGCGACCGCGTTCCTGCACTCCGTGATGATTCAGGAGAAACGCGGGATGCTGCGCGTCTGGAACGTCCTCCTCGTCCTCCTCGCGTTCTCGCTCGCGCTGTTCGGGACGTTTTTGACCCGTTCGGGAATCCTCAACTCGATCCACTCGTTCACGCAGAGCTCGATCGGGCCCTGGTTTCTCGGATTCATCGGCGTAGTCGTGACCGTTTCGCTCGCGCTCGTGTTCTGGCGTCTGCCGCGGCTGCGATCGCCGACGAAGCTCGAGTCTCCGATCTCGCGCGAGGCCGCCTTCCTCTACAACAACCTGCTCCTGCTCGCCCTCTGCCTGACGATCTTCTGGGGCGTCGTCTATCCGTTGCTGTCCGAGGCGGTGCGCGGCGAGGCGGTCGTGCTCGGGCGCGAGTACTACGACTTCTTCCTGCGCATCTTCGGACTGCCGCTTCTCCTGTTGATGGGGATCGGTCCGCTTGTCGCATGGCGCAAGGCGTCGCTGCGGAGCCTCTTGACCACCTTCCGCTGGCCGACGGGTGTCGCGGTTGCAACCGGAGCGATCCTGCTCGTTCTCGGGGCCGGAACCTCCGTTCCGGGACTGATCGCCTATACATTCTCGTCGTTCGTCGCCGCGACGATCGCGCTCGAGTTCGCGCGCGGAACCAGGGCGCGCAAGGCGCTCGGAGCAACCTCGTGGCCGGGCGCGTTCTCCTCGCTGATCGCTCGCAACCGCCGGCGCTACGGCGGCTACGTCGTCCATGCCGCGATCGTCCTCCTGGCGATCGGGGTCGCGGGCTCGAGCGCGTTCGACACCGTCGCCGAGGCCAAGCTGGAGCGCGGCGAGTCGATGAAAGTCGGCGGCTATACGCTCGTCTACCGCTCGCTGGACGAACGCCTTGCGGCGAACGCGACGGAAATTCGCGCCCGGCTCGCCGTCAGCCGCGGAGACCGAGACCTCGGGACGCTCGACGCGGGGAAGAACGCGTACACGATCGAAGCACAGGTTTCGAACGAAGTCGGGATCCGGAGTGACCCACTGACGGGAGAAGACCTCTTCGTCATCGCCGAGCAGATCGATCCGGACGGCACCGTGTACTTCCGAGTGTTCGTCAAGCCACTGGTGAACCTCATCTGGATCGCCGGTCTCGTCTTTCTGCTGGGATCGCTCGTCACCCTCTGGCCGGACGCGCGTGAGCAGCGGCGTCTCGCCCGGCGGGCACGCGAGATCGGTATCCCTGCGACGCATTGACGCTCGCGTTGCTTTTCGCCGCTCTCCTCGCCGTCGCCTGCGTCGTCGCGGTCGCGCTGCCGTTTCTGAGGGAGCCGGAACCGGAGTCCGATAGCCTTGATGAGCTCGACGACCGTGAACGGCGCCGTTTGGAACTCTTGGAGGCGCGCGACCGGGCGCTCGCCGCTCTCAAGGAGCTCGAATTCGACCATAGGACGGGAACGATCTCCGACGAGGACTACAGGACACTGATCGGCCCTCTCCGCCGCGAGGCGGCGACCTCCTTGCAGGATCTGGAACGCGACGGGGCCACGCTCGCTACACGGCCGGAGAAGGGACGTCCGACCGGTGAGCGAACCTCGTGATCATGCGACGGCGTCTTGGAGTCGTTGTCGGGCTTGCGCTCGTCTTTGTCGCCTCTGCGGCCGGCCAGGATCCAGGAACGGAGAAGGCGCAGGTCGATCAACGCATCGCCGAGCTGCAGGCAGAGATCGCGGCGGCGAAGGAGAACGAAGGCGTTCTCACGTCGCAGCTCGGGGAGGTCGTGACCGAGCTCCGGGGGGCACAGTCAGCCGTGGAGAGCGCCGAGGGAAGCCTCGAGCTTCTCGAGTCCGAGCTTGCGGCCGAGCAAAACCGTCTCGAGCGCCTGACTGCGCTGCTCGACGAGCAGACCCGTCGCCTGCGGCGACTCCAGGAGGAGTACCGCCGCGCGGTCGAGATCCTGGAGGCACGAGTCCGGGCGATCTACATCGAGGAGGAGCCGGACACGCTCTCGGTGCTCGTCTCGGCGACGACGTTCGGGGATCTGATCGATAGCTATGAGTTCGTGAACCGGATCGGGAGTCAGGATCGGCGAATCGCGCGCCAGGTGGAGACCGCCAAACGCCTGGCAGCAGAGAAACGCCGCACGACGGAGCGTACGCAGCACCTCACGGCGGCCACAGTCACGGTGATCGCCGCCCGCACCGAGGAGACCCGCACCGTCCGCAACGAGTTGGCGTCGAATCGCGACACCCTTGCGGCGGCCCGCCGGCTCAAGAAGAGCGCTCTGGCGAGCACACGGGAGACGCGGGAGGAGTATCTGCAAGAGGTCGTCGCGCTCGCGGCGCAGAGCGCGTCCCTGGCCGCAGCCATCCGGAATGCCCAGGCGAACGCCGCTTCGACCGGAACCGGCGCGCCGTCGGCCTCAGGCTTCATCTGGCCGGTGAACGGGACCGTCGTCAGCGGCTTCGGGTGGCGCTGGGGACGGATGCACGAGGGAATCGACATCGCCGCCCCAATGGGAGCTTCGGTTTGGGCAGCCGCCGCGGGGACGGTCATCCACTCGGGGTGGCTGGGCGGGTACGGACTTCTGGTGGTGGTCGACCACGGAAACGGGCTCGCAACGGCGTACGCGCACAATTCGTCGCTGCTCGTCGGCGTCGGACAGCGTGTCTCGCAGGGCGAGACGATCTCGCTCGTCGGCTCGACCGGGAACTCCTCGGGCCCCCATGTCCACTTCGAGGTGCGCGCGAACGGCGCCGCCGTCGATCCGCTCTTCTATCTCTAGGCGGCAGCCTCGGCTCTCGCGGCCGAGATCTCGGGCGGGACGACGCTGTGCAGGTCCGGGTACGCGCGCCAGCGCTCGTCCAGGCCGAGGCCGTAGCCGGCGAAGAGCTCGTCCGGGACGGTGAAGCCGATGTAGCGAAGTGGGACTTTGTCGACGAGGCGCCGGTACGGGCGATCGAGGAGTGTCACCGCGGCAAGGCTTGCGAGGCTGCGAAGCGCGAGCGTTCTGCAGAGGAAATGCAGTGTCAGCCCCGTGTCGACCACGTCTTCGACGATGAGGACGTGGCGATCCTCGAGGGGCGAGTCCACATCCTTGAGAAGGCGCACGCCACCGTCGTCGGCGCCGGTATAGGCGGCCAACTCCACGAGGTCGAGCGTGTGTGGAATCGGAAGCGCGCGCGTGAGGTCGGCCAGGAAGACGACACTCGACTTGAGGGGCGCGATCAGAACCGGATTGAGCCCATCGTAATCCCGGGCGATCTCCTTTCCGAGCTTTGCGACGCGCACAGCGATCTGCGCGCGTGTCAGGTAGACGGCGCCGACTTTGCCGTGCTCGGATGCGTTGTTCGTCAGCATCTACGAGGCGAGGCGCAACCGATAGCGCTGCGCAAGCCGCTCGATGTCGCGTCGATAGAAGAGCTTGACCCGGACTTCCGGGTAGAGCCGCCGAAGCTCACGGAGCTTCCGGTTCTTGCGAGTGACGAGCGATTGCTTCATCACCGTCACTTCGATGAAGAGGTCTTGCTCAGGAAGGTAGAAGTCAGGCGTAAACGCGCTGATCACGCGACCTTCCTCGTCACGGTCGAGGACGAAAGAGTGCGGCTCGTACTCCCACCGGATGCCGTAATAGTCGAGAATCTTGGCGCACTCAAGCTCGCTTCGATTCACGAAGCGGGGAGGCTTGGAGCCGCAATATGCCTGGAAAACCGGGTTTTCAACCCGCACCTTGGCCACGGTACCAACCGCCTCGGACGCCGCTCGTGGCGGCGAAGTACGCCTCGGAACGATGGACGATGTCGGGCGATCGTTCCGAGGCAAGCTCTTACACTGTGGCCATGTCGGGCTCTGCTGGCGTCTTTCGCATCGCACAGATCTCCGACCTCCACTGTGGCGGCCCGTACTTCGAGGTCAGCCTGCTCGAGCGCGCGATTGGCGAGATCAACGAGCTCAAACCCGACGTCGTCGTGTGCTCGGGAGACCTCACCACCTTCGGATTCCGGCACGAGTACCTGACTGCCCGCGAGTACATGGATCGTCTCGACTGCGAGTCGATCGTCGTCGTGCCCGGGAACCACGACTCCCGCAACGTGGGCTATGTCCACTTCGAGGAGATGTTCGGCGAGCGGAACTCGGTGTTGCGGAAGGATGGCGTGGCTATCGTCGCCGTCGACTCGAGCGAACCCGACCTCGACCACGGGCAGATCGGGAGGGGCCGCTACCTGTGGATCGAGGAGCAGTTCTCGCTGGAGGCGTCCGATCTCAAGATCTTCGTCCTCCATCACCACTTGCTGCCTGTGCCCGGCACCGGGAGGGAACGGAACGTGGTGTATGACGCGGGCGATGCGATCGAGTGCCTGCAGCGGTCGGGAGTGCGCCTCGTCCTGTCCGGGCACAAGCACGTGCCGTACGTCTGGCGGCTCGAAGATCTCTTCGTCGTGAACGCCGGAACGGTCTCGTCGCTTCGGCTGCGCGGGAACACGAGGCCGTGTTACAACGTCATCGATGTCGCCGACCGCAAGGTCGACATCTGGCGGAGACACCCTTTCCACGGCGAGGTAAAGCTCGTCTCGTTCTCGCTCGACACCCTCGAATACGCGAAGTTCACAGGCGCGATCGAGGACGAGATCACCGCCAAGACGTGAGGGCCATCGCCCTCGTCGACGGGGAGCACTACCCGCCCGTCGTCCGCGACGCCCTCGCCGAGCTTCCCTACGAGTTCGTGGCTGCGGTTCTCGTCGGAGGAACGGAGAAGCTGCGCGGCGACGTCAGCTATGGCATCCCTCTCGTCGAGGACGTCGAGTCTGCCCTCACGCGCTTCCAGCCCGAGATCGTGGTCGATCTCTCCGACGAACCGGTCCTCGGGCCGGTCGAGCGCTTTGCTCTCGCGAGCCGGGTCCTCGCCCGAGGCGTTCCCGTCGTCGGCGCGGATTTTCGGTTCGATCCACCGGTCTTCGCGCCTTTCGAGCTTCCCTCGATCGCAGTCGTCGGCACGGGTAAGCGCGTGGGGAAGACCGCGGTCACCGGGCATGTGGCAAGGCGGCTCGCGACAGAGCGTCGCGTGGTGGTCGTTGCCATGGGGAGAGGCGGACCGCCCGAGCCCGAGACGATCACCGTGCCGCCGACGATCAATGCGCTTCTCGAGCTGGCGCGTGCAGGGCGTCACGCGGCGTCCGACCATCTCGAGACGGCTGCGCTTGCCGGCGTCGAGACAGTGGGCTGCAGACGCTGTGGAGGCGGCCTCGCGGGTGCTGTCTTCATTTCGAACGTCCTCGAGGGCGCACGCATGGCAGCTGCGCTCGATCCTGACCTCGTCATCTTCGACGGCAGTGGCGCGGCGCTGCCTCCGATCGCCACCGACCGGACGATCGCGGTCGTCGGCGGGCATCAGGACCCGGCCGTTGCCGCCGGCTACCTGAACGCCTATCGGCTTCTACTCGCCGACCTCGTCGTCGTGACAATGGCCGAGAACGGCTCGGAGTGGGAGCGAACGTACGACGCGGTGCGCACAGTTGTCCCGGCCGAGATCGACATCGTGCCAACGGTGCTTCGGCCACGGCCGCTGACGAGCGTGCGCGGACGAAAGGTGGCGTACTTTTGCACCGCCCTACCAGCGGCGCATGGACTGCTGGCGGCGCATCTCGAGACGGAGCACGGCGCCGAAGTCATGCACGTCTCCGGCAACCTGGCGGATCGTGCAGCGCTTGAGAGGGAGCTCGAGGAGATCGCTGCAGATGTGCTCTTGGTCGAGCTGAAGGCTGCCGCAGTCGACGTCGTGGCCGAATTCGGTTCCGCACACGGCGTTGAAGTGGTGCTCGCGGCCAACGACGTCGAACCCGTCCCGGGGCATCCGGACCTTGACGAGATAGTGCTGGAAATGTCACGAATACGGCTATGAGCGAACGCCGTCACGTCACGCCGCTGCCCCTTGGGGGCGAAGTTCCGTTCTCGAAGGGGCTGATGGCCCGGGCGCTGGTGGTCACCGGGCTCGACCCGGAGCGCGCCTATCTCATCGCGCATCGCGCGGATCGCGACCTCACCGAGCGCGGGGTCTCGACCCTCGACCTCGACCGGCTCGGTGAGCTCGCCGCCGATCTCATCGGTCTCGACCATGCGGCGACCACAGTCGGCCGTCTGAAACGGTTGAGCGCGCTCCAGCAGCTCGAACAGCCGCTGCTCCTGCTCGTCGGGGGTGCGACCGGCACGGGGAAATCTACGATCGCCACCGAGGCTGCGCACAGGCTCGGCATCACGCGTGTCACGTCGACGGACTTCATCCGGCAGACGATGCGGGCGTTCTTCTCTGAGGAGTTCATGCCGTCGGTTCACTTCTCGAGCTTCGAAGCGCGCCTCGCGCTGACCCGCGCGGAGGAGGAGGAGTCAGGCGATGCTGCGATCCTCGGGTTCCTCGATCAGACCAGGAATGTCGTCGTCGGCGTGCAAGCCGCGCTCGAGCGCGCTGCTACAGAGCACTGGTCGCTCGTCCTCGAGGGGGTCCATCTCGTCCCGGGAATGATCGCGACCACGTTTCCGGGAGCATTCGTCGTCCAGTGCGTGGTCGCGATCGAGGACGAGAATCTGCATCGCAGTCACTTCTGGGTGCGCGATTACGCGACCGAGGGCTTACGTCCACTCGAGAAGTACCTGGACGCGCTGCCCCAGATCAGACAGATACAGGACTATCTCGTGGAGAGAGCGCGGCGCTACGACGTCCCGGTCATCGTCAACGACTCTCTCGACAAGGCCATCGGGGACGTCATGGATCTCGTGCTGCGTCGCGCGGACCAGCTCGTCGGTATGACGCAACGGGATGCCGACGAAGGAGAGGCACGCCTGGCCCAGACGGCCCCGGGCTGAGACAGTTGGTCGAGATTTCGCGGCGGACCCGATGACGGCCACACGACGCCTGATGCCACTCGCCTCGTTGCCCAGGCTCACCAGCCTGCACGACGAGCCAGTGTGCGTCGCCTAGCTTGGTTCTGGCCGCTTCTCCTCGCGCGTCAGTTCCCGGTCGAGCGTCTAGACTGACGGCGTGGTTACACGGGAAGACGTTGTCGAGGCACTGCATCAAGTCGAGGATCCCGAGCTCGGCATGGACATCGTCGAGCTCGGCTTGATGTACGACGTCGAGGTCGACGCCGGAAAAGTCAAAGTGCTGTACAGCCTCACCTCGATGGGGTGCCCTGCAGGAGCCATGATTGCGGATGGCATTCTCGACGCCGCCCGGTCCGTGGCCGGCGTAGAAGAAGCCGCGGTGGAGCTCACGTTCGACCCTCCATGGACGCCCGACCGCATGTCGGACGACGCGAAGTTCATCTTGGGGTTCGGTTAGTCGTATTCGATGGCGAACTCATCGCCTGGCAGGGAGCGCGCCTTACCTTCTGCTCGGCCTCGACGCGCCAGTAGTTTGGATCCTCCCCGTACTATCCACGCACCTCGTTCGACTCGCTCCGGATCGAACGGTGCTTGGAGGCGGGGACATCATGTCTAGGGTGAGCGAGGATCCAGCGCCTCGCTAATAGCGGCCCCGACGCCGACCTTCTCTATGACCCAGTAGCGCTCCTCGCGTTGAACCACGCGCTCGATTCGAGGATCCACGTGCTCGCCATTCGCAGCGACGAGAAAGTGTGTGGGCTTGGCGCGAATCGCCTCGTACTCCTCGATCGAGAGGAGCACCGGTTCGGGACAGTTCTTGTTAGCGCACTCGCATGCCCACTCGGCCAGGGGCGAACCTACCCATTTGTGGTGAGCCTCTATCCGCTCGTTGTACTCCCGGAGGAAGATCTCGTTTTTCGCGGCGCGAATCACATCAATTGTCCTGTCCGTGCCGCGGTGACTTCCGCCTTCCTCGGGCTCCGCCGGCACTTGCGACGGCGTGTGGACAGGGTGCGTTCCGGCCGTCGCGTCGTCGTCGGTCCATTGGTCGTCGTCTCGCGTCTCGTCACCGTGTGTGGACGACACGTCTCTCTCCCTTCCGTTTGTCCCGCGTCACGAAAGTGGCAGGGTTTCGGGCTCGTTTGAGTTGGTGGTCTGAGGATCGTTGCAGGCTTCGAGGTGGACGTCGAGCGGGCGTCGCATGTCGAGCGCTTCGTGCGGCCGGAC
>Ga0183260_10001179_pt1 | contig 22126 bp, 11 predicted proteins | sample AntDrymUQ4972206_2_FD_129768 | JGI IMG/M metagenome (GOLD analysis project Ga0183260, IMG submission 129768) | Polar desert sand microbial communities from Dry Valleys, Antarctica - metaG UQ497 (22.06) (version 2) (version 2) | ecosystem: Environmental > Terrestrial > Soil > Desert | place...
TGGGTCGGGAAAGATCCGCCCGAGTAGGTCGTACTCGGAGTTGTTCGTCGCCACCGGAGTGGCGTTCGCCGGCGCCACGATTCCTATCACGAGGATCGCAACGACCACGGCAAGGACACGGCGCATGGGTCCCCCTTGGATAGTCCGCCCCAGACGGACGACACGATACGACCAAATCGGGGACCCGCGGGCTACGTTGCTAGCGTCCGGAGCGCGTGATGGTGCGGACGATGTCGCCCTCGATCGTCATCGCATGGGTCTTGGTCAGGCCCCTGGAGAGGATCGAGAACTCCGCCCAGCCGCCACGTCGCCGGAGCCACACCCACCCCGATAACGCGGAGATGTAGTCGAGGGTCCCGGTCTTCGCCCGCAGCCCGACGCCGGCGAGGCGGTCCTTCAAGGTGCCCTGGCCCGGCTTGGGGAGAGATCTTCTGAGGGCCTCGCCCCAGCTTCTCCGGTCGGCGTTCGCCAGCAGGCGGACCATCCCCCTAGGAGAGACCCGGTTCGAATACGAGAGCCCGGAGGAATCCTGGGCGCCGATCGCGACGCCGCGGCCAGCCGCATAGCGGCGGATCGCCCGGGCGCCCTTGGCGATGGTCCCGTAGAGACCGAAGTGCTCGGCCCCCAGTCGCTTCCCAAGCATCTCGGCGAAGAAGTTGGAGGACTGCCTGTTCATGTGTCGCATCAGGCTGCGCAGCCGGGGGGAGGAGACCATGGCGATCTCGTCCAGGCCTTCGGGTCTGACGCCGGCTCCAGGCTCCCCACCGACGCGCACCCCCTCCGTGCGCAAGGCGCGCGTCAAGGCCGCGGCGAGACGCTTCTCCGGGTCGCTGATGTGACGTCCGCGATGCACGTTCCCGTCGAAAGTGAGTGCCGTCGGAAGGGGGATCTCCTGGCTCGGGAAGTAGGAGTCCCACCCCGGAGCCCACCAATCGCGAGCGAAATAGCCCTTGTTACCCATGACGCGGCCCTCGACCCGTCGTATACCTGCTCTCTTGATCGCCCTTACCATCCGGCCGACCCGAGTCGCCCGCACCGGCAGCGACGTCGCGTATCGACCGCCGGCGGTGACCGTGGGATCGCCCTGACCGAGGACCCAGAGGTTCCCCTGGATGACTCGAGAGGTTCTCGCTCGCGCCGCGAACGAGGTGTCGATCCTCTCGGCGGCGCCGAATGCATCGAGGAGGGCCATCGAGAGCAGCAACTTCTCGTTCGAGGCGGGGGCGCGCTTCGCCCGGGCCTTACGGGAGTAGATCAAGCGGTCGCCATAGCGGACCGCCACGCCCATCGAGCGCCGTCCGACCAGGTGGTCGATGCGACGCTTCCAGGCGGAACGGGCGGTGGCGGGCCCTGCGATCGACAGCACGAGGCAGGCGGTCAGGGCGAGAGAGCAGATCCGTCGCATCCGAACAGACTGACGCGGCCGGGTACCGGAATCAATACGTCCTTTTTGGGAGATGACGTCCGGGTCGGGAGGTCGGGACGTCAGCCGGCGTCGTCGAAGAGGGTCGGATCGTCCCCGAAGAGCGTCAGCTGGCCCGGGTGCCTCGGCGCCTTGGCCGGGTGGTCGATCGCCACGGCCAGCCGGTGGTAGCCCTGCTCGCGGGCGAGCTGAACGGCTCTTCGTCGGGCGCGAGTCTTCTCATTCTCGAGCCTGCCCTCGGCCTGACTTATGGCGTCGTCGATCATCTCCGACTCCCAATCAGGCAGCTGCGCCTGCTCCATCTCGTTGCCTCCCGCTCGAAATCGCCCCGATCCATGTGAACCGACCCGCTGGGGGGCGGGGTAGTGGATTATGGGGCAGAGCGGGCCCCAGACGGCGGATTTCCGTTCGTATGTCATCGAGGTGGTCCCGCCGCATCGTGGCGGTGCTCGGGGGGGCGATGTTGCTCGCGCTGATCCCGTCCGTATCGCTTGGAGGGGGCACCACGAGAGTCAGGGCGAACGACAACAACACGTGGGGACCCGATTTTAAGCACACCTATCGAGGGGTGACCGTGAAATGGTCGAATCCGAGTCCCCATCGACACAACATCAGGTCCTACAACAAGGGTGCTGATTGGAGCTATTTCAAGAACTTCCGAGGGGTGAGTCGAGGTCGAGGAACTTCACCCGTAGCGGCTTCTACTACTGCCGGTGCAAGTTGCATTCGACGATGAACAACGGCGACTGCACCGGCATGTGTGGCTCGAGATCAACGACTACCAGTACCTGGTGGGCTTGCTCGCGGATCACGACGCGATGCGCCGCCGCAGCGGTCGGCGAGAAGTGTTCGACATCAACCCCCGGCGCATCGGCGCGGTGGGCGGCTCTTACGGCGGTGGATTCGCGTGGCTGGCGTTGACCGACCCGACCTGGCGCAGCCCCTTGCACGACGTGCGGATGAAGCTGGGAGCCGTGGTTCCGAAGTACGGTTGGACCGACCTGGCCGAGGCGCTCGTGCCCGGGGGCCATTACCGGGACCGGGACCCGCGCACGGGTCGCACCGTGATCGCGCCCTCGGATCCTAAGCGTGCTGTAAGTCGCAGGCCCATCGGCGTAAAGAAAGAGAGCATCGTGGATGGGTTGTACGCGGCGGGGAACGCTCCCGGAACCAACCACGCGACCTTCCCGATCCACCTTCAGGAGGCCGCCGCTCGTCTCTCCGCCGGCGAGCCGTACGACGGCGATCCGCAGCTGAAGCGCGTGGTGAATGACTTCCTCAATAACCGCTCTGCCTATTTCCAGCGCCCCTTCTGGCAGCGGGTGCGTCGGGGGATGCGTGTGCCGGCGTTCATCGCCGCGACGTGGACCGACCCGCTGTTCCCCACGATGGAAAGCGTTCGGTTCTACAACAAGCTGAAGCGGATCAGCCCTCGATATCCGATGCAGATGTACCTTGGTGACTATCAACACCTCGCCGCGAACAAGAACAAGGAATGGAGTGACATGTGTGGGGGCGACCACCATGTGTGCACCCTCGAGGATCACACCGCCGGCGGCCGGCTCCATCTCGAACGCGCTCCTTCGCGTGTGCGCAAGGGGATCAACAGTCGTATAGATGATTTCCTGGATCATCACCTGCGCAACCGCAGCCCGGCCCCGCCGCGCGACGTGTCTGCGACGACGACGATCTGTGCCGCGAATGCCACCGCTAAGTACCCGGTGGATGAACCAGGCATCGAGTACCGGGCCCCCAGCTGGCGCGCTCTCGCCCCGGGCGAGGCGCGCTTCAGCTTCGAGGGGGATGGGATGACCAGCACGGCAGCCGTCGACGGGCACGCTCCCGAGAGCGACCCGGTGTTCAGGGACAGGCAAGCGAACAAGTGCCACACGACGGCGCACACGCCCCCCGGTCCTGGGGTGGACCAGTACACCTCCGAGCCGACCCCGCGGCGCATGACGCTGATGGGGATCCCGAGCATGAAGCTGAACTTCACCACCGATGCGACCGACTATTGGATCGCGGTCCGGTTCTATGACCTCGCCCCCGATGACCGGATGACGATGGTGACCCGGGGCGTGTGCCGGGTGAACAAGGTCTCGCATCCGAAGATCGGATGCCACCGGTTCGACCTGTTCGGCAACGGGTGGCGCTTCGGAGCCGGCCACAGGATCGTGCTCGAGCTCAGCCAGGCCGATTCCCCGTTCCTGCGCAAGGACAACGTGCCATCGGTGCTTGATTTCTCGGGGGCCGCCATCACCCTCCCCCTGGCCCCCGACCACCTGGAGCGCGATTTCCGGTCGTGACTTCTGCTCCGCGCGCCGCGTGAGCCAGAAAGCGATCGTCTCGACGATCGCTCAGATCAAACGTGTCGCACCCTCGCGCTAGGTTGAACCCATGAACGGCTCCCGGCTCGACGATCGCACCGACGGCGCACCCCGCCTCCAGCTCGACGATGCCCAGCGGACGGTCGTCGAGCACGGCTCGGGGCCTCTCGTTGCGCTGGGGGGGCCCGGCACGGGCAAGACCTCCGCCCTCGTAGAACGCTTCGTGAGACTGGCGACCCAATCGGACTGCTCGGCCGATCGCATCCTTTTCTTGGTCCCGAACCGGGCCCAGAAGATCGAGCTTCAGGATCGACTGACGCACCGGCTGTTGTTCGACGAGGGCCTCGAAGCGATCGTCGAGGTGCCCATCTACACATGGCACGGTTTCGCGAACCACTTGGTGTCGCGGCACTACCTCGACCTGGGTTACGGCGAGCCGCCCGTGCTGTTGACCAGCCCCGAGCAGTGGGGCGACGTGCGCGACGCCCTGGAGAGAGAGAATCCGGCGAACTGGCCCCACCACCGGACCCTCCTTCGGAATCGGGGCTTCGTGGACGAGGTGGTCGACTTCTGCATCCGCGCCGAGCAGCGGGCGCTCGATGATTCCCAGCTCGATGAGCTGGCCCGGACCCGTCCCAAGTGGGCCGAGTTGATCCGGTTCTTCAAGGCGCACCGCGCCCGGCTTAAGGCTCGTTCGCGCATCGATTACCCCATGCTCCTGCGTGAGGCGATCGAGCTGATCGCGAACTTCGATCACGTGCGCGAAAGGCTTCACCAGCGCTTCACCCACGTCCTCGTCGACGATGGGCAGGAACTGGCTCTCGTGCAGCAAAGGCTCCTCTACTTCCTGGCCCCACCGAGCGATCGCGCGGGATCAGAAGACCGTAGCCTGGTTCTTGCCGGGGACGCCGACTCTGCTATCGAGACCTTCCGCGGGGGTGATCCCGAGTGGATGGACGATTTCGAGAAGGAGTTCGGCGCGCACGAGACAGTCGTGCTTGCGACCTCCTACCGGTTGAGCCCCGAGCTCGGGAAGCAGGCGACGTCCTTGATAGCCCGCAACGGGCCGAGCGATCATCGGACGAACGACTTCGCCGGCGAAGGCACGCTCGAGGTGTATCGCTACGGGAGCCTTGCAGTCGAGGTCGAGTCCATCGCTCGCGCGATCCGGATGGCGCATCTCACCGATGGCGTGCCGTACGAAGACATGGCGATCCTTCTGACCTCGCCCCGCTCGATGCTCGCACCCCTCGAGCGGGCGCTCGACAGCCTCGAAGTCCCGTTCTCGATCAGCGCGCCGGATCGACCGCTCGGCCGAGAGCCCATCGTGAGGTCGTTCACCGACCTCGCCCAGTTCGCTTTCGCCGACGAGCCGGACTCCGAGCACACGGCTCAATTACTGCGTTCTCCGCTGATCGACCTCGACGACGCCGCGGTGCGCGAACTCGAACGGGAGGCGCGCGTCTCCGGGAAGTCCCTCCCCGAAGTGATCGACCAGGACTCCGACACCGAACGAGATCTGGAGGTGCGGTCGAAGATCGATCAGCTCATCGAACTGCGCGATCTGCTGCGGGCCAAGAAGGACGCGCCGGCCGACGAGGCCTTCTGGATCGTGTGGGACAGGTCGCGGCTGTGCGCCGACCTTCAGGCTCGCGCACGGACCAGTCTGGACGATCCCGCTAACCGCGACCTCGATGCCCTGGTCGCGTTCAGTCGCTCGCTGGGCCGTTTCGTCGAGCGGCGACGCGGGAGTGGCACGTTCAACGAGTACCTCGAGACGATCGGGCGGGCCGACTTCGGCTCCGACCCCTGGCTTCCGCCCGAGCGTTCCGGTGGGGGAGTCAACGTCGCGAGCTTTCACGGTGCCAAAGGCAAGGAGTGGGCCGTCGTCGCGGTGGCCGGCGTCGTCCAGGGAGCCATCCCGAAAGGACGACGCGCTTCGGGACTGTTCGATCCGTACTTCCTGGACGAGCCCAACCCGGTGGCGCGCGCCCGAAAGAACGAGATGGAGGACCGCCGGGTCTTCTACGTCGCCGTCACGCGGGCGTCCAAGCGATGCATCGTGACGACGTCGCCGGGGCCAACGCGCCGCGGCGAGCCCAGTCGCTTCATCGAGGAGCTCACCGGTGCCATGCCCGAGGTCGAGAGCCGCGCCGATCTCCCGCCGCTGACCTACACGGAAGCCGCCGCCCGCTACCGCCGTGTGCTCGCGGACGCGCGGGCCCCGCAGCCCGATCGGATCGCCGCCCTCCACGGCCTCGCCCGCATCAACGACCTCGATCCCGACTGCAGTGCGGCGCGGCCCAGCGAATGGTGGTGGCGGTGGGATTGGTCCGAGGGCGAGCTCTCGATCCGTGCACAGCAAGGCGATGCCGAGGACCTACCGCCTGACAAACTGCGAACCTCGTATTCGCGCATCGGAACCTATGACAACTGCGGTCTTCAGTACCTCTTCTCGGTCGCGCTCGGTCTCGATCCCGAATCGAGTCACAACATGGCGTTCGGCTCGTGGATCCACAAGGTCTTCGAAGAATGCGAGACCGGCGCGATCACGAACCACGACGCGGCCCTCGTTCGTTACAAGTCCCTGTTCGATGAGACGGTATTCCCGAACAAGGCCATCGCGCGACAGTTCCGGCGCGAAGGCGAGATCATGATCGACCGCTACGTGCGCTTCCTCAAGCCGGGCCAGGCGGTCGTGGCGGAGACGAGCTTTAAGGTCGAGCTCGAGGGACACCGCATCACGGGGCGCATCGACCGGGTCGACGCGATCGGTAGGAACCTCGTTATCTCCGACTACAAGACGTCGAAGTCGACGGTCTCGTGGGAGGAGGCGCGCGAATCACTGCAACTGGCGATCTACTATCTGGCGGCCCGGGAGGACCCCGACCTCTCGGCGCTGGGCGACCCGGTCTCTATGCAGCTCATCTATCCGAACGTGCCGCCGACCAAAGGCGACGTCCAGAGGCGATCGCAGAAGCCCGAAGAGTCCAGGGTCGCGCTCGAGCGACTTCCAGGACTGATGGAGGGGGTCCTCGCCGAAGACTTCCGTCCCAACCCGGAGGCGAACTGTCGGTGGTGCAAGTTCAAGCCGTTGTGTCCGCTGTGGTCCGAGGGCAAGGAGCTGCCGGCATGAGCGTCGCCGCGACCGATCCGCGCCGGTCGGATGCGATCCGCTCCGCACTCAAGGGCTACGAACCGACCGATGAACAGTGGCGCGCTATCAGCCACGATCTCGAGCCGCTCTATCTGATCGCGGGAGCGGGTTCCGGAAAGACGGCGGTGATGGCAGCGCGCATCGCCTGGGCCCTCGAGAACCAGCCGTTCTCCCCGAGTCAGATCCTCGGCCTCACGTTCACGAACAAGGCGGCCGGTGAGCTGCAGGAGAGGGTGCGCCTCGCACTGGACGCCCTACACGATGAGTCCGGCGAGGACGTGGCGGTCCAGACCTACAACGCGTTCGCAGCGAGCATCGTGCGCGACAACGGTTTGCTCGTGAATGTGGAGCCCGAGTCGGGTCTGCTGTCCGAAGCGCAGCAGTGGCAACTCGTCTTGAGTTGCCTCGACGATCTCCCACCGTTCGATGCGCTCGAGATTCGTTCCTCCTACGTCGTCGGGCAGGCGTTGAACCTCGCCGGTTCGATCGCGGACCACATGGTCGGGGTAACCGACATCGAAGCGGCGGCCGACCGCATCCTCTCGATGCAGAACGTCGACGAGAAGATGGTGTTGACGGCTCAGAAACGGAAGGAGCTGTGTCGAGCGGTCGCCGCCTACATATCCGCTAAGGAGCGTGCCGGGCGCATCGACTTCGGCGACCAAATCACAAAAGCCGTTGAGGTTCTCGAAGGAAACGCAGACGTGCGCGATGGGTATCGCGAGCGATTCCCGTTCGTCTTACTCGATGAGTATCAGGACACGAATGTCGCGCAACGGAGGATGCTTCAAGCGTTGGTCGCGCCGGGCGGTGCGGTATCCGCGGTCGGCGATGCCCGCCAGGCGATCTTCGCCTGGCGGGGCGCGACGATGTACAACCTGATCGGTTTCCCCGACCACTTCCCGCGCTTGGATGGCGCCCGTTACGAACCGGTGTCTCTGTCTGAGAACTTCCGCTCCGGATCGAAGATCCTCGATGTCGCCAACGAGGTGGTGTCTTCGATCGATATCTCGCGACGTCCCGGAGATCCGTTGCGCGCATACGCAAGCAACGAGACGGGTGCGGTAGGCCTCGGCTTGTTCGCCTCCGAGCAGGATGAGGCCGCGTGGATCGCCGACCAATGCGAGAAGATTCACGGAACCACCACCGTCGCGGGCCGGGACCCGGTGGCGTGGAAGGACATGGCGATCCTCGTGCGCCGCAAGGCCGCGATGGACATGTTGCTCCAAGAGCTCGAGGCCAGGGCCATCCCGGTCGAGGTGGTCGGCCTCGGCGGATTGCTCAAGACCCCCGAGGTCACAGAGGTCGTCGCCTGGTTGCGGGCTCTCGAATCGAAGCCGGCCGCCAACCGGTGGCTGGGCCGCATCCTGATGGGCCCGCGCTGGCGCATCCATTACAGGGACCTGTCCCTCTTGGCGCGCTGGGCTACGTCGCAGAACTGGGACCTTCGTCTGAGACTGGCCGTGGGCGACGAATCCGCCGCCCACGACATGGAGCCGGGGGATGTCGGCTACTCCTTGGCCGAGGCTCTCAACCATCTCGATGCAATCGAGCACCTGGGGCCCGAAGCCAAGCGGCGTCTGCGCGCTTTCTCCGAACGCCTTGCCTCCATGCGGAAGCGATCGGGTGCCCCGCTGCTCGAGGTCGTGCAGAGCGTGATCCACGACGCCGGCATCTCCAACGCTCTGGAATCCTCGTCGTCCCGAACCGCTCCCGCCGCACGTCAGAACATCTCGAACTTCCTGGATCAGGTCGCTTACTTCGCACCGGTAGAGGGTGAGGCGTCGCTCCGCAGCTTCCTCGCGTACCTCGACGCCGCCGAGGCCGCCGAGGAAACGTTGGAAGCCACGCAACCTGCCGAGCAGGACTCGGTCAAGCTGATGACGGTCCACTCGGCCAAAGGATTGGAGTTCGAGGTCGTGTTCGTCCCGTCGGTGGCGTCTGCCATCAGCGAACGGACCGGCGAGCCGACGATGTCGATCTTCCCGAACACCCGGGTGTCGAATCCATTGACGAGCTACAGCGAGCTTCCCTACGAGGTGCGCGAGGACGCGGACCACCTGCCTCGCTTCGACGGCAAGCTGCCGGCGTTCGCCAAAGCGGTCAAGGAACGCGTCATCGAAGACGAGCGACGGCTCTTCTACGTTGCGCTCACGCGGGCGAAACAACGGTTGGCGGTCACCGCCGCGCACTGGTATGGGCGCGACGACAGCCCGAGAGGCCCCTCGCCCTTCTGGACCGAGGTCGCCGCTCTCGAGGATCGCGGTCTGGTCGAAGTCGTGCGGCGGGACGAATGCCCCGAGGTCAACCCTCTGTTCGGCGCCATGGAGGACCGTCGCACGTGGCCCCCGCCCGCGCGCACGGGCCTCGAGGACGGGCTCTTCCCTCAGGGTTGGGGCGTCGCCGCGGATACCGTGATCGGCGGGGACGGTTCGATCGACGCGCTCCTGCGGGCGCTTCCGGCCGACGCCCAGGAAGATACGCGGGCGCTGATCGAGGCACAGGGCCGGGACCTCGATCTGATCGCCGCCGCCGCTCAGCCTGACGCCGCCGGCCAGCCAGCGGTGCCCGACATCTTGTCCGTGACCTCGCTGGCACTTCTGAACGAGGGCCGGTTGGGCCCGTGGGACCTCGCACGTCCGCTGCCACAACGCCCCACCACCGCCCGGCGTATCGGCACCGAGGTGCACCGCTTGATCGAGGAGAAGAGTTTGGATCTGGCGCCGTATCCCGATGAAGGCGAGTTCGACGAACCGGCCGAGGTGGCGGACCCCACGCGGATCGGCGCGCTGCTGAAGTCGTGGGCCAAGAAGTACGGGGAGCGTGTCCTGGCCCGGCTGCCGTCGGGCGAGCCGATGGTCGAGCTGCCCTTCTCGATGAAGATCGACGGACGCATCATCCGTGGCCGGATCGACGCCGCATACGAGACCGACGATGGCGGGATCGAGATCGTGGACTTCAAGACCGGTCGCCGCTTCGAACCCGCCGCCGAGGATCAGCTGACGATCTACGCTCGGGCGCTGGCTGCGCTGGGCGTCCTTCCGAAGGGCCCCGTGACTCTCACGTACGCGTTCCTCGCCGCCGATGAATCCCACAGCCGGGCGATCGAGCCCGACGCGCTGTCGCACCCCGACTGAGCGAACACCTCTTCACGCGGGCGATCGGTACGGCTGCCGCGATGCGAAGGAGCGATCCCTTTCGCCGTCGTCAGACGCGGGGGCCCACGCCTGAGGGGAGCCGTGCGCCGCGCAGCGACGCGAGGTCGAGGGCACGCGAGATGTCGCGTGGACTGACGATGCCGACGAGGGCCCCCTGCTCGTCGATCACGAGAGATCGACCGTGTTCCGCTCCTCCGGATCGCTCCAGGAGGTCGGTCAGCGGCTCGCGGGGCCGAGCCGTGGGGACCTCGTCGAGACGGAACGCGTAGTCCCGCACCCGAGCCTCCGCGCGTTCGTCGAGCGGAGCGCCCTGGACTCGGGCAAGGGTCACGAGCCCTTCGGTGCGGCCGTCGAAGTCGTGAGTGGGGAAGGCCGAGAATCGGTGGCGCGCGGCGTATTCATCGATGAAGGTCTGCACGGTGGTCCACGCCGGCACGGAGACGACGTCGTGCGACATTATGTCTCGCACTTGGAGTCCTGCGAGTGCGCCTCGGAGGAGGACGTGAGATTCTTCGGAGCGCGCCGCGGTGGTAAGGAAGTAACCGAGGAACACGAACCACAATCCGCCGAACTCCGAGTTCACGGCGAAGTCGATCAGGCCGATTCCCACGAGCAAGTAGCCGAACCCGCGCCCCACGCGCGCTGCGACGACGGTCGCGCGGGTCTTGTCACCTTTCCTCCGCCAGAGCCAGGCTCTGAACACCCGGCCCCCGTCGAGCGGGAAGGCAGGGATCATGTTGAAGGCGGCGAGGACGGCATTGATGCGCGCGAGCCAGAAGAAGGTGCCAACGAGCAACTCCGAGGCGTTCCCCGCATCCAAAGCCAGCCCCACCAAGAAGAAGACGAGAGCGATGGAGAGGCTCGAAACGGGTCCGGCGATGGTGATCCGGAACTCCGCGCCGGCGCTCATCGCTTCTCCACGCATCCGGGCGACGCCGCCGAAGAGCCACAGCGTGATGCCCTCGACCTCAACGTCCTCACGGCGCGCTTGCAGGGCGTGAGCCATCTCATGGGCGAGCAAGGAGGCGAAGAAGACGATCGACGCGAGGATCCCGGCGGTCCAGTAAGCACTCGTGCCGTATCCCGGATACTCGGCGGGGAGTTGCTGGCCCGCCAGGCTCCACGCGATGAGCCACGCGATGACGAGCAGGCTCCAGTTCATCCCGACGCGGATGCCCGCGATGCGGCCGAGGCGGATGCTCTCGTCCATCCGCCCAGTGTCCCAGGTCGAGGCACCTGCGGGAGCACGGTTCGGGTACGCTGAATCACTGGTGTGCCGGGAAGCCTGGTCGGCGAGCGTTGACCGACGTCGTCAGGAGCAGACATGACCCCGCCAGATGCACGCCCCGTTCGATCCTGGATGACCAGCGATCGCGCCGTTCCCCGTCTCATCGTCCGCCCCGTGCGCGAGTTCCTCGACACGGAGGTGGCGGGAGGTCTGGTGCTTCTCGCCGCGGCCCTCATCGCTCTCGTGTGGGCGAACTCTCCCTTCGGGGACGTCTACGAGTCCTTCTGGGACACCGAGCTGGCGGTTCGAGTGGGGGAGTGGAGCCTCGTCGAGAGCCTGCGGGAGTGGGTGAACGACGGATTGATGGCGCTCTTCTTCTTCGTCGTCGGGCTGGAGATCAAGCGCGAGCTGGTGAACGGGGAGCTCAGCGACCCGAAGGCCGCGTCGCTCCCGGTGATCGCAGCGCTCGGCGGCATGGTGGTTCCGGCCCTGCTCTATCTCGTTCTGACGCCGGGCGGCGAGGCGGGTCACGGTTGGGGCATCCCGATGGCGACCGACATCGCCTTCGCCCTCGGGGTCCTGGCGTTGTTCGGCCGCCGGATCCCGTCGTCGCTCAGGGTCTTCTTGCTGAGCCTTGCGATCGTCGATGACATCGGAGCCATCCTTGTGATCGCGCTCGTCTATACGCCCCAGATCGAGGTCGCGGCGCTCGCGTTGGCGATGGCAGGACTGGCGATCGTTGCGAGCATGCGGGTCTTGCGGGTGTGGTGGACTCCCGCCTACGCGCTCATAGGCGCCGGGGTGTGGCTGGCCACCTTGCAGTCCGGGGTGCACGCCACGATCGCAGGCGTCGTCCTGGGTCTCATGACGCCGGTGAGGGCTCTCGATCCGAATGCCTCGCGGGACCTTCTTCTCCGCGCTGGTCGAGACGATCGCGATCCGATCGACGACAGCGAAGACGATCGCGCTCTGGTTGGCAACTCCAGCGAAAAGGGTCGTGATCCGGCCAACGACAACGAAGACGATCGCGCTCTGGTTGGCGACCCCAGCGAGAAAGGTAGCCATCCGGCCAACGACAATGAAGACGATCGCGCTCCGGTCGACGAGGAGGAGGACCGACAGCTGTCTCCGCACGAAGCGCGCCGCGCCCGCACGCGCGCGCAAGCCTCGGTGTCGGTGGCCGAACGGATCGCGCACGATCTCCATCCGTGGACGAGTTACCTCGTTATCCCTCTGTTCGCACTGGCCAACGCGGGTGTGGAGTTGAGTGGGGAGGCCTTGGAGGCGGCGCTCGCCTCGCCCGTGACTGTCGGAGTCGTGCTCGGACTGGTCGCCGGCAAGCTGATCGGCGTCACGGGCTTCGCCTGGGCGGCCGAGCGCCTGGGGTGGGCGACCCTTCCCCCGGGGGTGGGCTGGTTCAACCTGATGGGCGTAGCCGCCATCGCGGGGATCGGTTTCACCGTCTCGATCTTCGTCTCGGGCCTGGCTTTCACAGACGATTCACTGGTGGACGACGCCAAGGTGGGGATCCTGGTGGGTTCCCTCGTGGCGGCGGGACTCGGCGCCCTGCTCATCCTCTGGGGGTCGTCCAGGCCGTCCCGGGAGCCGGCCGGGCCGATCGGGTCCGGGGCCGAGCCGGCCCTGGACGGCGACCCGGGAACGGGCGCGGAGGCGGGACCGACGGGGAGCGGACCGTCGGGATCGACCGGTGGGACGTGATCCGGCCACCGGACCGGCGGCCCGCCGGGTGGCGCGAGCGGGGCATGATGGCACGATGACTGAGGAGGTCCTGGCCCGATTCTCGGAGCCCACGAAAGCGTGGTTCGAGGGAGCTTTCGCGGCGCCCACGGCCCCCCAGCTTGGGGCGTGGGACGCGATCACCTCCGGCCGCAATGCTCTGGTCGTCGCGCCGACCGGATCGGGAAAGACCCTGGCGGGCTTCTTGTGGTCGCTCGACAAGATCTTTTCGGAGGCTCCCCGGGAACCGAAAGCTCGGTTGAGGACGCTGTACGTGAGCCCGCTGAAGGCGCTCGCCGTGGATATCGAGAGGAACCTCCGAACTCCCCTCGCGGGCATCCGCGCCGCGGCCGAACGCGACGGGTTGCAGGTTCCCGAGGTCCAGGTCGGGGTGCGCACCGGAGACACCCCCGCGGATGAACGACGACGGTTCGCGACATCCCCGCCGGACATCCTCATCACCACGCCGGAATCACTGTTCCTACTGTTGACCTCTCGGGCCCGTGAGGCATTGCGTCACGTCAACACCGTGATCATCGACGAGGTGCATGCCGTGGCCGGAACGAAGCGCGGATCGCATCTCGCTCTGAGCCTCGAACGTCTGGATCACCTCATCGGCCACCCGGTCCAGAGGCTCGGCCTGTCGGCAACTGTGCGTCCCACCGATGAGGTCGCGCGGTTCCTCGGTGGCGCGCGACCCGTGACGATCGTGGACCCGCCTTCGGACAAGGAGTTCGACCTCTCGGTCGTGGTTCCGGTCGAGGACATGAGTCTGATGGGGCTCGAGACCGGCGAGGTTCTCAGCGGGTCGGCGGCCGGTGCCGAGGCGCGCACCAGCGTGTGGCCCCACGTCGAGGAGCGTCTGCTCGAGCTCATCCGCGCCCACGAAAGCACGATCGTGTTCGTCAACGCGCGGCGTCTGGCGGAGCGTCTGTGCGGGCGCTTGAACGAGCTCGCAGAAGAAGAGGTAGCGCGAGCGCATCACGGATCGGTGAGCAAGGAGCAGCGACGCATCATCGAAGAGGACCTCAAATCCGGGCGGCTGCCGGCGGTCGTAGCCACCAGCTCGCTCGAGCTGGGCATCGATATGGCTGCGGTCGATCTGGTGGTTCAGGTCGAATCGCCGAACTCCGTCGCGTCGGGTCTGCAGCGCATCGGCCGGGCGGGTCATCAGGTCGGCGCCGTGAGCCGCGGCGTGCTGTTCCCGAAGTTCCGGGGCGATCTCGTGGAATGTGCAGTCGTCGTCGAACGGATGAAGCAAGGGGCCATCGAGGAGCTCGCTTACCCGCGCAACCCCCTCGACGTTCTGGCCCAACAGATCGTCGCTGCGGTCGCGATGGACGAGTGGGCGGTCGATGACCTCGAAGCCATGGTCAAGCGGTCGGCTCCGTTCGCGGACCTTCCTCGCTCGGCGTTCGAAGCCACCCTCGACATGCTTTCGGGTCGATACCCGTCTCACGAATTCGCGGAGCTCCGCCCGCGCGTGAACTGGGATCGGTCCACCGACTTGATCAGCGGGCGGCCGAATGCGCAACGCCTCGCGGTCACGTCGGGCGGCACCATCCCCGACCGTGGACTGTTCGGCGTCTTCCTGGCGGGCGAAAAGGGGCCGCGGGTCGGCGAGCTGGACGAGGAGATGGTCTACGAGAGTCGTCCGGGGGACGTGTTCGTTCTGGGAGCATCGAGCTGGCTCATCGAGGACATCGGTCACGACCGGGTGTTGGTGTCGCCCGCGCCGGGACAGCCGGGCAAGATGCCCTTCTGGCATGGCGACGCGTTGGGCCGCCCCCTCGAGCTCGGGCGGGCCTTGGGTGCGTTCATGCGCGAGCTCGGTCGTGGGGACGAAGCCAAGAACCAGCAGCGTCTACGAACCGCCGGCCTGGATGAGTATGCGGCCAGGAATCTCCTCGCTTACCTGGAGGAACAGCGCGAAGCGGCGGGGCTGCCCGACGATCGGACCATCGTCGTCGAGCGGTTCCGCGATGAGTTGGGGGACTGGCGCGTGTGCGTTCACTCGCCCTTCGGTGCTCGGATCAACGCCCCGTGGTCTCTCGCTATCGAGGCTGCGGTTCGCGACAGGCTCGGTCTGGACGTGCAATGCATGTACACCGACGACGGGATCGTTGCGCGCTTGCCCGAAGCCGACGATGCTCCCCCCGCGAGCTCCATCCTGTTCGACCCCGACTCGGTTGAGGACCTGGTTGTTGGTCAGGTCGGCAGTTCTGCGCTCTTCGCGTCCCGGTTCCGAGAGTGCGCTGCACGCGCACTCCTGCTACCCCGGCGAAACCCGGGGACCAGGACACCGCTGTGGCAGCAGAGGCAGAAGAGCGCGCAGCTACTGCAGGTTGCCAGCAAGCACGAATCCTTCCCGGTGGTGTTGGAGGCGTACCGGGAGTGTCTTCAGGACGTCTTCGATCTGCCGGGGTTGATCGAGATCATGTCGGCCATCGCCCGACGTGAGGTGAAGGTGGTCGAGGTCGAGACGCCGTTCCCCTCTCCCTTCGCCAGTTCCCTTCAGTTCGGGTACGTAAGCGCATTCATGTACGAGGGGGACGCCCCGCTTGCGGAGCGGCGCGCGCAGGCTCTGTCGCTCGATCGATCCTTGCTGGCGGAGATCATGGGTCGTGAGGAGTTGCGCGAGCTCATCGATGAGGCGGCCTTGGCCGACATCGAGCTTGAGCTGCAGTGGTTGACGAGCCAACGCAAGGCCCCCAACGCGGATGCCATACACGATGCACTGCGCGCTCTCGGGGACCTGTCTCCAACCGAGTTGGCCGCGCGGGCTACCAACCCCACGCTGACAGGCGGATGGCTCGACGAGCTCGTCGGCAGTCGTCGCGCGATCGAGGTGCGAGTTGCAGGTGAGTCACGAGCGATAGCGATCGAAGATGCGGGGCGTTACCGCGATGCATTGGGCGTCGCCCTTCCGGTGGGCATCCCCGCCGCCTTCACCGAGCCGGTCTCGGATCCGCTCGCCGATCTCGTCGGGCGCTACGCAGCTACACACGGTCCCTTCGACGTGAGCGGTCCCGCGGCGCGCCTCGGCCTGGGCCCGGCGGTGTGCCGGCAGGCCCTCGAGCGTCTGGAGGTCGCCGGTCGAGTGGTGGAAGGGGAGTTTCGTCCCGGCGGGACGGCCCGGGAGTGGATCGACGTCGAGGTGTTGAGACGTCTCCGACGTCGCTCGCTGGCCGCTTTCCGCAAGGAGGTGGAACCCGCCCCCGTGGAAGCTCTGGCCCGGTTCAGCCTGGCGTGGCACGGCATCGGTCCGAGGTCGTCCAGGGGCGTGGCCTCTCCGGATGCATTGTTCCGGGTGATCGAGCAACTCCAGGGCGTGCCGATCCCGGCCTCCGCACTCGAGCGGCAGGTGTTGCCCGCGCGACTCCCCGGTTATTCCCCCGGACTCCTGGATGCGCTGGGGGCATCGGGAGAGGTCGTGTGGGCGGGCGCCGGCCCGTTGGGCGCCGATGATGGCTGGATCGTCCTGGCCCCTGCGGATCGGGCGTCGCTGATCCTTCCCCTGCCATCCGAGACGGAGTTGAGCGAGACCGCGCTCGCCCTTCAAGACGCCCTGTCCGCATCGGGAGCCTCGTTCTTCCGCCAGCTGGCCGAGCGGGTTGGCTCGACGGACGACAACGAGCTTCTGGCAGCGCTATGGGACCTCGTTTGGGCGGGGCTGGCGACCAATGACACCCTGGCCCCCGTGCGCGCATTCGGCGGCGGCCGGCGCGGCACGCGCGCGCGACCGCCCCAACGTAGAGGCCCCCGCTTCCCGGCGCGCCTCGGGCCACCTTCGGGGGCCGGCCGGTGGAGCCTGGTCGCGCCACGGGAGACCGACCCCACTCGCCGGCTCGTTGCCGTCACGGAACAGATGCTCGAGCGCCACGGCATCGTCACGAGGGGCGCGCTTCAGATCGAGCGGCTGCAAGGTGGGTTCGCTGCGGTCTACCCGGTGCTCAAGGCGATGGAGGAGGCCGGTCGCGTCCGGCGTGGATATTTCGTCGATGGCCTCGGCGGCGCGCAGTTTGCACAGTCGGGGGCCGTGGACCGGATGCGATCGCTCGTGCACTTGGCGCCGGAAGAGCTGACTACCGAGGTTCTCGCCGCCACCGATCCCGCGAATCCCTATGGAGCCGCGCTGCCATGGCCGGAACGCGATGGCCATCGGGCGGGCAGGAAGGCCGGAGCCGTCGTGGTTCTGACCGGGGGTGAGCTGATCCTGTATGTCGAGAAGGGCGGGCGTACCCTGCTGTCGTTCTCGGATGATCCCGAGCGGCTTCAACCGGCGGTCGACGCTCTTGCGCTTGCAGCCCACGACGGATTGCTCGGGCGTCTCGCGGTCGAACGCGCAGACGGCGAATCGGTTCTGGACTCTCCCTTCGCCCAGGTCCTGATGGATGCGGGCTTCCAACTCTCCTCTCGAGGGCTGAAGCTCCGTGCCTGAGGGCGACACCGTTTTCCTGGCCGCCGACCGACTCGATCGGGCTCTACGGGGGCGGGTTCTGACGCGGACCGACTTTCGGGTGCCCCGGTACTCCACGCTCGACCTCGCCGGGCGTCGCATCCACGAGGTCGTGGCGCGCGGGAAACACCTCCTGTTCCGCATTGCGGGCAACATGACTCTCCACACCCACTTCCAGATGGACGGAACGTGGCACATCTACCGGCCGGGGGAACGCTGGCGAGTTCCCGCTCACGAGGCGCGCGTCGTGCTCGAGACAGACGTCTTCACCGTTGTGGGATTCCGCTTGCCTGTCATCGACGTCCTCGACCGCGCCGCAGAGCAGAGTGTCGTCGGCCATCTCGGGCCGGACCTTCTGGGGCCCGACTGGGATCCCGTCGAGGCGGAGCGCCGTCTGGCCGCCGATCCCGCGCGCCCGATAGGGGAGGCCTTGCTGGATCAGGCGGTGATGGCGGGGCTCGGCAACGTTTACCGGTCGGAGATCTGCTTCTTGATGGGGCTGGACCCGATGACGCCGGTGGGCGAAGTGCCCGAGCCGGCGCGCGTGGTCGGACGGGCGAGGGCGGTGATCTACGCCAATCGAACCACCGGTAACCAGATCACGACCGGAGACGCGCGCCCGGGCCGGACGCACTGGGTCTACGGACGCGGGGGCGAACCGTGCCGCCGCTGCGGCGATCCGATCGAGAGAACGCACTCCGGCCCTAACGGTCGGGAGCGCGTGATCTACCGGTGTCCCCGGTGCCAGCCGGCGGGGCGAAAAGCTCACTCCGTCACACAGGTTCGAGGGCTGGCCGATGCATGACGACGCGCGTCCCCGGATCGTGGGCGATGTGCTCACGCGGGGTCAGTGGGAGGGGGGCCCTCCGGAGACGTTGAAATGGCTCGCTCGCCTCCTGCGGGACGAGGGCACCGACCTGATGACGGCTTCTTCCAGCGAACTCGAGCGCGGGACGCCCGTGTACGTGGATGCGGACGCCGACCTGAACGAGGTGCAGCGACGCATGGCGATGAGTCACATCCGGCGCATCCCGGTGGTCGACAAGGGCCATCTGCTCGGTCTGATCGATCTTCTGGACCTGGCGATGCTCGATCCCGAAGATGCGGTGCAGGTCACGGAACGCGAGGAGTAAGGCCGGCGTCGGGAAGGCTGCCGGACCGACGGGCTTTCGCTCCTGCGGGTTTACGCTAGTCGGGACGCCGTTCGTTGGACAGGTCTGGAGAACGCGCATGCACGACGCCTTCATGAATCAGCTTCCGGACATCGATCCGGACGAGACACAGGAGTGGATCGAATCTCTCGATCAGGTGATCGACGGGTCGCCCGGACGCGCCCGCTTCTTGATGCATCGCATCCTCCACCACGCGCGCTCCCGGCAGATCGGACTGCCCGCGATGGTTGCGACGGATTACATAAACACGATCGCCCCGGAGCAAGAGCCCTACTTCCCAGGCGACGAGCACATCGAGCGACGCATCAGGGCCTTCATCAGGTGGAACGCCGCGGTCATGGTGCACCGCGGCAACAAGGCCTACGACGGCATCGGAGGACACATCTCGACCTACGCTTCCGCGGCTTCGTTGTACGAGGTGGGCTTCAACCACTTCTTCCGGGGGCACGACGCCGAGGGCGGCGGCGACCTCATCTACATGCAGGGACACGCGGCGCCGGGGATCTACGCACGGGCATACCTCGAGGGACGCCTCACCGAGCAGCAACTGGACAGGTTCCGCCGCGAGGCGTTCGGGGGAGGCCTGCCGTCCTATCCGCACCCCCGGCTCATGCCGGACTTCTGGGAGTTCCCCACGGTGTCGATGGGACTCTCGCCGCTGAACGCTATCTATCAGGCCCGCTTCAACAGGTACATGGAGCACCGCGGCATCAAGGACACCTCGCAACAGCGGGTGTGGGCCTTCTTGGGCGACGGCGAGATGGACGAACCGGAGTCCATGGCCGCGCTATCCCTGGCATCGCGCGAGGGGCTCGACAACCTGATCTTCGTGGTGAACTGCAACCTTCAGAGGCTCGACGGCCCGGTGCGCGGCAACGGCAAGATCATGCAGGAGCTCGAGTCGATCTTCCGGGGGGCGGGTTGGCACGTCATCAAGGTCGTCTGGGGGCGCGAGTGGGACGACCTACTGGAGCGCGATACGGACGGCGTCCTGGTCAACAAGATGAACACGACGGTCGACGGACAGTTCCAGAAGTACGTGGTCGAGTCCGGCGATTACATCCGGAATGATTTCTTCGGTGGCGATCCGCGCCTCAAGAAGCTCGTCGAACACCTGTCGGATGAAGACCTCAAGAACCTCAGGCGAGGCGGCCACGACTACAGGAAGCTCTACGCTGCTTACGCATCCGCGGTCGAGCTCAAGGGCGCGCCTGTCGTTATCCTGGCCAAGACCGTGAAGGGATGGACGCTTGGGGGCGCGATCGAGGGTCGCAACGTGACCCACCAGGCGAAGAAACTTTCGATCGAAGAGCTCAAGAAGTTCCGCGACACGCTTTATCTCGCGATCGACGACAAGGACATCGAGGAGGGGGTCCCGTCCTACTACCACCCGGGCGAGGATTCCGAGGAGATGCAGTACATGATCGAGCGGCGCCGGCAGCTCGGTGGATCACTCCCGCGCCGGCCGGTGACCTCCGGTCGCCTCGACCTACCCGAACCGAAGCTTTACGACGAGTTCAACAAAGGTTCGGGGGATCAGCCGGTCGCGACCACGATGGCGATGGTTCGCCTGCTCCGGTCGATGCTCAAGGACGACAAGATCGGGTCGCGCGTAGTCCCCATCATCCCGGACGAAGCCCGCACCTTTGGTATGGAGTCGCTGTTCCCGGCGTTCAAGATCTATGCCGCACGCGGGCAGTTGTACGAGCCGGTCGACGCAGAACATCTGCTGGCATACCGGGAATCCAAGCAGGGGCAGATCCTCGAGGAGGGCATCAGCGAGGCCGGCTCGATGGGTTCGTTCACCGCAGCGGGCACGTCCTACTCCGTTCTCGGCGAGCCCATGATCCCGTTCTTCTTCTTCTATTCGATGTTCGGGTTCCAGAGGATCGGTGACGCTATCTGGTCGCTCGGTGACCAACGAGGGCGTGGCTTCCTCGTGGGCGCCACCTATGGGCGGACCACATTGAACGGCGAGGGTCTCCAGCACCAGGATGGCCACTCGGTGATCATGGCGACGACGAATCCCGCCTGCCGCGCTTACGACCCGGCGTTCGCGTTCGAGATAGCGCAGATCGTCAAGTACGGGATGAAGAAGATGTACGACGAGGACCAGGACATCTTCCTTTATCTGACCGCATACAACGAGCCGTACAAGCAGCCGGCGATGCCCGAGGGGGCCGAAGAGGGGATCATCAAGGGCCTATACCTCTACCAGGAAGCGCCCGGCGAGCGCTCGCAACGCGCGCAACTCTTCGGCTCCGGTTCGATCATGCAGGAGGTCCTGAGAGCTCAGAACCTCCTGGCGAAGAACCACGATGTCGCGGCCGACGTCTGGAGCGCTACCTCGTACCACCAGATGCGGATCGATGCCCTCGAAGCGGATCGCTGGAACCGTCTGCACCCGGAGGATGCTCCGCGCCAGTCCTACGTGACGGGGTGTCTCGAGAACAAAGATGGACCCGTTATCGCAGCCAGTGACTCGATCGCAGCGTGGCCCGATCAGATCGCGCGCTGGGTACCGAACCGGTTCTTGCCGCTGGGAACGGATGGATTCGGACGCTCCGACAGTCGGGAGGCGTTGCGACGCCATTTCGAGGTGGACGGCGAGCACATAGCGGTCGCGACGCTCGCGGCGTTGGCCCAGGAGGGTGCGATCAAACCCGAGAAGGTGACGGAAGCGATCGAACAGTATGGGATCGACTCCGAGCGGCTGTCGCCGTTCCTCACGGGCGAGCCGAAGGACACGGCCGAACGCCCGGCCGACGAGGGTCGCGCCCAGGGGGGCGAGTCCGACTAGGCATCTTCGGATTGCGGCGGACGCAGCCGCCGAGCTGCTCGTCGCGCCTTGGGGCCCAGGCCCCCACCTTTCTCCGCGCTGACCGTTCGAACCGTGTCCTCGAGAGTCATGCCTCCGCGCTCTGGGAAGATCGCGCGCCGCCGTTGCCAGATGTAGAGGAAAGCATCCGCCTCCGTGACCGTGAAGATCTTGGTCAAGCCTTCGTCCCGGATCGCGCTGACGGCGGGCATGTACACGCGGTCGTACCAGTCGCCCGATATCTCCTCGGGGCTCAAGACCTCGTCGCGCTCGCGCATGAGGTGATAGCCGTGGATCTTGACGATCTCGAGGAGCTCGACGTATCCACGGGACAGCGAGAACTTGATGCGGGCTTCGGGGCGCGCCCTCTCGAGCCCGCTCTCCGAAAAGAACAGGTTCTCCTGCTCGGCCGTGATGAGCTTCCCGATGTCGGCGTTCTCGGGGATCGGGTACGGCGCGCGTAACTGGGTGATCTCGGCGTCGATGAAGTCGATCTTCTTCTGTTTCGCCAGGGCAACGCGGTGATGGCCGTCGACCACGTAGTAGGACCCGTTGAACTCGTAGGCGACGATCGGCGGGAACCCGCCCTCGGGGAAAGCCTTCTCGAGCCTCACCCACCGGTCTCGAACCTCGGGCCGAGCCGGCAA
>Ga0183260_10001180_pt1 | contig 22117 bp, 19 predicted proteins | sample AntDrymUQ4972206_2_FD_129768 | JGI IMG/M metagenome (GOLD analysis project Ga0183260, IMG submission 129768) | Polar desert sand microbial communities from Dry Valleys, Antarctica - metaG UQ497 (22.06) (version 2) (version 2) | ecosystem: Environmental > Terrestrial > Soil > Desert | place...
CCGGTGGGCACCGACCGGCTGCATGTCAGCGTCGACGCAACCGGGCTCACGCCGGGCTTCCACGGGTTCCACGTGCACGCGGTCGGCCAGTGTGACGGCACCACCGCGACGCCGTTCTCTTCCGCCGGCGGGCATCTCGGCTCGACCACGGCCGACCACGGCCAGCACGACGGCGACCTGCCGGCCCTGTTCGCCGCCGCCGACGGCCGGGCTCGCGCCGAGTTCGACACCGACAACTTCACCCTCGCGCAGGCCCTTGACGCCGACGGCGGCGCGCTCGTCGTGCATGCCGCTGCGGACAACCTGGCCAACATCCCGACGCGCTACAGCTTCACCAACGCCGACGGCACCACCGGCACCGGCCCGGACGCGGCGACCAAGGCGACCGGCGACTCCGGTGGCCGCGCGCGCTGCGGCGTCCTCGTCGTGCCGCCCCCGCCCACGGCCGTCGCGCTGTCCATCGACGTTCCGGTGATCACGGCCGGCAACACCCCGGTCCTGCTGTCCCGGGTGACGGATGCGGCCGGGGCCGGCGCACCCGATGTCGAGGTGACGTTCTGGGCCAAGCGGTACGGCGACACGGCGTACTCCGCATTCACCAGCGGGCTCACCGACGAGACCGGGGCGGTCTCCCTCATCGTTCGGCCGGAGACACAGACCGCGTACGTCGTGCGGGCGGGGGCGCTCGCGTCACCCCGCGTCCTGGTCCAGGTCAACGCCCGCGTGACGCTGAGCTCGCCGGCGGCGGGGGAGGTGAGGACCAAGCCGACGGTGTTCCGCGGAACCCTCACTCCGGCGTACGTCGGCGCCCCGGTCGGGCTCGCGATGCTCACCGTTACCGGCGCCGAGCAGCAGTGGACCTACCTCGGCCAGACCAGGTCGACGGCCGGCGGCGCGTTCGAGATCAGCCGGACGCTGCCCAACGGCGAGGCGACGTATGTGGTCTACACACCCGCGCGGCAGGGCACCCGCCGCGGGTCGGCGGCCCTGCGACTGCGGGTCGTGACCCCGCTCCCGCCCAGCTAACCCCGTCCCGCGACGACCGGCCGGGCGCCCCCGCGTAGTAAGAGGCAGGCGCGCTAGTTCGTCAGCGGCGGGAAGGTGGAGAGATGCGTCGTAGCTGGGTACTCGCGCTGCTTGCGGCGGTGATCACCACCGCGATGTCCCTCCCCGCCAACGCGACGCATCCGCAGCTCGCCGAGGGCGAGGACACCTCACCGCACGCCGCGCGAGTGGTGCTGGCCGACCCGCAGGGCGCCGAGGTGGGCACGGTGCTGCTGGGCTACACCGGCAGCCGGATGATCGTGTCGGTGCGGGCAAGCGGGCTCACCCCGGGCTTCCACGGGTTCCACGTGCATGCCGTGGGGCAGTGCGACGGCGCTACGGCGACGCCGTTCTCCTCGGCGGGCGGGCACTGGAACCCCGACGGCGCCGGGCACGGCGCGCACCACGGCGACCTGCCGCCGCTCTACGCCGACGCGGGCGGGGGCGTCGCGACGACGTTCACCACCGACGCGTTCACGCTTGACCAGATCCGCGACGCCGACGGCGCCGCCCTGATCGTCCATGCGGGGCCTGACAACCTCGCGCATGTGCCCGCGCGCTACACGTTCACCAACCCGGACGGCTCCACCGGCACTGGCGCGGACGCGACGACCCGTGCCACCGGCGACGCCGGCGGTCGCTTCGCCTGCGGCGTCGTGCCGGCGGTGACGCCGATGAACCACGTGTCGATCCTGCAGTCGCGCAGCCGCACCGCCCGCGCCGTCATGCGCAGCGCCGTCGGCTCGTCGGCCGGCGTCGTCCGGTTCGCCCCGGCGCCCGACGGCCGCGTCCACGTCAGCGTCGACCTCGGCGGGTTGACGCAGGGATTCCACGGCCTCCACGTCCACGCCGTCGGTCGGTGCGATGGCACCACCGCGACGCCGTTCAGCTCCGCCGGCGGCCACCTCGCCGCCGGCTCCGAGACACACGGCGGCCACGACGGCGACCTGCCGCCGCTGCTCTCGGGCAATGCCGGGTCGATCGGCCGCGCCCGCGCCGAGTTCGACACCGATGCCTTCACCCTTGCTCAGCTGCTCGACGCCGACGGGAGCGCGCTGGTGGTGCACGCCGACCGGGACAACCTCGCGCACATACCCGCGCGCTACACGCACACGAACGCCGACGGCACCACCGGCACCGGCCCGGACGCGACCACCCGCGCCACCGGCGACGCGGGTGCGCGGGAGCTGTGCGGCGTCGTCACGGCGCCGCCGCCGCCCGCGACTGTCGCGCTCTCGGTCGACGTGCCCGTGATCACCGCGGGCAACGCGCCGCGCCTGACCGCCATCGTGACCGACTCGACGGGCGCGCCGGCGCCGGACGTGCCGGTCGAGTTCTACCTCAGCCACTCGGTCGGCAAGCTGCGCGAGCGCATCACGACCGAGTTCACCGACGAGACCGGTCGGGCGCAGCTTGTGGTCCGCCCGGCAGACCGCACCGGCTACAGCGTCGGCGTCACCGGGCCAGACGGCATGCTCCTGCCGTCGCCGGTGCGGGTCGTCGAAGTGCACTCCCGCGTCGTGGTCGCCTCGCCGCGGTCCGGTGTCGTTGTGTCCTCGCCCGTGACGTTCACCGGCCGACTTTCGCCGTCGTACGGCGGCCGGCCGGTCGGGCTGGCGACCTACGTCGGCACCGGCAGCGCGCGCCGGTGGGTCTACCTCGCGCAGACGACGACCCGCGCCGACGGCACCTTCACGCTGACGAGGTCGCTGCCCCGCGGGACCTCGCCGTACGTGCTGTACGCGCCGGCGCGCGGTGAGAACCTCCGCGGGTCCACGGCACTGACCCTGACCGTGCGATAGGCGGCACGTCCGGCGATCTTCGTCATGGTCGTGACGCCCTGTCGGTCAAGACGATGACGAAGATCACGACGGGGAGCGGTCGCTCTGGTAGTCTTAGCGACTGACCGGCCGGGCCCTCGGGTCCGGCGCGCAAGCGGGAGCCCCGCTCCCCACCCGTCCGTCTCCGGACTGCCGGGTCTCGGTCGGCGCCGCATCCGCGGTCGCGCGCCTCATGCGCGCGGTCTCGGGCGGGTCGCCGTACGCCGATGTCCGGGGCCCCGTGAGCACGTTCGCGGGGCCTTCGCCGTTCCTCGGCTCCCGCGCCGGTCACGTCCGGTCAGCCGCACTCACCAGGAGGTCACATCAGCGTCGAGCCACGCATCAACGACAGGATCCGCGTTCCCGAGGTACGTCTCGTCGGGCCCGAGGGTGAGCAGGTGGGCATCGTGTCCATCGGCGAGGCCATGCGCATCGCGCAGGAGGCCGACCTCGACCTCGTCGAGGTCGCGCCGATGGCCCGGCCGCCGGTCTGCAAGGTCATGGACTACGGCAAGTTCAAGTACGAGAACGCGCAGAAGGCCCGGGAAGCCCGCAAGAAGCAGATCCTGACGGTCATCAAGGAGATCAAGCTCCGGCCGAAGATCGACCCGCACGACTACGAGACCAAGAAGGGTCACGTCGTACGGTTCTTGAAGGCCGGGGACAAGGTCAAGGTGACGATCATGTTCCGCGGTCGCGAGCAGTCGCGGCCTGAGCTCGGACTGAAGCTGCTGCGCCGTCTGGAGGATGACGTCGCCGATCTCGGCTTCGTCGAGGCGCCGGCCAAGCAGGACGGCCGCAACATGATCATGGTGATGGCCCCGCACAAGAACGTGAAGGCGCTCAAGGACGACGAGGCCGCGGCCGCGCAGGCCGGCCTGGCCACAGACATCACCGCTCCGGCCACCGCGGCCGAGGCGTAACAGCGCATCCGCACCATCGCAGAGACCACGCACGACCGACCTGAGGACCTTCGATGCCCAAGCAGAAGTCGCACAGCGGCACGTCCAAGCGCTTCAAGATCACCGGCAGCGGCAAGATCATGCGCCAGCAGGCCGGCCGCCGGCACCTGCTCGAGCACAAGCCCTCGTCGCTGACCCGCGCGCTCGACGGCGTCGTCGAGGTGGCCCCGGCCGACCGGAAGCGGATCAAGCGCCTGCTCGGCAAGTAGTTCCGCTCACTCGACCCCGACCAGCAAGGAGAACTCTCGTGGCACGCGTGAAGCGGGCAGTGAATGCACAGAAGAAGCGCCGCGTCGTCCTCGAGCGTGCCAGCGGCTACCGCGGCCAGCGCTCGCGGCTGTACCGCAAGGCCAAGGAGCAGATGCTCCACTCGATGCAGTACGCCTACCGTGACCGACGGGCCCGCAAGGGCGACTTCCGTCAGCTGTGGATCCAGCGGATCAACGCCGGCGCCCGGCTCAACGGGATGACCTACAACCGGTTCATCCAGGGTCTCAAGGCCTCCGGCGTCGAGGTGGACCGCAAGATCCTCGCCGACCTCGCCGTGAACGACGCCCCCGCCTTCGCCGCGCTCGTCGAGGTGGCCCGCACCAACCTGCCGAGCACCACGGGCAGCACCACGGGCAGCACCACGGGCAGCAGCGCGGCCTAGGGTCGCCGCTATGGCGGGAACGGGTGTCGTGATCACGACGACGCGGCACCCGCGGGTGGCCCGCGCGCGCCGCCTCCTCAAGCGTGCGTTCCGTCAGGACGCCCGGCTCTTCCTCGTCGAGGGTCCGCAGAACGTGACCGAGGCGCTCGGCGAGACCGGCGCGCTGCATGAGCTCTTCGTCACCGAGGATGCGGCGGCGCGCCACCGCGAGCTCGTGGCTCGGGCCGCCGACGCCGGCGTACCGGTGCACGTGACGAGCGGTGCGGTGCTCGCCGACCTCACGCAGACCGTCACCCCGCAGGGGCTCGTCGGAGTCGCGGGCTTCCGAGACGTCCCCCTCGACGACGTGCTCGCCGGCGCGCCGCGGCTCGTCGCGGTGCTGGCCGAGATCCGCGACCCCGGCAACGCCGGCACGGTCATGCGGACCGCGGACGCGGCCGGCGTCGACGCCGTCGTGCTGACCGACGCGTCGGTGGACCCCTACAACCCCAAGTGCACCCGGGCCGCGGCCGGCAGCCACTTCCACGTGCCGTTTGTGGTCGGCGGCGATCCCGTCGACACCCTGCGCCGGCTGCGCGCGGCCGGGCTGCGGGTGGTCGGCGCGACCGCCGTGGGCGATGCGTCGCTGTACGACGACGCCCTGGCCGGACCGACGGCATGGGTGTTCGGCAACGAGGCCCGCGGGCTCGCCCCGGAGGTGCTCGCGGAGTGCGACGGGACAGTCGCCGTGCCGATCCACGGCCGAGCCGAGTCGCTCAACCTGGCAACCGCCGCGGCGCTGTGCCTCTACGCTAGCGCCCGGCAGCAGCGCACACCTGGAGGGTGTCGATCGTGAGCGATCCGACGTCGGGCCTGGGGTCCTACGACGACCTCCCCGACGGCGTGCTCGTCGCGGACGACACCGGCGTCGTCGTCCTGCTCAACGGGCCCGGCGCCCGCCTGCTCGGCCGCGACGCCGCCGACTGCATCGGCCGCAGCTACCGCGAGGTGCTCCCGCTGGTCGACGTCGGCGGCAACGACTGGTGGAGCTGCGCCGACCCCTACGACGGTCTGTGGACCCGGACCCGCCAGCCGGAGCGCCAGCTGAGCCTGGTCAAGGGCCACGAGCCCGGCGACGCGCACGAACTGCTGGTCACCGCCCGCTACGTGCGTGGCGCGGACCGCCGGGTGGTCCGCCTGGTCGTGTGCTTCCGGGACGCGGCGGCGCGCGAGCGGGTGGACCGCAGCCGGGCCGACCTCATCTCGACCGTGGCGCACGAGCTCCGCTCGCCGCTGACCAGCGTGAAGGGCTTCACCGCCACCCTGCTCGCGAAGTGGGACCGGTTCAACGACGAGCAGAAGAAGGTCATGCTCCAGACCGTCAACTCCGACGCCGACCGAGTCACCCGGCTGCTCACCGACCTGCTCGACGTCTCGCGCATCGACGCCGGCCGGCTCGAGCTGCGCCGCCAGGTCGTCGACGTGCCCGCGGCGATCCGCCGCGCCTTCGCCGGCCGGGTAGCGGCCGGCGCGGCGGAGTCGTCGTTCACCCTCGATGTCGCCGGCGAGCTGCCCGAGATGTGGCTCGATCCGGACAAGCTCGACCAGATCCTCGGCAACCTGCTGGAAAACGCCTTGAAGTACGGCGACGGCACGATCAGCGTGACCGTGCATGGGACGGCGGCCGGTGCGGAGATCGTGGTGAGCGACGAGGGCGAGGGCATCCCCGAGGACGTTCACTCCCGGGTCTTCAGCAAGTTCTGGCGGCAGGCCGACGGCGGTCGGCGCAAGGGCACCGGCCTCGGCCTGTTCATCACCAAGGGCCTGGTCGAGGTGCACGGCGGGCACATCAGCGTGGGGCGGGCGGCGTCCGGCGGCGCCGAGTTCCGATTTAGCCTGCCCGCCGGTGTCCCGACCTACGAGGGCTGAGGGCGGGCTCACCCACAGCCGGTGCATATGCTGCGGCGCCGCGCCTTCCGCGGTGCGCGCTGCTCGTCAACGAAGGAGCCCTCCCGCCGTGCCCGACTATGACCCGGTGCGCAAGGACACGCTCGACCCGGCCGTCCTCGACGAGGCGCGTGCCGACGCGCTGCGCGCCTTCGACATCGCCGCCGACCTCGACGCGCTGTCCGCCGAGCGCACCCGTCACCTCGGCGACCGGTCGCCGGTGGCGCTCGCCAACCGCGAGATCGGGGTGCTCCCGCCGCAGGCGCGCAAGGACGCCGGCCAGCGGGTCGGCACCCTCAAACGCGATCTCGACGCGGCGTACGCCGCCCGCCGAGAGGCGCTCGAGCGCGAGCGCGACGAGCGCGCGCTGGTCGACGAGGCGGTCGACGTCACGCTGCCGTGGGACCGCCTCCCGCGCGGTCGCCGGCACCCGCTCACGCTGGTGCAGGAGAAGGTCGCCGACGTGTTCACGGCGATGGGCTACGAGGTCGCCGAGGGCCCGCTGGTCGAGACCGAGTGGCACAACTTCGACGCGCTGAACATGGGCCCGGACCACCCGGCCCGGGCGATGCAGGACACGATCTTCCTGGACCCGCCGTCGGCCGGCGCGGTGATGCGCACGCACACCTCGCCGGTGCAGATCCGCGCGCTGCTCGAGCGCGGCGCGCCCTGCTATGTCGTCGTCCCCGGGCGGGTCGTGCGCAACGACCCGATCGACGCGACGCACTCGCCGGTGTTCCACCAGCTCGAGTGCCTGGCCGTCGACGAGGGGCTGTCGATGGCCGACCTGCGCGGCACGATCGACACGCTCTCGCAGGCGGTGTTCGGCGCGGGGATCGTCTCTCGCCTGCGGCCGTCGTACTTCCCGTTCACCGAGCCCTCGGCCGAGGTCGACCTGGTCTGCTTCGTCTGCGCCGGCGACGCCGACGGCTGCCGGACCTGCTCCGGTGAAGGGTGGATCGAGTGGGGCGGCTGCGGCATGGTCCACCCGCGCGTCCTGCGCGCAGCGGGCGTCGACCCGGACCGCTACAGCGGGTTCGCCTTCGGCATGGGCCTGGACCGGCTGCTGATGTTCCGGCACGGGATCACCGACCTGCGCCACCTCTTCGAAGGCGACGTCCGCTTCACCGAGCCGTTCGGGATGGAGGTCTGACATGCGCGTGCCCCTGTCGTGGTTGCGCGAGTACGCGCTGGTCGACGCCCCCGCGCGCAACGTCGCGGCGGCTCTCGTCCGCGCCGGCTTCGAGGTGGAGAAGGTCGAGGCGGTCGGCGCCGACGTCACCGACGTCGTCACTGCCGAGGTGCTCGCCATCGAGGAGCTGTCCGGCTTCAAGAAGCCGATCCGCTACGTCCAGGTCGACACCGGGGGAGCGCAGCGTTCGCTCGTCTGCGGCGCGACCAACTTCTCGGTCGGTGACCGGGTCGCCGTGGCCCTGCCCGGCGGCCTGCTGCCCGGCGACTTCCGGATCACCGCCCGCGAGACCTACGGCTATGTCTCGGACGGGATGATCTGCTCCGCGCGCGAGCTCGGCGTCGGCGACGACCACACCGGCATCCTCGTGCTCGACCCGGCGACGCCGCTCGGCGCGGACGTTGCCGACCTGCTGAGCCTGCGCGACGACGTGCTCGACATCGCCGTGACCCCGGACCGCGGCTACGGCTTCTCGGTGCGCGGCATCGCCCGGGAGGTCGCCACGGCGTACGGCGTGGCGTTCGCCGACCCCGGCATCGCCGACGTCGCGCCGGCGGACGGCAACGGCTATCCCGTCGAGGTCGTCGACACCGCGGGGTGCCCGCGCTACGTCGCCCGCTCGGTGCGCAGCGTGCGCGCGGCCACGGCGTCGCCGCTGTGGCTCCAGCGCCGGGTGACCCTGACCGGGATGCGGTCGATCTCCCTGGTCGTCGACGTGACGAACTACGTCATGCAGGGCCTCGGCCAGCCGCTGCACGCCTTCGACCTAGCGACGCTGCGCGGCCCGATCGGGGTCCGGCGCGCAACGGCCGGCGAGCGGCTGCGGACGCTCGACGCCGTCGACCGCCCGCTCGACGTCGAGGACCTGCTGATCACCGACGACAGCGGCCCGGTCGCCATGGCCGGCGTGATGGGCGGCGCGTCGACCGAGGTGACTGCGGCGACCATCGACGTCCTGATCGAGGCCGCGTCGTTCGACCCGGTCGCGATCGGCCGCACCTCGCGCCGGCACGGCCTGGTCAGCGAGGCGTCCAAGCGCTTCGAGCGCGGCGTCGACCCGGACCTCGCCGCGGCTGCGGCCGACCTCGCGGTGCGGATGATCGCCGAGCTCGCCGGCGGCTCGGTGGACGACGCCGCGACCGACGTGGACCACCGCGCAGCGCGACCGGTCATCACCCTCGCGCTTGACGCGCCTGGCCGTCGCGCCGGCCGCGAGTACGACGCCGACGTGGTGCGTGCGCGGCTGGCCGACGTCGGCTGCGCGGTGTCCGGCGGGGACCCGCTCACGGTCGTGCCCCCCTCGTGGCGCCCCGACCTGACCGAGCCGGTCGACCTGACCGAGGAGGTCATCCGGCTCGAGGGCTACGACACGGTGCCGAGCCGGCTGCCGGTCGCGCCGGCCGGTCGCGGGTTGACCGTGACCCAGCGCGCGCGGCGGTGGGTCGGGGAGGCGCTGGCCGGCTTCGGCTGCACCGAGGTGACGCCGTACCCGTTCATGTCCCTCGACGCGCTCGACCTGCTCGGGCTCCGCCCGGACGACGTCCGCCGTGCCGCGCCGCGGATCGCCAACCCGGTCTCCGACGCTGAGCCCGTGCTCCGCACGACGCTGCTGCCCGGGCTGCTCGCGGTCCTCGTCCGCAACGTCGGCCGGGGCAACGCCGACCTCGCGCTGTTCGAGGTCGGTCCGGTGTTCGCCGACCACCCGGACCGCGTGCCCGGACCGCGGGTCGGCGTCGCCGGCCGCCCGTCCGACGACGAGCTCGCGGCGCTGGCCGCCGGCCTGCCCGGCGAGGCCGAGCACCTCGGCGTCGTGCTCTCCGGAGCCGTCGAGCGCGGCGGGTGGTGGGGCCCGCCGCGGGCGGCATCGTGGAACGACGCCGTCGAGGCCGCGCGGATCGTGGCGGCCGCCACCACGACGCCGCTCGAGGTGCGCGCCGGCGCGGCGATGCCGTGGCACCCCGGGCGCTGCGCCGAGCTGGTCGTCGACGGCGCGGTCGTCGGGTACGCCGGGGAGATGCACCCGCGGGTAGTCGACGCCTTCGGCCTGCCCCGGCGGACCGTCGCGGTGGAGCTCTCGCTGGCGCCGCTGTGGGCGCATGCGGCGACCGTGGTGCGCGCGCGCGACCTGCCGACGTTCCCGCCGGCCTCGGTCGACGTCGCGCTCGTCGTCGATCGGAGCACTCCCGCCGTGGCGGTCGAGCGCGCCCTGCGCGACGGTGCCGGCGGGTTGCTCGAGGCGGTCCGCCTGTTCGACGTCTACGAGGGTGACCGGGTGACTGCCGGGTCGAAGTCGCTGGCGTTCTCCCTGCGCTTCCGGGCCGCGGACGCGACGCTGACCGACGAGCAGGTCAACGCGCTGCGCGACGCCGCGGTGGCGGCTGCTCATGCGAGCTGCGGCGCGGTTCTCCGCAGCTGACGACACCACCGCGACGTCCCCCGCGTCAGGTCGCTGCATCCATACCCTGGTGGCATGACGGAATACTTCGGTGCTCCTGTCCCGCCGGCTTCGACCGGGGAGTGGAGCTCCCCACCGCAGTCGGTGATGCCCGCCTGGTCGGACGGCGGCCCTCCCACGTCGGTCGGGGGACCCTGGCCCGAGCGCCGACCTGACCCGTGGCTGCCCGGCCTGGTCGGGGTGCTCGGCGGCCTGCTGGTCGCGGTCGGGCTCGGCGGGCTGCTCGGCGAGTTCGCCGAGTCGGACGGCGGCGCCATGCTGGCCGGCTTCGTGGCCGCCGCGATCGTGGCCGCCGCCGTCGTGCTGCTGCCGCGGATCCCGCGCGGTGCGCCCACCGCCGCCGCGGTCACGGTCGCGTTCATCTTCGCGGCGGTGCCGATGTTGTTCTGGCTCTCGACGACCGACAACCTGTCGATCAAGACGATGGTCACGCTGTCGGTCCTCGTCCCGACGCTGGCGTGGGCCGTCTGCTTCGCGGTCGGCGGCACGCGCGGCCGCCCGGTCTTCCTCGCCGGCGCGCTGGTCGGGCTGTGGCTCGTGCTGTCCATCGCCGTCATCGACACCAGCTTCGACGTTTCGAACTCCGCCGATAGGTCGACGTCGGTCGCTGCGGCCGTCTCCGTCCCCGTCTCCGTCCCCGCCGCGCAGACCGGCGACCGGGACGGCGACGGCATACCCGACGAGTTCGACCCCGAGCCGGACACCGACCAGTTCGCCGACACTGACGGCGACGGGATACCCGACTCCATCGAAGCCGACGTCGAGGTCGACGACAGTGACGACGAGGTCGACGTCGACGGCTCGTTCTCCGAGTCGATCGACCCCACGCAGCTCTTGCCGAACTTCTTCGGGATCCGCGCCGCGGGGACGGCGGTCGGCATCGTGTCGCTGCTCCTCGGTGCCGGCTACCTCGCCGCCGCCGCGGTGTTCGACCGCCGCGGGCTGCCGGCCACCGCGACGCCGTTCCAGGCGGCCGGCATCGGCATCGCTCTGGTCGCCATCTCCACCCTTGCCGGTGAATTCAAGGACGGCGGCACGGGCCTGCTCGCCCTGGCCCTCGGTGGCGTGCTCATGTGGCGCGGGGCGGAGTCCGGGCGCCGGTTGTCGGCATGGCTCGGGGTGCTCGTCGTGCTCGCCGGCGCCGGTGCACTCGTCTCCGCGATCGGGCCCGACGGCACGGTCGAGGCGTTCATGCTGCTGCTGCTCGGGCTGGGCACCGTCGCCGCGGCGTACCGCCTGCTGCCCGGCGACCCGCCGGACGGCGATGGTGGGTCCGCCGCGCTGGACGGCTGGACCGGTGCGCCACCGCCGGCCGACCCCTTCCCACCGGTGCCGCCCGCCGCGCCCACGCCGGCGCCGCCGATCCCGCCGTTCGCCCCGCCCGGCCTGGCCGGTCCGCCTTCTGGCCAGCCGGCGGACCCGCCTCCGGCCTGGCCGGCGGGCCCGGCCGGCCCTCCCCCGGGGTGACCCTCGGCTTCGCATGATTATGCAGTGGTCTGCATAATCGATGGATGGGCCTCACCGCGACGGTCGCCGGTGCGAGCGGGTACGCCGGCGGCGAGCTGCTCCGTCTGCTGACCGCGCACCAGCTCGCGTCGTTCGTGCAGGCGCTGCCGGGTGCGCTCGACGCGGCGTTCGGTGCGGCGTTCGGTGCGGGCGGCGACCCGTCGACCGGCCGATAGGGTCCGACGCATGCCTCACGGTCCGGACGACGGCGCGGCGGTCCCACCGCCGCAGCGCTGGTCGGCGCTCGGTGACCAGAGCGTCGACCGCCGCCCGCGTCGCCGGTTCCGGCGGACGAGGATCGCCCTCGCGGCGCTCCTCGGCGTGGTCGTGGTCCTCGGCGGCGTGTCGTACGCCGGCTACCGCACCGGGGCCAACGCCAACCCGGCCGACATCGTCGCCGGCTGGTTCGGCGCCGAACGCGACGGCACGGCCGCGCTGCGCGAGCAGTTCTCCGGCCGGCAGCTCTACGAGACCAACTGCGCGCTGTGCCACGGTCCGGCCGGGGAGGGCGGGCAGCTGTCGGTCAAGGGCCCGGCGTTCGCGGCCGGCGGGCCACTGGCCGGGTTCACCTTCGACGAGCGCGTCGCCAAGATCCTGCGCGGCCGGCCGCTGCGCGGGATGCCGCGATGGAAGGGCAAGCTGACCGAGGCCGAGATCCGCCGCATCGCGGCGTACACCCAGGTGCTGTCCGGCCTGGACCCCGACCCGAGCGTCAAGGGAGTCAACGAGTGAACCCGTCGGTACTGGTCGTCGAGGACGACCCGAGCGTGCGCGGCCTGCTGGACACGCTCCTCACCGCGGAGGGGTACGACGTCACCGTCGCCTCCGACGGGATCGCCGGCCTCGTGAAGGCGAGCAGCCACCACCCGGCGCTGATCCTGCTCGACCTGATGATGCCCGACCTCGGCGGCGTTCGGGTGCTGGAGGAGCTCGCGTACGACCCGGAGCTCGCCGGCATCCCGGTCGTCGTCGTGACCGGCAAGGTCGAGGCCGTCCCGGCCCTGAAGGACGCCCTCGGTGCGGAGAACGTGTTCGCCAAGCCGTTCGGGGTGACCGAGCTTCTCGAGCGGGTCGCCCAGATCACCGGTGGAGTGGAGAAGAGCTAGTGCCCCGTCACTTCCTCGTCGACGACGACCTCAGCCCGGACGAGCTCGAGGTGGTCCTCGACGACGCCGCGCGGCGCAAGGTCAACCGGTACGGCACCGGCAGCGACCGCGTGCTCGAGGGCCGCGCCGTCGCGCTGATCTTCGAGAAGCCATCCACACGCACCCGGGTGTCCTTCGAGGTCGGCGTCACCGAGCTCGGCGGGCACCCGGTCGTGATCGACGCGTCGACGACGCAGCTCGGCCGCGGCGAGACGCTCGAGGACACCGCGATGGTGCTGTCCCGCTACTGCGCGGCGATCGTCATCCGCACGTTCGGCCAGGACCGGATCGAGCGCCTGGCCGCCGCCTCGACGGTTCCGGTCGTCAACGCCCTCACTGACTTCGCGCACCCGTGCCAGGCGATCGCCGACCTGCAGACGATCCGGGAGCGCCGCGGCGGGCTGTCCGGGCTGACCTTGACCTACCTCGGCGACGGCAACAACGTCGCGCACTCGCTCATGCTCGCCGGCGCCGCCGCGGGGATGCGGGTGCGGGTCGCGACGCCGCCGGGCTACGAGCCGATCGACCAGGTCGTGCAACGGGCCCGGCACATCGCCACGGAGACCGGCGGCGCGATCGTGGTCACCCGCGACCCGATCGAGGCGGCGACCGGCGCCGACGTCCTCTACACCGACGTGTGGGCATCGATGGGCCAGGAGTCGGAGGCGCAGAGCCGCCTGTCGCTGTTCCAGGGCTACCAGCTCGACGACCGGGCGATCGACGTCGCGGGCGACGACGTCGTCGTGCTGCACTGCCTGCCCGCGCACCGCGGCGAGGAGATCGCCGCGTCGGTGATCGACGGCCCGTCCAGCGCGGTGTGGGACCAGGCTGAGAACCGACTGCACGCGCAGAAGGCCCTCCTCGCCTTCCTGCTCGAGCGCAGCGGCTGAGCCGGGTCGAGCCCTCATGGCCATCACCGCTCCGGCCACCCGTGCCGCGCGCCAGGCTCGGATCGTCGAGCTCCTCGCCCGGTCGAGCGTCCGGTCGCAGTCGCAGCTCGCCGGCCTGCTCGCCGAGGAGGGCGTCCGGGTCACGCAGGCGACCCTGTCCCGCGATCTCGAGGAGATCGGTGCCGCCAAGGTCCGGGCCGGCGACGGCGGGCTCCGGTACGCCGCCGACGCCGACGCCGCGCCGGTGGCCGAGGCCCGGCTGCGCCGGATGCTCGGCGAGCTGATGGTCTCGGCCGAGGCCTCGGCCAACATCGCCGTCGTCCGCACCCCGCCCGGTGGCGCGCACCTGCTGGGCTCCGCGCTCGACCGGGCGGGTCTCGCCGACGTGCTGGGCACCGTCGCCGGCGACGACACGGTCCTCGTCGTCACGCGGGCGCCGGCCGGTGGCGCCGCGCTCGTGCGCCGGCTGATCCGCCTCGCCGACCGCTGACTCTCGCCGACCGCTGACTGCTGACTGCTGAGCCATCCGCACCGCTTCCCGAACAGCCCGCACCCGACGGCCTTCCCGGCCGGCGTACCGACAGGAGATCCACCGTGACCGACCGCGTCGTCCTCGCCTACTCCGGGGGGCTCGACACCTCCGTCGCCATCGGCTGGATCGGCGCCGGGAGCGGCGCCGAGGTCGTCGCCGTCGCGGTCGACGTCGGCCAGGGCGGTGAGGACCTCGAGCAGATCCGCCGGCGTGCGCTGGCCTGCGGCGCCGTCGAGGCGGTCGTCGTCGACGCCCGCGAGGAGTTCGCCGACGACTTCGTCGTCCCGGCCCTGCGCGCGAACGCGCTCTACCAGGACCGCTACCCGCTCGTGTCGTCGCTGTCCCGGCCGCTGATCACCCGGCACCTGATCGCGGCCGCGCGCGAACACGGCGCGACCGCCATCGCGCACGGCTGCACGGGCAAGGGCAACGACCAGGTGCGGTTCGAGGTGAGCGCCGCGGCGCTGGCCCCGGACCTGCGCGTCATCGCGCCCGTCCGCGACTCGGGGATGACCCGTGACCGGGCGATCGCGTTCGCCGAGGAGCGCGGCCTGCCGATCGACGTGTCGAAGCGGTCGCCGTACTCGATCGACCAGAACCTGTGGGGCCGCACGGCGGAGTGCGGCGTCCTCGAGGACCCGTGGGTCACCCCGCCGGAGGAGGTCTACGGCTACACGTCCGACCCCACGATCGCGCGGGACCCGGACGAGGTGACGATCACCTTCGTCCACGGCGTGCCGACCGCTCTCGACGGGCTGCCGCTCGGCGTCGCCGAGCTGGTCGCCGAGCTGAACCGCCGCGCCGGCGCGCACGGCGTCGGCCGGATCGACCTCGTCGAGGACCGGCTGGTAGGGATCAAGAGCCGTGAGATCTACGAGTGCCCGGGCGCGATCACCCTGATCACGGCGCACAAGGACCTCGAGGACCTGACCCTCGAGCGCGACGTCGCCAGGTTCAAGAAGTCGGTCGACCAGCGCTGGGCCGAGCTCACCTACGACGGGCTGTGGTTCTCGCCGTTGAAGCGCGCGCTCGACGCGTTCCTGCTCGACGCCTCCCAGCACGTCACCGGCGAGGTTCGGGTCCGGCTGCACGGCGGCCTGGCGACCGTCGCCGGCCGGCGCAGCGACGCGTCGCTGTACGACTACAACCTCGCGACGTACGACGCCGCGGACCGGTTCGACCAGCGCGACGCCAAGGGCTTCGTCGACCTGTGGGGCCTGCCGCTGCGCGTCTGGGCGGCCCGCGGCGAACGGCTGGGAGACTCGGCGCCGTGACCGACCAGGAGCCCGGCGCGCCGCGGCCGACGGCCGCACCGCGGCTGTGGGGCGGCCGCTTCGAAGGCGGCCCCGCGGAGGCGGTGCGGCGCCTCTCGCACAGCGTCCACTTCGACTGGCGGCTGGCGCCGTACGACCTGCTCGCATCCCGCGCGCACGCCCGGGTGCTGCACCGCGCCGGGCTGCTCGACGACGGCGAGCTGGCCCGGATGCTCGAGGCGCTGGGGTCACTCGACCGGGACGCGGCGTCGGGCGCCTTCCGACCGACTGCGGAGGACGAGGACGTGCACACCGCGCTCGAGCGCGGGCTGCTGGAGCGGCTGGGCGCTCTCGGCGGGAAGCTGCGCGCCGGGCGCAGCCGCAACGACCAGGTCGCCACCGACCTCCGGCTCTACCTCCGCGACCACGCCCGTCTGGTGGGGCTGCGCGCGGCCGAGCTCGAGGCGGCACTGATCGCGCAGGCCGAGCGGACCCTCGATGTCGTCGCGCCCGGGCTCACGCACCTGCAGCACGCCCAGCCGGTCCTGTTCGCGCACCATCTGCTCGCGTACGTCCAGATGCTCGGCCGCGACATGGACCGGCTCGCCGACTGGGACGATCGGGCCGCGGTGAGCCCGCTCGGCTCCGGCGCGCTGTCCGGCTCGAGCCTGCCGGTCGACCCGGTCGGCACCGCGGTCGAGCTCGGGTTCCTCGCCGCCGCTGCCAACTCGATGGACGCGGTCAGCGACCGGGACTTCGTAGCCGAGTTCCTCTTCGTGACCGCTCTGCTCGGCGTACACCTCTCGCGTCTCGGCGAGGAGGTCGTGCTGTGGAGCACCCGCGAGTTCGCCTGGGTCGAGCTCGACGACGCGTTCACCACCGGCTCGTCGATCATGCCGCAGAAGAAGAACCCGGACGTCGCGGAGCTGGCGCGCGGCAAGTCGGGGCGCCTGATCGGTCACCTGGCCGGGTTCCTCGCGACGCTCAAGGGCCTGCCACTCACCTACAACCGCGACCTGCAGGAGGACAAGGAGCCGGCCTTCGACGCCGTCGACACGCTGCTGCTCGTCCTGCCGGCGATGACCGGCCTCATCGAGACGATGCGGGTCGACGCCGATCGGCTGGCCGCGGAGGCACCGGCCGGCTTCGCGCTGGCGACCGATGTCGCCGAGCTGTTGGTGCGTCGCGGGGTCGCCTTCCGGGACGCGCACGAGGCGGTGGGGCACCTCGTGGTGTGGTGCCTCGCCAACGACTGCGACATGGGCGACGTCAGCGATGACGACCTCGCCCGGATCAGCCCGCACCTCGGGCCGGAGGTCCGCGACGTGCTCTCGGTGGAGGGCGCGATCGCCGCTCGCGGCGGTCACGGCGGCACGTCACGGGAGCGCGTCGCCGATCAGCTGCATGCCGCCGAACGGGTCCTTGAGCAGCACTTCGTCTGGGCGCGCGGCGAGGGGGACGAGCGCTGACCGGGGCGCTGCCGCGGTCGTTCTACGCGCGCCCGGGGCTCGAGGTGGCTCGCGGGCTGCTCGGCTGTCGCGTCGTCAGCACGCTCGGCGAGCGGGTGGTGGTGCGCATCACCGAGGTCGAGGCGTACGCCGGCGCGGCCGACGAGGCATCGCACGCGCACCGGCGGCAGACCGCGCGCAACGCGGTGATGTTCGGGCCTCCCGGCCACGCGTACGTCTACTTCACCTACGGCATGCACTGGTGCGTCAACCTCGTCGCGTCGGCGGCGGGCGACCCCGCGGCCGTGCTCCTGCGGGCGGGGGAGGTCACCGGCGGGGTCGACGTGGCGCGGGCGCGACGCGGCGGCGTACGCGACCGTGACCTCGCCCGCGGCCCGGCCCGCCTGGCGTCCGCTCTCGGCATCACCGCCGACTGCAACGGCGCCGACGTCACGCGACGCGGCAGCCCTCTCGTCGTGCTGGCCGGCGCCGCGGTGCCGGACGACCGCGTGAGCGTGGGTCCGCGGGTGGGGATCCGCACGGCCACGGATCTGCCGTGGCGGCTGTGGGTCACGGACGACCCCACCGTCAGCGACTACCGGCCCGGGGCGCTGCGCCGGCGCCGCGGCCAGGGATCAGCTGCCGGCGGCCTCGGCCGAGGTGGGTGACGGGCTCGCCGAGCCCGGCGGGCTCGGCGACGCGGTCCCAGACCCGGAGCCAGACCCGGACGGGCTCGGGGACCCGGACGGGCTCGGGGACCGCGACGGCGCGGGCGTGTAGCGCGGCCCCACGGCCAGTCCCACGACGGTGCCGGCCGGGACCTGGGTGCCGGACGGCACGTCCTGCCGCCAGACCCGCCCGGCGTCGCGGCGCAGCCGCTCGTCGCAGCTGGCGCCGCCGGTGCACGACGCCGCGAGCTGCACGTCGGACCCGAGGCCGGCCGCGGCCAGTCGGTGCCGTGCCGTCTCTGCGTCCAGGCCGATCACCGACGGCACCGTGATGGCGACCGACCGGCCGCCGGAGATGCGCAGCCGGACGGTCGCGCCCGGCTCGACCGGCGTTCCCGACGAGGGCTCCTGGCCCACGACGACGCCCGGTGGGTAGTTGGGGTCGTACACCACCTCGGTGACCACGAGCAGGCTGACGTCGTCGAGCAGCTGCTCCGCTGACTCCTGCCGGAGCCCGAGGACGGACGGCACCTCCGTCGCGGGCGGGCTGGTGGGGGAGGTGCAGACCGCGGTCGGCTCCGTGCCGCGCAGGTACACCCGCTCCTCGACCTGGAAGGCAGGGGTGAACCGGTTGGGCCGGCAGCCGCGGACCGTGTCGACCTCGATCGTCACCGTCGCGCCGGCGACGTCGCCGAACGGCTTCGCACCGATGCCGCTGAGAGCCTGGCCGACGAAGCGGCCCCAGATCAGCGCCGGGAACGTGCCGCCCGCGACGACCGTGCGGAAGCCGTTCTCCGGCGTCATCGAGACCTGCGCCGCCGGCATCCCGACCCAGACCGCGACCGCGAGGTCAGGCGTGTAGCCGACGAACCACGCGTCGCGGTACGCCGTGGACGTGCCGGTCTTGCCGGCGACCGGACGGGCCAGCCGGGCCTTGACGCCGGTGCCCTTCTCCACGACGTCCTGCAGCACGTCGTTCGCGACCGCCGCGACGCCCTCGGCCACGACCCGCTTGCGCTGCGGGGTGTTGCGCAGCAGCACCTTGCCGGCGGAGTCGGTGACCTCGGCGACGAGGTACGGCCGCGCGTAGACACCTCCTGCGGCGAGCGTGGCGTAGGCCGCGGCCATCTGCACCGGGTCGACCTCCTGGGCACCGAGCGTCACCGCCGGCTCGCGGCGGAGGCGCGACTCGGCCCGCCCGCGGATGCCGAGGCGCTCGGCGACGTCGACCACCTTCGCGGTGCCGGCCTCGACGTCGCCGTCACCCAGGCGCTGCACGATCCGCGCGTACGCCGTGTTCACCGACGACGTGGTCGCGTACCGGATGGAGATGCGGCCGAAGGCGCTGCCCTCGTAGTTGTCGACCTCCCAGGTGCGGCCCGGGCAGTGCCGGCAGGGGAGTGACGCGCGCGCGCCGGCCTCGACCAGGTCGTCGGTCTCCATCCCGTCCTCGAGTGCCGCCACGAGGGTGAAGACCTTGAACGTCGACCCGGCCTGGCGCTTGGTCGTCCCGCCCCGCGCCAGGTTGACCTGCGCCTGGCGGTCCGCGGTCGAGAAGAAGTCGCGGCCGCCGACCATCGCGGTGATCGCGCCGTCGCCGGGCTTCACCGCGGCGACGCCGGCGTACGGGTCGTGGGCCGGGTCGACGAGCACGGCCGCCACCGACTCCTCCGCCTGCCGCTGCTGCTTCAGGTCGATGGTCAGCCGGACCGTGAGCCCGCCGCGGTAGAGCGCGTTCTGCCGCTCCAGCGAGGTCTTGCCGAGGCGCTCGTCTGCCAGCAGGGTCGTGACCGCGTCCTGCACGGCGTACGCCGCGGGGTACCGCGTCGAGTCACGGTGCGCCTTGCGCGGCAGGGGAGCGTCGTCCGCCTCCGCCGCCTCGACGGCCGTCGCCGCCCGGGTCTCCTGCATGGCGGCCAGCACCTGTGAGCGGCGGGCCTTCGCTGCGGACGGGTCCTTGACCGGGTCGGCGCGGACGGGGGAGCGGATCAGCCCGGCGAGCAGGGCGGCCTCGGGCAGGGACACCGTCGTCGGCGGGTGGCCGAAGTAGGTCCGCACCGCCGCGCCGACGCCGTAGCTGCCCTGGCCGAAGTAGACGGTGTTGAGGTAGCGCTCGAGGATCTGGTCCTTGGTGAGGCTGCGCTCGAGCCCCAGTGCGAGCGCGGCCTCGCGCACCTTGCGGTTGAGCGTCTTCTCCGGCGTCACCAGCGTGTTCTTGACCAGCTGCTGGGTGATCGTCGACCCGCCCTGCTCGACGTTGCCCTCGCGTACGTCGCGCGCCGCCGCGCGGGCGATGCCGCGGGCGTCGACGCCGTCGTGCGTGTAGAACCGCCGGTCCTCGATCGCGAGCACCGCGTCGACCACCACCTGGGGGATCTCGGCGAGCGCGAGGGGGCGGCGGTCCTCCTCGGCCTCCAGCGTGGCGACGAACGTGCCGTCGGCGGCGACCACCTGGGTCGTCGCGGCGAGCCCGCCGAGCTTGTCGGGGTCCACCGCGATCGTCTGCAGGCACCCGGTGCTGAGCAGCGCGAGGACGACCGCGACGGCCGAGCGGCAGCGCGTGCGCGTGCGTCGCCGCATCACCGGTAAGCCCACCTCTCACGTGTCGGCTCGCCGCCGAGCGCCCTGAAGCCGAGATTACGCCGTTCGGCCGATCCGACCGGGCAGGACACCGACATCTCGTGCGGCGGATCCCGGTTGCCGTCGCCACTAGGCTTCCCCTCATGCCTTCCGACGTCTCCTCTCCCGACGTCCTGGCCGACCTCGAGTGGCGCGGCCTGGTCGCCCAGTCGACCGACCGCGACGCGCTCCGCGCCGAGCTCGCGGCCGGCCCGGTCAGCGTGTACTTCGGGTGCGACCCGACCGCGCCGAGCCTGCACGCCGGCAACCTGGTCGGCCTGCTGCTGCTGCGCCGGCTCCAGCTGGCCGGTCACCGGCCGATCCCGCTCGCCGGCGGGGCCACCGGGCTGATCGGCGACCCGAGCGGTCGCTCCAGCGAGCGGCAGCTGCTCGACGCCGCGACCATCCGGGAACGGGTCGAGCGGATCCGCGCCCAGATGGAGCGCTTCCTCGACCTCGGCGACGGCGCAGGTCTCCTTGTCGACAATCTCGACTGGACCGCACAGATGTCGGCGATCGACTTCCTGCGCGACGTCGGCAAGCACGTCTCGGTGAACGTGCTGCTGCAGAAGGAGTCGGTCAGCGCGCGACTGGCCGGCGGCGGGCTGTCCTACACCGAGTTCAGCTACGCCCTGCTGCAGGCCAACGACTACCTCGAGCTCTACCGCCGCCACGGCTGCCGCCTGCAGGTCGGCGGCAGCGACCAGTGGGGCAACATCGTCGCCGGCGTCGACCTGGTGCGCCGCGTGGAGGGCGCGAGCGTGCACGCGCTGACCTTCCCGCTGATCACCGACGCGTCCGGGGCGAAGTTCGGCAAGAGCACGGGCGGCGGGTCGGTGTGGCTGGACCCGGCGATGACCTCGCCGTACGAGTTCTTCCAGTTCTGGGTGAACACTGACGACCGGGACGTGGTCGGCTACCTCAAGGTGTTCAGCTTCCGCTCGCAGGAGGACATCGAGGCGCTTGCCGCCGCGGTCGAGGCCGCACCCGGGCAACGGGCCGCGCAGCGCGCGCTGGCGGAGGAGCTGACCGAGGTCGTGCACGGCGCGGAGGCCCTGGCCGGGGTGCGGGCCGCGACGGAGGCGCTGTTCGGCTCCGGCGACGTCCGCTCGCTCCCGCCGCACGCGTTGGCCGAGGCGCTGGCCGGGGCCCCGTCGACGCAGGTGTCCGCCGACTCGCTGCCCGCGCTGCCCGCCCTGCTCGTCGCGCTCGGGCTGTGCTCGTCGACCTCCGACGCCCGCGGTCGCGTGACGCAGGGCGGCGTCTACCTCAACGGCGAACGGGTCGCCGACCCGACGTACACGCCGACTCGGGCGGACCTGCTCCACGACCGCTTCCTGGTGCTCCGGGTGGGCAAGCGCAGCTACGGTCTCGTCACGACCGGGTAGCCCGGGCTCGACTTGACGCTGCCCCGCGGCGTGCCTAGAGTCCCCCTTCGCCCGCGGGACACCGGACGCACCACGGCCGGTCCGCGAGCCACCTCACTCCTGATGGCACCGCCTCCAGCATGCGCTGCGGGTAGGGCCGGCTGGGCTGCGGGGTGAGCCCGATCTGGCGCCGCGTGCTTTGACACGAGGGCCCGATCGGACTAACGTTACGCAGGTTGCCCCACGACGGACTCAGCGGTCCCGAGCGGTGCGCACCCGTACCTTGAGAACTCAACAGCGTGCCAAAAGTCAGTGCCAAAAAAACCTCGTCCGATCGAGGTGGCTCCTGCCCGTCCGGGCAGTCGCCACACGGTCGAACAGGATTCCTTTGGACAAGAACAGACGGATATGTCAGTCGTCTGATCGAGTCCAGGATCGAGGCCTCCCTTGGCGGGGAGGCCTCACCTTCCGGTTCCCCTCGCCAGGGGAACCGGGCTCCATGTGTCACCTCACCGTGCGTCGGTAACGGCGTACGGCGCGGTCATAGACATCTACGGAGAGTTTGATCCTGGCTCAGGACGAACGCTGGCGGCGTGCTTAACACATGCAAGTCGAGCGGTGAACTCCTTTCGGGGAGG
>Ga0183260_10001181_pt1 | contig 22104 bp, 16 predicted proteins | sample AntDrymUQ4972206_2_FD_129768 | JGI IMG/M metagenome (GOLD analysis project Ga0183260, IMG submission 129768) | Polar desert sand microbial communities from Dry Valleys, Antarctica - metaG UQ497 (22.06) (version 2) (version 2) | ecosystem: Environmental > Terrestrial > Soil > Desert | place...
ATCGGGAGGCAGTTCCGGGAGCCGCTCGGCGATCCGGGAGATGGCGCTGGCTATGGCGCTGCCCTGGGCCGCGGGGAACTCCCCGAACAGTCCCATGCGACCGTCGTTGAAGCACCACCGCAAACCCCGGAAGCCGTCCTGGTTGCGCGCCTCGACGATGTCGCGCCGCGCCGCGAGCTCGGCCTTGTTGCGCACCGCCGCGAGCGACACCCGCCGGGCCCACCTGATGAGCCCGTCCTCGCTCTCTTGGGTCGCGAAGCGGGCCAGCTCGAGGACCTTGTCGAGACCCACGACCCCGTCCTCGAGCGCGCCGGAGATCAACGGGAGCCGCTCGAGCGCATGAGCCGCGTGGACCCAGCGCCGTGCGATGAAGTGGGAGATGCCGAATCGACCCGAGAGCCACTGCGCCATGTCGCGACAGCCGTCATCGAGCCACCGCCCGCCGAGGTCCCATTCCCGGACACAAGCCAGCAAGCGCCGCTGGGTCACGCACAGCGCGACGAACAGCGAGTCGAGTTGTTCCAGGACTGCACCTGCGCGGCGGTCGTCGAGCTTCGTCACCTAAAGCACTTCCGTCCTGCGCGGCACTCGTCGAGCTCTGTCATCCAACACTTCGTCCTGCCACGAGGCGGTTCCCGTCGAACGGTTCCTGTCGGACCCGCTCCTCGTTCGGACCCGCCCACACTATCGAACATACGTTCGATAGTCAAGCTTCTGACGAAACCTCTGCGCGGCGGCGGCTTCCGAAGGGCGACAACGAAGCGGGCCCTGATCTCGTGAAGGCCGCCAACTCATTGATGGGTCAAGGTGCGAAGGGGCGGGCGAGGCGGAGTGCGCAGGATGAGCCCGTGTTTTCTCGCGCGACACCGCAACCCCGACGACCTCGACGCGTTCTGCGCCGAGGCGATAGAGGAATTCGCGGAAGGCAAGCACGAGGGCCAAACGGCGTAGAAATATCGCAACATCAGGCCAGGAGACCACGTGGTCTCCTGGCCGCTCCGCGCCGGGGATGATTGGGAGCGCGCTTGAAAGGCTGGGTACGCACGAGAAGGTTGGGCGGCCCGGTGAAGGATGACGGCCTGCAAGGCGGTCTGCAACGATCGGAGTGATGGATGGAGTTTCGACGCCTGGGTGACAGCGATCTCGAGGTTTCCGAGATCAGTCTTGGGTCCTGGTTGACCTACGGGGTGGGGGTGGAACGCGAGCGCGCGGAGGCGTGTGTGAGCAAGGCCTTCGACCTCGGCATCAACTTCATCGACACCGCTAACGTTTACGGGCGAGGGGCGGCAGAGTCCTTCCTCGGCGAGGAGCTTCCCCGCCGCGAACGCAGCTCGTACATCCTGGCGACGAAGCTCTTCTTCCCGATGTCGGAAAGAGATCGGGGGCTTTCCGCTGCCCAGATCCGTAAGCAGATCGACGCATCGCTGCGGCGCCTCAGGACCGACTACGTCGACCTCTATCAATGTCATCGCTTCGACGAGGACGTCCCCCTCGAGGAAACGATGTCTGCCCTGAGCGAGGTGGTGCAGCAAGGCAAGGCGCGCTACATCGGGTTCAGCGAGTGGTCCGCCAAGCAGATCCAGGACGCTCTGAACGTGACCGGAGTCGAAAAGTTCGTTTCGAGCCAGCCGCAGTATTCGATGCTGTGGCGAGCCCCAGAGGAATCGGTGATCCCGGTGTGTGCGTCGAATGGGATCGGTCAGATCGTGTGGTCGCCCCTTGGTCAGGGGGTTCTAACAGGCAAGTATCAGCCGGGGCAGGATCCACCCGAGGGCTCCCGTGCCACCAGTCCGGAGATGGGCGGGGACATCCAGCACTTCTTCGAGGGCGACACGCTCGAGGCCGTGCAGCGATTGAAGCCAATCGCCGCGGGCCTGGGGATCTCCATGGCGCAACTGGCTCTTGCTTGGGTCCTGCGCGAACCGAACGTGTCCTCGGCGATCATCGGTGCCAGCAAACCTGAACAAGTCGAGGACAACGCGGGCGCATCGGGCGTCCAGCTCGATGAAGACACGGTTCGGGCGATCGACGAAGCCCTGGCCGGAACCATCGAGCGGTAGGTCACGCACGAAAGCGCTCACCTACCGCTACTCGGTTGCTATCGCCTCCAGAACGTTCAGGCGAGCGGCGCGGCGAGCGGGAGGGATGGCAGCGACTATCCCGGCGACCCCCGCGAACAGGATGTAGATGATGAGCTGCCCGAAGGGGATCGCGAATTCGGTTATCCCCTGGTCGTTCAGGGCGGCGACGAAAGCCCAGCCGAAGAAGATCCCGACCGCGATCCCAAGCAGGGCGCCGAACAACGAGATGATGACGGACTCCCAGCGGATCATGGACTTGGTCTGAGAGCGGGCCATACCAACAGCTCGCAACAAACCCAGTTCGCGCGTCCGCTCGAAAACAGACAACGCCAAAGTGTTGGTGATGCCGAGAAGCGCGATCACGAGGGCGAGTCCGAGCAGGGCGGTAACCAAGCCCAGTAGCTGATCCACGTCGGCCGCAGATCGTTCCTTGATCTCGGTTTGGTCCCGGAGCTCAACGTTGGGGAACTCGTCCGTCAACTTCTCGATCTCGGCGCGCGCCTCCGCTGGAGATGCGTCCACACTCTTGGTCACGAGTACCGCACTATCCACGGGTTCTGTGAATACCTCGTCGTAGGTGTCCAGTGAGATGAGGTAGTCGGTGTTAACCATCGATTTGTTCTCGTACAACCCGACGACCGGGATGTCTCGTGCACCTGCGGCGGCGAACCTCATCTCCAGATCGTCCCCGACGGCGAGATCCAGGTCTTCGGCCGTGGGGGCGAAGAGTAGTACCCCCCCTTCTGACAAGGCCTCGATCGAACCTTCGGTTACTTCGAGGTCGGCGACATCGCCAAAGGTCGACGGATCCGTGGCCGATAGGAAGAGGGAACGCTTCTGATCGTCGCGGAACTGGGCCTGCCGTAACGGTGCGACGGATCGCACGGTACCGAGCCGGGCGATCTCCTCACCGAGCTTGGGACTGATGGCCGGGGGAGCTGCGATCGACGCATTCGAGATCATGAAATCGGCCTTGAGAGATTCGTCGACGATCTTGTTCGTGGAAGCCTTGAGAGACGCAGCGAAGATCCCTACGAGGCCCACGAGGGCCAGACCGACCATGAGCGCTGCTGCGGTGGAAGCCGTCCGGCGTGGATTGCGCGCTGCGTTCTGCTGGGCGAGCTTGCCGGGGAGGTGCATCACTTTCTTGAAGGGCGCGCCGATGACTCGAGCCAGAGGCGCGGCGAACAGGGGAGTGAGCACCGAGATGCCGATGAAGGTCGTGAAGGCCCCGAGCCCGACCAGCGATAGACCCTGTGACGAGTTGCCGAACAGACCGAACATCAGAGTGGCCACACCCGCAGCCGTCAGAAGGGCTCCCGTTACAGTCCTGGCGACGGACCACCGTGCATCCGATGGATTGGCGTCACGCAGAGCTTCCATCGGTGTGACGCGCGACGCCTTGCGCGCAGGCAACACAGAGGACACGACCGTAACGATCGTCCCCACGAGCAGCGACACGATGATCGTACGAGGTAGGAGTTGAAGTGTCGTCGAAGGAAGCTCGATCCCGAAGGTTGCCAAGAGCACCTGTAGTAGGACGGCGATCGCGACTCCAACCCCCAGTCCGACGAGAGATGCCGTTACGCCCACGAGCAACGCCTCCAGCAGCACAGACCCCATGATCTGCCGGCCGTTCGCCCCAAGTGCGCGCAGGAGTCCGAACTCGCGCATTCGCTGAGCCACGGTGATCGAGAATGTGTTGTAGATGATGAACGCGCCCACGAACAGAGCGACTCCCGCGAAGACGAGGAGTGCGGTGTTGAAGAATCCCAATCCTTGCTGGATGCTCTGAGCCTGCTCGCGAGCGACGCTGGCACCGCTGGAGGCTTCGACGCCCTGCGGCAGGACCTCCTCGATGCGGGTCTGCAGGTCCGCGGTGGCCACCCCGTCTTCAGCGGCTATCTCGATCGATGCGAGGCGACCCTTGCGGTCGAATAGCTTCTGGGCCGTTTCGGTATCGAACGCAGCGAGGGTCGCTCCGGCGAGGTTGTCGGCCTCGCCGAAACCGGCCACGCCGGAGACGGTGAACTCGTCGGCGCCGGCCTGAGTGAGAACCGTGATGCGATCGCCCACCTCGAACCCGTTATCCCCGGCGGTGCCGGCATCCACCACGACCTCATCTGGTCCCACCGGCGCGTCGCCGTCTCTGAGCGTGAGAGGCGTAAGGGGTTCGGGGACCCAGTTCACCCCGAGCGTGGGCGCCCCGTTGGGAGTGATCGCTTTGCCACTTTGATCCACGAACTGTGCGTATCCGTCCACGGACCCGCTGGCGATGGCAACTCCGTCGACGTCGCGGACACGTAGCACGAGGTCGTCGGGGATCGGTTTCCTGCTTCCGCCGATCTGAGCCTCGAACGAGCTCTCGCTGCGGACATAGACATCCACCCCTTTGGTGACGTCCGTGAAGAGATCGTCGAACGTCCGGCTCATCGTGTCCGTCAGGACGAACGTCCCCGCGACGAATCCGACGCCAAGCACAACGGCAAGCGCGGTTAGGCCCAGGCGCAGTTTGTGCGCCATCAGGTTCTTGAGCGTCGTCCTCAACATGCCTAGCCCTCCAGGGACTTGAGCTTGTCGAGGACGCGCTCCACCGTCGGTTGGCGAATCTCGTCGACGATCTGGCCATCGGCCAAAAGGACCACACGGTCCGAGTAGCTGGCCGAGATCGGATCGTGGGTGACCATCACGATCGTTTGGCCGAAGTCCTTCACCGCGGTGCGCATGAACTCTAGGATCTCGGAGCCGCGCCTCGAGTCGAGGTTTCCAGTGGGCTCGTCGGCGAAGACTATGTCGGGTTTCGAGGCCATCGCGCGCGCCGCGGCCACGCGCTGCTGCTGCCCGCCGGAGAGCTCAGTCGGCCGATGGGTTAGCCGATCCCCGAGACCAACTATGTCGATGATCTTCGCCAACCACTCTTCGTCTGCGTCGCGTCGGGCGAGGTCGAGGGGGAGCCGGATGTTCTCCTCCGCCGTTAGCGTCGGGACCAGGTTGTACGACTGGAAGATGAACCCGACTTGGTCTCGCCGGAGGCGCGTCTTCCCCTTTTCATCGAGGGCGGTGACCTCCACGTCACCGATGAAGACTTGGCCGGAGGTGAGGTCGTCTAGACCTGCCAGGCAATGCAACAAGGTGGATTTGCCGGAGCCCGAAGGTCCCATGATCGCGGTGAACTCTCCCGAGGGGAAGCTCACCGTCACGCTGTCCAGGGCGCGGACGGAGGTCTCTCCAGAACCGTAGATCTTCGTTGCGGCAACGGCTCGCGAGGCGAAGGTCGCGTTCGACCGTTCCTGCATCGCTTCAGTCACCGCTGCCTCCTTGATGATCTGGATGTCGTCGGCCACAGGCTACGCGCTCGGGAGCCGAGCGTGAGATGTCTTCACGTTGGGAACCGCGGGCGGCGACCCCCACCGGAAACCAGACAAGCCCCCGTCTCCGGGGGCCTGTCTTGCGTCTTTTCTAAGCTGCGCATCAACAACTTCGTTGTCGGTCGCCACCGTTTTTGACACGGTGCACATCGCTGCCCGCCGTTCAGGATGTCCCCTCCTTCGCCGTAGAGAACGTCGCCGTTGTCACAGCCCTGGAGGATGTCGCCCGTGCCCCCCACCTCGGAGCGTGGCTGTTGTTCCCGGGCTGCGGCTGGGAGTCCAGCGGCGGGGAAATCGGGGGAGGAGAAGGAGGCGGAGGGGCGAGGCTGAGGGACCTACGGCAGCCGGCCCACCTTCGCATCGGGATGGCCGGACCTTTATAGCCCGGACGGGCTATTTTGCTCCTAGGGCGCGTCCCGGGCCTAGTGGAAGAGGCAACGTTGTACGCAGTGGACAAGGCGGGCGAGAGACCGAGTTGAAAGTCTGCGAGGACCCTGGTCCCCGCGCGGGACAAGGGTTGCCGGGAGAGCAAGTCTCGATGCGCGACCGTGCGACTCGAGACCATAAGGGGGGAGTCGGAATGATCAGGGTCTTCAAGCGGACGGCTTGGGTGGTCGTGCTGGTCCTGCTCACCGCGCTGGTTGCAGTACCGGCGGCGTATGGACAGAGCGACGGCAACGGCGAGGCTGATGAGGACGACAAGCTTGTCTTCACCAGCGGAGACGATAACGACCTCGACTCCATGAACCCTTTCGTCGGCGTCGAGGCCCCCGCGTACCTCATGTACTCGCTGAACTATGACCTCCTGGTGAACTTCTCGACCGAGGACCTCTCCCCGTCTCCAGGACTTGCGGAATCGTGGGAGACGAGCGAGGACGGCCTCACTTGGACCTTCAAGATCCGTGAGGGCGTCGAATGGCACGACGGCGAGCCGTTCACTTCCGAGGATGTGAGGTACACGTACCAGCGCGTCCTCGACGAGAAGATCGGTTCGTACATCGACTATCTAAGTCTGATCGACACCATCGAGGCTCCCGATGACACCACTTTAATCATCAAGACAAAGAAGCCCACCACTCAACTATTGAGCGCATACGTCTACATAGTTCCCGAGCACATCTGGAGCAAGATCGACGAGAAAGAGCTCAAGACCTTCGAGAACTTCCCGAACCCTGTTGGTACGGGTGCCTTCCAGGTCGTCGAGTGGAAGAAGGGCCAGTTCTTCCGCATGGAAGCCAACGAGGATTACTGGGGCGGCGACCCCAACATCGACGAGTTCACTTACCGGATCTTCAACAACGAGGACGCGCTCGTTCAAGCGCTGAAGGCCGGCGAGATCGATTTCGCCGACACGCTGGGGGCAAATCTCTACGACTCTCTCGAGAACACGTCGGGGATCAACGTGAACGAGGCCTCGATACCCAGCTTCGAAGAGATCGGGTTCAATACCGGCGCGGACGCGACGATCAAGGATAGCGACGGACACCCCGCCTTGAAGGATCCGGAGGTTCGACGAGCGATGGCTATGGCCATCGACAAGGATGTGCTCGTCGATCGCATCCAGAGAGGGCACGCAACCCCCGGTTCGACACTCGTGCCCCCATCGATCCCCTTCTATCACTACGAACCCTCGGAGGAAGAGGTCCTACCGTTCGATCCGGAAGCCGCGAACCAGATGCTCGATGACGCCGGATACGAGGACACCGATGACGATGGCATCAGGGAGATGCCGGGCGGGGGAGACTCATTGGTGTTCAGGTACTTCGTCCGCAGCGAGGAGAACTCGACCCGGAACGCCAGCGAGTTCATCAGCGGGTGGCTGAAAGACATCGGGATAGGCACCGAGGTGCAGGCGCTGACGGACAGCAAACTGACTGACGTCATTTACAACGGCAAGTACGACATGTTCCACTGGGGCTGGTACCCAGATCCGGACCCGGATTTCATCCTGTCGGTGATGAGTTGCGGCCAGCGACCGCCCGACGGGATCTGGAGCGACAGCTTTTATTGCGACGAGGAGTACGACAGCATGTACCAGGAGCAAAAGACGCTTCTGGATCTGGACGAACGGGCCGAGGTCATCAAAGAGATGCAGCGCATGGTTTACGAAGACGCGCCGTACGTCATTCTGTACTACGACAAGAACCTTCAGGCCTACAGCGATGAATGGACCGGCTTCGTCCAGCAGCCCACCGACGGAGGCGACATGCTTGCCGCCTACGGACCCTTCAGTTACATCAGCATCCGACCCGCGTCCGCGGAGTCTGGTTCCACGGATGACTCGGAGGGGATCTCGCCCGCGGTTTGGATCGCGATCATCGCCGGCGTCGTCCTGGTAGCGGTCGTTGGCACCATGGTTCGACGCCGAGTAGGCGAGGAGGACCGCGCGTAGAGGCGGAACATCGCTCTAGGAAGACCGAGTAGATCGGGTGGGGGCACGTCGGTATCTGTTGTCGAAGGTGTTGCAGGCTCTTCTCACCCTGGTCTTCATCCTCGCGTTCAACTTCTTCCTGTTCCGCGTCATCCCCGGCAACCCCGCGCAGATCCTCGCGCGCAACAAGCTCCTTCCCAAGGAGGCGGTCGAGGAGCTCGAGCGCGATTTCGGTCTGAAGGAGTCGCTCCCCAGACAGTTCCAGCTCTACGTAGCCGATACGTTCAGCGGGAACTTCGGTATCTCCTATACCTTCCGCGTTCCCGTGCGTCAGGCGATCGCCGAACGGATCTGGCCCACCGTGCTACTGGTAGGGGTATCGACCATCCTCTCGACGGTTCTCGGACTTCTCATCGGGATATACGGCGCCTGGAAGAGGGGCAGCGCGTTCGATCTGAGTTCCCTCGGCTTCGCCCTCGTTACGTATTCGATGCCCGAGTTCTGGCTGGGGATCCTGCTCTTGATCGCGTTCGCGGGGGGTGTCGGGGTTTTTCCGTCTCTGTTCCCGACTGGGGGCATCGAAACGCCGGGGGCGGACTATACGGGTCTGGCGCACTACACCGACGTCCTCAACCACATGTTCTTGCCGGCGCTGACGCTTGCCCTCGCCTACATCGGAGAGTACGCGCTGATCGTGCGATCGTCCTTGTTGGACGTGATGGGGGAGGACTACGTCACTACGGCGCGCGCCAAAGGCCTCAGGGAAGGTTTGGTGCTGCGCCGGCACGTGGTTCCCAATGCGATGCTGCCGACGGTCACGCTAGCGGCCCTGAACCTGGGCTTCATCGTTTCCGGAGCGATCACCGTCGAGACGGTCTTCTCGTGGCCGGGACTCGGGCTGCTGAGCTACGAGGCCTTGCGCGCGCCGGACTATCCGCTGCTGCAGGGGCTGTTCCTGCTGTTCAGCGGGGCCGTTATCGTCGCGAACCTGATCGCCGACATCGTCTACGGCTACCTGGACCCCAGGGTGAGGGAGGCGTAGATGAACTCCCGCGCCCATGCCGACCCACCTCCGACACCCGCACCTCAGAGCGCACGGAGCATCACCTGGACCCGTCGGAAACGCGCGCTCGGCCGGACCTGGCGCACCTACCGTCGATCGAAGATGGGGATGACGGGGCTGATCATCCTCGTGCTCATAATCGGGATGGCGGTGTTCGCTCCGCTCCTCGCAAGCTCGGAAGGGCTCAGCGCGGCGAAAGCCACCGGGGGCGTTCTCGATCCGCCGAGCCAGCACCCACCCCTCGGCACCGATGACCTGGGCCGGTCGATGTGGACGCTGACTGTATGGGGGTCTCGTATCTCTCTCCTCGTGGGATTCGCAGCGACCATTCTCTCGATGGTGATCGGATCGATAATCGGGATCGTGGCGGGCTATTACGGAGGCTGGTCGGATCGACTTCTGATGAGGGTCACCGACTGGTTCCTCGTTATCCCGTTCCTGCCGTTGGCCATCGTGCTGGCATCCATCCTCGGTCGCTCGTTGTTCGTGATCATCTTCGTGATCGGAGTCACCTCCTGGCCCGGAACTTCTCGGGTCGTGAGGTCTCAGGCGCTCACGGTCAAGACTCGTCCCTATGTCGAGCGCGCGAGAGCGCTGGGGGCGAGTGACTGGCACCTCATCACGCGCCACGTCCTGCCCAACGTCTTCCCGTTGATCTTCGCGAACACGATCCTGGTCGTGGCCGTCGCGATCCTCTCTGAGACGACGCTGTCCTTCCTCGGCCTGGGTGACCCGCTTCAGGTCTCCTGGGGCACCATCCTCGAGAATGCGTTCACGGGAGGGGCGGCGACGATCAACGCCTGGTGGTGGTTGGTGCCACCGGGCCTCGCTATCGTCCTCATCGTGCTCGCCTTCACGATGTGCGGTTACGCGCTCGACGAGATCTTGAATCCCAGGATCCGACGCAGGGGCATCGTGGGAGCCGTAACCGGCCGCGTCGAGGATGGCTCAGAGGCGAGTCCGTGAGCTTGCTCACGGTGAACGACCTGCGCGTGGAGTACGCGTCGTCCGGAGGTTGGGTGCCCGCGGTGCGAGGCGTCGATCTCACCCTCGATCGCGGCCAGGTCCTGGGTCTCGCGGGTGAGTCCGGTTGCGGGAAATCCACGATCGCTCACGCGCTCTTGCGCTTGCTTCCACCGGAAACGCGCGTGCGCGGTGAGGTGTTCCTTAATGGACAGGACGTGTTGCAACTGAAGCCCGGCCGATTGCGCGCCGTCAGATGGGCGGAGGGGGCGATCGTGTTCCAGGGCGCCATGCACGCTCTGAACCCGGTCCGGCGCATCAGGGACCAGCTGGCCGAGCCGATGATCCTTCACGGTCAGAGAAGCGATAAGGAAGCTCACCTCCGGGTGGGGGAGCTGCTGGAACAGGTCGGTCTTCCGGCAAAGCGGGGGGCCGACTATCCCCACGAGTTCTCTGGTGGGCAACGGCAACGCGTGATGATCGCGATGGCTCTTGCCTGCGACCCGGCGCTGTTGATCGCCGACGAACCAACCACGGCCCTCGACGTCATGGTGCAGGCGCAGGTGTTGAACCTTCTCAAGGAACTTCAGGAGGATCTGGGTCTTGCGATGCTGTTCATCACCCACGATCTCTCGGTGTTGGTTGAAGTCTGCGACCGCATCGCCGTCATGTACGCCGGCCGCATCGTGGAGGAAGGACCTTCGGACAGGGTGTTCGGAGCTCCGGCCCACCCCTACACGAAGGCACTAGCCGGCGCCTTCCCTACGATCGGGGATCCGATCTTCAGGCGGGCGCCCGCCGGCCTGGGCGGCGATCCTCCCGATCCTCAGGCGCTCCCGACCGGCTGTCCCTTCCATCCGCGTTGTCCACAGGCGTTCGACGAGTGTCCGCGCGTGGACCCCCCCTTGTTCAGAGCAGAAGAGGGACACGTGGCTGCTTGTCTGTTGGTGCCGGACGATCAGCCCCAGGGAGTTGGAGCATGAGCAGAGCGCGAGATCGGCGTGAGACGGCGCCTTCGAGCGAAGCGCTGCTCGAGGCGCGCGACGTTCACGTCTCGTTCACCGGGCGCACCGGATTACTCAGCGGGATCTCGGGTCGGGCCGCGCCGGTCGCCCGCGCGGTTGATGGCGTGAGTCTGGCGGTCAAGCAGGGGGAGATCGTCGCCCTGGCAGGGGAGTCGGGATGCGGGAAGACAACGCTTGCGAGGACCATCATGGGTCTCGAGCGGCCGACGAGAGGTGATGTTTTTTACGAGGGTCGCCCGATACGGGACGACCTCCGTGGGTACCGGCGCAGGGTCCAGATGGTTTTTCAGGATCCGACGGGAGCATTGAACCCTCGGCAGACGATCTACGAGTCGGTGGCGGAAGGTCTGCGGATACACAAGCTCCCCGGCGTGGAGGAATCCCTGGTCGCGGACGCGCTGACCCGAGCTGGGTTGCGGCCGGCGGAGCGATTCTTCTTGCTCTATCCGCACGAGCTGTCGGGTGGGCAACGCCAGCGGGCGGTGATCGCCGGAGCAATGGTACTGAACCCCAAGGTATTGGTTGCGGATGAGCCGGTGTCCATGCTCGACGCGTCGGTGCGGGGCGAGATCCTGCGACTCCTACTTCAACTGCGCGATGACTTCGGTCTGTCGCTGATCATCGTCACGCACGATCTCGGCTTGGCGTGGACCGTCGCGGATCGAGTCGCGGTGATGTATCTCGGCCGCATCGTGGAGGAGGGTCCGGCAGAGCGGGTCCTCACGCAGCCGCTGCACCCGTACACGCGCGCCCTGCTGGACATCGTGCCCGAGGCGGGTGGTCTCGAGCGCCCGGTGCTCAAAGGCGAGCCACCGGATCCGAGCAACATCCCACCGGGATGTCGCTTCCATCCCCGTTGCCCAGCGGTAGCGGGGGGAACGGCTGCCGACGCCGGCGTCGAGTCGCTCTGCAGGAACGAGGATCTCGGGTTGGTCGAGCTGAGGCCTGGGCACATGGTCGCGTGCCACCTTGCCTTGAAGACGCACGGTGACGCCGCTACTGCAGACGCCGGGGGAAGTCCCGTTCCCAACGTCTAGTCCACTTGACGTCGTCGTTCTCCCCGACGGAGAGATCGAGCGAGACGTTGTAGGTGTTGGCATCGCTGGTCAGCATCATGTGCACCTCGGCCGTCGCGTTTCCCTCGGGCCAGTCGAGGCGATAGCGTGCGCCTCCTTCGGCGGCGGAGTCGCCGGGGTCGGCGCTGGACGCGGCGCAGTGCCCGAAGTAGTGCTCCTCCATCGCGCCGCCGATCTCGAGCGACGAGGACGAGCCGTGGTCGATGACGACGCGGCTACGGCGGCCGAGGATGTCGTGTTCCCATCGCCACACGGTCGGCCTGATGCTTGCATCCGGATCCTCGACGCCGGTCCCTTTGGTAGGTGATGGCGGGGGCGGTTGCAAGGTGGGTCGGGCAGAGATGGGCGAGCCCCCCTGGACGACCGGCAGCTCCAGAGCCGAGTCGCGCGGATCGATGGTCAGTGTCACCGGCTGCGGCGGGGGCCAGACGTTCGGCCAGTCGGCGCCGGCCAGATCCAGCCTGAGCCTGTGGCCCGCCTCGAATGTCCAGGACGTCACGTCCAGCTCCACGGTCACGCGGTATGCCCGCCCCGGATCGAGTGGCTGCGGGTGGCTTAGGGACTCGCGATGCGTAAGGTTCAGAAAGCCTCGGCTCACCAGGATCGATGTTCCATCCTCGAAAACGTCGCACAACTTGGCCGAGAGGAACGCGACGGGAGCGCTGGCCGTCACCGTGACATCAAGGGTTGGATAACCCAGGATCTCGAGCTCCTCATCGAGCACCCCGAAGTCGTAGACCAGCGAGTGGGCCTCGTCCTGTTGCTGATCGAAGGGCTGTCCGAAAGGTAGATGACCGGCACACGAGATAGAAGCCGTGACGCCCACGTCCCCCCGGACCTCCAACGAGTCCGTCGACACAGTCGGCCGCTGGGACTCCCCAAGGTGCAATCGACGCGCTTGGACACGATCCAACGGCCAGCCGGGCTCGAAGCGCCATTCTCCGCGCACCTCTTCAAGGTCCGGCTCGAGTTTCGTGGACCGTCGCGCGAAGAGGGTGATGGGAGGTTCGTCGTCGACCCCGTTCGGCTCGTCACGTAGCCAGCGGTCCCACCACCGGATCATCTCGGGAACCAGATCGATGTGTGGGCCGGGAAGAGCGGTCTCCGCCGACGCGTGACTCCATGGACCGAACAACAGACGCTTCGGCCCAGACAATTTTTCGAACGCACGAAAGGTTGCATTCCGATAGCCGTCGGCCCACCCGGCGACGATCATGGTGGCGCAGGCTATCCGCCCATAATCCGGCCTGAGGGAGCCGTGGCGCCAGTACGGCCCGTCATTCTGTTCCTCGAGCCATCTGAACAGCCACGGTTCGAGCTTCTCGACGCGCTCGGCCCACTGGTCGCGCCATCCTTCGCCCGCGATGGACGGAACGGGTGGAAGCGCGTTCATCGCCACCATGTAGAGGGGATAGTCGATCGAGTCAAGGCCACGCTTGGCGCCGCCCTGGTAGTGAACGTCATCCGTATAGCGATCATCGGTTGCGTAGATCGCCACGATGGCCTTCAGGGCGTCGGGTCGCTCCATAGCGACCTGGATCGAGTTGAAGCCCGAGTAGGAGGTCCCGTACATCCCGACCGACCCGTTGGACCATGGCCGGGCAGCCAGCCACGCGATCGCCTCGCACATGTCTCGTTGTTCTTGAGCCGGATACTCGTCGGTCGCGATGCCGTCTGACGACCCGGTGCCGCGCACATCGATGCGAGCCACAGCCAGGTTCCCCTCGTCGCGGAGACGCCGGTACTCGGCCGTGTAGCTCGAGGTCACGTCGTCTTTCCGGTACGGCAGCGCCTCGATAACGACCGGCCACGGAGGCTCAGCATCGGGAAGGTAAAGCGAGGCCGCGAGCCTTATCCCGTCGTTCATCTCGATCCAAACGCGCTCGTCGGGCATCAGCGGCGATGGGGGGAGTGGCTGGACGTCACGGCACGGACTCTACAAGCGCCCACAAGGACCGCTCGGGTAAGAGTGCGACGCCGGTCTCGTAATCGGTAGGCTGGCGCTCCTCACCGGAAAGGGCGATCGGATGACGGGGCTCATCGAGCTACTCGAGTATCTGGACATCTTCGGATTCGCCGTGCTGGCGATCATCTCGTGGCGGCAATGGAGGCGGCAGGGTGGTCGCCCCGCGATGTGGGTGACGTTGACCTTCGGTGTCCTGGCGGCGGTGGCCCTCATTGGCTTGGTCACGCCCGAGGAACCTGAGGGTTTCTTATGGAGCCTCGTCCAACGGATCACGATCGCAGCACTGGTTCTGTTCCCTTACTTCCTTTTCCGATTCATGGCATCTTTCGGTGCCTCGAGTCGCGCCCTCGACCGTCTCGCCGTGGCTGCGACCGCGATCGTCGCCGTATGGGGTTTGCTGCTTTCGGATATCCCCGTCGAGGGGGAGCCGCGATCCCCGGGCTTCATCGCCTTCCTTGTGGTGTTCGTCGCTCAGTGGACGGGTCTGCTCCTGCTCGTCGCGGCCAAGCTGTGGCGCGCGGGCCGTAATCAGGTGACCGTTGCTCGCCGGCGGATGAGGCTGTTGAGCATGGGGTCACTGGCTATGGCGGCGGCGCTCGTGGTCGCCGCGACTCCGGCAGGGGCGAGCGATTCGCCCGGGATCAGCTTGGCGGTGCAAGCGTTCGCTTTGGGGAGCGCCGCTCTGTTCTTGCTCGGCTTCGCTCCACCCGCCTTTCTGCGTAACGCCTGGCGGCGTCCGGAAGAAGAGGCGATGCAGGCGGCCGTCGTGCATCTGATGACCGCGAGCAGCTTGGATGAGATCAGTCACGACATCCTTCCTCACAGCGCTCGCATCGTTGCAGCGCGAGGCGCTGCGCTGCTGGGCGATCAGGGCAACATGATCGGCTGTTACGCGCAGAATCCGGCAGACGTGGCCCCCCTCGAAGATCTGATCGAGCATCGGCTGGGAGGAGGGGGGGTCGGTCAAGAAGGTGAGGTCGTCGAACGACGTTTCCCCTTCGGAAGCCTGGTCGTTTGGGTAAGCGCCTACACCCCGTTCTTCGGGCGCGAGGAGTTCGAGCTGTTCACGACGTTAGGCGTACTGGCCAACCTTTCGTTGGAGAGGTCGGCAGTGGTCGAGAAGGAGCGACGAGCTCGAGAAGCCCTCGAACGATCGAACGCGGACCTCGCCCAGAGGGAGGTGCAGCTCGCCGAGGCGCAAGAGGTGGCGCACCTCGGGAGCTGGGAGTGGGACGTGGACGAGAACACCGTTGTTTGGTCGGATGAGCTCTATCGCATCTTTGGCGTCGACAGGGATGAGTTCGAGGCGACGTACGAGGCGTTCATGGAGATCGTTCACCCGGACGATCGGGAGATGGTGGCTCAAACCGTGCAGCAGGCGGTCGAGGACAAGGTGGACTACACCGTCGAGCATCGGGTCATCCATCAGGGCGGTGACCTCCGATACATCTACGCGAGCGGACGGATCGTCACCGGGGACGACGCCCGAGTACATCGACTAGTTGGTGTGGCTCAGGACGTGACGGAGCGAGTCGCCCACCAGAAGCTGGCCGAGGACTACGATCGCCGGCTGCGGGAGGCAGCATTGCGGCAGCAGCAGGCGCTTCAGATCAACGACAACATTGTGCAGGGCCTGACCGTTGCCAAGTACGCGCAGGAGATGGATCGTCCAGAGCAAGCCGCCGATGCGATCGAACGCACGCTGGAGGCGGCCAGGCGCATCATCAGCGATCTGCTCAAGGAGAGAACCGATGAGAAGCCCCTGGGTCCCGGGGATCTCGTACGAGAAGAGTCAGCGGGAGTGAGCGACCGCGATCCGACCTCATCCTGACGGTCGCATCAAGCCATCCGCCGTCACCCCGGCTGCAACCCCTCGCCACGTGTCGGTCCTTACGTGGAACGAGCTACTTTCGATACGGTCTGACACTTGCGACATGAGGACTTGTATCCACCGGGGGTTACCTGAAGCGCGAGTTTGCGCCCGCAGGAGCTGCAGAAGCGCGGTGGATCCAGCGGACGATGACACGTTCCGTCGCACTCTTGAGTGGAGCGCCCGCAACCCTCGCAGTGCACCTCAGATGACCTTGGAGAGTACGCCGATCGGCATGCGCAGGTCCTTCAACATCTGCAGGTCTTGTGCCGGTTCGCGCCCCAGCGTGGTCAGGTAGTTCCCTACGATCAAGGCGTTGATCCCGGCGGTCAGACCCAGAGCCTGAAGCTCCCGCAGAGTTACTTCGCGGCCCCCGGCATAGCGCAGGATCACATCCGGGAGCGCGAGCCTGAACAGCGAGATCCACCTGATCGCCTCGATCGGCTCGACCAGGTTTCGATCGCCGAGGGGTGTGCCGGGCCGGGGATTCAGGAAGTTCAACGGAACCTCCGCCGGCTTCACCTCTCTGAGCTGTCCCAGCAGCTCCACGCGGTGGTCGTTCGTCTCGCCCATCCCGAGCAACGCGCCGCAGCAGAGTTCCATCCCGAACTCGTGAACGAGCATGCAGGTATCGAAGCGCTCCTCCCAGGTATGTGTCGAAACGATGCGCCCGAAGTAGGAACGAGCCGTTTCAAGGTTGTGGTTGTAGCGATGGATGCCCCCCTCGGCCAAACGTCGAGCCTGATCGCGATCGAGGATCCCGAGGCTCGCCGCGACGTTGAGCCCGGTCTCGCGACGGACCAGCGCGGTGGCTTCGAGCACGCGATCGATGATGCGGTCGTCCGGACCCCTGATGGCCGCAACGATGCAGAACTCCGACGCGCCGAGAGCCGCGGTCTCCTCGGCGGCCGCGAGGATCTCGTTCAGATCGAGGATCGCCGTCGGACGGACGGGCGATTCGAACTTCGACGACTGCGAGCAGAAGTGACAGTCCTCGGGGCACCCACCCGTTTTCGCCGAGAGGATCCCTTCGACCTCGACCTCCGGTCCGCAGTAGGCCAGCCGGACCTCGTGCGCCAGTGCGGCGAGGGAGGGAACGTGTTCGGTCGGGATCGAACAGAGAGCCGCGAGCTCCTCGGGCTTGAGCTCTCTGTGATCGTCGAGGAGGGCGGTTCCGGCATCCTTCAGAAGCTCGCGCGCTGTCATCGCACCTCCAGGGGGGCGTCGAGGGACATCAACAAGCATGTCGCCAGATCGTGGGGATCGGAATGCACGGAGACCCCCGAGTTGAGCAGCCAGTCTCGGTTGAGGCGGTGAACCTCATCGTCGTGGTCGAAACGATTGAGTAACACGTGGCAGGTGAGGGGCGCGAAGGCATCGACAGACAGCGTTATCCGGCTGATCGAGCCAAGGCCGGAGTCGGATACCACGATCACATCATCCGCACCCAGTGCGTGGGCAAGATCAACGGTGTCGCCATCGGCAGAGAGAGGGGAGCGCGGTCCACCGACGCCTTCGACCAGCAGCAGATCGACCTCTGATACGTCGAGCTCTTCAACGATCCGGCTGGTGGATGGGATGGACCGATCCAGGATCGCAGCAGCCATCGGAGGAGCCAGCGCCCGGGGGTAGCGCCAGGTGGGCGGGCACACCGCATCGCGCTCCTCTCCGGTCGCGCGCGCGAGCAGCTCTGAATCGGGCGCGTCGTCGGACGGATCGAAGGACTCGACGGGCTTGCGAGCGGCGACCGAACGCCCCGCGTCGACAAGTGCCCGGCACAGCTCGATCGACAACCATGTCTTGCCGATGCCGGTGTCGGTTCCTGACACCACCCAGGTACGCCTAGACACCGGCGTGCATCCCTAAGGTTGAGAGAGACCGGTCGAGGCGAAGGACGTCCCGTTCATCGTGATCTGCCGACAGGGTCACCCGGAGCCTGGATGTTCCCGGCGGAACCGTCGGCGGCCGGATGGCCGGTACGAGGAAGCCCTCATCCAAGAGGATGCGTGCGGCATCGAGGGTTCCCTCCTCTTCGCCCACGATTACGGGGATCATGGGAGTTGGGTGGCCGGGCGCCAGCAGGTCGATGTTGTGACGGAGCCGCGCTCGGAGAAGGTCCCCTTCCGAAGAGCGAAACAGGTGCAGGGCCGCGAGCGACGCGGCTGCGTCCGCCGGCGCGAGCGCGGTGGTGAAGATCCCGCTGCGCGCGCGGTTGAGGATCAGATCGATCAGGGGGGCAGGGCCGGCCACGAAGCCGCCGGAGCATCCGAGGAACTTCGACAAGGTCCCGACCCGTAACGCCTCGATGTGGTTCAGATCGGGGTCGGGCCCCAGGACCGCGTGCGCTTCGTCGAGGACGAGGAGCGCCTCGTGGCGCGTGCACAGCTGCACCAGATCATCCACCGGGGCGACGTCCCCATCCATCGAGAACACGGTGTCGGTAACCACGATCGTGCGCGCAGAGCCCGACAGCAGACGCTCGAGAGCGGTGAGGTCGTTATGCGGATAAACGGCTACACGCCCCCGGGAAGCTCTGCAACCGTCCACTATCGACGCGTGGTTGCGCTCATCCGAGCAGATAAGGACATCGGGTTCGCCAAGTGCCGTGAGGACGCCGTAGTTCGTGGCGAATCCGGATGGAAAGAGCAGGGCGCTCTCGCAACTCTTCCACCGGGCCAGCTCTTGCTCCAGCTCCGTGTGCACCGGGCGGGATCCCACGATGAGCCGCGCCGAGGTCGCTCCTGCACCCCAGCGGTCGAGAGCATTATGCGCGGCGGCGATCACCGTCGGATGGTGGCTCAACCCCAGGTAGTCGTTCGAGGCAAACGAGATCACTTCCCGACCGTCGGGCATCAATCCGTGGACGCCGCACGCGTCGAGATCGATGACTCTCCGGCGACGGTTCGCGCTGGCCAGGCCGATCGATTCCGCCTCCGCGTGGTCCCGCCACTTCATGCGGTCACCTCGAGGATCGATCCGGCCAGAGCCTCGACGATAGTCGCGATCTCTTCGTTGGTGACGCTGAGGGGAGGCATCAACACGATCACGTCTCCGAGCGGTCGAAGCAGTACGCCGCGTTTCAGGGCGGCGGCGCAGACTCGCCTCCCGAGTCTCTCTCCGGGGTGAAGTTCGACCCCACACATTAGGCCGGCGAGCCGGATGTCGGCCACGGCAGGCAGTGGCGCGACCCTTTCTTCGAGCAACACGTCGAGTTGTTTCGATCTCTCGTTCACGTTCGCGAGCGCGCTGCGCTCCTCGATTAACCGCAGATGTCGCAGCGCCACCGCCGCAGCCAGCGCGTTACCCTGGTAGGAGTGGCCGTGATACAGCGTCCGGGGGCCCAGGTCCTCTCCGAGGAACGCGTCGAACACGTTTTCCGTTACCGCGGTCGCGGACATCGGCAGGTAGCCGCCGGTCAGGCCCTTGCCGAGACACATGATGTCGGGACGGAGGCCACATCGCTCCGAAGCGAACAGCGCGCCGGTCCGTCCGAAGCCGGTCGCGACCTCGTCGCAAATCAGCAGAGCGCCGGTGTTCCGACAGGCTTGTTGGAGCTCGCCGAAGGCGCCGGCATCGGCCAGCTGCATGCCCGCCGCCCCTTGCACGAGAGGTTCCACGATCACCGCAGCCAGCTCGTCGGCGTGCGCTCTGACCAGCTCGGAAGCGGTAGTGAGAGCGCGTGGGTCGTCGTAACCGGGAGCGCGTACCACGGGGAAACGCAGCGGATCGAAGAGGTCGGTGCCGAAGCCACCTCCCCCGAGGGACAGCGCCCCCACCGTGTCGCCGTGATAGGCGCCGCCTAGTGCGAGGTACCTGTCGCGATCCTGGACGCCCTGGTTGCGCCAGTACTGGAAGGCGATCTTCAACGACTGTTCCACAGCAGCGGCCCCATCGGACGCGTAGAGGAAATGTGGGCGGTCGACCGGCACCACCGCTGCAAGTGCCTCGGACAGCTCGATTACTATCCGGTTCCCGTTCCCCAGTTGTGTCGAGTGTGCGACACGTCCGAGTTGATCGACCAGAGCAGCGTCGAGCTCGGGAACCCTGTGGCCGAAGGTGGACACCCACAGAGAGGAGATCGCATCCAGGTACCGGCGCCCATCCACATCGATGAGGTAGTGGCCTTCCGCGCGTTCGACTATGACCGGGGAGTTCTCCAGGTAGGAGTCCATCTGGGTGAAGCCGTGCCATACGACGGCTCGATCGCGTTCGCCCCAGTCAGAAGTCATGTGGCGGCGACCCTAGCGAGGACTCGGGGCCAGGACAAGCGGACAGGAGCGATCCGGTGAACTGGCTGCTCGGATTGGCCTCTCCGTGGGGATACGTCCTGGTGTTCCTGCTTGCGGCGGGGGAGTCCGCGGCCTTCATCGGCCTCTTCCTGCCGGGGGAGGCGGCCATGATCCTCGGAGGTGTGTTGGTCTACCAGGGAGGCGCGGAGCTTCCGATGATGCTCGCCGTCGGGTGCGTCGGAGCCATCGTGGGGGACTCGGTGGGCTTCTGGATCGGGCGGCGATTCGGGCCCACGCTCCAGAAAGGGCCTCTGGGCAGGCGCGTCGGCGAGGAACGTTGGGAGCGCGCGGCCGGGTACCTGCGCAGGCGCGGGGGCCGGGCGGTGTTCTTCGGTCGGTTCGTGGGGGTCCTACGCGCGTTGCTTCCCGCTCTTGCCGGCTCGGCCGGTATCCCGTACCGGACCTTTCTTCCTTTCAGCATCGCGGGAGGAACCGTCTGGGTCACGGCCTTCATCACGCTCGGCTACATCGCCGGAGGGAGCTACCAGGTGGTCGAGAGGTGGGCGGGCCGGGCGAGTCTCGTGCTGCTGGCACTCGCCGTGATCATCGGGCTCTTCGTCCTCGCAGGCCGCTGGGCCGCGCGACACCTGCCCGAACTGCGCCGCCTACGCGACGACCTCCTGGAGCGTCCGGCGGTACGCCGCCAACGCGAGCGCTATGACCGGCAGATCTCGTTCTTGCTCAGGCGTTTCGACCCGACGGCGCGTTATGGCCTCTACCTGACCGCCGGGCTGCTGTTGTCCGCCGGGGCGGCTGCGATCTTCGGAGCGGTCCTCGATGAGGTGATCGACCCCGAGGAGCAGGCCTTCTTCGACGCTCCGCTGGTGCTCTTCTTCCAGGACCATCGCGAGCCGCTGTTGAACGACGCGATGAAAGCGATGACCACACCAGGGGGTTCTGCCTTCGTGGCGGTCGTCTTGAGCGTGACCGCAGTGGTGGCCTACGTTCGGACGCGCGAGACGCGCTGGCCCGCGTTCTTCACAGCTACCACCGTGGGCGCCATCGCCCTTCCCAAGATCGTGAAGGTTCTCGTGATGCGGCCACGGCCGAGCTTCGACCCGCTGGTCGATGTCGGGGGTTTCGCCTTCCCAAGCGGGCACGCGACCGCGGCTGCGGCGATGTGTTGCGCACTCGCCTACTTCGTTGGCCGTGGGAAGACATGGCCGGTGAGAGTGTGGATCTGGACAGCTGCGGCTGCGCTCGCTTTCATCGTGGGGCTGACTCGCGTTTACCTCGGGGTTCACTGGCCCACCGATGTCATCGGAGGACTGGCGCTCGGGGCTTTTTGGACGTTCGTCACGGGAACCGCGACGACCCTGCTCGCTGACCGGCGGCAGGGGCGAGCCTAGGGCCCGACGCCCCGGTTATCCTGCGCGACCGGGTTGTTGCCCGACCCGGCGGCGTGGCCGAGTGGTTAGGCAGGGGCCTGCAAAGCCCCGCACAGCGGTTCGATTCCGCTCGCCGCCTCTCCGATAGGATGCGACCCGAAACACTGGGGCGTTAGCTCAGCGGGAGAGCGCTTGCTCGACAAGCAAGAGGTCGCTGGTTCAATCCCAGCACGCCCCACTTCCTAGAGTCGCAGGTCATGCCCTCTTTTACCATCAAGTACGCCGGAGTGTTACCGGTTCCTGAATGGCAGCGCGCGGCATATGCGCGGCAGAACGTCCGAGGTCGTCGACGCGACGAGCGAGATCCTCACCCACCGAACTGAACAAATGCCCGTACCTGTCCAGCGTCATCACAATCGACGCGTGGCCGAGCACGTCCTGGATGAGCTTCGGGTGAGCGCCGGCCTGGATGGCGATGGCGGCGGCCGAATGCCGAAGGTCATGGACGCGGGGGAGTGGCTCAGCGATGCCCGCTCGCCCCACGGCGGGGTTCCAGACGCGCGTACGGAACAGCGAGCGGCCAGAGGCAATCCGGGGTATCTCTCGTAACCGAATGACAATGGAGGGCGTCTGAATCAGGCCCATTGGCAAACGAAAGGGGACAAAGTGGCAACAAGAGCTGGAGGTACCGGAACGATGGCAGA